>JACCED010561646.1_pt1 | contig 40586 bp, 39 predicted proteins | sample 7455021 | NCBI WGS metagenome assembly JACCED01 (sample SAMN15323456, study PRJNA562643) | freshwater metagenome | isolation source: river surface water | place: USA:Blue River Watershed | collected 2017-08-19
CAGGGCGAGTTGTCGCGCGTGCCCCCAGCGACCGAGCACCGCAGGGGAGCCCGAAGGGCCCCCACACTTGAAGCCCCCAGGCCCACCCCGCACGCCCGGTGCGTTGCAGGCCAGAGAAGCCACCCCGCATGCCTGGCGCGTTGCAGGCCAGAGAAGCCACCCCGCACGCCCGGTGCGTTGCAGGCCAACAAAGCTCCCCGCACACCCGGTGCGTTGCAGGCCAGAGAAACTCAGACCGGATAGATCAGCGAGTTCGGAATCATCTCGCTGTCGTACACCACCAGCCGGCTCTTGAACCGCAGTCCCTCGGGCGTGGACACCACTTCATCCAGCGTCCGCCCCACATTGAACACAGTCGTCAACTGCGACAGCTTCGTCCGGAACACCGCGTAATTTGCCTCACAGGCGTAGGCTTCTTCGGACAGCTTGCGTATCAGAGGCGCCCCCACCACATGCCGCTGGTAGTACGGGTCATGAAACAGCGTCTCGCTGATACCGTAGGCCCGGTCACGCAGCATCCCCTTGCTCTCCAGCGACAGCGTCGCCAGTGGAAACCCGCGTTCATGGTTCTCCCTCGGCTGGATGCGGTAGACGCAGTCGTCCACGAACAACTCCACCCACCGGTCCCAGTCCGCGCTGTCCACCGCGCGTGCGTAGTCGGCATACAGCTGCTGGATCGCCAGGTACTCCTCGAACACCAGTGCGTTCATGATCCCATCACCTCCCGCCAATAGCGGTACATCCCGCGTATCAGCGTCTCGGTCACCATGTGGTCGGTATGCGTGTCGGCGGTGCGGCCACCCAGTTCGGCCAGCGTCCGGTGCGCCGGCTTGCTTTCGAAGGCCTCCTGCGAGAACTCGATCACCTCGCCGTCGTCCGCCGAGACAAAGCCCGCCGGACCGAACAGGTTGGCCTGCCGCAGCCGCCGCTCGCGCATCTCGGGCGTGTCATCGGCGTAGCCGAAGTGCGTCCACACGAAGTCGAAGTGGCCATGACCATCGGGTTGGATGTGCCGGGTCGACACGCTATTGACCTGCTGCTGCAGTACCACGCTCGGGAAAATGGTCGTCATCACCGCCGTCGGGCCGCCCCACCAGGCCTCCGGCACGATGTCCAGGAAGCGCGGGTCATGCAGCTGCATGCTCTCCTTGAAGCTGGAGACCTGCGTCACCTGCTCCCCCTTGCCCGCCGAACCCCGCGTCGAGATCATGCAGGCATGGCGGTGGTGCGCGTCGGTCACCAGCTGCGACTGGTTGTCCGCCCGCCAGAGCCCGAAGGTCACGAACCAGGTGTGCAACAGGCCCGGGTGGTAGGGGTCCTTGATGTTCTCCTGCATCAGCTTCCAGTTGCCTGGAATGCGCTGGCGGTTGTAGCCCAGGATCACCAGCTCGCGCCCGTTGAACATGCGGTCGAAATACCCCAGTACCTCGGGCCCCAGGTAGTCCTCGAACGGTTCGACCTGTTCGTCGAAGGACGCGAACACCACCCCGCCGCGCCGCGCCACCTTCAGGCGGGTGAGGGCGTGGTCCTCGGTCTTGAAGTCGGCCGGCATGCCGCCGTTGACCTTGCCGTCCTGCCGCACGCCGCGCCGGAACGGCACGCCCTGCAGCGTGCCGTCCAGCGTGTAGCTCCATTGGTGGTAGGGGCAGACGAACTCCTTGCGGTTGCCGTGCCGCTCCCGGCAAAAGCGCATGCCGCGGTGCGCGCACACGTTCTCCACCACCCGGATCTCGTCGGGCGCGCTGCGCACCATGATCACCGAGCGCTCGCCCACCACCGTGCGCTTGAAGTCGCCGACCTGCGGCACCTCGGCCTCCAGACCCACATAGCACCAGTGCCCGCGGTAGAAGAAGCGCTCGAGCTCCTGGCGGTAAAGCGCCTCGTCGGTGTAGGTCATGAAGGGAATGCGGCTCGTGCCCTCGCCCTCCCAGCGTAGTTCGGCGGGAAAGGTTCCCGTGCCTGTGGTCATGCCTGTCTCCTCGCGCGTGTGTGTCGCATACGTGTCGCTTGCGGGGATGGACCGGGCCGCTGCCGGGTCCGCCTGCGTCGCGTGATTGTGCGTCAAGGCCCCGCTGCGGGCCGGGCGGTGCCTGCCACCTCCCTGCGACCGATGTTGCATCTTCTTCACACCTTGCCGCCTCCTGGCGGGCGGCAGCCTGCCTAGCATGGGACGACCTGCCCCCGATGGTCTTCCCAATGGTCTGCCCAATGGTCTGGATGCGCCCGTGACGACCCGAGATCCGCCCGACACCCGCCTGCGGCCCGTACGCACCGAGTACGCGCGCGCCAGCGCCAGCCAGCATGAGATCTCCCGTGCCGAGGCCGACTACCAGCGCTTTCGCGCAGCCTACCTGGAGGTGGCGCGCAACGAGCCCGGGCACGAAGTCGCCCTGGCCATGATCGGCGCCGACATGGACCGCGCCCACGCGCGCCTGCAGGCCTTGATGGGCCTGCCACGCCTGCCTTTCACCCACGAGCCCAGTACCGTGGTGCGGCGCGAAGCCCGGCGCATCGCCGAGGAAAACCGCTGACGCTGCGCCTCCCGATGCCGATCCCCTACGCCATCGACCCCACGCTGCACAGCGGGCCTCCGCCATCACGGCAGCTCGGTGACGGCTTCGAAGCCCCGCCGCGGCAGGGCGCGGCCACCCATCCCGTCGAGCCCGAAGACCCGCCGCCCGGCCAGCCTGAACCCGCCGAGCCCCATCCCAATCCCTCGCGCCTGCCCGTGGAGCCCGAGTTCGAGCCGCAATGGCGGCCCGTCGAACCCGAGGTGCCGGGCTCGCGCCCGCCGCTGCCCTGAGCCACCGGTTCGACGTTGGGGCCCTTTGCGCTGCGCGACGGGCTCGACGCCGGGCACCGACAGGGGGGCACGACAGGGGCCTACAGGCGCGTCCTGTCCTGCTCGCGGAGGATCCTGGTCAGTCCAGACCGAGCCGGATCTGTCCATGCCGCCCATTGCGCCCTCCACCCTGGCCCGCGCCGTGCAGTTCCTCCAGGTGGCCCATCTGGGGGCTGCGCTCTCCACGCGCGAGGACCTGCTTCGATGGCTGGCCATCGAGGTGCGTCCGCTGCTGCCGCATGACGCGATCCTCGTCGCCTCGGCCGAGGGGCGGCGAGGGCGCGAGCTGCAGGTCGAATTCGCGCAGACCCTCGAGTCCCTGCCAGTGCCCCTGCTGGCCTGCGCGCGGCGCCAGGATCTCGCCTCGAACACCGGCCTCGTGCCTCTGGCGAATTCCCTGCGCGATTGCTGGGCCGCCGCCCGGTACGCCCCGTGCCATGTGGACCTCCAAAGTGCCGCTGTCACAGCCTTCCCTGAGGGGCTGCGCCACGCGCTCGTGCACGGCACCTGTGACCGGGGCCGCCATGGCGAACGCGTGATCGCGCTCCTGGCGTCGCGGACGTCTTTCACCGACCCCGACGGGCAGGTGCTGCACCTGCTGGCGCCCTTCATCGACGTGGCCTTGCGCCGTGCGGGGGCGGCGTCCGCGATGGCGCCCCCAGGGCCCCATCCGCCCCCGAACACGCCGGCGGCACCCGCCAGCGCCGGCGGCATCGCCCTGAGCGACCGCGAGCGCCAGATCATGACCTGGGTCGCCATGGGCAAGACCAACCCCGAGATCGGCTGCATCCTGTGCATCAGCGAGTTCACCGTGAAGAACCACCTCAAAAGCATCTTCACCAAGCTCGACGTCACCAACCGCGCCCAAGCCGTGGCCAAGCTCACGCGCCTGACCGTCCATGCCTGAAGCCGGCTCGCTTTCACCGGCACCGGCGGCCCGTCCGGTCGCACCGGGCCTGCCGGACGCCGCGGAGCTTGCCGAGGGCCGCTTGCTGCAGGCGCTGCGTTCGCTGATCGATCCGGCCGCCGCTGCTCTTTCCCTCTGGGCCTTGGCCTGGTTCTTCGACGGCGGGCTCTCGCCCCAGTGGCTGCTGGTGTCGGTGCTCGCCTTCGCGCTGGCCTTCCCGGGCCGCGCCCGCCTGCGCTTTCGCCTGCGTGAACTGGCTCCTGGCCTGATCGCCAGCTGGCTCGGGGTGCTGGCCCCGCTGCTCCTGGCGGGGACACTCACCGGCCAGCTGCAGCCGCTCTGGGGCCCCATCCCGCTGCACTGGCTCTGGCTCACGCCCGCCGTGCAGATCGCGGCCCACCTGGCCCTGCGCCAGGCAGCACCCTGGCTGGTCCGGCTCCAGGGGCCGCCGCTGCGCGCGGTGGTGGTGGGACTCAATCCGCAGGGACAGGCCCTGGCTGACAGGCTGCGGGCTGCGGTCCACGCCGGCATCACGCTGGTGGGCTGCTTCGACGACCGCAGCCACGGCCGTACCCCCGCCGCCAGCGCCTACCCGCGCCTGGGCGGCTTGCGCGACGTGGCCGCCTTCGCCAAGACGCAGCGCGTGCACCAGGTCTACCTGTCCCTGCCCATGGCGTCCCAGCCCCGCATCCAGGCGCTGCTCGATTCCCTGAAGGACACCACCGCCTCGGTGTACTTCGTCCCGGACCTGTTCGTTACCGACCTGATCCAGGGACGTGCCGACGCGGTGTGCGGCGTGCCGGTGATCTGCGTGTGCGAGACGCCGTTTCGCGGCCCTGCGGGCCTGCTCAAACGCCTGTCGGACCTGGTGCTGGCGTCCCTGATCCTGCTGCTGGTGTCGCCGCTCATGGCGGTCCTGGCGATCGCGATCAAGCTCACATCGCCGGGGCCGGTGATCTTCCGCCAGCGCCGCTACGGGCTCGATGGCGAAGAGATCATCGTCTACAAGTTCCGGTCCATGACCGTCACCGAGGACGGCCCCGCCATCGCGCAGGCTCAGCGTGGCGACGCGCGCATCACCCGCCTGGGCGCCTTCATGCGGCGGACCTCGCTGGACGAACTGCCGCAATTCATCAACGTCCTGCAGGGTCGCATGAGTGTGGTCGGGCCCCGGCCGCACGCGGTCGCCCACAACGAGCTGTATCGCCGGCAGATCAAGAGCTACATGGTCCGCCACAAGGTGCGCCCCGGGATCACCGGCTGGGCCCAGGTCCACGGGCTGCGTGGCGAGACCCAGTCGCTGGACCTGATGGAAGCGCGCGTGCGCCTGGACCTGGACTACCTGCGTCACTGGTCGCTGGCGCTGGACCTGGCCATCATCGCGCGCACCGTGCGCCTGGTGTTCCGGGATTCCGCGGCGTATTGAGCCCCTGCGGCTAGCCCGATCGGACCATTGCTGGGGTTGTGCCTCATCGCCCACCATGCAGTGAACCGACAGCGAAAAGGACCCGGCGTGAAGCACTTCTCCCTGACCCGTACCGGCGTGGCGCTCCTGCAGCTTCTGGCCTGCCTGGCGGTCCGGGCGCAGGCCGCCGAGGAACCTGCCGGCCCGGTCCTGGCCCTGCACGCTGCTGCCGCCATCGAGCGCGATTCCAACATCCTGCGGGCGCCCGACGCCGTCTCCGACGAGATCGGCATCCTCAGCGCCGGCCTGCGCCTGGACAAGCGATACAGCCTGCAGCGCCTGACCCTGCAGGCCCAGGCCCAGCGCTATCGCTTCAACGACTTCTCCAACCTCGACTATTCCACCCTCACCTACGAGGGGGCCTGGAACTTCCAGGTCACGCCGCACCTGCGCGGTGTCCTGAGCGCCGAGCGCCAGCAATACCGCGACATCACCAACGGGGTCGCCTCCGGCGGCGTGAACCTGCGGACCGAGCGCCATGAGCGCGCCGAGGTGACGCTGCTCGGACGCGGCGGCTGGCGTACCCTGGCGGGCCTGGCCCATGACCGCAGCACCAGTGACGATCCGCGCTCCCTCGAGTCCAGCCCTCGCGTGTCCAGCCTGTCCATCGGCGGCGGCTACGAAACTGCCGCCGGCACGCTCCTGACCGCCCAGGTCCGCCGGGGTGAGGGCGACTACGGCGGCGCGGCGCGTGGCATCGACTTTCGCGAAACCGAACCCTCGGTGACTCTGCGCTGGCCGGCCACCGCCAAGACCACGCTCGAGGCGCGCCTGGGCTATCTGGACCGCGCCCACGACCAGGAGGCCGTCCGCGACTTCAAGGGCTTCGTCGGCACCAGCACGCTGCGCTGGGACTTCTCGCCCCGCACCCGGGTCGAGGCCGGCCTGACGCGGGACCTGGGCAGCTACGAATTCAGCGGCGGCGGGCAGATCCGCGGCTGGCGACTGTTCATCGCGCCGGCCTGGAAGCCCTCCGAGAAGACGGCGCTGCGCCTGCGCCACGCCATGGAGCGACGCGAATGGCGCGTGGTGTCCCCCGCATCACCCGACCTGGGGCGCAAGGACCGCAACCGCTGGGACACCCTGGCACTCGAGTGGCTGCCGCGCCGGTTCCTGGAACTGAGCGCCAGCGCACGCCAGGAGCGGCGCCACGCCAACCTGGCCGGCCTGGGCTTTCGCGCGCACATCGTGACGCTCGGCGCCCGCCTGAACTTCTGAGACCGGCTCGTCATTCACTGGAGGTACGCCATGCCTTTCTTGCACCCCTTGTTTCGCAGGTGCCTTCTGGCCGGGTGGGCGGTGGCCGCATCGGCCTGGGGCGCCGGCGCCGAATACCGTCTGGGTCCTGGCGACTCGATCCGCATCCATGTCTTCCAGAACCCCGACCTGACCGTCGAGGCCAGGGTCTCCGAGAACGGCCACATCAGCTACCCCCTGGTGGGCAGCCTGGCCTTGGGTGGCCTCCCGCTGGGCGAGGCGGAGCGCCGCGTCGCCGACGCCTTGCGTGAGGGGCGCTTCCTGAAGTCGCCCCAGGTGAACATCAGCCTGCTGCAGGTGCGCGGCAGCCAGGTCGCGGTGCTGGGCCAGGTGGCGCGTCCGGGGCGCTTCACGCTGGAGACCTCCAACGTGCGGGCCAGCGAACTGATCGCGGCCGCCGGTGGCGTGACGCCGCTCGGTGACGATGCGGTGATCGTCACCGGCGTGCGCGAGGGCGTGCCGTTCCGGCGCGTGATCGACATCCCGGCCCTCTTCTCCGGCGCGTCCTCGCAGGACGACATCGTGCTGGCCGCGGGCGATGCGCTGTTCATCCCGCGCGCGCCGGTCTTCTACCTGTACGGCGAGGCGCAAAAGCCCGGCCCCTACCGGATCGAGCGCGGCATGACCGTCATGCAGGCCCTGGCCGCCGGCGGCGGCATCACGCCACGCGGCAGCCAGAACCGCCTGCGCCTGCACCGCACGGGCCCGGATGGTGCGGTGGTGCAGTCCACGCCGCAACTGACCGACCTCGTACAGCCCAATGACGTGCTGTTCGTCCGTGAAAGCCTGTTCTGAAACCCCTTCCTCCACGGTGCCGCCATGAGTCTCCTGCAGTTCCTCTCCATCCTGCGCGCCCGCCGGGCCACGGCCGCCCTGATCCTGCTGGCCACCTTGGCGTTGTCGCTGCTGTGGTTCCTGGTACGGCCCGAGCGTTTCAACGCCCAGGTGCCCGTGCTGGTCGATGTCCAGTCCGAGCGGGTCGGCGGCGGTTTCGCCCCCACCCTGGTGGCCAGCTACCTGGCCACGCAGATCGACATCGCGCGCAGTGACCGCGTGGCCCAGCGCGCCCTGGACCTGCTGCAGGCTGGCGCTGGCGCGCCGGCCGATCCCGTGCTGCGGCGCGAGCAGCTGCGGGACCTGCAGGAGCACCTGCAGGTCAAGCCCGCGCGGGAAAGCAACATCATCCATGTGGTCTGGAGCGCGCCCACCGCCGCCGAGGCCGCGCGTGGCGCGAACGCGCTGGCGCGCGCCTTCATCGAGGTGGCCCTGGACATCCAGACCTCGCCCGCCAAGCAGGGCGCGGGCTGGTACGACACCCAGGTCGAGGCCAGCCGCCGCAAGCTGGAGGCAGCCCAGGCGCGCCTGTCCGATTTCCAGCAGCGCGCGGGCATCGTCGGCCCCGAGCAGGTCGACCACGAGATCGCGCGCCTGCGTGAACTGTCCCTGCAGCTCGCGCAGGTGCAGGCCCAGACCACGGACAGCCAGAGCAAGCGCGGCCTGGCGGGCGAGACCGTGGCCGAGGTGATGCAAAGCCCCCTGGTGAACGCACTCAAGGCCGACCTCTCGCGGGCTGAGGCCCGCTTGCAGGACAGCGCGGCGACCCTGGGGCCGCGGCATCCCCAGATGCTGCGCCTGCAGGCCGAACGCGATGCCCTGCAGGGCCGGCTGGCCGCCGAGACCCGCCGGATCAACGGCGGTATCGAGACCACCTACCGTGCCGGGCGTGCGCGCGAGCGCGAACTCAATGCCGCCCTGCAGGAGCAGCGCGCGCAGGTCCTGGCCCTGAATCGGCAGCGCGGCCAGCTGGCCCTGCTGCAGCGGGACGTGGACGCGGCGCAGCGCACCTTCGAAACCGTCAGCGCCAACGCCAGCAAGACCCGCCTGGAGAGCCTGGCCACCCAGACCTACCTGACCCAGCTCGCCCCCGCCACCGAACCCCTGGAGCCTGCCGGCCCCAGCCTGCCGCAGGTCCTGGTCGTGGCGCTGATCGCGGGCGCGCTGCTGGCGGTGGCGGGCGCCCTCATGCTGGAGCTGGCCCACCGGCGCGTGCGTTCGGTGGACGACATCATCCTGGGCCTGGACCTGCCGGTCCTGGCCAGCGTGCCCCCGGGCTACACCGGCTTGTCGGCCCTGTCCGGTCCGCGCCGCAGCCTGGGCTATTCCGAGGGAGCCAGCGCATGAACCGTCCGGCCTTGTCCCACGCCGTCGAAGGCGAGACCTCCCTGGCGCTGTCCCGGCCACCCAGCCAGCCCCTGGGTGCCTTGCTGGTCGACCTGGGCCGTCTGTCTGCCCAGGATGCCGACCGCATCCATGCCCGCCAGGCGGTCACCGGCCAGCTCTATGGCGAGGCGGGCATCGACCTGGGCTTGCTCACGGCCCAGGACATCCGCTTCGCACTGGCCCTCCAGTTTGGTCACGTCACACTGCCACGCGATTGCGCCCTCGCGACCGAGCTGGTCGCCGCCTGGGAGCCCGAGAGTCCCGCGGTCGAACACCTGCGTTCGCTGCGCAGCCAGTTGATGCTGCGGTGGTTCGAGAACGACGCGCGCCACGCGGCCCTGGCCGTGGTCAGCCCGGGACGCGCCGAGGGCCGCAGCTACCTCACCGCCAACCTGGCGGCCTTGCTGTCGCAACTGGGCAAGCGCACCCTGGTGATCGACGCCGACCTGCGCCATCCGCGCCAGCACCGGCTCTTTGGGGTGCCGGGGCGCATGGGGCTGTCCGGCGTGCTGGCCGGGCGCGTGGGCCTGGAGACCGTCGCGGAGATCGCGTCGCTGCCGGGGCTGTCGCTGCTGCCGGCCGGGGCGCTGCCGCCCAACCCGCAGGAATTGCTGGCGCGCAATGCGTTCCCCCGCCTGCTCTCCGCACTGCGGTCCAACTATGAGGTGATCCTGGTGGACACACCGGCCTTCTGCGGGTGCGCCGATGCGGGCACCATCGCCTCCCGTGCGGGTGCTGCCCTGATCGTGGCGTCACGTGATGCCAGCTCACTGCCGGGGCTGGCCGTCGTCGCGCAAGGCCTGCGTGATTTCGGCGTGACGGTGGTGGGGGCCGTGCTCAATTGCACAGGCCGGCAGTGAGCGCGCCGGCCTGGCCCGCGTGCTGGCAGACGCTGGTTCGCCAGGTGGTGCGCGTGCACGGACCGCGCGGCCAGGCGCAATTGATCGACTGGCTGGTCCGGCCCGAGCAGCCCCGCGTGCTCGCCTTCATCAACGCCCACGCCCTGAATGTGGTGGCGTGCGATGCGCGCTTTTACCAGGCGCTGGCGGCAGCCGACGTGGTGCTGCGCGATGGTGTCGGGATGGCCTGGCTCATGACGCTGCTCAATCAGCAGCCAGGGTTGAACCTCAATGGCACCGACCTGATTCCGCGCCTGCTGGCCCGCCATGCCGGATCGACCATCGCCTTGTTCGGAACGCAGCAGCCCTGGCTCGAGCGCGCGGCAGGGGCGGTGTCGCGCAACCTCGCGCCAGCAGCGGCCTGCATCACCGCGCACGGATTCCTGCCGACGCAGGATTACCTGCGCCTGGCGCAGGCCCATGCGCCGTCGCTCATTGTGCTGGGCATGGGCATGCCCCGCCAGGAGGAAGTGGCGCAAGCCCTGCGCGCCGGCTTGCCGCAGCCATGCCTGATCGTCTGCGGCGGTGCCATCCTGGATTTTCTGGGCGGCCGTCAGGTGCGCGCGCCACGTGCCCTGCGGCAGGCAGGCCTGGAGTGGGCGTGGCGGCTGGCCTGCGAGCCTCGACGCCTGTTCATGCGCTACGTGGCGGGCAATCCGGTGTTCATCGCGCGCGCATTGCAGTTGGCCGTTCGCGGGCTGCGGCAGATGCCGTCCCGTCGTCTGTCCTGAGTGACGCGATGCACTGGCGCAGGACGGCGGGATAGGCCGTCCAGTCCAGCCCCAGTTCCCGCGTGGCGGCCGAGGCGTCCATCCGCAGCGTGCTTTGCCACAGACGCAGCAGCCCGGGCGAGATCGCGTCCGGCAGTGCCTGCGCCACGCCTTGCGCGCCCGCGCGGGCCAGCAGCGCGCGCGCAAGGTGCAAGGGCGGGCCGAGCCCATACGCGTCGGCCCGCAGCTGTCCGGTGCCGACGCGGCGCAGCGGGGTCAGGCCCAGGCCCAGGGCCAGGTCGGTGAACCAGGCGTTCCAGCGCGGGCTGTCCGGCGCGGCCAGATTCAGGATGCGTGGCGCGCCGGGCGCGGGGGGCTGCTGCAGGGCCCGCAGGATGGCCTGGCACACATCGTCCACGAACACGCCGTGGCTCCACCCGTCGCCGGCCGCGCCCAGATCGCCCAGGCGACCCTGGGCCAGCCAGCGGGCGATCCGCCCCACCCACAGCGCGCTGCCCGGGCCCCACACGCAGCCGGGCCGCAGTACCGTCACCCGTGTGCCGTCGCCAGGGCCCGCCGTGGCCTGCGCCAGGGCAGCCATCGTCTCCTCCGCTTGCAGCTTGGCGCGCGCGTACCAGCCCCGGGGGCGCCCGGGTGCGCAGGTTTCATCCACCGGCCCCTGGCGGTCCCCGTACACCGCCATGCTGCTGACATGAATCACCGCCGGCACCTGTGCCGCCTGCACCGCCACCGCCAGCGCGCGCGCGCCGTCCGCGATGGCGGCGGCACTGCCCGCAACGCAGTTGACCACGGCATCCATGCCGCGCAGGGCCTGCGTCAGGCGCACCGCATCACGGGCATCCAGGCACAGGAGGCCCGCACCGGCATGCCGCGCGGCACCCAGCGCCTGCCAGCGCCCGTCTGCCTGCAGCCAGGCCATCAGGCGCGTACCGATGTAGCCCGTTGCGCCCAGTACCAGCACCTTCATGCGGGCACCTCCCGGCCCCCCGCGCGGGTGCCTGCAAGAAGATCGGCTTGCTGCGGCCCCCGCCGCCCGGCAAGGTGATCGCTCAGATGGTCGGCCAGTCGCAGCGAGAGGGCCAGCAGGGTCAGGGTCGGATTGGCCTGACCGCTCGTGGGAAACACCGCACTGCCGGCGATGTGCAGGTTGGCCACGTCATGCACACGCCCGTTCGCATCGACCACGCTGGTGCGCGGGTCATGGCCCATGCGCGCCGTGCCGATGTGGTGTCCCCCGTAGGCGCCATAGCGCAGGAGGTCCTCCTCCAGCGTCCCGGGGTCGAACTGCAGGAGACCAGCGCCACCGCGCGCGAACTCCGTGGCCATCAGGTCCAGCGTGCGCCGCACCGAGTCGATGTCTCCCGGCTGGTAACGCCAGTCGATGCGCACCCGCCGCATGCCCAGGGCATCCACGCCCTGGGCCAGCACGATGCGGCTGTCGGGATGCGGCTGCTGCTCGGCCTGGACCTCCAGGCTGAAGCGGTTCGTCCGGTTGGCCAGGATCACCGAGGGAAACTTGCGGGTGGCCAGGGTGCGCCGCACCAGCCAGTGTCCGAGGAAGGCCGCGGTGGCGGGTGCGTCCCGCAGGACGTTCAGTCCGTGCCGCGCCAGCCGCCCGAGGGTCAGCGGGCTGCCATCGTGCAGCCGGCGGCCGTATTCGTAGCTGATGAAGCGCCGGACCATGAACAGGCCTGACAGCACCCCCTGGCGATGCGCCGGGTCGGCGATCCGCGGGAAGTGCAGGCGCGCGACTGCATTGAGCAGCTGCTCGCGGCGCTGGTGGTGGGCGCACACCGACAGGCGCCGCCGGCAATACACCCCGTCGGGGGACACCTCGTAGCCGTGACGCACCCCGGCGGGCGGGCCCTGGAGGGTCAGTGTCCCGAGGTTGCCGGCCAGGTGGCACATGTAGTAGCGGCCGACCACGCCATGCCGGTTGCCGATGCCGTGCGGCGCGACGTCGTCGGAGCACAGAAGCAGGCGTGCAGTCTCCACGCCCCCGGCTGCCAGCACCACGCTGCGAGGCCGCACCCGGAAGCGGTGGCCTTGCAGCGTCGAGACCTCGAGCAGGCGCACCGTGTGAGGGTCTCCCGCCGTGGCGGGCCGCGTCAGCCGCACCGCGGTGCAGACCGCCCCGAGCAGCACCCGGATCGACGGGGACTCGCGCAGGCGGCGGGCGTAGCGCCGCCCGAAGTGCGTCGGGCAGGAAAAGCGTTCGAGGCCCTGGCTGCCCACGACGTCACTGTGCCAGCCCTCCACGAGGGGCGGTGCACCCGGCAGCGCCTCCTGGGCGTCGTAGGCATACCGCCCCGCCTCGGCCAGATCGTTCGCCTGCGCGTAATAGGGCAGCAGGTCCTCCAGCCGCAGGGGCCAGTCGCTGTGCGGCACCCAGGAGCGCTCCTCGAAGTCGATCGGATCCAGCGGCATGCAGCGCCCGCCCCACAGCGCACTGGAGCCTCCCAGCCCTCGCAGCCGGTAGCGGTGCGGCGGGCTGTGCCGGTCGTTGGCCAGCTCGCCCTCGTACAGCGCCTGCGCCGGCGCGTCGCGGTTCGTGCGCCCGGCCTCCAGGAGCAGCACCTTCCAGCCCCGCTCCCCCAGCGACAGGGCCAGTGCGATGCCGGCGGGGCCACCCCCCACCACGCACACCTCGGTGTGCAGCTCGGTGTCGCGGGCCACGGTGCGGGCATCGTCGATCATGCGGCAGCCTCCTGGGGCGCGCCGGTGGGCGGGGCCGCCTCGCGCGCGGGCGCGCGCCGGGCCGCGACCCCGAAGTGGCGCGCATGGATCTGCGCGATCTGGTCGAAAAATCGCGGCAAGGAAAACGACTGCCGGTACAGAGCCCGCCCGTTGCGCGCCAGCGCGCAGCGGCGTTCCCGGTCTGCCAGCAGCTCGGCGATGGCGCGGGCCAGGCCCTTGACGTCGCCGGGGGCGACGAAGCAGGCATGAACACCATCGGTCAGCACATGCGGGATCTCGCCCACCGGCGTACACACCACCGGCACGCCGCAGGCCAGGGCCTCGAGGATCACCAGGGGCAGGCCTTCGTCATGCGAGGGCAGCACCAGCAGGTCGGCCTGCGCCATCAGCCGGGCCACCTGGGCCTGCGGGGCCCACCCCTCGAAGCGCACCCGCTCGCCCAGGCCCAGCGCCTGGGCGAGGGCCCGGTAGCCGCTCACATCGCCGCCCCCGGCCAGTGTCAACCGCAGCGGCATCGACGCCAGCGGCGCCATCGCCAGGGCGCGCAGGAGTTCGGGCACGCCCTTGCGGGCCGACAGATTGCCCACGAACAACAGGTGCGGGGTCTGCTGCGCGCAGACGGGCGTGGCCCACCGGGCGGGTTCGGGCACACCGTTGATCACCCCCTCGATGCGCTGCATGGGTACCCGCAGCTCGCGTCCGACGAACTGCGCGGATTCGCGCCCCAGCACGATGCAGCAGGCGGGCAGCGAGAAGACCCAGCGCACCGCAGCGCGCGCCAGCGAAGGCATCGAGGGCCAGGCGCGATGCAGCTGCGCCGCGTGCAGGTGCAGGACCACCGGAATGCCCAGGCCATGGCAGGTCACGATCACCACGCATTTGCGCACCAGGCTCAGGCGCTCGGCCATATTCACATGCACCCCGGCCAGCCGCCCGCTGCAGCGTCCCGCGACCAGCCGCAGCAAGGCGCCCGACAGCACCACCAGGGACCAGGCGGCGCCGCGCGCGCCGCGGGTATCCAGCGGCCGCAGCTGCGCGCCGAGGGGCGCGGCTGCGGCCGCTGCGGTGGCCATGTCGGGATCGGCCTGGGACTGGATCAGGTAGTCAGCCACCTTGAACATGCCGCCCCCCACCGGCGTCCAGGGGCAGGCGATGTAGATGTAGGGGCGGTGGCGCGCCGGGCGGGGCGTGGTGCGGGGCATGGCAGCTTCCGGTTCAAGTGGGTTGGGCCGAGGAGGGCCCGGGCCGCGCCTGGGCGCGCGCAGCGGGATCCGTGCCGGGCCGGGTTGAAGGGGCGTCCTGCGGCTCGCGCAGGATGCGGCTGGCGATCAGCCGCTGCGGCGGACGGCGCCGCCGCAGCAAGCCGCGCACCAGGCCTGCTGCCTGCACATTCCAGGACAGGAGGGCGTAGGCCGCCCGCAGCGCGGACTGCTTGCGCAGCGTCATCGCGGCCAGCGGCAGCAGGCTGGTCAGGGTGATCAGGAGCAGGCGTTGCGGCAGCGGCAGCGGCAGCAGGCTGGCCGTGGCGAGTGCGACCCACCAGGCCAGCACCATGGCATACAGCCGCAGCTCTCGCAGGTCGCGCACCACCAGCCGCCACCAGGGCCGGCCGATGGCCGCTCGCAGCAATTCGCCGGTGCCACAGGCATAGCGTGTCTGCCATCGGCGCCACATCAGGCGCAGCGCGTGGGCCGTGTGCCCATGGTGGCTCACCGCATCGTCGGGCAGGCGCCACAGCTTCCAACCGCGCGCGCGCAGGCGTACGGCCAGGTCGAACTCCTCGTAGCTATGCAGGTTGCGATCCGACAGGTAGCCGACTTCCGCGATCGCGCGCCGGCGGTACAAGGCGCCGCCGTCGAGCCGGTCGACCGGGCCGGGCAGGCGGTGCGCCTCGCTGTGCGCCATGCGTTCGCTGCGCTCCCGGTATTCCAGGTTTTCGGTGTTGCGTTCCACCAGTGCGCCGCCCGCGCCAGCCACTTCCGGATGCTGGGCCAGGAATGCCAGGGCCTGCTGCAGGAATCCCGCCTGCAGCTGCATGTCACCGTCCATCACGTACAGGTAATCGCCGCGTGAATGCTGGTACCCGAGCTGGGGTCCGATGCCGCAGCTGCGCTCGGCGGGATCCAGGAGCTGCACGATCCGGATCGGGTAGGCCCCGGCGATGTCGACCGTGCAGTCGCTCGAGCCGGAGTCGGCGAGGATCACCTCGGCGGCCAGGCCCGACACCGCCTGCAGTGCACTCTCGATGGCGCGGGCGATGCGCGCCTCCTCGTTGAGCGCCTTGATGATCACCGACACGGTGCAGGCGTCCCGGGGCGGCGGCCCGGCGTCGCCTGCCGCCGGGTCGTTCGCGGTGTTCATCGCAGCGCCTCCTGGGAGTAGGCCTCGGCGCTGCGCAGGCGCCAGCGTTGCCAGCGGTCTGCCAGGCGCACCGGCATGAACAGCGCCATCGCCAGCGTCAGCTGCCAGCGCCGGCTGCACACGCCATGGCGCGCCTGCAGCAGCCACGACAGCGCCCGCACGCGTTCACCGGCCGCCAGCGCCTCGCGCGCCAGCGTGACATGTTGCTGCGCCACGAACCACAGTGCCGAGGCGCGGTGCCGCTCGGGCAGGGTTCCATCCAGCGCCTGCGCCTGCATGCGGCCCAGGAAGGGTGCGACGCGCTGGCGATATGCCGAGGTGAGGCTGCCCGGAACGTCTCCGCGAACGGTGGCATAAGGCGCGTTGACCAGGGCCACCGGCGTCTGGTCGGCGATCCGGAACCACATGTCCAGGTCCTCGCCCCAGGACTCGCCCTCGACGAAGCGCGGCTGCATGGCCAGCAGCCGCGCGGTGCGCACCGCCACGCTGCTGCTGCACAGCGGGGCATTCTTCATCCAACGCAGACGCAGGTCCTCGATCAGTTCGACTTCGCAAAACCCCTGGGGTACCGGCCAGGGCGCGATCGGGCGGCCCGTCGGCTCCTGGATGATGCGAAACCGCGTTCCCAGCATGTCCGCCTCGGGGCACAGGCCATGCGCCCTGGACAGCGCCGCCAGGAACTGCGGGTGGTAGGCGTCGTCGGCATCGAGCAGGGCCACCCAGTCGCCGCGCGCCAGCTCGATGCCGCGGTTGCGCGCGGCCGACACGCCGGCATTGGACTGGCGCACCAGCCGCAGACGTTCATCGTGAAAGCTTCCCAGGGCGCGCAGGCTCTCGTCGCTCGAGCCGTCGTCCACCACGATCACCTCCAGCGGCGACAGGGTCTGGCCGAGCGCGGAAGCCACCGTCCCCGCGATGAAGCGGGCCTTGTTGTAGAGGGGGATGACCACCGAGAACTTCAGGGTCATGGCACGACTCCGTAGCGAAGCGCTCCTGCCCGGCGCGCGGTCACCGGCCTCTCGGCCGCCGCGGCGGCCAGCGTCACCAGCAGGAGCAGGTGGATGAACAGTTCGGTCCCGTATCCCATCAGCGAGAGGGGTACTTCGCTGATGGCCCGCAGGGCCAGCGACAGGAACAGCGCGATCGACAGGCCCGCCGTCGCCCGCACATACCGCAGGGACAACACCAGCAGCACCGTGCCATAGACCACCAGGGCCATCGCGCCGACGCTGCCCGCGCGCGCCGCATCGTCCATGAACTGGTTGTGCGCGTGCGTGGCATGGGGCAGGTCGATGCGCGCGCGGTACAGGGCGTCCCACAGTGGCAGGCCGTAGCCGAAGACGGGGTGGCTGCGCCATTCTTCCGCGGCGATGGCCCAGATCCGGTCACGCCCGGTCATCGTGGCCAGGCGCGCGCCCTCCGGGCTTTGCAGGAAGTCCACGACGTGTCCCCCGGCGTCGCCCACGATGACGGCCACCGCCCCGACCAGGACCGACAGGGCCAGGGTTCCCAGTGCCAGCAGGCCGAAGGCGGCGCCGCGCGGATCGCCGATACGCCGCCATCCGCTGCCGCCGTGACGCACCGCCGCCATGGCGCCCAGGCAGATCACCGCCGCGATCCAGGCCGTCTTGGACTGGGCGACCAGCAGCACGCCCAGGGCCAGCGTCCAGGCGGCGCGGTTGATCCAGGGCCGTGTGTAGGGAAAGGCCCACAGCAGCAGGGGCGCGACCTGCGCCAGCGATCCCTGGGTCACCGGGTGCGAGGTCAGGCCCGCGAAGCGGGGCAGCCCCTGCAGCAGGCCGGCGCTGTAGCTGGGGTCCATCACCAGCGTGCGGCGCCACGCCAGCGCCGCCAGGCCCGCGAGCATCAGCGCCATCAGCGCATCGCGCGCGGCGCGCAGGATGCGATCGCGCTCGGCAGGCTGCGCCAGGCAGGCGGCGGTGCCCATGGCCAGCGCGTACAGCAGCTCGTGGTTCACGCGCGGGTGGGCTCCCAACACGGCGGGTGCGCCGATGGTGCCCGCCCAGAACAGCAGGAAGGCGGCCAGCAGCCACCACGACGGTGTGCGCCGCGCCTGGGCGATGTGATGGAGGATCTGCGCCAGCGCGGCCACCAGCAGCAGCAAGGACACCGCGCGCTGCAGCCACATGACCGCAGGCAGCCGCGCTGGCGCGGTCAGTGCCTGCAGGTCGGAAAAGCTCTCGGTCAGATCGCGGCCGCTGGTGGCCACATCGACGGCGCCCACGAGCAGCATGGCAGGGAGGGCCCAGTGCAGCAGCCCGGTGGAGAGCGGCCGGCTCATGGCGCCTCCGCCGTTGCCGCAGCGGGGGCCCTATCCGCCCGCCGCAGGAAAGGCAGCAGGCGCGCCAGCATCTGCCGGGCCTCCGGGCCCAGGAGCGCGGGACGGCGCCAGGCCACCAGCCCGCCGGCGGCCAGGGCGGCGGTGATGCCCGCGGCCAGCGAGACGGCGGCTTGGGCGGGCGCGGCCAGTGCCAGCAGGCCTGTGCCGTACTGGGCGGCGATCACGGCGCTCCCGCAGGCCAGCGAGAGCAGCGCACCGCGCGCCAGCCACGGCAGCAGGCTGCTGGCCGGCACGTCCAGCGCCCGCAGGCCGGCGCCGATCACCAGGGCCGAGCGGGCATGGATCGCTGCCACCGACACGCCTGCGGCGGCCGCCAGGCCGAAAGGGGCGAGCAGTCCCCAGGCGGGCACGGCCACGAGCAGCAAGGGCCATTGCAGGCCCGCTTCCAGGTGCCGGCGTCCGGTGTGCCACAGCACCGGGGTGGACAGTCCCCAGCTGGCCCACGCGGGCAGGCACAGGAACATCAAGGCCAGCACCCAGCCCGCCTCGCGCCACGCCGGTCCGTACAGCAGGTCCACCAGGTCCCGCGCCACCAGGGCCAGGGACACGGCCACGGGCATCACCAGCACGAGCACGCCTGCGAGCACCTGGCACCAGGCCTGCCGCAGGCGCTGCGGCTCCTGCGCGAGCTGCGTGCCGGCGGCCAGGAAGGCCGGTTGCACCGCACCGACCAGCAGGGTCACCGGGATCTGCGCGAGATTCCAGGCCAGTGTGTACAGGCCCACGGCCTGCGCCTGCAGCACGCGGCCGATGATCAGGCGGTCCAAATTCCCGAGGAGCCAGTTCACCAGGTTGGTGAGGAAGACGGTGCGGCCCGTGCCCAGGGCCTGGCTGCTGGCGGGCTGGCGAAACAGGGGCCGCAGCGGATGCGGACGCCGCCACCAGCAGCCGGCGAGTGACGCACCTGCCTGCACCACGCAGGCGATGGCCAGGGCGTCAGCCCCCCAGCCATCGAGCGCCAGCGGCAGGCCGACGGCGATGTAGCCCAGCGCGTAGCTGGCCAGCTGGATCAGACCCAGGGCGCGAAAGTCCAGTTCACGTTGCAGCAGGCACAGCGAGGTACCGCTGGCGGCGGTCAGCACGCAGGCCAGCGCCAGCCACTGCAGCACGGAGGCCACCCCAGGCTCGCGAAACGCGAGGGCCAGCGCCGGCGCCAGTGCCAGCATCACCAGCGCGCAGGCCGTCCCGGCCAGGACCTGCCAGGTGAATGCGAAGCGCATGTCGGATGCGTCCACCTGGGCCTGCAGCAGCAGGCTGTAGCTGAAGCCGGTTCCAGCCAGGAAGGTGGCGAAGGTGAGCACCGCAATGCCGATGCCGTAGAGGCCGTACGGGCCCGGCCCGAGCAGGCGTGCCAGGGCCACCTGTGCGCCCAGTTGGAGCAGGAAGCGGGCGGCGGTGGTGAGGGCGCTCCAGCGGACCGCGCGACCGGCGCGCGCGCCCAGCGTGGGGGACAGGGCTTGGGCGGGGCTCATGTCCGGCGGTCACGCGGGAGGGCCGAGCCGCCGCAGCGCGATGCCGGCCATCAGGGTCAGGCCCGCCAGCACCAGCGCGGATTCGCTGGGCATGTCGCTCGAGTGCGCGGGAGCGGCCAGTGCCGGGCCGCACAGGCCCAACAGCATGGCGGCGAGTCGAACCTTCATGGCGATCCATCCCTGGCAGTGGCGTCAGGGCGGATTCTGGAATTCGCGCTCGAGCTCGGGCGTCGGATAACGCCGCCTGGCCATGGCTCCTTCAGGCCAGGGGCAGCGACTCAGGGGGCGGGGGTGGACGCACCCGGCCGTGTCCATGACACCAGGCCGGTGGACAGGGCAGTACCCACCAGGATGATGGCGCCGCACATCACCATCCAGGCGGTGAGCGTCTCGTCCAGGAAGATCAGGCCGTAGGACATGGCTGCGACGGGAATCAGGAAGGTCACGGCCAGGGCGCGCGCCGGCCCCGCCTGCGCGATGAGCCGGAAATACAGCACGTAGGCCAGGCCGCTGCAGGCCACGCCCAGGACCGCCATCGCGCCCCAGGCCTGGAGTCCCGGCATCCGCTCGGGCCATTGCCACAGGGCCGGTAGCGCCAGCGCCAGGGTCGCGCCCAGCTGGCTGCCCGCGGCGGTCACCAGCGAGGGAATGCCGGCAAGGTGACGGCGGGTGAAGCTGGCGGCGATTCCGTAGCACAGGCAGGCCCCCAGGCAGGCCAGCGCCGCCCACAGGGCCATGCCTTCGTCGGCGCCGGGTCGCAGGCCGGCCTCATGGCCCGCCAGCAGCGCCACCCCCACGAAGCCGATGAACAGTCCTGCCACCCGCGAGGCGCCGGGCCGGTCCTTCAGCCACGCCCAGGCCACGAGGGCGCCGAACATGGGTGTGGTCGCATTCAGGATCGAGGCCAGGCCGGTGGTCAGGTGCGAAAGCGCGAAGGCATACAGCGCGAAAGGGATGCCGGAATTGAACACGCCCACGAACAGCGTGGCGCGCCAGTGCCGCCGCAGGTCTGCGAGCAGCCCCTTGCGCCACACCATCGGCAGCAGGACCCCGCACGCAATTGCCACGCGCAGGGCGGCCGTCGGCATCATTCCGAAATCCGGCAAGGTCAGTTGCATGAACAGGAAGGACGCGCCCCAGATCGCTGTCAGCAGCAGGAAGTCGATCTGGGCTGTCAGGGGCATGGGTGCTCCGATGCCGCCCCCGGGCGTGGAGACGGGATCACGCGAGCGCGCCCTCCAGGCGCAGCAGGGCCGTCTTGCGCGCCAGGCCTCCCGCGTAGCCGGTGAGCGCGCCGCCCGCCCCCAGCACGCGGTGACAGGGCACCACGATGCTCACGGGGTTGCGGCCCACGGCGGCTCCCACGGCGCGCACCGCGCGCGGCGCGCCGATGCGTGCGGCCAGGGCGGCATAGCTTTCGGTGTGGCCGGCGGGAATGGCGCGCAGCGCCTCCCACACGCGGCTCTGGAACACGGTGCCCGCCGACAGGTCCACAGGCAGGTCGAAGCTTGCGAGCTTGCCGTCGAAATAGGCTTGCAGCTGCTGGCGGGCCTGGACCAGGACAGGATGCCCGGGCTGCGCGAGCCAGCGGTCACTGGCCTGGGGCCAGTGACGCTGCCCCTGGAACCACAGGCCTGCGAGGCCGCGGCTGCTGGCGGCCAGCAGGATGGGGCCCAGGGGGCTGTCATGGGTGTCGGTGACCCGTGCGGGCGCGTCAGGCATTCCGCCATGATACGTACGGCTGACCGGGTGACCGCCTGTATCCGCGCGCCAGTGGCCCGCCGCGTCCCTGCCACAATGCGCCAGGCCCGCCCATGTGCGCGGCCCGCCCAGGACGCCTGACCATGACACTGTCTCCCTCCATCTTCAAGGCCTACGACATCCGCGGCATCGTGCCGTCCACCCTGAACGAGGACGTGGCCCATGCGCTGGGCCTGGCCTTCGGCGCCGCGGCCCTGCGCGCTGGCGAACGCGAGGTGGCCGTGGGGCGCGACGGGCGCCTCAGCGGCCCGGCCCTGGGCGCAGCCCTCGTGCGTGGCTTGACTGCGGCCGGCGTCGACGTCGTCGACATCGGCCTGGCCACCACCCCCATGCTGTATTTCGCGGCCAGCACCCTGTGCACCAGCGGCATCCAGGTCACGGGCAGCCACAACCCGCGCGACTACAACGGCTTCAAGATGGTGCTGGCCGGCCGCGCCATCCACGGCGAGGAGATCCAGGCCCTGCGCCGCGCGATGGAGCAGGGCACCCCTGCGGCCGCCGCACCGGGGCGCGTGCGCAACGTGAACATCCTGCTGCCGTATCGCGACCGCATCGTCTCGGACATCCGGCTCACGCGGCCGATGCGAGTGGTCGTCGATTGCGGCAACGGCGTGGCCGGTGCGTCCGCGCCCGCCATCCTGCGCGCCCTGGGCTGCGAGGTGACCGAACTCTTTTCCGAGGTCGATGGCAACTTCCCCAACCACCACCCCGACCCGAGCAAACCGGAGAACCTGCGGGACCTCATCGCGGCCCTCCAGGCGGGGAACGCCGAACTGGGGCTGGCCTTCGATGGTGATGGCGACCGCCTGGGCATCGTCACCCGGGCTGGCCACACCATCTACCCCGACCGCCAGATGATGCTGTTCGCCCGCGACGTGCTGTCCCGGGTGCCGGGCGGCACCATCGTCTACGACGTGAAGTGCTCGCAGCGCCTGGCGCCTGCCATTCGCGAAGCCGGCGGCAAGCCGTTGATGTTCAAGACCGGCCACTCCCTGATCAAGGCCCGCATGAAGGAGGTCGATTCGCCCCTGGGTGGCGAGATGAGCGGCCACATCTTCTTCAAGGAGCGCTGGTACGGCTTCGACGACGGCACCTATGCCGCCGCGCGCCTGCTGGAGATCCTCTCGCGACATGCCGACCCCGGCGCCGTGCTCGAGGGGCTGCCCACCAGCTTCTCCACGCCCGAGCTCAACGTGCGCTGCGCCGAGGGCGAACCGCACGCGCTCGTCGAACGCCTCGTCGCCACGGCCCGCTTCGCGTCGCCGGCCGAAGTGTCCACCATCGACGGCGTGCGCGTGGACTGGCCCGACGGCTTCGGCCTGATCCGCGCCTCCAACACCACGCCGGTGCTGGTCCTGCGATTCGAGGGCCACACGGCCGACGCCCTGCACCGGATCGAGGCCGACATGCTGGCCCTGCTTCGCAGCGTCAAACCCGACGCCGCCTTCACCGAGGCCGCGCATTGACGGGGTTGGCGCGCTCCCTGTACTCCCTGGCCCTGCTCGCCGCGCAGCCCCTGCTGCTTCGCAAGCTGCGCCGGCGTGGCCGCCAGGAGCCGGGTTACCTGCAGGCTGTCGGCGAGCGCTTCGGGCGTTACGAGACCCCGGCGGCACCGGGCGCCCTGTGGATCCATGCGGTATCCCTGGGCGAGACCCGGGCCGCGGCGATCCTGGTGCAGGCCCTGCGCCGGCGCGATCCGTCCCTGCGCCTGCTGCTCACGCACGGAACGGCCACGGGCCGCGCCGCAGGCGAGCGGCTTGTGCAGCCCGGCGACCAGCAGGCCTGGCTGCCCTGGGACACGCCCGCCGCCGTGGCGGGCTTCCTGGATCACTTCCGTCCCTGCGCCGGCGTGCTGATGGAAACCGAGGTCTGGCCCAATCTCGCCGCCGCCTGCACGCAGCGCGGCGTGCCCCTGGCGCTGGCCAACGCGCGCCTGTCTCCCAAGTCCCTGCGGCAGGCCCTGCGCCTGTCCGTGCTCGCGCGGCCTGCCTATGCGTCGCTGGCGGCTGTCTGGGCCCAGTCCGAAGACGATGCGCAGCGCCTGACGGCCACCGGCGCCCGCGTGAGCGCGGTCCTGGGTAACCTGAAGTTCGATGCCGACCCCGACCCGGTGCAACTGGCCCGGGGCCGTGCCTGGCGCGAACGTGCGGCGCAACCGGTCATCATGTTCGCGAGCTCGCGCGAGGGCGAGGAGGCGGGCTTCCTGCGAGAGGTCGCGGCGCGCCGGGGCGCGGGCCTGCGTTGGCTGCTGGTGCCGCGCCACCCCCAGCGTTTTGATGACGTGGCGCGCCTGGCGGCGCAGGCGGGCCTGTCTGTCTCGCGCCGCAGCGCATGGCCGGATGCAGGCCCCGACGCGCAGGCGCTCGAGGCCGATCTCTGGCTGGGAGATTCGCTGGGCGAGATGCCGCTCTATTACGGCCTGTCGGACGTGGCCTTGCTGGGAGGCAGCTTTGCGCCCCTGGGCGGGCAGAACCTCATCGAGGCAGCGGCCTGTGCCTGTCCGGTGGTGATGGGGCCGCACACCTTCAACTTCGAGCGGGCCTGCGAGCATGCGCAGGAGGAAGGCGCCGCCTGGCGTGCGCGCGATGTGACCGATGCCGTGGAACGGGCCGCCGACCTGGTCTTGGACGGTGAGCGCCATGACCGTGCATCGCAAGCGGCCACGCGGTTCGCGCAGGCCCATCGCGGCGCCGCGAGCCGCACGGCGCAGGCCGTGTTCGCCCTGCTGGCGCGAACGCCGCCGGCCTAGCGCGCCAGCACGCCGTTGATCCGGGTGACGTCCTCGGGGGAGAGGGACCCGTTGGCCTGGCGCAGCTTGAGATGTCCGAGCAGGACGTTGTAGCGGGCCACCGCGAGGTCGCGCTTGGTCTGGAACAACTGGCTTTGCGCATTCAGCACGTCGATGTTGATGCGCACGCCCACCTGGTAGCCCAGGCGGTTGGCATCCAGCGCGCTCTGGCTGGAGGCCTCGGCCGCTTCCAGCGCGCGCACCTGGCCCGCGCCCGACACCAGGCTGAAATAGGCGGTGCGGGTGGCCTGGGCCACGGAGCGCCGCGCGCCGTCCAGGTCGGCCTGGGCTTTTTCTTCCAGGGACAGCGTTTCGCGGATGCGGTTTTGCGTGGCGAAGCCGGCGAACAGCGGCACGTTCAGGGTCACGCCGAACTGGGTAGACAGGGTGCGCGAATCCGTGGTCGATGACGACGTGCCGGCGAGGTTGCGCGTGTAGCCGCGGCTGGCACTCAGGTCCAGGGTCGGCAGGTGACCCGCCTTGGCCTTGGTCGTCTCCAGGCGCGCCGCCTCCAGGCCCAGGCGGGCCTGGCGGATCGAGGGGCTGACATCTTCGGCCTGCTGCACCCATGCATTCACATCGGCGGGTTGCGGCTCGGGCAGGGCCGGGGGCGCCGACAGGGGCTGCGGCTTGGCGTCGGTGCGTCCCGTCACGCTGTCCAGTGCGAGCTTGCGCACCCGCAGGTCGTTTTCCGCGGCGATCTCCTGGGCCTGCACCAGGTCAAAGCGGGCCTGGGCCTCGCGGGTGTCGGTGATGGTGGCCGTCCCCACCTCGAAGTTGCGTCGGGCCGATGCAAGCTGCTCGCTCACGGCAGCCTTCTGGGCGCGCACGAAGGCCAGCGTGTCCTGCGCCGACAGCACGTCGAAGTAGGCCTGGCTCACCCGGATGATCAGGTCCTGGCTGGCGGCCATCAACTGGGCCTGCGCCGCCTCGGCCTGGCGCTTGCCCTGCTCGAAGGTGGCGGAGTTGGCCGGCCGGTACAGGGGCTGCGTCACGGTCACCGACACGCTGCCGGTGCCGTAGCCGCGTTCGCTGTTGCTGGTGGTGCGGGTCTCCAGGTCTGTCTCGCTGCGGGAGGCAGACAGGTTCGCGGTCGGCAACAGCCCGGCCCGTGCCTGCTCCGCCCGGTGCTGTGCGGCCTCATTCTGCGCGCGCGCCGACTGGTAGGTCGCATCGTGCTCGCGTGCGGCGTTGTAAAGCTCGAGCAGGCTCTGGGCCTGGGCCGGGGCGGTGGCGAAGGCCGCGGCCAGTGGTAGGGGCAGCAAGCACAGCGCGGGGCGCAGCAACGATTTCATGGTCTGTCCTTCTACTTCTGTTTGCCTGATACCGGGTCTCTCAGTACTGCGCGATGCTCGGATCCCGCTCCATCGACCAGGCGTCGATTCCGCCCGCGATGTTCACGACGTCCTCGAAGCCGTTGCTCGCCAGGAACATGGCCACCTGCTGGCTGCGCACACCATGGTGACACAAGCAGGCCAGCGGGCGCTGGGGGTCGAGTTCATTGATGCGGCCAGGCAGCTGGCGCATGGGAATGGCCACCAGTTCGAAGCCCTCGGGCTTCACGCCGGCCAGGGCCAGCTCCAGGGGCTCGCGCACGTCCAGCACCACCGGCTTCCTGTCCGCGTGCAGTTGCAGCCACTCGGGCAACTGGGAAGGGCGGACCTGGTCAATCATCGTCGGGAAGGCGCGGGCGGCGGCTCAGAATGCGAAACGCGAGGGTTCCTGGAAACGCTGCAGCCGGGGCGCCAGGGTGTCCCAGCGCTGCTCGGTGGTCCAGGCCGCCTCGCCGGTGCGCGTCACGCGGGTGGCACGCATCACTGGCTCGTCGCCCACGATGGCCACCAGGCGGCCGCCCACCGCCAGCTGCGACAGCAGCGACTGCGGGACTTCGGCCACGGATCCACTGAGCACGATCACATCGAACGGCCCCTCGCCGGCCAGGCCCTGCGAGCCGTCCGCTTCGAGCACCTGCACGTTGGCCACGCCGGCCCGTGCCAGGTTCTCCCGGGCCAAGCGCGCCAGGGCGGGGTCGATCTCCATCGTGACCACCGAGGCGGCGCAGGCAGCCAGCAGGGCGGCCATGTAGCCGCTGCCGGCGCCTACCTCCAGCACCTTTTCGTGGGGCTGGGGGCTTGCCTCCTGCAGCATCCTCGCCTCGACCTTGGGCGCGAGCATGCACCGGCCAGTGGCCAGCGCCTCCTGGGCGCTGCCCGCCAGCGGGATCTCCATGTCCACGAAGGCCAGCGCCTTGTGCGCCTGCGGCACGAACTCCTCCCGTCGCAGGACCGAGAGCAGTTCCAGCACCCGGGGATCGAGCACGTCCCAGGGGCGGATCTGCTGTTCGATCATGTTGAAGCGGGCTTTTTCGATGGCGACGGGCAGGTTCATGGCGTTTCTCGAACGAAGGCGAAAGTCAGGTCAAACCGTCCATTTTAGGAGCGGACGCGGCGCCGGCCTTGCGACGCAGCCAGGCGGCCAGATCGTCCAGGTAGCAATAGACCACGGGCACGACCACCAGGGTCAACAGGGAGGAGGTGATCACCCCGCCGATCACCGCCTGCCCCATGGGGGCGCGCTGCTCGGATCCTTCGGTCAGGGCGAAGGCCAGGGGCACCATGCCGAAGATCATGGCCAGGGTCGTCATCAGGATGGGGCGCAGGCGCACCCGGGCGGCCAGGAGCAGGGCCTCCGCGCGGGGCAGGCCCGGCACGCGCTGGCCCTGGGCGTCGGTGCCGTCCTCGCGTGCCCGGATGGCGAAGTCCACCAGCAGGATCGCGTTTTTCGTCACCAGGCCCATCAGCATCACGATCCCGATCACCGAGAACATCGACAGCGTCGAGCGAAACATCATCAGCGCCAGCACCACGCCGATCAGGGTCAGCGGCAGGGAGGTCATGAGCGCCAGGGGCTGCAGGAAGCTGCGGAACTGGCTGGCCAGGATCATGTAGATGAAGATCACCGCCAGGGCCAGGGCCGACAGGGCGTAGGCGAAGGATTCGCTCATGTTCTTCACCGAGCCGCCGAACTGCCAGCGGTAGCCTGGGGGCAGGGCGATGGCTTCCAGGGCCTTGCGCACGTCGGCCGACACCTCGCCCGGGGAGCGGCCGTACACGTTGGCGTTGATCGCCACCTCGCGGGCCAGGTCACGCCGGTTGATCTGGTTGGGGCCGGTGGACTCGCGCACCTGCGCCACCTGCGTCAGGCGCACGATCCGCGCGCTGCCGTCCGCCTGGGTACCGGTGGCAAAGGACAGGCGCTCCAGTTGCCTCGCCTCGTTGCGGGCGTCGGGGGCCAGGCGCACGTTCACATCGTAGGTCTGGTCGTCACCGGCGCGCCAGTTGCCCACCGTCTGTCCGGCGACCAGCGTGCGCAGGGGCGCGGCGATCTGGGCCACCGACAGGCCCAGGTCGCTGGCGGCATCGGGCCGGACCTCGATGTTCACCACCGGCTTGGCCGGCTTCGCGCTGGAGTCCAGGTCGACCAGCCCGGGGATGGGCCGGATGCGTTCCATCATCAGCTGGGACAGTCGCTCCAGCTCCTGCAGGTCGGGACCGATCAGGGACAGTTCCACCTGCTTGTTCCCGCCCACGGTATCGAGCAGGCCCGCGTGGGTCACGGTGATGCCCGGCACCTGCCGCAGACGGTCACGCAGGACGGCCGCCATCTGGTCCACGCTGCGCGTACGGTCCTTGCGGTCCACCAGCCGCACGTACAGGGCCGCATAGATCTTGCCCTGCGCGGTGCCGGTGTTGATGGTGGTCAGCGTGTAGCGGGTTTCGGGAAACTCCCGCACGATGGTCTCGACCTGGCGGGCCTTGGCCTCCGTCAGCTCCAGCGACGAGCCGACCGGCGTGTGGAAGTTCAGGGTGACCTCCGAGAAGTCGGCCTTGGGCACGAATTCCGTCCCGAGCAGGGGCACCATCGCCACGCTGGCCACGAAGATGCCGAGCGCCGACAGCACGGTGGCCAGGCGGTGGGCCAGGGACCAGCGAAGCAGGTGCTGGTAGCCGTCCGACATCGACTCCGTGGCCTGGTCGAACCAGCGGCATACCCGTCCGACCGTCCTGTCATACCAGGACCGGGGGGCGCCTTCGGCGCGGGGGCCATGCGCCTGCGGGTCGTGCCAGACCGATGAGAGCATCGGATCCAGGGTGAAGCTCACGAACATCGAGATCATCACCGCCGCCACGATGGTCAGTCCGAACTCATGGAAGAACTTGCCGATGATGCCGCCCATGAACCCGATCGGCAGGAACACCGCGACGATCGACAACGTGGTCGCTAGCACCGCCAGCCCGATCTCTTGGGTGCCATCCATGGACGCCTGGAACGGGCCCTTGCCCATATGCAGGTGCCGCACGATGTTCTCGCGCACCACGATCGCGTCGTCGATCAACAGGCCCACGCACAGCGACAGGGCCATCAGCGTCACCATGTTGATGGTGAAGCCGAGCATGTGCATGAACAGGAAGGTGCCGATCAGGGCGATCGGCAGCGTCAGGCCGGTGATCACCGTCGATCGCCAGGAGTTCAGGAACAGGAAGACGATCAGCACCGTGAGGATCGCTCCCTCGATCAGCGTGGCGCGCACATTGGCCACCGAGACGCGGATCGGGCGCGAAGCGTCCAGGATCGGCTCCAGCTTCACGCCCGGCGGCAGCTGGGCCTTCATCTCGCGCAGCGTCGAGTTCAGCCCGTCGATCACCTGGATGGTGTTCTCGTCCTGCGACTTCTGCACCGTGAGCAGCAGGGTGCGCTGCCCGTTGTACAGGGCCAGGCTCTCGACCTCCTGCGCGCCGTCGGCTACGCGCGCGACCTGCTCCAGCCGTATCGGTGCACCGTTGCGGCGCGCCACGATGATGCGCCCGAAGTCCTCGGGCCGCTGCATGCGCGCGTCGATCTGCACCACCAGTTCGCGTTCCCGGGAGCGCACCGTGCCCACCGGCTGCGCCTGGTTCTCGCCTCTCACCGCAGCCACCACCTGGTCCGGTGTCACGCCCAGGGCTTCCATGGCAGCCGGCTGTAGGTACAGGTTGATCTCTCGGCGCGTGCCGCCCACCAGGCTGACCGAGCCCACGCCGCGCACGTTCTCCAGCCGCTTCTTCAGGGTCTGGTCCGCCCAGTTGGTCAGTTCCACCGGCGTCATGGCCTTGCCACCGGAGGTCTCGGGCAGCACGGCCAGCGACCAGATCGAGCGGCTGGAGGGGTCAAAGCGCAGCACACGTGGCTCTTTCACCTCGGTGCGCAGCGCGGGCCGGACCGAGGCGATCTTTTCGCGCACATCATCGGCCGCCGAGCGCCCGTTCACATGCAGGGCGAACTCGATGAAGACCACGGACTGGCCCTCATAGCTGCGCGAGGTGAGGGCGTTGATGCCGGCGATGGCGTTGACGCTCTCCTCAATCTTTCGCGTGACCTCGACCTCGACCACCTCGGGCGAAGCACCGGGGTATTCGGTCGTGACGACCACCACCGGGAAGTCGATGTTCGGAAACTGGTCGACCTTCAGGCGCTGCAGGGAGAAAAGTCCCAGCACCACCAGGGCCAGCATCATCATCGTGGCCAGAACGGGGTTGCGCAGGCTGACGCGGGTGAACCACATGGCGTTCGGTCCCTCAGGGCGCGGTGCGGGCCGGGGCGGTGAACTTCACTGCGGTGCCCTCGCGCAGCGCACCCACATGGCCCAGGATCACCACCGTACCGGGCGCGACGCCGTTCACGGCCACCAGAGCCTGGCCACCGCTCTCGCCGCGCGCGCCGGTCTGCACGGGCAGGTGCCGTACCCGGTCGCCCGCAATGACCTGCACATAGGGCGCAGGCCGGTCCGTGCGCACGGCGGACAGCGGAATGGCCACCGCCCGGGCGCGGCCGGTCACCAGCACGCCTTGTGCGAAGAGGCCCTGGCGCAGGCCTTCGGTGGGGGGCACCGAGAGGTAGACCGGCACGCCGCGGCTGCCTGCCTGGGCGCTGGGGTTGATGCGTGCCACGCTGGCGGTCACCGGCTGCGCCGCGCCCTCGATCGACAGGCGCGCCGCCTGGCCGGGGCGCACCTGCACGGATTCGGCTGCGGTCAGCGTGGCCTCCAGCTCCAGCCGGCTCGGATCCACGATCTCGATCACGCGGGCATCCACGCCCAGGCGCTCGCCGGGTTGGGCCAGCCGCTGTGACACCCGGCCGCTGATCGGCGCGCGCAGCGCGGTGTCCTCCAGCGTCTTGCTGGCGACATCGACCGCTGCCAGGGCCGCCTTGTGCGTGGCCTGAGCGGCGGCGAGGCTGCTTTGCGAGCTCTCCAGCGCGGTGCGCGAGATGAATCCCTTGTCCACCAGCGCCTGGTTGTTGTCGAACTGGCGCTTGGCGATCTCGATCTGCGCCCTGGCGGCATCCGCCTGCTCGCGCGCCTGCTGCAGCCGTGCCCGGTATTCGGCCGGATCGATGCTGGCCACCACCTGGCCTGCCCGCACGGCGTCGCCCTCGCGCACCGTCAGCCCCTGCAACTCGCCGGCGACCCGCGCCTTCACCAGCGCCGCATTCACCGCGCGCAGGGTCCCGGTGATCGGGAGCCCCTGGTCCAGGTCGGTTTCCTGGGCGGTCACCACGTCGGTTTTCGCCAGTTCGATCACGGACTCGATCGGCGCGGTGGCTGCGGGCGCCTTGCGCGCCTGCAGGGTACGCAGCCCCATCCCGGCGGCCGCGACGACGGCCAGGCCGACCCCGATCACGGCCCATGTGCGTGCTTTCATGAGGCGTCTCCCTGCCGCGTGCCATGCACGCACAGGCCGTGCAGCAGGACCTCGGTCTGCATGGCCACGAACCGCAGCGGGTCCAGGTGCTGGCCCGCCGGGACACAAGTGCCCTTGGAGTGTTTGTTCATCATGAGAAAAATCATCGGTGCGATGACGCTGTAGATCGCATAGTCCATGTCGGCCACGCGAAACTCGCCACGGTCGACACCTCGTTGCAGGATGCGCTTGATCAAGGCCTTGCCCGGTTCGATCACCTCGCGCTGGTAGTAGGTGGCCAGCTCGGGGAAGTTCTGGGATTCGCTGATCATCAACTTGGTGATGCCCGAGGCCGGCGTCGACCCGATCCGCTCCCACCAGGCAGCCAGGCAGGCACGCAGCATCTCGGCGCTGCTGCCCGGGAAACGCTCGAACTCCTCGTTCCACTGGACGAAGCGTCCCGCCAGGTTCTCATGCACCACCGCCTTGAGCAGTTCCTCCTTGCTGTCGAAGTAGAGGAACAAGGTGCCCTTGGACACCCCCGCGCGCGCGGCCACCTCCTCGACCCGGGTGGCGGCAAATCCCTTTTCAACGAAAAGCGCCAGCGCGGCATCGAGCAGTTCGCCCGGGCGCGCCTGCTTTCGGCGCTCGCGCTTGGCGAGGCCTTCTTCGGTCTTGGCTTCCATGCGGAAAATTAATGACTGACTGGTTAGTAATGTACCGTCAGCGGTCCGGCCCGTCAAGAAACGTGGCGCCCGTCCCGGCTCCTGCGGCCGGTTTCAGGATCCGGCCAGCCGGGTCGCCTGCAAGGCGATCCATTCGCGCAGGACCTGCCGTGAGGCGTACAGGCCCTCCGCGGAGGGAAGCCACTCCAGCGCGGGCCGGGCAATCGGCAGGGGCATGCGGGTGGGCGCCGCCAGCACCTCGAAGCCGGCGCGCTCGAATTCCAGCGTGGCGCGAGGCAGGTGCCACGCATCGGACACCAGAGCGATCCGGCGCACGCCCTGCGGCTGCAGGAGGGCGGCGATCCGCTGGGCGTTCTCGCGGGTGTCTCGCGAACGGTCGTCGAGCCATCGGATCTCGAACCCGAAGTCGTCGCGTGCCGCCAGGCTTGCCGCCTCCGCCTCGCTGGCCACTCCGCGCCCGCCCCAGCCCATGCCGCCGGCAAAGGCCAGGGGCAGGCCTTGCGCGCGCGCCAGGCGGATGCCATAGCGCAGCCGGGTCAGCGTCGGACTGGACGGCTGCGGGGCCCCGTACTCGGGTGCCTGCGCCAGCACCCCGCCGCCCAGGACGACGACGGCCTGCGTGCGCGCCGACGTGAGCGCGCCCGCGGGCAGCGGCTGTGGCAGGGGGAGCAGCAAGGTCGTGAGCCCGATCGCCACCGCGTGGCAGGACAGCAGCCACAGGGCGGCCACTCCCACGGCGCCCAGGCCCAGCGCCGCAGGCCGCGCGCGCGGCAAACGCCACAGCCCGATCAGCGCCAGCGCCACCAGCCACAGGGGGCCGGCCGGCGGCAGGACCAGCGGCATGACCAAGGCCTTGATGTCCCCGAGTTCCATAGGCCTGCGATGGTAGCGGGCCGGCCCGGGGGCGCCTTGAGGCTACAGTCTGGGCCTTCCAAGGAGGGACATCATGAGTGAACCCCGGACCCTGGTCCTCGGCGGCGGCTGTTTCTGGTGCACGGAGGCAGTCTTCGTCAAGGTGCGCGGTGTCACCGATGTCGAGTCGGGCTACGCCAACGGTCACGCCGGCCGCCCCAGCTACGAGCAGGTGTGCACCGGTACGACGGGCTACAACGAGGTGGTGCGACTGACCTACGACCCGGACAGCATCAGCGCGCGCCAGCTGCTGGAGATCTTTTTCCTGGTTCACGATCCGACTCAGTTGAACCGCCAGGGCCATGACATCGGCACGCAATACCGCAGCGGCATCTACTACACGACCCCTGACCAGAAGCAGGTCGCCGACGACCTGGTGCGCGAGATGAGCCAGGACAAGGTGTATGGCGCCCCCATCGTCACCGAGGTCCAGCCCCTGGCTGCCTACTGGCCGGCCGAGGACTATCACCAGGATTTCTTCGAGCGCAATCCCTACCAGGGCTACTGCCTCGCCGTGGCCGCGCCCAAGGTGGCGAAGTTCCGCAAGACCTACGCCGCGCTCGTGCGCGATTGATCCGGCCGGCGTCCTACGCCACACCCGGCCCGTGCCCGGCACCCGCCTGCGTGTGCGGGCGCAGCATGGTGTTCGCACTCGCGGGTTTCCCGGCGAAGCGAGCATTAGTGCCTCGCCATTCGACGGAGCCCGCCCTATAACCCGTTCACAACACCAACGGGAGGATGCCATGCCGAAACAGTCACCGTCCTCGCGGCGTACCGCTGCATGGTTTTGCAGCGCGGCGCGCTGGAGTCCCTGGGTATTGCTGCTGGCGGGCGCTGCCTCGCCGCTGCCGGCCTCGGCGCAGTGCCCTGAAGCCTCGGCGCCAGTCCCCTGGTGGTCTGACCGCGAGGCCAGCATCCGGTTGCAGGAGCAACTGCCCGACGCCTGCCTCAAGCGCCTGGTGCGCCAGTGCGACACCGACGCTGAGGCCGGCTTGATGGATGCTGGCAATGCCGCCGTCTGCTCCGTCCGCTACGAGGCGCTCCTGCGTCACGGATTCCGCGGGGATTTCCCGGCCTTGCTTCGCTGGTGGCGATCCGGCACGCCGGTTGCCTCGCAGTGATCGCCCCGCGGGATCGACGCGCCTGAGCCTCCGCGCGTCGCGATCCGGCGCTTCGATCAGGGCGCCAGCCGCTCGCGCAGCCAGCCGCCATCCTGTGGCGTGTAGCGTAGACGGTCATGCAGGCGGCTTCTGCGCCCCTGCCAGAACTCCCACCGGTCCGGTACCAGCCGGTACCCTCCCCAGTGCGGCGGCCGCGGCGGCTGCAGCAGGAACTGCGCGCCGTACTTCGCGGCATTGGCCACCAGCACGCTGCGGCCGGCGATCACCTCGCTTTGCGGGCTGGCCCAGGCGCCGATGCGCGAGTCCAGGGGTCGGCTGTGAAAGTAGGTGTCGCTTTCCTCGGGGCTGGCCTTTTCCACACGGCCCTCGATCCGGACCACCCGCTCCAGTTCCACCCAATGGAATTGAAGTGCCGCGTAGGGGTTGCCCGCCAACTCCTGGCCCTTGCGGCTGTCGTAGTTCGTGTACCAGACGATGCCGCGCTCGTCACAGCCCTTGATCAACACCACCCGGGTGCTGGGGCGCAGGTTGCTGCCAACGGTGGCCAGCGTCATGGCATTGGGCTCGGGGACCTGGGCAGCGATCGCTTCCTGCAGCCACTGCTCGAACTGGCGCAGAGGGTCGGCGTGGCTCGCCTCTTCACTCAGTTCGGCGCGCTCGTAGCTTTTGCGCAAATCGGCCAGGGCTTGGGAGGGAGAGCTCATGGCCTGCGATTGTGGCACCGGCCACCAGCGCGCGCCCGATGCCGGGTCTCTCGGCCGGCATCCGCGCGCGCGGCCGCGCCTGATCGCGTCGTAACCGTGTGGTAACCGTGTGGTAACCGCAATGCGGGTTGCCAGAGGGTTGCAGGTACCATCCTGCGCACCCCTCCAGGCCTCCTTCCAGGTTCGTGCCCATGACTCTTCATCCCGTGGTGGCCGCCGTCACCGACCGTATCCGAGCCCGCAGCCAGGCCGGCCGCTCGGCCTACCTGCGCCTGCTGGACGACATGGCTCGCCGACCGCGCGGTGCCGACCGTATGGGCTGCGCCAACGTGGCCCATGCCTTCGCGGCGCTGCCCGCCAATGACAAGCTCAAGGTCGTCGCCGAGCGCGCGCCCAACCTCGCCATCGTCACCGCCTACAACGACATGCTGTCGGCGCATGCGCCGTACGCCGGATTTCCGGACATCATCAAGGACGAAGCCCGGCGCCACGGCGCCACCGCCCAGGTGGCTGGCGGCGTGCCCGCCATGTGCGATGGCGTCACCCAGGGCACGCCCGGGATGGAGCTGTCCCTGTTCTCGCGCGACGTCATCGCCCAGGGCACGGCGGTGGCGCTCTCGCACGACGTGTTCGACGGCGCGCTGATGCTGGGTATCTGCGACAAGATCGTTCCCGGGCTGTTGATCGGTGCGCTGCACTTCGGGCACCTGCCGACCGTCTTCGTGCCGGGCGGACCCATGGCCAGCGGCCTGTCCAACAGCGACAAGGCCAAGGTGCGCGAGCAGGCCGCCCGCGGCGAGGTCGGTCGTGCGGCCCTGCTCGAGGCCGAACAGAAGGCGTACCACGGACCGGGCACCTGCACCTTCTACGGCACCGCCAACAGCAACCAGATGCTCATGGAGGCCATGGGTCTGCATGTGCCCGGCGCGGCCTTCATCCCGCCGCACGCCCAGATGCGCGAGCCCCTCACGCGCGAGGCGGTGCGCACGCTGCTGGCCATCGTCCCGGGCCGGCACTACACCCCGATCGGCCGCCTGGTCGACGAGCGCAGCATCGTCAACGCCATGGTGGCCCTGCTGGCGACCGGCGGCTCCACCAATCACCTGATTCACTGGGTCGCCGTGGCGCGTGCCGCCGGGATCACCATCGACTGGGATGACTTCGCCCGGCTGTCCGCGGTCGCGCCGCTGCTGGCCCGCGTCTACCCCAATGGCAGTGCCGACGTGAACCAGTTCCAGGATGCCGGCGGGCCGGGTTTCATCATCCGGGAGTTGATGGACGCCGGCCTCATGCATGCCGACGTCACCACGGTGCGCCCGGGGGGGCTGTGCGAGTACACCCAGGTGCCCCGCCTTCAGGAGGGCGCGCTGCGCTGGCAGGTCACTGGCGCGTCCGGGGACACGCAGGTGGTGCGGCCGGCCGCTTCACCTTTCAGCCCCACCGGCGGGCTGCGCCTGCTCACGGGCAACCTGGGCCGCAGCGTGATCAAGGTGTCGGCCGTCCCCGAGGATCGCCACATCACCGAAGCGCCGGCCCGCGTGTTCGACAGCCAGGAGGACCTGCTGCAGGCCTTCGCCGCGGGCGAACTGGCCAGGGCCTGCCGCGAGAACGGCGCTGGTGGCCTGGTCTGCGTGGTGCGCTGGCAGGGTCCGCGCGCCAATGGCATGCCGGAGCTGCACAAGCTCACGCCACCGTTGGCAGTGCTCCAGGGCGAGGGCTGGCGCGTGGCGCTGGTGACCGATGGCCGCATGAGCGGGGCGTCCGGCAAGGTACCTGCAGCCATCCATGTGTCGCCCGAAGCGGCGGCGGGCGGCCCGCTGGCCCGCCTGCGAGACGGTGACCGTGTGCGGCTGGATGCGACCGCGGGCACCCTGCAGGCCCTGGTGCCGGACGCCGAGTGGCAGGCGCGCCAGCCCGCCACTTTGCCCGAGGCCCTGCGCGCCGCCAACCAGGTCGGCCTGGGGCGCGATCTCTTTGCCGGATTCCGGCGCAACGCCCTCGCGGCCGAAGAAGGAGCCTGCACATGGCTGTAACCCCTGTGAGCGCAGGCCGCCCGTTGCCTGCCCACCTGACTGCGCTGGACGTGATGCGCGACGCCCCCGTCATTCCGGTCATCGTGCTGGAGGACGTGGCGCATGCCGTGCCCCTGGCCCGCGCCCTGGTGGCCGGCGGGATCCGCATGCTGGAGGTCACCTTGCGCACACCTGCGGCCCTGGCCTGCATCGAGGCCATCGCGCGCGACGTCCCCGAGGCGGTGGTGGGGGCCGGCACGGTGCGCAGCGCTGCCGATGCGACGGCCGCCCGTCACGCGGGGGCGCGGTTCGCCGTCAGCCCGGGCTTCACGGTGTCGGTCGGCCGGGCCTGCCGTGAGGCCCAGCTGCCCCTCTTGCCCGGTGTGGCTACGGGCAGCGAGATCATGCGGGCCCAGGAAGAGGGCTACACACAGCTGAAGTTCTTTCCCGCGCTACAGGCGGGTGGAGCGGCCATGCTCAAGGCCTGGGGAGGGCCGTTCGGAGAGGTGAAATTCTGTCCGACCGGCGGTATCTCGGCGGCAAACGCGGGAGAGTTTCTCGCGCTGCCCAATGTGGCCTGCGTTGGCGGATCGTGGCTGACACCCGCTGCGGCCATTGCGGCGGGTGACTGGACCCGCATCACCGCGCTGGCACGCGAGGCCTCCGAGCTTGCACGGGCAGGCTAGAGCCCGGCTCAATCCTGGCCAAAGCCGACCTTACTTGACCAGCATCACCGGCACGTCGGCGCCGGTGACCACTTTCTGCGCCACGCTGCCCATCAGGGTACGTCCCAGCACGCCGTGGCCGTGGGTGCCCATCACGATCAGATGGGCCTTGGCCTTCTTCGCGGTGCGCAGGATCTGATCGTCCGCTGGACCGACTGACCATTCGCAGCGGTATTTCAGATCATGCTTGTCCAGGAATCGGCGGATCGGTAACAGCACCTTCTCGGCTTCTTCGCTCTGATACGACTTCACCACGTCGGACCCGACGGCGGACCGCACGCGCGGTGGCAGGGCAGGTTGGGCGTGGACGACGACGATCTCGTCGTCCGGGCCGGCCAGGCTCTCGTGTGTCACCAGGAAAGCCAGGGCTTTTTTCGTGTAGTTGCTGCCGTCGGCGGCCAGGACAATTCGCATGGGTTCTCCTTGGGGTGAGGTGGGGGCGGGCTGCAGGCGAAATCAGCGTAGCACCAGGACGGGGGTCGTACTGTGCGTCAGCACATGCTGCGTCTCGCTTCCGAGCAGCACACGCGTAAGGCCGCGTCGGCCGTGCGAGGCCATCACGATCAGGTCGCAGCGGTGCTTGCGGGCAGCGGCCATCACGGCCTCCGCCACCTGGTCGGAATGCACCAGCACGCCCTGCGCCGTCACGCCCTGTTGGCCGGCGGCCGCAACCACGGTGTCGACCACCTTCTGCCCCCGCGCGGTCCAGGTGCCCTCGATGCGGGCCACCTCCTCGGGACTCAGGGTGACGGCGCCCTCGAAGTAGCTCATGGGGTAGTCGGGCACCACATGCAGCACCACCAGGTTCGCGCCGTTGGATGCGGCCAGTCCGATGGCCGCCTTTTCCGCCTTGCGCGAAAGCCGGGAGTGGTCGGTGGCGACGAGCAGGCGTTTGTACATGAAGCCAGCTTAGGGCGGCCCCGGCGTGCCCGGCTTGATCCACATCAAGGTGGCACGCGCTCCAGGCCGTAGTCTCCCGCTGTGACCGCTTCCGCCACCTTGACGCTGCCCCTGGGGCACGCAGCCCCCGGCACGCCTGCGCAGACCGAGGGCTGGGCCGTGCTCGACGACCGGACCGAGTGGCCGCGCTTCGGCCGGGCCCTGGTGGACCGCGCGGGCTGCTGGGAGTCCTACCTGGCGATCGAGGGCATGCACTGCACCGCCTGCACGCTCGCCGTCGAACAGGCCCTCGGCCAGGTGCCGGGCGTCGAGTCCGTTGACGTGAACGGCGCCACAGCCACCGCGCGTGTGGTCTGGTCCGAGGCCGGCTGCAGGCCCTCGCAGTGGCTGCAGGCCCTGCGCGCCAGCGGCTATGCGGCGGTGCCAGCGGGCGACCTGCTGGACGCTGTGCCTCGCGCACGTGCCAGGCGCCTGCTGCTGTGGCAGTGGCTGGTGGCGGGCTTCGGGATGATGCAGGCCATGATGTATTCGGTGCCGCTGTATGTGGCGGCCCCCGGGGACATCGCCCCCGATGCCGAGCGCCTTCTGCGCTGGGGCGCCTGGATGATGACCCTGCCGGTCGTGCTGTTCTCTTGCCGGCCCTTCTTCGCGGGGGCCTGGCGCGACCTCACGCACCGCCGCATCGGCATGGACGTGCCGGTGGCCCTGGGCCTGGCCATCGCCTTCGCCGCCAGCACTGCCGCCACCTTCGATCCCTCGGGCCCCTGGGGCCGGGAGGTCTGGTACGACTCGGTCACGATGTTCGTCTTCTTCCTGCTGTCGGGCCGCCTGCTCGAACAGCGCCTGCGTGATCGCACCGCGGGTGCGCTCGAGGCCCTGGTTCGGGCGCTGCCGGCCAGCGTGGAGCGGCTCGCAGCGGATGGCGCCGGGGGTTGGCAGCGGGTGCCGGTACGCAGCCTCGCGGTGGGGGACTGCATTCGTGTGCGTGCGGGCGAGGTGTTTCCGGTCGATGGCCGCATCGAATCCGGCGAGAGCCGCGTGCACGAGGCCCTCCTCACAGGAGAGTCCGAGCCGCTGGCGCGCCGCGTGGGGGACGCCGTCATTGCCGGCAGCCATAACCTCTTGGCCACCTTGACCGTGCGCGTGCAGCGCCTCGGGGCCGACACACGCTACGCAGGGATCGTGGCCCTCATGGAGCGGGCCGGCCTGGACAAGCCGCGCCTGGCCCGCCTGGCCGACCGCATCGCCGCCCCCTTCCTGTGGCTCGTGCTCGCCGCGGCCGCGGCAGCCGCCCTGGCGGCGTGGTCCGCCGGACCGGCACATGCCCTGTCCGTGGCCGTTGCGGTCCTCATCGTCACCTGCCCCTGCGCCCTGTCCCTGGCCACGCCGGCCGCCACCCTGGCGGCTGCGGGCGCGCTGGCCCGGCGCGGCTTGCTGGTACGCCAGTTGCAGGCCCTGGAAACCCTGGCCGCGGTGGACACCGTGGTCTTCGACAAGACCGGCACGCTGACGCAGGAAGGACTGGCCCTGACCGCGATCCGCTGCCGCGACGGTGTCGTGGCCGACGAGGTCCTGATGGCGGCCGCTGCCCTGGGCTCGCATTCGCTGCACCCGGTTTCACGCTCGCTCGTGGTCGCGGCCGGGGCGCGCGCCGCGGGTCTGCAGGCCCATGAGGTCACCGAGCGGCCGGGGGAGGGCATGCGTGGGCGTCTGACCACCGGGCCCTTGCGCGGGCGTGACCTGCGGCTGGGGTCTGCAGCCTTCTGCGGCGTGCGCGCGGCAGAGGGCGTCACCGCCCAGGCCCACCTGGCGGACGACAGCGGCTGGCTGGCCACCTTCCACCTGTCCGAGTCCCTGCGGCCCGATGCGGCGGCAGCCGTCACCCACCTGCTCGCGATGGGTCTGCACGTGCGCCTGCTCTCGGGCGACCGTCCCGAGGCCGTGGGCCGGCTGGCCCTGCGCGCGGGCATTGCCTACTGGGAGGGCGGCTGCTCGCCCGAGGACAAGCTGGCGCGGGTGCGGGCCTTGCAGGCCCAGGGCCGGCGCGTGGCCATGGTGGGCGATGGCATGAACGATGGCCCGGTGCTGGCCTGCGCGGACGTGTCGGTGGCCCTGGGCGAGGGCGTGCCTCTGGCCCAGGCCCGTAGCGACGTGGTGCTTCAAGGCGGGCGTGTAGGCGCCGTGGCCGGCTTGATCGCGCATGCGCGGCGCACGCGCCGTGTCGTGCGCCAGAACCTGCTGTGGGCGGCCGTCTACAACGGCGCCTGCGTGCCGTTGGCAGTGATGGGGCTGATGCCGCCCTGGCTCGCGGGCCTGGGCATGGCGGCCAGTTCGCTGCTCGTGGTCATGAATGCGGCACGGCTTGCCACCTGTGCGCCCGCCGACGCCTCACAGCCCTGACCATGGACATCCTCTTTCTCCTCATCCCCCTGTCGGTGGTCCTGGCCCTCCTGATCCTGGCCGGTCTGGCCTGGGCGGTCTGGCGCGGGCAGTTCGATGCCCTGGAGGCGGAAGGCGAGCGGATTCTGCACGGCGATTGACCTGAATCAAGGGTTTCCCCTGAGCCTCACGCGACACTGAAGAGGCACTCAGAAAAAGGTGATTTCCCATGACGATGGCTTCCGCCGTTTCCGGCTTTGCCGCCCCGCCCGCAGGCGCTGCCCAGTACCACGACACCGTGGTCCGCCAGTTCTCCCTCATGGCCGTGGTCTGGGGCGTGGTGGGCATGGCGGTGGGCGTGTTCATCGCCGCGCAGCTGGCGTGGCCCGAGCTCAATTTCGGCATTCCCTGGCTCAGTTATGGCCGTCTGCGGCCTCTGCACACCAATGCGGTGATCTTCGCCTTCGGCGGCAGTGCGCTGTTTGCCACGAGCTACTGGGTGGTGCAGCGCACTTCGCAGGTGCCACTGTTCGCACCGAAGCTGGCCGCCTTCACCTTCTGGGGCTGGCAGGCCGTCATCGTCGCCGCCGCCATCAGCCTGCCCCTGGGCTACACCTCGGGCAAGGAATACGCGGAACTGGAGTGGCCGATCGACATCCTGATCGC
>JACCED010735638.1_pt1 | contig 40522 bp, 39 predicted proteins | sample 7455021 | NCBI WGS metagenome assembly JACCED01 (sample SAMN15323456, study PRJNA562643) | freshwater metagenome | isolation source: river surface water | place: USA:Blue River Watershed | collected 2017-08-19
TCCAGTTCCCGGCCCCGGGCGGCCAGGGCAGCATGGCGGGGGCCGTGCGTCAGGTGACTGACGATCAAGTGCTGTTTGACTTCAACCACCCCTTGGCCGATCAACCGGTCCGGTTTGAAGTGCATATCATCGGGATTTTGTGAGAACGCCCATGACCTCAGAAATTGTCCTGGCTGAACCGCGCGGATTCTGTGCCGGTGTCGACCGCGCGATTGACATCGTCGAGCATGCCATCGACAGATTCGGTGCCCCCATCTATGTGCGCCACGAAATCGTGCACAACACCCATGTGGTCGAGCACCTGCGCCAGCGAGGGGCGATCTTCATTGAAGACCTGGCGGACGTACCGCCCGATGCGACCCTGGTGTTCAGTGCCCACGGCGTGCCCAAGTCGGTCGAGGCCGAGGCCGAACGACGCGGCTTTCGCGTGTTTGACGCCACGTGCCCGCTGGTCACCAAGGTGCATGTCGAGGTCGCCAAACTGCACAAAGAAGGTTACGAATTCATCATGATCGGCCACAAAGGCCATCCCGAGGTCGAAGGCACCATGGGCCAGTTGGAATCGGGCATCCACCTGGTGGAAGATGTGGCCGACGTGGCCAGGGTGCAACCCGGTCAACCCGCAAAACTGGCGATGGTCACCCAAACCACGCTCAGCGTCGATGATGCGGCCGAGATCGCTCAAGCCATTCGCACTCGCTTTCCCAACGTGCGCGAGCCCAAGCAACAAGACATTTGCTATGCCACTCAAAACCGGCAAGATGCGGTCAAGTTGCTCAGCCGGCAAGTCGATGTGGTGATTGTGGTGGGCAGCCCGACCAGTTCCAACAGCAATCGGCTGCGCGACGTGGCATCGCTTCTGGGTGTACCCAGCTATCTGATTGACGATGCCTCTGAGTTGCAAGAGTCCTGGCTGGTCGGCAAGACCAGCATCGGCCTGACTGCTGGTGCGTCGGCTCCCGATGTGCTGGTCCAAGGGGTCATCCAGCGCTTGCGTGCGCTGGGGGTGGTGTCGGTGCGCAAACTCGACGGTGTCCAAGAAACCATGAAGTTTCCGTTGCCCAAGGGTCTGAAAACCGGTCACTGACCCTCAGAGATTGCGCATCCAGTCGGCCGTCTGAAAAAACGCCTGATCCAGTCGCTCGATCAGGCTCGGGTCCAAGGCGCTTTCTTGCATCGCCTGACGCATGCAGGCCAGCCACTGATCGCGCTCGCGGATGCCAATTGCAAACGGCATGTGGCGCATGCGCAAACGGGGGTGTCCGAACCGTTCGGTGTAGTGTTGTGGACCACCCAACCAGCCACACAAAAACCAAAACAGCTTGTCGCGCGCCGAGTCCAAATCGGTGCCATGCACGGCCCTGAGGTCGGCGTAAGCCGGCTCCAGATCCATCAAATCGTAAAACCGATCGACCAGAGTGCGCACAGCACCCTCGCCCCCCACCCAGTCGTAAGCGCTCACGCGCTCTTGCTCACCTGAATTTGTCATGACTCGGATTGTCGCAAGGTTTGTGTCACCGACTGGCGCAACACCGACCGCAAAGTCCAAGTGCCCACCATTGTGGCCACCAGTGCCCCAAGCGCTGCGCCGATGGGCACGGCCCACCATGGCAACCGCCAGGAAAATTCAAAGACTTCACGCGCCAGGACGCCGGCCAGCACCAGTGCCAGCAGCGAAGCAAGTGCACCGGCCAGCGCGCCCGTGCCCATCAATTCAGCTGACTGCAAGCGAGACAGCACCTGGCTGCTGGCGCCCAGCGCACGCAAAACCGCATGGTCACGAACCCGGTCTTCGCGGGTCAGCACCACCACGGCCACCAGCACCACCAGTCCGCTCAGGAGCGCAAACACAAACAAAAATTCCACCGCCTGTGCCACTTGCCCCAAAACCGATTGCACCTGATTCAAAGTGGCTGACAAATCAACCTGGGTGATGTTGGGGAACTGTTGCAACAATCGCCGATCCAGACCACCCGACTCCGGGTTGCGATAAGCCGTCATGTAAGACATGGGGACATCGGGCATTTGGGCGCGCGGGAACAAAACGAAGAAATTGGCCCGCATCGAAGTCCACTCAACTTGTCGCACCGAGGTCACGCGCCCGGCAACCTCGATGCCGGCCAAATCGAACACCAGCCGATCGCCCAGTTGGAGCCCCAGGGTACGGGCAATGCCGGCTTCGATGCTCAAACCATCATCCTGTTCGGGCACCCAGGCGCCAGCCACGATTTGGTTGTGCCCGGGCAAAGAGGCGGTGTGAGACAAATTGAACTCGCGGTCCACCAGGCGCCGGGCCCGGTCATCCTGATAGTCGTCGGGTCCCACCGCCTGCTCATTGACCTTGACCAGTCGGCCACGGATCATGGGGTACCAATCGTAGCCGGCGACACCTGCCTGGTTCAACTGCTGGCGAAAGCCCTCGGCCTGATCGGGCTGGATGTTGATGACAAAGCGATTGGGTGCGTCGGCCGGCGTCGCCTGCTGCCAGGCGCTCATGAGGTCGGTGCGCAACAGAACCAGCAACATCAACGCCATCCAGCCCATGGCCATGGCGCTGACTTGTAAAACCACCAAGCCCGGGCGTGCCGCCATCTGACGAGTGGCCAGTCCCAGCCAGACGGGGGCGGTCTGCTCGTTCACCCAAAGGCGCAACACCCAAAGGGCACACCAGGCCAATCCGGCAAAGAGTCCCAAAGCGGCCGTGAACCCGCCCAGCACGATCAAACCCAGCTTGGCGCTGTGGCTGACCAATGCCATCAAGGCCAAAAAACCCGCCACGCCCAGGGCCCAAACCACGACCTCGCCACCCGCCGGTGGTCCCCAATCACGCCGAATCACCCGCAACGCCGGCACCCTGGCCAAGCGCAACAAGGGCGGCAGGCCAAAAGCAATGACCAAGGTGATCCCCACCCCCAAACCCAAGACCATGGGCCGCCAGCCCGGCGCCGGCAAGTCGGTCTCGACCAAACCGGCCAACAGTTCAACCAACAGGCTTTGCAAGACCCAGCCCAGGGTCAATCCGGCCAAACTGGCCAAGCCGCCCATGCCCAAAGACTCCAGGCAGTACCGGGCCATGATTTGTCGGTGCGTCAAGCCCAGCACCCGCAACAACGCCACGCTCTGCACGCGTCGTTGGGCAAAAGCACGCGCCGACAAAGCCACGGCAACCGCGCACAACAGGCCCGCCATCAGCGCCACCATGCGCAAAAATTGCCCGGCCCGGTCCAGGGTTTGCTTCATCTCAGGGCGACCGGCCTCCAGGGTTTCGATCCGAACCCCGCGCACGGTTTCCTGAGACACCTGTTGCTGGGCCCAGGCACCATAGGCTTTCACAGCCGATGGGCTGCCGGTCAGGGCATGGCGCCAAGTCACGCGACTGGCAGGCTGAATCAGACCCGAGCGCTTGACATCGTCCAGGTTCATCAGCAAACGGGGCGCGAAATTCATGAAGCCGGCACCCCGGTCAGGCTCCGTCTCAATCAATGCGCTGACTTTCAAACTCAGGTCACCGACCTGCAAGATCTGGCCCACTCGAAGATCCAGCGCCTGGCCCAACGCAGGCTCTATCCAGACTTCGCCCGGCACCGGCAAGCCCTGAGAGGGCCGGGCATCGCCGAGGTCGTCGGTGGGGCTGATCCGCAATTGGCCTTTCAGGGGATAGCCTGGCTCGGCCGACTTCAACGCCACCAACCGGCCCTCGCCCGCATCGTTGCGGGCCATGGTCGGAAAGCTCACACTGCCAACCCCGCGCAAGCCCATGGCCTGAGCCTGGGCCACAAAACGATCGGGTGTCGTGTGATCGCTGACCACCACCACATCGCCGCCCAGCAAACGCGCTGCATCGCGTTGCATACCAGCCTCGAGCCGATCGGACAACATGGCCACCGCGCTCAGTGCCGCCACCCCCAACATGACCGACAAGGCCAGCAGCTTCAGTTCGGCATCGCGCAAATCGCGCCGAATGTCTCGCCACAAGGCACCCCACAACGAGGTCATGTTCGCCCCTTGCCGGGGGCCGGGGGCAAACCCAATTCGGGTTGGGAGACGAATCGGTGGTGCGCCGTGTAGCAATAAAAATGGCGATGGGTGGCTCGACCCACCGCACAAACGCCCAAAGATTGGGCCAGTTCATGCCCCATTTGGGTGATGCCACTGCGCGATACGACCAGTGGCACGCTGAGTTGAGCGGCTTTGAGCACCATTTCACTGGTCAAACGTCCCGTGGTGTAGAGCAAAGGATCGCGTGGCTGTGCCTCGGGAGGTTGCAGCCACAACCAGCCGGCAATGGTGTCGATCGCGTTGTGGCGCCCCACGTCTTCGATGAACAAGCCCAATTCGGTTCCATCGAACAAGGCACAACCATGCACCGAGCCCGCGCTTTTGTAGGTCGACTCCAATTGCCTGACGCGCGCCAGCACTTCATAGAGCCGGGCTTGACTCAGTTGGGTGTCGGGCAAAGACCATTGCGCCAGATCTTGCATGGCGCAGCCAAACATGCTGCCTTGGCCACATCCGGTGGTCACGATGCGGGTTTGGGTTCGCTCGCGCCAGTCGCCCGACAGGCCGCATGTTTTGACAGCGGCGACCCCGGCACCGGCGTCCCCGGCCTCCCAATCGACGGTGATGGAGTCCACGTCGTCGAGCGATTCGATCAAGCGCTGGTTGCGCAAATAGCCCAGCACCAGCCACTCGGGGTGCGCCCCAAGGGTCATGAGGGTGATCAATTCCTGTTTGTCCACATAAACCGTCAGGGCACGCTCGGCGGGAATGAATAAATCACAGACCTGACCGTGCTCATCCAGGGCTTGAACGGCGCAAGTCAATGGGGCTTGAGCCTGGGTTAATCGCGGCAATCGGACAACAGAGGGCTTCATGGGTTAGCATTGTCCACCACATCGCCTATGGACAAATTGCGCATCGATAAGTGGCTATGGGCCGCAAGGTTTTTCAAGACCCGCTCGTTGGCAGCGGACGAAGTGTCGCGCGATCGCGTTTCGGTCAATGGCCAAGTGGCCAAACCCTCGCGCGAAGTCAAACCCGGTGATCGCATTTCTTTGCGCCAACAAGGCCCCGAGCGCGAGATCGTGGTCATGGGACTGAGCAAGCAGCGTGGCCCGGCCCCTGTGGCTCAAATGCTGTACCAGGAAACCGAGGCCAGTCTGGCCGCCCAGCAGGCGTGGCGCGAGCAGCGGCGCGACGCCCCTGAGCCGGCGCTCAGCATGACCCAGGGTCGCCCCACCAAGCGTCAGCGGCGCGATCTGGATCGGCAACGCCACGACTGGGGCAATCGCTGGAGTGCCTCTTTGGACTAGCGCCCAAGCGCCTAGGGTTTACACGGAAACGGGGTCATCAGGGGCTTTTTTTGAGTTATCTTGACCCCTTCACTCATTTTTCCAAAGGTGTCACGTGGCTTTTTCTTCATCGCTGTTCAGTCGTCGTGGGTGTTTGTCGGGTCTGGCCGCTTTGGGCCTGGCCTTGTTGCAGCCGGCCTTCGCGCAAAACTATCCCAACAAACCCATCCGCCTGGTGGTGACCTTCCCCACCGGCGGGGCGCCCGACACCCTGGCTCGCATCTTCAGCGAAAAAGCGCAACTGGGCCAATCGGTGGTGGTCGACAACAAGCCCGGCGCTGGTGGCAACATCGGGGCCGACTATGTGGCCAAATCGGCCGCTGACGGCTACACCATCGTGATGGGCACCGTGGGCACCCACTCGATCAATGGCAGCTTGTACAAAAAGATGCCTTACGACATGACGCGTGATTTCGCGCCCATCAGCCTGATCGCCAGCGCCCCCAATTTGCTGGTGGTCAACAACGACTTGCCGGTCAAAACCGTGCCCGAATTGATTCAGTACATGAAGGCCAACCCGAACAAGTTGTCGTTTGGCTCTCCCGGCATCGGCACCTCGGTTCACGTGTCGGGCGAACTGTTCAAGTCACTGACGGGCACTCAAATGACACATGCCCCTTACAAAGGGCGCCAATTCGCCATCCCCGACCTGATTGGCGGCAGCATTCAACTGATGTTTGACAACATGCCCTCGGCCCTGCCGATGGCCAAAGAGGGCAAAATCCGCGCCCTTGCCGTGACCACGGCCAAGCGCTCGGCCGCCGCGCCCGAAATTCCCACCGTGGCCGAAAGCCTGCCCGGTTTCGAGGCCACCACCTGGTTTGCCATGTTCGCCCCTGCCGGCACGCCCAAAGCCGTCATCGATCGGCTCAATGCCGAAGCCCTGCGAATTTTCAAATTGCCCGACGTTCAGGAGCGACTGCAAAAACTGGGCTTGGAGCCAGTCCTTTCCAGCCCCGAAGAGTTGGCGCGCTACCAGGCGACTGAAATCGTGAAATGGACCAAAGTGGTCAAAGAGTCCGGGGCCAGCGCCGATTGATGTTTCAACGGGCAGAGCGCGTCAATTGCACGCACGCTCTGCTTTCAGTCTGAGGGCCCGGCCCTCAGACGATGGACACCAGCAAGCTGCATGGGGATTCTTCGACCAGACTTTTCGAAATGGAGCCCGACCACCAGCGCCCGATCCAGCCGCTGCGCCGCTGATGGCCCACCACGATCAGGTCAGCTGAAATGCGCTTGGCGCATGCGCAAATTTCCTGGATGGCGTCGCCGCTGAGCAATTCCCCCGTGGCCTGGTAACCCAACTCATCGAGTTTTTGCAGGCCTTCTTGCAGCACCCGCTCATAAGCCTGGGTTTGCTGTTGCTCTTCCTGCGCCGAATAAACAATGCCTTCGGCCACCACGGTATTGAGATTCAAGGGCATCACGGCCACCAGGTGCAACTCGGCGCGACCCCAAGATGCCAACTCGTGCGAGTCGAGCAAGGCCTTTTGACCCGCCACCGAGCCGTTGTAAGCCAACAGAATTTTTTTGTACATGGACCCTCTCCCTGATCAACGACACCCCTGAGAATGACCGAAATCAGCGCGAAAGCGCAGGGGGTTTTCACGATTGGTGAAAATGCTTACCTCTTTGGACCCGCTGCACTAAAATCAATTCATGATTTCACACGAACCCACTCTGGACCGCTTGGCAATGGCCGAGCAGGCCTTGCTGCACCCTTTCGGACTCGATCAGTCCCATCTGCAGGCGGCTTTGGCCGAGATCCGGGCCCATCGCGTCGATGACGCCGATCTGTACTTTCAGACCACCCGATCCGAGGGCTGGAGCCTTGAAGAAGGCATGGTCAAAACCGGTTCTTTCAGCATCGACCAAGGCGTGGGGGTGCGGGCCGTGTCGGGCGAAAAAACGGCTTTTGCTTACTCCGACGACATCTCCATGGCTTCCTTGCTCGACGCCGCTCGCACGGTGCGCAGCATCGCAGCACAAAGTCAGGCTCGCCGTGTGCGCTTGCCGGCTCGACGCATCGCCCCATCGCGTTCGCTCTACTCCGAGCGCGATCCCATCGCCAGCCTGGACAGCACCGCCAAAGTGCAACTGCTCAATCGGCTCGAACAACTGGCGCGAGCTCAAGACCCCCGTGTGGTTCAAGTCATGGCCGGGCTCGCCAGCGAGCACGACATCGTGCTGGTGGCCCGCGCCGATGGCACGCTGGCTGCCGATGTCAGACCCCTGGTGCGACTGAGCCTGACCGTGATCGCCGAAAAGGGCGGGCGCCGCGAACTGGGTTCTGCGGGCGGCGGTGGGCGGGTTGACCTCGACCACTTCAACGACGAACTGCTGCGCCAATACGCGCACGAAGCCGTGCAAGCGGCTTTGATCAATCTCGATGCGCGTCCTGCCCCGGCTGGCGAAATGCCGGTGGTGCTGGGCCCGGGCTGGCCTGGTATCTTGCTGCACGAAGCGGTGGGTCATGGCCTGGAGGGTGACTTCAACCGCAAAGGTTCCAGTGCCTTTGCCGGTCGCATGGGTCAGCGCGTCGCGGCCAAAGGCGTCACGGTCCTGGACGATGGCACCATGACGCAGCGTCGCGGCTCCCTCAACATCGACGATGAAGGTCAGGCCACGCAGGCCAATGTGCTGATTGAGGACGGCATTTTGCGCGCCTACATCCAGGATTCACTCAATGCCCGCCTGATGGGCGTAGCCCCCACCGGCAACGGACGGCGCGAGAGTTACGCCCATTTGCCCATGCCGCGCATGACCAACACCTACATGTTGGGCGGTGACCGCGATCCGGCCGAGATCATCGCCAGCCTCGATCGGGGCTTGTACGCCACCCAATTCGGCGGCGGCCAAGTCGACATCACATCGGGCAAATTTGTTTTCTCGGCCAGCCAGGCTTGGTGGGTCGAAAAAGGGAAATTGCGCTATCCGGTCAAAGGGGCCACCATCGTGGGCAATGGCCCCGACGCACTCACCCGGGTCAGCATGATCGGCAACGACATGGCACTGGACTCGGGCGTGGGCACCTGTGGCAAAGAGGGTCAAAGCGTACCCGTTGGGGTGGGGCAACCCACCTTGCGCATCGAGGGCCTGACCGTCGGTGGCACAGCCTGAAGACCGCACCTTCTGGCTGTGCTATATTCAATACCATGAAAACATCCTGGTTTTTCGCTTTTTATTTTTACTTTCTCACGCCCACCGGCGCTCGAGAGGTTTGATAACGCGACACACCAAACCCCCATCGAACCGCCGGCCCCCGGCGGTTTTTTTTTGAATCGAATGCACAAGGATCCGCGATGAAAGCAGCCAAGCTCGACGAGGTGGAACGCACCAGCCAAACCGACGACCAACGCATTTTGGGCATCACGCCCTTGCCTCCGCCCGAACACCTGATCCGATTCTTTCCCATTCAGGGCACCCCGACCGAGCGCCTGATCGCCCAAACCCGCGAATCGATTCAGCGCATCATGCGCGGCACGGACGATCGCTTGTTGGTGGTCATTGGCCCTTGCTCCATTCACGACCCGGCCGCCGCCATCGATTACGCCCGCCGCCTCAAAGCCGAACGCGACCGTTTCAAGGACACGCTCGAAATCGTCATGCGGGTCTACTTCGAAAAACCACGCACCACCGTGGGCTGGAAGGGGCTCATCAACGACCCCTATCTGGACGGCAGTTTCCGCATCAACGAGGGTTTGCGCATGGCGCGCCAGTTGCTGATTGAAATCAACCGCCTGGGCTTGCCGGCAGGCAGTGAATTTCTGGATGTGATCAGCCCGCAATACATCGGTGACCTGATTTCCTGGGGTGCCATTGGGGCTCGCACCACCGAGAGCCAAATCCACCGCGAACTGGCCTCGGGATTGTCGGCCCCGATCGGCTTCAAAAATGGCACCGATGGCAACATCAAGATCGCCACCGACGCCATCCAGGCGGCAGCCCGTGGCCACCACTTCCTGTCGGTGCACAAAAATGGTCAGGTCGCCATTGTGCAAACCCAGGGTAACGCCGATTGCCATGTGATTTTGCGCGGCGGCAAGCACCCCAACTACGATCAGGCCAGCGTGCAGGCGGCTTGTGCCGATTTGGCGGCGGCCAAGCTGCCTGAATCGCTGATGATCGACTTCAGCCATGCCAACAGCAGCAAGCAGCATGAAAAACAACTCGATGTGGCGCGCGACGTGGCGGCTCAAATTTCTGGCGGTTCCCGTCAGGTGTTTGGCGTCATGATCGAGAGTCACCTTCAAGCCGGAGCGCAAAAGTTCAACCCGGGCAAAGACCCCGTCAGCGGATTGGCCTACGGGCAGAGCATCACCGATGCTTGCTTGGGCTGGGATGACTCTTTGCAAGCGCTGGAAGTGCTGTCCCAGGCCGTGCACACGCGCCGGGGCTGAGCCCGCATCACTGGCGCGCTGGCCTCAGGCTCGGGCCAGCGCCGTCAGGATTTTGTCGTGAATCCCGCCAAAGCCGCCGTTGCTCATGCACAGCACATGATCGCCCGGCTTGACCATTTCCACCACCTGTTGCACCGCCTCGGCAATGTCGGCAGCCACCTGCGCCCGCTCACCCATCGGGGCCAGGGCCTCGGCCGCACTCCAGTCCAGGCCGCCGCTGTGACAAATGGCTCGATCGACTTGCTCCAGGCTCCAGGGCAGCTGTGACTTCATCGTGCCCAGTTTCATGGTGTTCGAGCGCGGCTCGAAGACTGCGATGATGCGCTGTGCTCCAACCTGACGGCGCAAGCCATCGACCGTGGTGCGAATGGCGGTGGGATGATGGGCAAAATCATCGTAGACCGTCACGCCGTTTTGCACGCCCCGTTTTTCCAGGCGACGCCGGACATTCTGAAAGCTCGCCAGTGCTTGCGCTGCCGCCTGCGGGGCAATCCCCAGATGTTCAGCGGCAACCACTGCCGCCAGAGCATTGAGTTGGTTGTGCACGCCGGCCAGTGACCAGCGCAGGCGAGCCAAGGGCTGGCCCTGATGAAGCAGGGCAAAATCCTCGGGCGGGCCGTCGATGCGCCAGTCGCCCTGATGCAAACCAAAGCCCACCGCCTGCGACCAGCAACCTCGTTGCAGCACCCGCTGCAAACTGGCCTCATCGGCGTTGTAGACCACGCGCCCGCTGCCGGGCACAGTGCGCACCAGGTGATGAAACTGTTTTTCAATGGCCGCCAGATCTTCAAAAATGTCGGCGTGATCGAACTCCAGGTTGTTCAAAATCGCGGTGCGGGGTTGGTAGTGCACAAATTTGCTGCGCTTGTCAAAAAAGGCCGTGTCGTATTCATCGGCTTCAATGACAAACGGTGCCCGGTCTTGCCGGGCCAAAGCCCCCAGCCGCGCAGATGTGCCGAAGTTCAGAGGCACGCCGCCAACCAAATAACCCGGGTTCAGTCCGCAGGCCTCCAGCACCCAAGCCAGCATGGACGTGGTGGTGGTTTTGCCGTGGGTTCCGGCCACGGCCAGGACATGGGCCGTGTGACCCGGTCGGCGCAAAATCTGCTCGCCCAGCCATTGGGGGCCACTGAGATAGGGGGCCCCCTGGTCCAAAATGGCCTCCATCAGCGGGTAGCGGGCCTGACCCTGATCGTTGCGGGCCCGGGAAACGACATTGCCCACCACGAAGCAGTCGGGTTTGAATCGCAACTGGTCGGTGTCATAGCCTTCAATCAGCTCGATGCCCAGGTCGCGCAATTGATCGCTCATGGGCGGATAGACCCCGCTGTCGCATCCGGTGACCCGATGACCTGCTTCACGTGCCAAAGCGGCCACCCCACCCATGAAGGTGCCGCATATCCCCAAAATGTGTATGTGCATGGCTGCCCATTTTAGAGGTCGCCCCTGTTAGGATTCGGTCATGTCCGATGTCGCACAAGAAATCGCTGCCGTCGCCGCCCGCTGGGTGGTCGAAGAAGGGCTGGAGTACGGGCCGGCCAAGCGCCGGGCGGTGCGCGATTTGGGACTGGGATCGCGTGCGGCCTTGCCCGACAACCTGCAAGTGGAAACTGCGGTGCGCGAATACCTGGAGATCTTTGCCGCCGACACCCAGCCGGGTGAATTGCTGGCCTTGCGTCAACTGGCAGTGGCGTGGATGGAACGCCTGAGCGCCTTTCGGCCACACCTGACCGGCGCAGTTTGGCGCGGCACCGCCACCCGGCTCAGCGACATCCACCTGCAACTTTTTTGTGACGACCCCAAGTCGGCCGAGATCGAACTCATCAACCAAGGCGTGGACTATCAGGTCGGCAGCACCCGGGGTCTCAAAGGCGAGACGGTCGATCTGCTCAGCCTGAGCGTCAACTGCCCGGATTTGAATGAACACATCGGCCTGCACCTCAGCGTGCTTGACTTCGATGATTTGCGGGGCGCTTTGCGGCCCGATGCCTTGGGCCAGCCCCAACGTGGCGACCTGAAGGCCCTGCGCAACTTGCTGGAATCGACCTGATGATGCACGCTCCCAGTCCCTCGCGCCGCACCCTGATCGCCCTGACGGGGGTGGTGGCCTTGCTCTCTGGCGCAGCTGTGGCGAACTGGTTGCGTCAGCGCTCGCGCTTGCCGGCCGGGGCCGAACAAGCCATTTGGGGGCAACAATTTGACCTGACAGACGGATCAACCCTCGATCTGGCCAGCTGGCAGGGCAAGCCATTGGTGCTCAATTTCTGGGCCACCTGGTGTCCGCCTTGCGTCGAAGAAATGCCCTTGCTTGACGCCTTTTTTCAACAAAATCGCTCAAAAGGATGGCAAATGCTCGGGATTGCCATCGATCAACCCTCTCAAGTTCGTCGCTTTCTCGGCCAGCGGCCGGTCCAATACCCGATTGCGTTGGGCGGGCTCGACGGGATGCAATTGGGCGAAAAGCTGGGCAATGCGGGCGGGTCGCTGCCTTTTACCGTGGTTCTGGCTGCCGATGGTCGATTGATCCAGGCCAAATTGGGTAAATTGTCTGCAAATGAGATCCAGAAGTGGGGATGATCCCTGCTTTTTGGTGTAAATTCGCGACATGGACCTCAGAAAACTCAAAACCCTGATCGACTTGGTATCGGAATCCAATGTTTCCGAGTTGGAGATCACCGAAGCCGAAGGCAAAGTTCGCATCGTCAAGTCCACGGGCGTCGCCCCGCTGGTTGCATCTGCCGCCGCACCTGCCGCCGTGGCTGTCGCTCCCGTGGTTGCGCCGGCTGCACCGGCTTCAGCTCCGGTGAGCAACCCGGCCGAACCCGTGGCCAGCGTACCCGCCGGTCATGTGACCCAATCGCCCATGGTTGGCACCTTCTACCGCTCCTCCAGCCCGGGGTCCAAGCCTTTTGTCGAGGTGGGCACCGTGGTCAAACAAGGCGATCCGGTGTGCATCATCGAAGCCATGAAAATCCTCAACGAGATCGAAGCCGATCAAAGCGGCACCATCACCAAGATCCTGGCCGAAAACGGCCAAGCCGTCGAATACGGCCAACCTCTGTTCGTGATCGAGTGAGCAGGGCGCGTTCATGTTCAAAAAAATCCTGATCGCCAACCGGGGTGAGATCGCCCTGCGCATCCAGCGCGCCTGTCGCGAGCTGGGAGTTCAGGCCGTGGTGGTCTACTCCGAGGCCGACCGCGAAGCCAAATACGTGAAACTGGCTGAAGAAGCCGTTTGCATCGGCCCCGCTCCTTCGGCACAAAGTTACCTCAGCATGCCGGCCATCATTTCAGCGGCCGAAGTCACCGATGCCGAAGCCATTCACCCCGGGTACGGCTTCCTGAGCGAAAACGCCGACTTTGCCGAGCGGGTCGAAAAAAGCGGTTTTCAATTCATCGGTCCCACCCCCGACTCGATCCGCATCATGGGCGACAAGGTCTCGGCCAAGCAAGCCATGATCAAGGCGGGCGTGCCCTGCGTGCCGGGCTCCGAGGGTGCCTTGCCCGAAGACCCGGCCACGATCCGGCGCATTGCCAAGCAAATTGGCTACCCGGTGATCATCAAGGCAGCAGGCGGCGGTGGCGGGCGTGGCATGCGCGTGGTGCACACCGAAGCGGCCCTCATTCACGCCGTGCAGACCACCCAGGCAGAAGCCCAGGCGGCCTTTGGCAACCCGCAGGTTTACATGGAAAAATTCCTGCAAAATCCGCGCCATGTCGAAATCCAGGTGCTGGCCGACCAGCACCGCAACGTGGTGTATCTGGGTGAGCGCGATTGCTCCATGCAGCGGCGTCACCAAAAAGTCATCGAAGAAGCACCGGCTCCGCACATTCCGCGCAAACTGATCGACAAAATCGGTGAACGTTGCGTGGCTGCTTGCAAGCGGATCGGCTATCGGGGGGCTGGCACCTTTGAGTTTTTGTATGAAAACGGCGAGTTCTATTTCATTGAGATGAACACCCGGGTGCAGGTTGAGCACCCTGTGACCGAAGCCATCACCGGCGTTGACATCGTCAAGACCCAGATTTTGGTCGCCAGTGGCGAGAGGCTGCCTTTCACCCAGAAGCAGATCCAGATCAAGGGTCATGCCATCGAGTGCCGGATCAACGCCGAAGACCCGTTCAAATTCACCCCATCGCCGGGCCGCATCTCCATGTGGCATCCGCCCGGCGGCCCCGGGGTGCGCGTTGACTCGCACGTCTACACCAATTATTTTGTCCCGCCCAACTACGACTCGATGATCGGGAAAATCATCGTCTACGGTGACACCCGGGATCAGGCCTTGGCCCGCATGCGAACAGCCTTGGGCGAGATGGTGGTCGAAGGCATTTTGACCAACATCCCTTTGCATCGCGAATTGATGGTCGACGCCAAATTCATGGAAGGCGGAACCAACATCCACTACTTGGAAAAGTGGATGGCGGCCCGTGACCGCTGATGTTTGAGTTGCGACTGCAGGTGACCGAGGCCCAAGTCGATGCGGTCAGCGACGCCCTCGATGCCCTCGATGCCCTGAGTGTGTCGGTCGAAGACGCCGACGCCCAGACACCCCATGAGCAAGCGTTGTTTGGCGAGCCCGGCATGCCGCCCCCGCAGGCAGGCTGGTCGCGCTCCAGTGTCGTCGCGCTGTTTCAGACCGAGGCTCAGGCCCGGGAGGCGGCGACACTCTTGCCCCTGCAGGATTTTTTCGATGGCGCGCGGGTCTTGACCGTCCAACCCGTCCCTGAGCAGGACTGGGTGCGGCTGACGCAGTCCCAATTCGCACCCGTCGACATCACGCCCGACTTCTGGATCGTCCCCACCTGGCACGAGATCCCTGCCGCCGCCCGGCGTGTCATTCGCCTCGACCCGGGGCTGGCTTTTGGCACCGGTACACACCCGACCACCCGCATGTGCCTGCGCTGGATCGCCCGCAACGACCTGAGCCAGCGGCGTGTGCTGGATTACGGTTGCGGCTCGGGGATTTTGGCCATCGGCGCCGCCTTGCACGGGGCGCCGGCACCCGACGCGGTTGACATCGACCCCGAGGCCGTGCGCGCCACGCTCGACAACGCCCATGCGAATGGCGTCACCTTGCACGCGGGCTTGCCCGATTTGGCTCAAGGCCGCTACGACGTGTTGTTGGCCAACATCCTGGCCACGCCCCTGAAAGTCCTGGCCCCTTTGTTGTGTGGCCTGGTCGCATCCGACGGGCACCTCGTATTGGCCGGGATTTTGTCGCGTCAGGCCGAAGAATTGAAAACAGCCTACACGGGCTTGTGCGAATTGCAGGTCGTCGACGAGGAAGACGGCTGGGTTTGCATGAGCGCCCATTTCCCGGCATGAAACTGCTGTCGCGCTGCCCACACTGTCTTCAGACCGAAGCCATCGGCACCTACACCGACACCCAAAGTGCCCATGCCTGTCCCAGTTGCGGGCTGAACTATGTGCCCCAGCGCCATCTGTTTGTCGCCGATCCACTGACCGAAGTCACAGTGGCCGTGCGCGACGAAGCGGTGCCCTCTGCCGTCGCACGCGCACCGCTGCAGCCCCGCAACACCCATCGGGGCAACACCCCGGGACGGCACTTGGCGTGGGCTGTGCTCAGCAGCCTGCTGTTGTTCGCGCTGGGCGCACAAATCGCGTTGCACCACCGTGATTTGTGGGCGGCACGATGGCCAGCCAGCCAGGCAGCGCTGCAAATCCTGTGCAAACCCTTGGGCTGTCGCCTTCAGCCCCCCGAGTTGCTGGACGCCATCCAGGTTGTCTCCAGCGGCTTTGATCAGCAAGATCAGGGCGACTTTGTCTTCGCACTCGAACTGCAACACCCACTCCCCCACCGGGTGGCCACTCCGGCGATGGAACTCACCCTGACCGATGCCCAGGATCGGGCCTTGATCCGCAAAGTCCTGTTGCCCGAACAACTTGGCCTGGGCTTGGCCTTGCCGGCCGGTGATGGCATCAGCGTCGAAGCGCGTTTCACCCTCGACCCCGAATTGCAAAACCACGTCAGTGGCTTTCGGGTCGAACTTTTTTACCCCTGAAAGCACACATGGCTTCACTCATCTGCGGCTCCTTGGCCTTTGACACCATCATGGATTTTGAAGGGCGCTTTGCCGAGCACATCTTGCCCGACCAACTGCACATCCTCAATGTCTCCTTTTTGGTCCCCAGTTTGCGCAGAGATTTCGGCGGCTGCGCTGGCAACATCGCCTACGCCATGAAGCAGTTGGGCGGACACCCTTTGCCCATGGCCACTTTGGGCCGTGATGGGCAACCCTATTTGGAGCGCTTGCAGCAACTGGGCGTGTCCACCGAGTTTGTGCGCCTGGTCGATGAGCAATACACCGCTCAGGCGATGATCATGACCGACCGCGATAACAACCAGATTACTGCCTTTCACCCGGGAGCGATGTCCTTGGCGCACACCACCGCGGTCACCGCACGACCCGACATTCAATTGGGCATCATCTCCCCCGATGGTCGGGATGCCATGCTGCAACATGCGCAGCAAATGCATGCAGCCGGCATCCCCTTTGTGTTTGACCCTGGTCAGGGCCTGCCGATGTTCGACGGTCAGGAACTGCGACACTTCATCGAGTTGGCCACATGGGTCACTGTGAATGATTACGAAGGCAAGATGCTCTGCGATCGCACAGGGTGGTCTGCGTCCGTGTTGTCCCAAAAGGTCCGGGGGCTGATCATCACATTGGGCGCGCAAGGTTGTGACGTCTGGGTCGGAGGTGAAAAAACCCACGTCGAGGCGGTGGCTGCACAATCCGTGGTTGATCCCACGGGTTGCGGTGACGCTTGGCGTGGTGCGCTGCTTCACGGTTTGGAGCAAGGCTGGGACCTGGTGCGCTGCGCCGAGTTAGGCAATCGCATGGGGGCCCTGAAGATCGCCCATCGCGGCCCGCAAAACTATCAGCTCAAGGGCTGAGCCCAACAAAAAACCCGCGACCTTGTGGGACGCGGGCTTCAGGGAAAGACCTGAAAAGATCAGGGCTTGCCGGCCGTCGGGAACGGCCAGGCTGCCTGCGGGTTCAGTGTGGTCTGAGCCGCAGGGGCAGCGGGTGCTTTGGCGGCAGGCTTTTTGGCAGCTTTCTTGGCAGGCTTTTTCTTGGCAGCCGGCTTTTTAGCAGCGGGCTTCTTGGCCGCTACTTTTTTGGCAGCAGCTTTCTTGGCTGCGGGCTTCTTGGCTGCAACTTTCTTCGCTGCGGGCTTCTTGGCCGCTACTTTCTTGGCTGCGGGCTTCTTGGCCGCAACTTTTTTCGCTGCGGGCTTCTTGGCCGCAACTTTTTTCGCAGCGGGCTTCTTAGCCGCTACTTTCTTGGCGGCGGGCTTCTTAGCCGCTACTTTCTTGGCGGCGGGCTTTTTGGCCACAGCCTTCTTGGGTGCGGCTTTCTTGGCGGCCGGTTTTTTTGCAGTTGCCATGATGTACTCCTTGATAGAGGATCAGTTGGTGAAAACACTCGCGACCCGAGAGGTCACAAGCGATTCAGGGTGTTGGACCCGGGTCCAACACCCTGAACAGGGAGTGTCTGCCACCGACGCTTTTTGCAACGCCTTGATGAGGGTGGAAGACAAATTCAAAATCATGCGGTTAATCAATCCCAGGACAGGGCGCCTCCGGACTGGTATTCGATGACGCGCGTCTCGAAGAAATTACGCTCTTTCTTCAGGTCGATCATTTCGCTCATCCAGGGGAAAGGATTTTCCTCATTCGGGAACAAGGCATCCAGACCAATTTGGGTGGCGCGGCGGTTGGCGATGTAGCGCAAATAGCCCTTGAACATCGATGCATTGAGCCCGAGCACACCGCGCGGCATGGTGTCTTCGGCATACCGATATTCGAGCTCGACGGCTTTGAGGAACAAGTCCTTGATCTCGGCCTTGAATTCGGAGGTCCAAAGATGCGGATTTTCCAGCTTGATCTGGTTGATCAGATCGATACCGAAGTTGCAGTGCATCGACTCGTCGCGCAAGATGTATTGGTATTGCTCGGCAGCGCCGGTCATCTTGTTTTGGCGACCCAAGGCCAGAATCTGGGTGAAGCCCACATAGAAGAACAAGCCTTCCATGAGACAGGCAAACACAATCAGTGACTTGAGCAACTTCTGATCGGCCTCGGGAGTGCCGGTGTGAAAGTGAGGATCCATGATCGCGTCAATGAACGGGATCAGGAACTCGTCTTTGTCACGGATCGAAGACACCTCGTGATAAGCGTTGAAGATTTCGGACTCATCCAGACCCAGCGACTCGACGATGTACTGGTAGGCGTGGGTGTGAATGGCCTCTTCGAAAGCCTGGCGCAACAAAAACTGGCGGCACTCGGGGGCCGTGATGTGACGGTAAGTGCCCAGGGTGATGTTGTTGGCGGCCAATGAGTCGGCCGTGACAAAAAACCCCAGATTGCGCTTGATGATGCGACGCTCGTCTTCGGTCAGACCGTTGGGGTCTTTCCAGAGCGCGATGTCGCGGTTCATGTTGACCTCTTGCGGCATCCAGTGGTTGGCGCAAGTGGCGAGATATTTCTCCCAGGCCCATTTGTACTTGAAGGGCACCAGTTGATTGACATCGGTCTGGCCATTGATGATGCGCTTGTCGGCCACATTCACACGGCGTTCGCTGGATGCTTGCGCATTGGCTGCGGGCGTGCTGACAAGCGGGCGGGCGCTGGGGATGGGCGCACCATCGTTCAGGGTGCGAGCAGCTGGTGCATCAAAAGCAGAGGGGGAGGTGGGTACCGAGTGGCCCATGGCGGCACCCAGTACAGCATTCGGCGATGAGGGCTTGACTTCGTCGTCCCAGGTCAACATATCAAAAATTCCAATGTTCAGATTATGAATGCAATGATGTGAAAAACAAAGTGTCTGTTCACATCATTGCGAAGAAGTGTTGCGTGTCACTGACAGGCTTCACAGGTTGGATCGTCCACGCCACAGAACTTGACGTCGGTGGCGGCGACAGCTTGCTGCATCTGCGATTGAGCAGCCGCAGCAGCAGCTTCCAGCGCGCTCATGCCGCCGCCGCCCGAGGACACGGCGTTGAGTTGTCCGGCCTGAATGGTGGACTTCTCGGCGTGAGTGGCGCTCATGGTGCGCAAATAGTAGGTGGTCTTGAGGCCACGCAACCAGGCCAACTTGTAGGTCTCGTCCAGTTTCTTGCCCGAAGCACCCGCCATGTAGATGTTGAGCGACTGGGCCTGATCGATCCACTTTTGGCGACGCGAAGCGGCCTCGACCAACCACTGCGGCTCGACCTCGAATGCGGTGGCGTACAAAGCCTTGACTTCTTGCGGCACACGATCGATGGGGCGCAAGGAGCCATCGAAGTGCTTCAGGTCCATGACCATCACGTCATCCCAAAGCCCCAGTCGCTTGAGGTCGCGCACCAGGTAGCTGTTGATGATGGTGAATTCGCCCGACAAATTGGATTTGACCGACAAATTGCCAAAACAGGGCTCAATGGAGGCATCGACCCCAATGATGTTGGAGATCGTCGCGGTAGGCGCGATGGCCACGCAATTCGAGTTGCGCATGCCATCTTGGGCGATTTTGCTGCGCAAGGCATCCCAATCGAGGCTGGTCGTGCGATCGACCTCGACATAACCGCCACGGGCCTGGGCCAACTTGTCCAACGTATCCAGCGGCAGCACACCCTGATCCCACAAAGATCCTTTGTAGGACGAGTACTTGCCTCGCTCACGGGCCAACTCGGTCGAAGCCCAATAGGCGTAATAGCAGACCGCCTCCATGGAGCGGTCGGCAAACTCGACCGCTTCCGTCGAGGAGTAGGGGATGCGCAGGGTGTACAGGCAATCCTGGAACGACATGATCCCCAAACCGACCGGACGATGCCGCAAGTTGGAGTCACGCGCTTTCTTCACGGCGTAGTAGTTGATGTCGATCACATTATCGAGCATGCGCATGGCCGTCGAGATGGTCTTTTTCAGCTTTTCGTGATCCAGTTGCCCGTCCTTGAGGTGCTGCACCAGATTGACCGAACCCAAATTACAAACCGCAGTTTCGGTGTCGCTGGTGTTCAGTGTGATCTCGGTGCACAGGTTGGACGAATGCACCACGCCCGCATGTTGTTGGGGCGAGCGCACATTGCAGGCATCCTTGAAGGTGATCCAGGGGTGTCCGGTCTCGAACAGCATGGTCAGCATCTTGCGCCACAAATCGGTGGCCTGCACGGTCTTGGCAGGCTTGATTTCGCCGCGTTTGGCTTTTTCTTCATAGGCCACATAGGCGCGCTCGAAGTCGGCACCAAACAGGTCGTGCAAGTCCGGGCAATCCGAGGGAGAAAACAGGGTCCACTCGCCTTTTTCCATGACCCGGCGCATGAACAAATCCGGAATCCAGTTGGCGGTGTTCATGTCGTGGGTGCGACGGCGATCATCGCCGGTGTTTTTGCGCAGCTCCAGAAACTCTTCGATGTCCAGGTGCCAGGTCTCGAGGTAGGTACAGACTGCCCCCTTGCGTTTGCCACCCTGGTTCACCGCCACCGCGGTGTCATTGACGACCTTCAGGAAAGGCACCACGCCTTGTGACTCGCCGTTGGTGCCCTTGATGTGGCTGCCCAGAGCGCGCACGCGGGTCCAATCGTTGCCCAGACCGCCGGCAAATTTGGACAATAAGGCATTTTCCTTGATCGACTCGTAGATGCCGTCCAGGTCGTCGGGCACCGTGGTCAAGTAGCAGCTGGACAATTGCGAGCGCAGGGTACCGCTGTTGAACAGGGTGGGCGTAGACGACATGAAGTCAAAAGACGACAGCACCTCGTAGAACTCGATGGCGCGTGCTTCACGATCGATCTCGTTGAGCGACAAGCCCATCGCCACGCGCATGAAAAAGGTCTGCGGCAGCTCAATGCGCTGCTTGCGCACGTGCAGGAAGTAGCGGTCGTACAGGGTCTGCAGGCCCAGGTAATCGAACTGCAAGTCGCGCTCGGGCTTGAGGGCGGCCCCCAAGCGGCGCAAATCGAACTGCAACAATTGATCGTCGAGCAGGCCGTTTTCAACCCCCTTTTTGATGGCCAAGGGGAAATAATCGGCGTACTGTTGACCCAATTCGGCCAGCGTCACTTCGGCCCCCAGGACCTCTTTGGCGATGGTGTGCATCAGCAAGCGCGAGGTGGCATAGGTGTAGTCGGGATCTTTCTCGATCAGGGTGCGGGCGGCCAAAATGGTCGCTTTGTGCACCTCTTCAAGCGGCACGCCGTCGTACAGGTTGCGCAGGGTTTCATTGAAAATCGGATCGGGCTTGACGTCTGCACTCAAGCCACGGCAAGAAGCCTCGATGCGCTCACGCAGACCTTGCATGTCCAGAGGACGGCGTTGGCCACCGTCCACCACGTGCAATTGGGGAGCAGCGGGCGCTTGCTGTTCTTTCTGGGCGGCGCGTTCCTGAGCGCGCCGCTCGCGATACAGCACATAGGCGCGCGCCACCTCGTGATGGCTGCCGCGCATCAGGCCCAACTCAACCTGATCTTGCACATCTTCGATGTGAAAGGTGCCGCCACCCGGGCGCGAACGCAACAAGGCGCGGACCACATTCTGGGTCAGGGCGTCGACGGTTTCGCGCACGCTGGCCGAAGCCGCTCCTTGTGTGCCGTGCACAGCCAAAAAGGCTTTCATCATCGCCACAGCGATTTTGGCGGGCTCAAAGGGCACCACAGCGCCGTTGCGGCGAATGATCTGGTAGTGCGTCAGGGCTTGGTTCACCGCTGCGTCGGTGGGTGCTGAAGCCAGGGGGTGGAACGATGTCGTGGAAGATGCGGTGCCGACGGTCGCTTGCATGGAAAAGAAGTCCTTTTTTATATGACGTTTTGGTGATACTGATGTGATGCTTTCACATCCGGCCTGAAAGTCTGTGTTCTCAGGCTGACACTATATCTGGGGTGCTTGGTGTTTTCAAGACACCATAGGTAGTGTATGCGGGATGCGACAACCTTGGGATTCGAGGGCACATCGGGCCACGGGCAGTTCCAAAAAACTCCAATCCTGCGGCAAGCCTAAAAAAATCCATCTTTTTTTAAAAAACATCAATATTGATGCGGTTTGCCAAGGGTTTTCCTGCGCCAGATCGCATCAATCCTAAGTCCCGGGGCAAAACATGCCATCCGCCGCAGCCCGAAAAATTCACAGGGTGAAATTCAAAATGTTTGTGGGGGAAAACACCGATCGGGCCAAGCCAACGCTTGGCGTAAGCGCTGCCAATCAAATCCGGGCCCAGGGTCTTTTTTTCGCTCCGGCGCCACATGCTCATGCCCTGCCACATGCGCAATGGGATAACGCTGGCCCAGGGCAGCGCACAAGGCCGTCAGTGTCTCGTATTGCGCCGCTTCGAAGGTCAGCCCCTCGAGGCCTTCGAGTTCGATGCCGATCGAGTCGTCGTTGCACTGTTCACGACCGCGATAGGCCGACACCCCCGCGTGCCAGGCCCGCTCGTCGCAACTCACAAACTGGAGCAACTCACCACCGCGTCGGATCAGGAAATGGGCCGACACCTTCAGCCCCCGAATTTGCTGGAAGCAGGGGTGGGCGTCGAAATCGAGTTGATTGGTAAAAAGCTGCTCAATGCAAGCGCCGCCGAACTCACCGGGAGGCAAGCTGATGGAGTGGATCACGATCAAGTCGGTGGGGGAGACGCCAGGGCGTGGTCCGAAATTGGGCGAGGGCACAGCCTGAGCGTGCCGGTACCAGCCGCCTTGCCACAACGATGTGTCAGGCCTCGTGGCGGGCACGATGCTCCTCGCTGCAATAGGCCCCCTGGCTTCCCATGAAGGCCTCGTTGCGGGGCAAATGCACCCGACAAACCGGGCAAATCACCATCGCCTGCGGAGGTGGGGAAGCATCAGTCCGATCCCCCTCTTGGGAACGCCGCTGCACCCGTTTGTTGTGCCACCAGAGCCCGGCCAGGGCCAGCACCAAAAGCAACAACAAAAATTTCATGTGCCGCCTCGCTCCAGCAAGACTTCGAGCACAAAACGCGATCCCACATAAGACAAAAGCAACAAAGTGGCGCCCAAATACAGCACGCGCAATGCCTTTTTGCCACGCCAACCCAGCCGAAAGCGTGCCCAGAGCAATCCGGCAAAAGTCATCCAGGACAACAAGGCAAACACGGTTTTGTGGTCCCAGCGCCAGGCGTGACCATAAAGCTCTTCCCCAAACACCACGCCCATGGCCAGGGTCGCCGTCAGCAAGGCGAAGCCGGCATAGACGAGGCGGAACGTCAGCCGTTCGAGCACCAGCAATGGCAGCGTGCCTTGCACCTCGACGGCCATGCGGATCAGCCGCTCGGTCCGGGTCATCAGCACCGCATGGACCACAGCTGCAGCAAACAAACCGTAAGATGCGATGCCAAACATCAAATGCAAAGACAACCAGGGGGAAGCCTGCAAATGCAAGGGTTGCCCCGGAAAAATCTGGGCCAAGGCCAACGCCACCCCGCCCATGCCAGCCAAGATGAAGCGTGCGCCCCATTGGGGAAACCAGTGACGCTCGAGCGTGTAGAAAGTCAGCACCAGCCAGGCAGTGGCCGACAAGGCAGGCGCAAAGCCAAAACGCGGCGCATCGAGCTCGGCGCCCAAGCTGCCCCATACCGCCAGGGCATGCAAAAGCCAAGCCGCTGTCATCCAACGCTGGGCGCGGGTTTCACCCCAGGCTCCGCCTCGCCAGGCCACCATGGCGTACGCGGCCATGGCGGCCCAAGCGGCCAAGGAACCGATCAAGGGCACACTGGGTAGAATCATGTCAACAGTTTAGCGTCTTATGGCATCTGCACTCTCAGAAAAACTCGCCGGCCTGGTCAAAAAGATCAGTGGCCAGGCCCGGATCACCGAATCGAACATCGCCGACATGTTGCGCGAGGTTCGATTGGCTCTGCTCGAAGCCGACGTGGCGCTGCCGGTGGTGCGCGATTTCATGGCACGGGTCAAAGAGCACGCGCTGGGTCAGGAGGTGCTGGGTTCGCTCACACCGGGCCAAGCGCTGGTGGGGATTGTGCAGCGGGAGTTGGCCGCCACCATGGGAGAGGGTGTCTCCGACCTCAATCTGGCGGCGCAACCCCCGGCTGTCATCCTGATGGCGGGCCTGCAAGGCGCCGGCAAGACCACCACCACCGCCAAACTGGCGCGCCACCTGATCGACAAGCGCAAAAAAAAGGTGCTGACCGTTTCGGCCGACGTCTACCGGCCCGCCGCCATCGAACAACTCAAAACCGTCACGGCTCAAGCCGGTGCCGATTGGTTCCCCAGCGAAAGCGGCCAAAAACCGCTCGACATCGCTCGCGCTGCGCTCGACCATGCCAAACGCCATTATTTTGATGTGCTGCTGGTCGACACCGCCGGTCGACTGGCCATTGATGAAACCCTGATGCGGGAAATCAAAGAACTGCACCAGGCCCTCAACCCCATCGAAACCCTGTTCGTGGTCGACGCCATGCAAGGCCAGGACGCCATGAACACGGCTCGCGCCTTCAAAGAAGCACTGCCCCTGACCGGTATCGTGCTCACCAAAACCGATGGCGACTCGCGTGGCGGCGCGGCCCTGTCGGTGCGCCAGGTGACGGGGGCACCGCTCAAATTCGCCGGCACCAGCGAAAAAATCGATGGCCTCGAGGTTTTTGACGCCGAGCGCCATGCTGGTCGCATTTTGGGCATGGGTGACATCGTCGCCCTGGTCGAACAAGTCACGGCCAACGTCGACCTCAAGGCTGCCGAAAAACTGGCCGCCAAAGTCAAAAGCGGCGAAGGTTTCGACCTGAATGACTTTTTGGCTCAAATCCAGCAAATGCGGCAAATGGGCGGCTTGAGCAGCCTGATGGACAAATTACCGGGTCAACTGGCCGGCAAGGCCAAAGAAGCCGACTTGCAACGCGCCGAAAAGGACATCGTGCGCAAGCAGGGCATCATCCACAGCATGACCCCTGCCGAACGCGCCAAGCCCGAGCTCATCAAAGCCACCCGCAAACGCCGCATCGCCCTCGGTGCCGGGGTGCAAGTGCAAGACGTCAACCGCTTGCTCAACGAATTCGGCCAGATGCAAGACATGATGAAAAAAATGCGCGGCGGCGGCCTCATGAAGATGATGAAGCGCATGGGCGCCCTCAAAGGCGGCTTTCCCGGCATGCCCCGATGACGCATCGGGGCCTGACCCCAACGGCCACACCGTTGCAAAAAAACGACCATTAATTGGGGTCAGACCCCAATTAAATCCCGTCAATTCAGAACCAGTTCGCCGCGCAGCGAGTGTGGCAAGGCAGAGGTGATGCGCACGTCAAGCATCTGTCCGATCAGGCGTTGGCTTTGCGGGCCGCCGTCGAAATTGACAATGCGGTTGCACTCGGTACGGCCCATCAATTCGGCTTCGCTCTTGCGCGAGGGGCCTTCGACCAAAATGCGTTGCACCGTGCCCACCCGGCTGGCACTGATGGCACGAACATTCGACTCGATCACCGCCTGCAAATGCTGCAGCCGCTTGAGCTTGACGTCTTGCGGGGTGTCATCGGGCAGGTTGGCGGCAGGCGTGCCGGGGCGGGGGCTGAACACAAAACTGAAAGAAGCGTCAAAGCCGATGTCTTCGATCAGCTTCATCATTTGGTCAAAGTCTTGCTGGGTCTCGCCCGGAAAACCAACGATGAAATCGGAGCTCAGGGACAGGCCCGGACGCACAGCCCGCAAGCGACGCACGATGTTTTTATATTCCATGGCGGTGTAACCGCGCTTCATGGCCATGAGGATGCGATCGCTGCCGTGCTGCACCGGCAGGTGCAAGTGGCTGACCAGTTGCGGCACCCGGGCATAGGCCTCGATCAGGCGCTGGGTGAACTCGTTGGGGTGACTGGTGGTGTAACGGATGCGCTCAATGCCGGGCAGTTCGGCCACATATTCGAGCAAGCGGGCAAAGTCGGCCACCTCAGAGGTGCCGCCCATGGCGCCGCGATAGGCATTCACATTTTGTCCCAGCAGGGTGACTTCCTTCACGCCCTGGGTGACCAGCCCGGCCACTTCAGTCAACACATCGTCCAGCGGCCGACTGACCTCCTCGCCCCGGGTGTAGGGCACCACGCAATAGGAGCAATATTTCGAGCAGCCTTCCATGATGCTGACGAAAGCACTGGCACCCTCGACACGAGCCGGCGGCAGATGATCGAATTTTTCGATTTCGGGGAAACTGATGTCGACTTGCGGCTTTTTCTGCTGATCGCGCTGATCCAGCAAATCGGGCAAGCGGTGCAGGGTTTGGGGACCGAATACCACATCGACGTAGGGCGCGCGTTCGATGATGGCGGCGCCCTCCTGGCTGGCGACGCAGCCGCCGACAGCGATCTTGACGCCGCGCTGCTTGAGGTGCTTGACCCGACCCAGGTCGGAAAACACCTTTTCTTGCGCTTTTTCGCGCACCGAACAAGTGTTGAACAGGATCAAATCGGCCTGTTCGGGGTCGTCGGTTTTTTCATAGCCCTGGGCTGCGCCCAGCACATCTGCCATTTTGTCCGAGTCGTACTCGTTCATTTGGCAGCCAAAAGTTTTGATGTAGACCTTGCGGCTCATGGTGTAGATCCAGAGGCAAAACCCCTATTATCGGTGTTTTGGCGGCCATGGCCGCCGCTGCCACCGAAAGACCCGCATGAGCCACGTCACCTCAACCATCCTCTACACCGACAGCGATGGGCGCGCCCGCTTCAAAACCGAGCCCATCGCGCTCGACCAGGGCACACCACAGTCGCAACTCTCCCCCCTGAAGCCCAGTGGCGGTTTGCAGTGGCGCCAAAGCCCTGCAGGATTCAAAAGCGAATTCCATGTGACCACCACGCCGCAATGGGTGTTCATCCTCCAAGGCCGCATGGCCATCAGCTTGCGCGACGGCAGCACCCGAACGTTCGGCCCCGGCGAGCATTTTTTTTCCAACGACACCCTGCCGCCCGGGGTGGCTTTTGACCCACAAGTGCACGGCCATGCCAGCGCCCAGGTCGGGGATCAACCGCTGGTCACGGTGTTTGTGCGCGCCTGATCAGGACTGCACCAATTGCTTGGCGCGTGAAATTGACATCAACACACCCAGGGCAATGCCCAGGGTCAGCATGGCGGTGCCGCCATAGCTGATGAAGGGCAAAGGCACACCCACCACCGGCAACATGCCGCTCACCATGCCCATGTTGACGAAGGCATAGGTGAAAAAAATCATGCTCATGCTGCCCGCCAGCAAGCGTGCAAACAGCGTCGGGCCTTCCATCGCGATCAGCAGACCACGCGCCACCAGGAAAAAGAAGATCAGGCACAAAGACACTGTCCCGAACAAGCCGAACTCTTCACTGTAGGCTGCAAAGATGAAATCGGTGGTGCGCTCGGGGATGAAGTCGAGGTGGGTTTGAGTCCCCTGCATGAAGCCTTTGCCGCTGAGCCCCCCCGAACCGATCGCGATCAAGCCCTGAAGGATGTGAAAGCCTTTGCCCAAAGGATCGCGCGTGGGGTCAAGCAGGGTGCAAATGCGTTGTTGTTGGTAGTTGTGCAACACCGGCCAACGCACCCCTTCGGCGCACCATTGGGGCGAGAACCAGACCAGCAAGCCAATGCCCACAGCGGCCAGCAGCAATGGGGGCAACATCCAGCGCCAGCGCAGACCGGCGAAAAAGATCACATACAAGCCGGCGCTCAGGACCAACAATGCCGTGCCCAAATCGGGTTGTTTCATGATCAAGCCCACCGGGATGGCCAAAATCAGCGTGGCGGTTGCGAAGTCCAGTGGCCGCAGCTGACCCTCGCGACGCTGAAACCACCAGGCCAACATCAGCGGCACCCCGATTTTGAGCAACTCGCTGGGCTGGATGACCACACCCAGGTTGATCCAGCGGGTGGCCCCCTTTTTGGTGATGCCAAACAAGGCCACGGCGACCAGCAAAACCACCCCCACGGCATAGATGGGCAGGGCCAGGTTCATGAGTTTTTGCGGCGGCACCTGCGCCACCAACACCATGACCGCCGTGGCAATCACCAAATTTCGACCATGGTCCCAAAATCGTTCGCCATTGGCAAAGCCCGATGAATACATGGTCACCAGACCGATGCCGGCCAACAAGCCCACGGCCAGCAGCAAAGGCAGGTCAAAACCGCGCAGCAAAAAGAAAAAGCGCGACGCGAGCGTTGGGCGTTCGATGACCACGGGCATGGCCGCATTATCCCCCCAAGCCCAGCCCGCCATGGGACAATCGCCGCCATGCAAGCCATTTTTGAAGATGCCGGTAAATTCATGGGCGGCCGGATCCTGTCCGAGGCCGAATCCTCGGCGCAGATTGAACTCGACTCCGGCAAACGGGTCAAAGCCAAGGCACAAAACATCGTGCTGCGCTTTGAGCAACCCTCATCCAGCCAGTTGTTGACACTGGCACACTCTGCCGCGGCCGAGATCGACCTGGATCTGGCCTGGGAATTCGCCCCCGAAGCGGAGTTCGGCTTTGCGGAATTGGCGCGTGACTATTTCGGCGAGCAAGTCAAACTGCACGAACAAGCCGCCATGTTGTTGCGCCTGCATGAAGCGCCACATTACTTCCGCCGGGCCGGCAAGGGTCGGTTTCGAAAAGCCGATGCCGAAGTGCTCAAACTGGCTCTGGCCGCGATTGAAAAGAAAAAAGTGATCCAGGCCCAAATCGAGCAATGGGCGGCCGAACTGGCTCAGGGCGAGTGCCCGCAACCCGTGCGCGAGCAGATTTTCAAAATCCTGTTCAAGCCCGACAAAAACTCGCCTGAGTACAAAGCCGTGGCTCAGGCGGCGCGCGACACGCAGACGCCACCCCTGACCTTGTTGCAACGCGCCGGCGCGATCGGCTCGGCCTATCAATTTCACAGCCAGCGCTTTCTTTTCGAGCATTTCCCCAAAGGGATTGAATTCTCGCCCATCGACGCTGCACCGCCAAAAACCGAGTTGCCGATGGCAGAAGTGTCTGCTTACTCCATTGACGACTCCGAAACCACTGAAATCGATGATGCCCTCTCGGTGCAAGGTCTGGGCAGCGGCACCGTCACCCTGGGCATCCACATCGCCGCACCCGGGCTGGCCTTTGCCCCTGGCGACGCCTTGGATCAATTGGGCCGCGACCGGCTCTCGACGGTCTACATGCCGGGCCAAAAAATCACCATGCTCCCTGACGAGGTGGTGCAACGCTACACCCTGCTCGAAGGGCAGGCCTGTCCGGCGCTGTCGCTGTATGTGCGCTTTACCGAGGGCGATTTCAGCCTGCTGGGGCACGAGACCCGGCTTGAACGCGTGCACATCGCGGCCAACCTGCGCCACGACCAACTCGACGCCGGCGTCACCCCCGATTGGCTCATGGATGCCAATGCGCCATGGCAAGGCCCGGTCCCGGTGCCCGCCATGCCCAAAAACGCCTTGTCCTGGCTCTACCGTCTCGCCACCCACCTGAAACAAAACCGGGAGAAAGTCAGGGGCAAACCCGAAACCTTCAATCGGCCCGACTACACCTTCCGCTTGCTGGGCAAAACACAAAGCCAACCAACGGGCGATGAACAGGTTGAAATCTCCGAACGCCGACGCGGGGCACCGTTGGATCTGATGGTGGCCGAAGCCATGATCCTGGCCAACAGCACCTGGGGCGGCTGGCTCGCCAGCCTCGGCGTGCCCGCCATTTATCGCAGTCAGGCCAGCCTGGCTCCCGGCATCAAGGTGCGCATGGGCACCAAGGCCCTGCCCCATGCCGGCATCGGCGTGCCTTGCTATGCCTGGAGCACCTCGCCCTTGCGGCGCTACACCGACCTGGTCAATCAGTGGCAGATCATCGCCTGTGTGCGCCATGGGGCCACGGCCGCCTTGGCGGCGCCGTTTCAACCCAAAAGCGCCGAGCTGATGTCGATCATCTCGTCCTTCGAAGCCGCTTACGCATCGTACAACGCCCACCAAGCCCAGATGGAGCGCTTTTGGACCTTGCGTCACTTGCGCCAACAAAGCATTCAGACGCTTGAAGTCACCGTGATCAAAGCCTGGCCTGATCAACCCGCCGTGGTCAGAGCCGACACCTTGCCCCTGGTGCTCACCCTCACAGCCGCCGGCCTGGTTCGAGGCCAGCGCTTGCGGGTCCAGTTGGGCGCGATCGATGAAATCGCCCTCGATGTGTCGGCCACCGTCATCGAACTCCTGCAAGCGCCGAGCGTGGCCAGTCCGGATCTGGAGGAGGTCGAAGAAGACCTCACCACTTCGGGCCCCTTGAATGTGGACATGGACTTGGGCGATGCGCCTGTCTCTCCTGATGCTGCGGATGCGAGCTGACCCACTGACGGTGGCGCTGGGTCTGTCCAGCCTGCTCCACTTGGGCCTTCTGATGATCCCCCTGACCCAGGCCCAGTCGCCGCTCAAGATCGCCACCGCCGCTCCGCTGGAGGTCATCTTGCTCAATGCCAAGCGAACGGCTCCGACACCCAACAGCCCGGCACAAGCCTTGGCGCAGTCGAATTGGGCTGGCGGAGGAGATGCCGAACGGGGTCGAGCCCGTTCACCCCAAGCCCAAAACCCGGCGGCATTGCCCCCATCCAGAGGGCAAGCCATGACCGAACAGCTCAGCCAACTCGAGCAGCAGCAACAAGCCCTGCTGCAACAAATCAAACCCTTGTCCGCCCGCGCCAGTGAGCCCATGCAAAAAGCCTTGGCCGAAATCGAGCAGCGCATCCAGGAAGAAAATGCCAGGCCACGCAAGCGTTACCTGGGGCCATCCACCCGTGAAGTTGCTTATGCCGAGTATTACGACCGGCTGCGCCGTCGCATCGAAGCCCAAGGCACACGTCACTTTCCCACCCACCAAGGCAAACGCCTGTATGGTGCCTTGACCCTGGTGTTGACCGTTGACGCCCAAGGCCGAATGGTGTCCACCGAACTGGTCGCAGGCTCCGGTCAATCAGAGCTCGACCGTCGGGCGCGCAGCATCGCCAACAGCGCCGCGCCCTTTGGCGAGTTCAGCCCCGACATGAAGCGACAAGCCGACCAGCTGGCCTGGGTGATCCGTTTTTCTTTCAGCGCTCAGGGCATGCAAACCGAATGGCACGAACCCGATCGCAACGCGACGCGCCGACAACCATGAATTGGCCGGCCCTTCGATCCACCATCGGACGCTGGCTGGCCCTCGTCCTGCTGTTGTGTCTGGCCTTGCAGGCCCTGTTTGGGCTGCGCATCGTCTCACTGATCTGGCTCGACCCGGGCTCCACCGCGTTCCAGCGCACCGAAGCGGCGCGCTTGCACCTCAACGGCACCCTGAAGTGGAAGCAAGAATGGACCGACTTGTCACGCATTTCGCCCCACCTGCAACGGGCGGTCATCGCGTCTGAAGACGATCTCTTCTTGCAACACGCTGGCGTGCGGTGGGACGCCGTCGAAAAGGCTTGGCAACGCAACGAGCGCGCGCAAGCCCAAGCCAGCGGCCGGACGGCGCGACTGGTCGGTGGCTCAACCATCACCCAGCAACTGGCCAAAAACCTGTTTCTTTCCGGCGAAAGAACCCTGTTGCGCAAAGGTCAAGAGCTGGTGTTGGCCTATCTGCTGGAAAGCACCCTCAGCAAGCGCCGCATCCTCGAGCTCTACCTCAACCACGTCGAGTGGGGAGCCGGGGTGTTTGGCGCGCAAGCGGCCGCACGCCACTACTTTGGCAAAAATGCTGCGCAACTCAGCGAATGGGAAGCGGCCCGTCTGGCGGTGATGCTGCCCAAGCCCAAGTGGTTTGAAAAACACCCGGACTCGGCTTACTGGGCCGAGCGCACCGAAGTGATCATGTTGCGCATGTCGGGCGTCAAAACGCCCTGATCCAGCAACACATCAGCCAGTACCTGATCGACCTGGCTTTGCCAATCGGGCAAAGCTTGACCCCAGGTGCGCTGCCAAAGCGCGCAGTCCAGCCTGGAGTTCATGGGCCGGACCGCCGGGGTGGGATATTGCGCGGTTTCAATCGCCTCCACATCGGCCGCTTGCACGCGCAACTTGACCCCCCACCGGGCAGCCTGTGTCAGCACATGAACCGCATAGGCATGCCAGTTCGTGTGGCCCTGACCAGTGAGGTGATACAAGCCCCAACGAGGCATGGCCAACGGTGAACCCAAGGCCTGCACACAAGCCTGCAAAGATTGCCTCGCCAGCCAGCGCGCCGACGTGGGCGCACCCCACTGATCGGACACCACCCGCAAAGTCTCGCGCTCCTGAGCCAGCTTGAGCATGGTCTTCAGGAAATTGGCACCATGTCTGGCAAACACCCAGCTGGTGCGAATGATCAGATGCCGCCCCAGGACAGAAGACAGCGCCTGCTCGCCCTGAAATTTGGTGCGGCCATAGACGCTTTGTGGAGCGGGGACGTCTGATTCGCGATAAGGGCGATCCAGTTGTCCGTCAAAGACATAATCGGTGGAAAAGTGCACCATGGCCGCCCCGAGTCTCTGGGCCCCTTGCGCCAGTTCGGCAACCGCTTCGGCGTTGATGCGATGTGCCAACTCGGGCTCGGACTCGGCACGGTCCACTGCCGTGTAGGCTGCAGCGTTGATGATGAGACCAGGTTGCCACTGTTGCAAACTGCACCGAATCTGCTCCGGCTCGGCCAAATCGCAGACCTCGCGATCCGCCCAAACCCAGTTTTGCGCCAGCTTCTCACCCAAGCCTTCGGCCACCGCCACACGCAACTCGCGCCCCAATTGACCGCCGGCACCCAGCACCAGAGCCGTGCCCACGGGTGGATGCTCAGCCATACTGTCGACTGACCCAATCGCGATAACTGCCGCTGGTGACCCCCTCGACCCAGTCGGGGTGATCCAGGTACCAGCGCACCGTCTTGCGGATGCCGGACTCGAAGGTTTCGATCGGCCGCCAGCCCAGCTCGTGCTCAACCTTGCGCGCATCGATGGCATAACGCCGGTCATGTCCGGGCCGATCGGTCACAAAAGTCATCTGGCTGGCATAAGACACACCATCGGCGCGGGGTCGCATGTCGTCGAGCATGGCGCACAACGTGCGCACCACCTCGAGGTTGGTCATTTCGTTCCAGCCCCCGATGTTGTAGGTCTCGCCCGGCCGGCCCGCTTGCAGCACGCGCCAAATGGCACGGCAATGGTCTTCGACATAAAGCCAGTCGCGAACCTGTTGGCCGTCGCCATAAATCGGCAAGGGCTCGCCTTTCAAAGCCCGGTGTATGACCAAGGGGATCAGTTTTTCAGGGAAATGGTAGGGGCCGTAATTGTTCGAGCAGTTGGTGGTGAGCACCGGCAAGCCATACGTGTGGTGCCAGGCTCGCGCCAGGTGATCAGCAGCTGCCTTGGTGGCCGAGTACGGGCTGTTGGGTTCAAAACGGTGCAACTCGGTGAATGGATCGTCTGCCGGTCCCAACGAGCCATACACCTCGTCGGTACTGACCTGGAGGTAACGATAGGCGCTGGCATCTCGCCCCTGTGTGTACGCTCGAAAACACTCGAGCAGGTTGAAAGTACCCTGGATGTTGGTCTGCAAAAAATCTGCCGGCCCGTGGATCGATCGATCCACATGCGACTCGGCGGCAAAGTGGATCAGCGCTTGAGGTTGGTGATCTGTCAAAAGACGCTGCACCAATTCCGTGTCGGCCACATCGCCGCGCACAAACACATGACGGGCATTGCCTTGCACCGAGGCCAAATTGGACAAATTACCAGCATAGGTCAATTTGTCCAGATTCACCACTTTGAGTTGGGGCTGCTCGGACAAAACGCCCAAAACAAAATTACTGCCAATAAACCCTGCGCCCCCTGTGACCAGGATGCAAGCGGGGTCGAACCGTGCGCTCATAGAGCCCAAACCGATGCTTCAGTCGGCGGCTTGGGCCTCGGGCACAGCAGACTCGCCCAGGACCGTAGCGCGCACCATGTCACGCAGCAATTTCTTTTCCTGGAAACTCAAGGTGCGATCCAGGGCCTTGCGCACGCGCAGCAACATGTGGCGATCCACCTCTTGCGGAATGCCGCGGCTGACTTGCAACTCTTCGCGCAGATCTTCGCGCAGATCCTCAGGCTCGTCGGCCCACCAGGCTTGCACCACATCGCTCAGGATGGGGCGGATGGCATCGATGTCCTCTGCCACGGCCTGGCGTGGCGCATGCTTGCCAAAGCGCTGCTGGGTCAAGTCGCGCACGGCGTAGTCATTGAGCGACAAGCGCGAATCGGCCTGCGCCAGCAAATCGACCCACTCGGGATCGTCCTTGCCCAACTGTTCCAATTGACGCGAGGCTTCATCGGCCACAATGTGAACAGAAACGCCATGCAATTGCGCTTCATTGATGACCGACAACAGCCGTTGGTCATCGCTGGCCAAAATCACGTGCCTGAAGGCTTTGCGCTCGGCCAGGGTCTGCAAATCAGCAGCCAGGGCAGCGCGGGCCGAAGCCCCGCCATCGGCCTCACGAGAGGCCACCTGGCGGTGAATCAGACCTTGGGGCAAGGCCAAATCACGCACATCGCTGTACCAGTAAATGCGCTGCACATCGGCAAACACACCGGCTTGCTCGAGCACGCCCGACAAAACCTGCGTCAAGGCAAAGCGGTTGACGGGTTCGGATTCAGGGGTCAAACCCAACAACCAATTCAGATAGTGTTGATCAATCAGCGCCACGCAGCTGGAAGCAGGCACATCTCGCCTGAGGTGATGAGGTATCTCTCGTTTCATGATGAAGTAACTCGAAAAAATTAAATGGATAAAGACTCAACGCCGAATCATTTTAGCACCAGGCTCGGCGCCAAGCTGACCCTCGGGCGGGACCGCGCAACAGCTGCTTGGGTCAGGCCTGCACCTGCTCATCGGTGCGTCCAAACCGGCGCACCCGTTGCCCAAACCACACCAAGGCGCGCTGCAAATCAGCCTCATTGAAGTCGGGCCACAGCACATCGGTGAAATACATCTCGGTATAGGCCATTTGCCACAACAGAAAATTGCTCACCCGTGCCTCGCCGCCGGTGCGGATGAGCAAATCGGGGTCAGGCAAATCGGCTGTGCTGAGGTAAGGGGCCAGGTCCTGGGCTTGCAGCCGCTCGAGGGTTAGATCCGGGTGCGCAGCTTGCCAGGCGCGTGTGGCCTGCAAAATGTCCCATTGTCCACCGTAATTGAGGGCCACCGTCAGGTGAAACCGATCGTTGCCGCGGGTCACGGACTCGGCGTGATCGATCCACTGTCGCAAATCGGGGCCAAGTCGCGCGCGATCTCCGATGATGCGCAGCCGAATGCCGTGGGTTTGCAAGTCCTGCAGTTCTTTTTGCAGGTACTGGACAAACAAATCCATCAGCTTGCCCACCTCTTCGGCCGGTCGCAACCAATTCTCGGTGCTGAACGCAAACACGGTCAGATGAGTCACCCCAAAGCGCACACAAGCTTGCACCGTCTTGCGCACCGTGGCCGCCCCTTTGACGTGACCCACCGTGCGCGGCAGCATGCGCTTTTTGGCCCAACGGCCATTTCCATCCATGATGATGGCGAGGTGTCGAGGTGAATTCATAAATAGTTCTATTGTATTCGAGCCCATCCAAGCCAATTGGCTTGCAGCTCTCGCTTGAGCCCAAGCCCCGAGTTGGCTATATTGGGCGCTCAGGAGACCTTGACATGCCGAGAAAAAAGACCACCGATCAAGCCGCATCGCCCGATCCGGCACAACAAATTTGGTTGGCCGGGCTTGGGGCTTTTTCCCAGGCCCAGCAGCAGGGCTCGCAGGCCCTGCAAAAGATGTTGCAAGACGGCCTGGATCTGCAACGCCAAGCGCAGCGCAATGCCGAGCAAAAAATCGCCGACGCCACCCAAAAAATGACCGCCATGGCCCAAGACCTGGCACGCGGCAAAGTCCCCAAGGCCGACAGGCCCGACCCCGCTTCGGGCTGGGGCACGCTGGAGACCTTGTTTGAGCAGCGGGTCGCGCAGGCGCTGACGCGCCAGGGGTGGCCGACCCCCGAGCAATATCAGGCGCTTGAAGCACGCCTGCAAGTCCTGGAAGCGCAACTGGCCACTAAGGCGCAAACACCCGTTTCGGCCCCGGCCCGCCCCCGAAAACCCCGCAATGGCTAAAAAAGCCCCGCGCCGCACTGCCGAGCGCATCCTCGAAACCACGCTGGACCTGTTCAACCGGTTCGGCGAACCCAATGTATCGACCACGCTGATCTCGAACGAACTGGGCATCAGCCCGGGTAATTTGTACTACCACTATCCGGCCAAAGATGAGTTGGTCAATGCCTTGTTCACCCGTTACAAGGCCAGCATGCTCGAACTGTTGGTGTCAGCCCCCCAGATTCAGGATCTCGAGGACGCCTGGTTCTTCGTCCATCAACTCATGGAGCGGGTTTGGGCACACCGATTCATCTACCGCGATCTCAACGACCTGCTCAGTCGCAACCGCCGGCTGGAGGCCGAGATGAAGGACATCTTGCAGCACAAGGACACGGCTTTTCAGGTGCTGCTCGGTCAATTGACCTATGCCCGCGTGCTGGACATGGTCGAGCAGGACCGCCGAGCCGTGGGTCGCCACATGGTTGTGTTGTGCACCTGGTGGCTCAGTTATGCCTACGTGCTCAACCCCCGGCAGGCCCTGGAGGAAAGCAACGCCACCCATGCTTTGGTTGATTCCGGCCTGTCCATGATGATGCTCTGGAAACCGTACGCCACACCGCAGGTTTTGCCTCACCTGCTGCGGCTCTTGAAGCAAGCCCCTGAGGTTTGATCCCCCCACCATCGATTCGCAAGCCCCAACGAACAAAGGGCTCAACTGGCGGCCAAATGGCTCACCCTGAACGAAAAAACCCCACCCGGTTACCCGGGCAGGGTTTAAAAGTTTCTAAATCAAACTGTCTGAAGACAGCTTGGGATTAGAAGCTCTTGCGAATGCCGACGCCAGCCATGTTCTGCTTGTTGGCAGTGGCGGCACCGTTATCCCAGCTTTCGTACATGGCGTACACAGCGGTGGTCTTGCTCAGGTTGTTTTCCAGACGCAGGCCGGTGATTTTCTGATCGACTTCAGCAGCAGCACCGGCCTTGGTGGAGTGCATGCGATAGGAAGCCAGCAGAGAGTAGGTGCCGATGTCGTGCTTGACAGCCACGTTGTTGGACTTGGCCGAGGTGGTGGCATCGGTGAACAGGTCGCCGGAGCCAACCGATGCATACAGGGTGGTCGCACCGACCTTGTAGTTGGCGCTGAGCGTGTTGTAGGTGGTAGAACCGCCTGCACCCACGGTGGAAGTTTGCAAGGCCCAGGTATTGGGGTTAGCAACGGTGGAAGCGTTAACACCAAAGAACGAAACACCAGCGTTGGTCTGGTCAGCACCGCGCAGGCTCGCAAAAGCGACGTTCAGGGGACCGTTGGCGTAGGTGGCGCCGAACTCGGTCACTTGACGGTTGTTGGGGATGGTGTTGGGCGTGCCGGACTGAGTTTGTGCAACGTCATTGCCGGGCGCGTACAGGGCAGAAACCACAAAACCGTTCAGGTTGGGGCTGTCGTAACGAACCGAACGGTCATAACGGGTACCGATGATGCGGTTTTGACCGTTGGCAGCGTTGACAGCCACGCGGGTGTAGCCGCCGCCAGTTGCGGTGGTGAAGGGGGTGCCGGCATTCCATGCGCCAAAACTGATGCTGTTGGGCGAACCCAGCTTGATCGCACCAAAGCCACCAGCCAGTTCAACGAACATCTGGTGACGACCCAGGCCGCTGTTGCCCAGCACTTGGGTGCCATACAAACCAGCGTTGTTGAACATGCCACGGGGGTCGATTTCGTAACGCACGGTCGACTTCAGACCGCCGCCCAGATCTTCGGTGGCCGCAATGGCGATGTTGGAAGTGGCCGAACCTTCGTTGGCGACGATGGAAGAGCCCTTGGCGGTGGCGGCAACGTTACCGCTGATGTCGATGTAAGCGGCGTCGAGCAAGCCTGTGATCGAGACTTGAGCCATGGCGCCGGTGGCGGCCAGTGTGGCCAGTGCAACTAGGGATTTTTTCATGTGAAGTTTCTCCAAGGTTAAACAAAGGGCTCCGGTTCGTGAGGATTTGCACCCTTCCGGGTCCCCGGGCCAACCTCCTTTGATGGAAGTTATCGATATTGCACCAGAAGCCGGACCGGCTAGCCAGTTTTATCCCCAAAAAAACTCGGGCTCGTTGTCTGAAAGCAACAGGTTGTGGCGCAAAGACATCATTTCAGCCAGTCCGGAAGGTTTGTGCGGCTTCCAAGGGGTTGCCAGACTGGGCCAAACCCGCATTCATATAATGGCATCATGAAATCCGGCCCCACTCAAGCAGCCTGGTCCAACCCGGTCGATCGGGTGCTCGTTTTGGCCGATTCGGCCTTGCGCACCGTGTTCGCCCCCCATCGGGCCAGTCGCCCCTATCCTGCAACTCAAGCGGCTTCCCCCGAGTTGTCGACCATCGAGCGGCGGGAGTCTGCCGCCCTGATGCGGGTCAATCATGTCGGCGAGGTTTGCGCCCAAGCCCTTTACACGGCGCAAGCCATGGCCACGCAGTCCAGCGCTTTGCGGCAGCATTTTTTGCACGCCAGTGCGGAGGAAACCGATCATTTGGCCTGGACCGAGCAACGCCTGAAAGAGTTGGGTGGCCGCCCCAGCTTGCTCAACCCGGTTTGGTATGCGGGTGCTTTTGCCATCGGCTTGTTGGCCGGCAAGGCCGGCGGGGATCGGGTGAGCCTGGGTTTTGTGGTCGAGACCGAACGCCAGGTGGAAGCCCATTTGGAAGGGCATTTGCAACAACTCCCCCCCAACGACACAGTCTCGCGGGCGATCGTGGCCCAGATGCAAAGCGATGAAGCGCGACATGCCGTGGATGCGGAAAAAGCCGGGGCGAGCCCGTTGCCGTCCCCGATTCAGGGCCTGATGCGTGCCGCAGCGCGGGTCATGACCACGGTCGCACACCGGGTCTGAGCAACTGTCACACCTCCACCACTTCAAAACTGGTGGTGATTTCGGCGGTTTTGCCCAGCATGATGCTGGCCGAACAATACTTGTCGTGACTGAGTGCAATGGCACGCTCGACCACCTGGGGGTTGAGGCCGGTGCCGGTGACGATGAAGTGCATGTGGATGCGCGTAAAAACTTTGGGGTCGGTACCGGCGCGCTCGCTGCTGAGCTTGACGCTGCATCCCCTGACTTGCTGACGACCGCGCTTGAGAATGAGCACCACATCGTAAGCGGTGCATCCGCCGGTGCCGGCCAGCACGGTTTCCATGGGCCGGGGTGCCAAATTGAGGCCGCCGTTTTCGGGGCGATCGGGGTCGGGGGCGCCGTCCATCATCAAAACATGGCCGCTGCCGGTCTCGGCGACAAAGCCCATGCCAGAACGGGCGCCTGTGGCACCGGTCCAACTGACAGTACATTCCATGGCTCAGATTCCTTGAAAGACAAGGGGGAATTATGCTTCAGCCTTGGCGAATCCTGACAATTTGCCTACAATGATGATCAATCGCTCAATAACGAGCGGATCAGTTGTCTCCTCCACCCTCTATGCAGGTGGATTCAACCCCGGGCCAGCCCCGGGGTTTTTTTTGCCCCGCGTCGACTTTGCAACATGCCAATGTTCATTTCACCCGTCAGGGTCGAGGCATAAAATTTTTCGATCATGTCGACAGATGTTCTGGCATTTCTGGCCAAGGTCAGCATGTCGATGCCTTCGCCATAGAGCAGCCTGAACGTGATGGCCGTGTGACGCAAGCAATACAGGGTGCGCGCCTGACCGTTGGGATCACTCAGGGGCAAACCGGCTTCACGCAAGATCCATTTCAGCCAGAAGTTGAACAAGCCCAGAGCGTGCTCTCGGTCCTTTTCTTGCGGCAAAAAAACATGATCGGTGGGGCTGGCCATGCCCTGCGCGGCCCAGCGCTCGCGCAGGGCTTCGTAAACCCGCACCGCCGGTTGCAGGCTGACCATGGGTTTGTCGTGCCTTTTTGATTCGGGCAGGCTCATGCGCAGGTAAGCATGGGAGCCGCGCACCACCTCGATGTGCTGGTGCTGCAGATTTTTGATGTCGCTGGGTCTGACAAAGGCATTGACCATGAAAATGATGAGCGCGTACATGTCCCACGGCAAAGTGCGGTAGCGGTTGGTGATCCAGAAACGGCTGCGCTGGCCTGTACCGGTTTTCAGGGTCGGCGCAGTGGCCTGTTGTCGGTGCAAGCGTTTGGCGTGCCTGAGCAGCAAGCCGTATTGAGCCACCGTCAGGGCCGATCGGGGCTTGCTATCGACCCGGATGGAAGGCAGGTCGGGGACCTCGGTGATCCATTTTTCCTGGTACGCCAGTTTGAGCATTTTGCGCACGATGACCAGGTATTGAGACTGCGTGGTCGGGGATGCCTGCTCGGCCAGCAAGCGTTGCAACAAGAGGCCGATCGACTTGCGGTCAATGGCCGTCATGGGCAAGTGCCCCAACGCCGGCAAGATGTGCCGGTCTAGGCGGTTGCGCATGATGTGCCATGAGCCCTCGGAGAATTGGCTCATGCGAACGCGCTGATGCTCGGCCTCCATGAGCCGGTCGGCGCAATCGGCCATGGTTGGGCTCGTTGCGCTTGCCCCCGCCTGTTTGGGTGGCGGATCCGTTTCGCGCGCAATCGGCAAGCTGCCCAATGCATGCTCGGCGACCAAAAAGAACCGCTCCCCCCCAGGGCCCTTGACCACCAAGGGTTCGCGCTCGATCAGGCCGACCAGGGTCGGCAACAACTCGGTCAACCGCGTCCATGACACTTCGCAAGCCCCATGAGGGGGTTGCGAAGGCTCACCGAAACGCGACAGTCTAGAATTTTCAGGCA
>JACCED010001043.1_pt1 | contig 40506 bp, 38 predicted proteins | sample 7455021 | NCBI WGS metagenome assembly JACCED01 (sample SAMN15323456, study PRJNA562643) | freshwater metagenome | isolation source: river surface water | place: USA:Blue River Watershed | collected 2017-08-19
CTACTCCGAAGCCACGCTGCTGGGCGCCATGGAAGGTGCGGGCAAGCTGGTGGACGACGACGAGCTGCGCGAAGCCATGCAGGAAAAGGGCCTGGGCACGCCGGCCACGCGTGCGGCCATCATCGAAGGCCTGCTCAATGAGAAGTACATGCTGCGCGAAGGCCGCGAGCTGATCCCGACCGCCAAGTCCTTCCAGCTGATGACCTTGCTGCGGGGCCTGCAGGTCGAAGAACTCTCCAAACCCGAACTCACCGGCGAGTGGGAATACAAGCTCGCGCAGATGGAGCAGGGCCGGCTCAGCCGCGACCAGTTCATGGCCGAGATCGCGGCCATGACCGAGCGCATCGTGCGCAAGGCCAAGGAATACGACCGCGATACCGTACCGGGCGACTACGCCACCCTGTCCACGCCCTGCCCCAAGTGCGCTGGCGTGGTCAAGGAAAATTACCGTCGCTTTGCCTGCTGCGGCGCCGACGGCGCCAGCGAGGGCTGCGGCTTTTCCTTCACCAAGTCACCGGGCGGCCGCACCTTTGAAACCCATGAGGCCGACCAGTTCCTGCGGGACCAGAAGATCGGCCCGCTCGAAGGCTTCCGCTCCAAGGCGGGCTGGCCCTTTGTGGCCGAACTGGCGCTCAAGTTCAACGAGGACGAGGCCCAGTGGAAGCTGGAATTCGACTTTGGTGACGATGGCAAGATGGACGACACCGGCGAGATCATCGACTTCTCGGCCCAGCACAGCCTGGGCCACTGCCCCAAGTGCGGCAGCCCGGTGTATGAGCACGGCAGCAACTACGTCTGCAGCAAGGCGGTACCGACGAACGGGCAGCCCACACCCAGCTGCGACTTCAAGAGTGGCCAGATCATCCTGCAGCAGCCCATCGAGCGCGAGCAGTTCAGCAAGCTGCTGGCCACCGGCAAGACCGACCTGCTCGACAAATTCGTGAGCAACCGCACCCGCCGCAGCTTCAAGGCCTACCTGGCCTGGAATGCCGAAGAGGGCAAGGTCGGCTTCGAATTCGAGCAGCGCGAGAGCAAGTACCCGGCGCGCAAGGCGGCGGCCAAAAAGACACCGTTCGGCAAGACAGCCGCCAAGACACCGGCCGCCAAGAAAGCCACCGCCGCCAAGAAAGCGCCTGCCGCCAAAAAGGCCGCGACTGAAAAAGCCCCGCGCAAGCCGGCGGTGGGCACGCTCAAGCCCAGCGCCGACCTGGCCGCTGTCATTGGTGACGGCACCTATGCCCGCACCGAAGTGGTCAAGAAGATCTGGGACTACATCAAGGCCCATGGCCTGCAGGACGCCGCCAACAAGCGCGCCATCAATGCCGACGCCAAGCTGCGCGCGGTGTTTGGCAAGGATCAGATCACCATGTTTGAACTGGCTGGCATCGTCGGCAAGCACCTGGGCTGAGGTCCGCGGTCTGCGCGGCGGGGCCGCCCACCCGCTGCGCGCCGCGCAGGCGACAGCCGCGGGCCGCAGGGGCTTTCAGAATGGCCGTTTTCAACCGCCACTGTGAAAGAGACCCCACCATGAAACACATCGGTTTTGTCGGCGCATCCGGCCTCATGGGCCATGGCATGGCGAAAAACATCCGGGCCAAGGGCTTCGAGCTGTCGATCACGGTGCACCAGCGTGCCGAGCCGGTGCAGGACCTGCTGGCCGCCGGTGCCAGGCGCGTGGCCGCTTACGCCGATCTGGCCGCGTGTGACGCGGTGGTGATCTGCGTGACCGGCTCGCCCCAGGTCGAGGCGGTGGTGGCCGGGCCGGGCGGCCTGCTCTCGAACGCCCGCAAGGGCCTGATCGTCATCGACACCTCCACCAGCGAGCCCGACTCCACCCGCCGCCTGGCCGCCCTGTGCGCCGAGAAAGGCGTGGTCTATGTGGACGCCCCGCTCACGCGCACGCCGGTCGAGGCCGAGCAGGGCCGCCTGAACACCATGGTGGGCGCCAGCCAGGCGGTGTTTGAACAGATCTCGCCGCTGCTGCAGTCCTACTGCGAAAACGTCTTCCATGTCGGCGAGACGGGCGCCGGCCATGTCATCAAGCTGCTCAACAACTTCATCGCCCAGGCCATCTGCACGGCCTCGGCCGAGGCCTTCGCGGTGGGCACCAAGGCCGGGGTGGATGTGCGCCAGCTGGTGCGTGTGGTTTCGGCCGGGGGCGCCAATTCGGGCCTGTTCCAGGCCATGTCCAAGACGCTGGACGGAGACTTCACTGGCCTGAAGTTCGAGCTCAACAATGCCGCCAAGGACCTGCGCTACTACTGCCACCTCACCGAGAGCGTGAAAGCCCATTCGCAAATTGGCAGCAATGTGCACCAGGCGCTCAACCTGGCCGCCAGCCTGGGTTACGGCAGCGAACTGGTGCCCTCGCTGGTCAAGGCGCAGGCCCAGCTCAACGGCGTGAAGATCGGTACGAACTGAGCCTTGCGCCAGCCCGGCCGGAGCGTCAGCGCCCCACCACCCGGGCCATCTCCAGGCATTTGTTGGAGTAGCCCCACTCGTTGTCGTACCAGGCCATGAGCTTGACGAAGGTGGCATCGAGCGCCATGCCGGCTTCGGCGTCGAACACGCAGGTCGCGCTCTCGCCGCGGAAGTCGGTGGAGACCACCTTGGCCTCGGTGTAGGCGAGCACGCCTTGGAGTGCCCCCTGGCTCTGTGCCTTCATCTCGGCGCAGATCTCGGCATAGGTGGCGGGCTTGGCCAGTTCGGCCGTCAGGTCCACCAGCGACACATCGCTGGTGGGCACCCGCACCGAGCCGCCGGTGAGCTTGCCATTGAGCGCCGGGATCACCTTGCCCACCGCCTTGGCCGCGCCGGTGGTGCTGGGGATGATGTTTTCCAGGATGCCACGGCCGCCGCGCCAGTCCTTGTTGCTGGGGCCGTCCACGGTTTTCTGGGTGGCGGTGGTGGCGTGCACCGTGGTCATCAGGCCACGCTTGATGCCCCACTTGTCGTGCAGCACCTTGGCCAGCGGCGCCAGGCAGTTGGTCGTGCACGAGGCGTTGCTCACAATGGCCTGCCCGGCGTAGGACCCATGGTTGACGCCGTACACGAACATCGGCGTGTCGTCCTTGGAGGGGGCCGACATGATCACCTTGCGGGCGCCTGCAGCCAGGTGCTTGCCCGCGCTGTCCTTGTCCAGGAAGAGGCCGGTGGACTCGATCACCACATCGGCGCCGACCTCGTTCCATTGGAGCTTGGCCGGGTCGCGTTCCTGGCTCAGGCGGATGCGGCGGCCGTTGACGATCAGGGTGCTGCCTTCCACGGCAATCGAGCCCTGGAAGCGGCCATGCACGCTGTCGAATTCGAGCATATAGGCCAGGTACTCGGGTTCGAGCAGGTCGTTGATGCCGACGATCTCGATGTCCTCGAAGTTCTGCACCGCAGCGCGGAACACCATGCGGCCAATCCTGCCAAATCCGTTGATGCCGACCTGTATGGCCATGTTTGTCTCTCTTTCGGGTTGCCCGGTGGGGGCGATGTAACTGAGTGTGCCAGTTTATGAAATAAAATTACATCCCGGGCAACCCTGGGGTTTTGTTCTGGGTAGGTAACCTGCAGACCCCCGGGTCTGGGAGGTGCAGGCCCGAGGCTTGGGGCGACAGGCGCAAGGTAAAATCCAGTCCTCCCCAAGGAGCGTTGCAGCCTGCCGCCCATCCGGCGCAGCAGGTCAGGCTTGGGGCTTGTCCTGTGCCAACGACGCTCACCTTTGCGCCCAAGGTGAGTTTGGTGTCTGTTGCTGCATCCCCTGTCCATGTGCCCCCCATGAAGCTGTCCGGCCTGGAGCCTGTCTCCATTGGCGCGGGCGGGCTGTTCGTCAACGTGGGTGAGCGCACCAACGTGACCGGCTCCAAGGCCTTCGCCCGCATGATCCTCAATGGCCAGTACGAAGAGGCCCTGGCCGTGGCGCGCCAGCAGGTCGAGAACGGCGCGCAGGTCATCGACATCAACATGGACGAGGCCATGCTCGACAGCCAGGCGGCCATGGTGCGCTTTCTGCAGCTGATCGCCTCCGAGCCCGACATCGCGCGGGTGCCGATCATGGTGGACTCGTCCAAGTGGTCGGTGATCGAAGCGGGCCTGCAGTGCATCCAGGGCAAGCCCATCGTCAACTCGATCAGCATGAAGGAGGGCGTGGAGGAGTTCAAGCGCCAGGCCCGGCTGATCAAGCGCTACGGTGCGGCCACGGTGGTGATGGCCTTTGACGAAAAAGGCCAGGCCGACACCTGTGCACGCAAGATCGAAATCTGCGAACGTGCCTACCGCATCCTGGTCGATGAGGTGGACTTCCCGCCCGAGGACATCATCTTCGACCCCAACATCTTTGCCATTGCCACCGGCATCGAAGAGCACAACAACTACGCGGTGGACTTCATCGAGGCCACCCGCTGGATCAAGGCCAACCTGCCGGGCGCCAAGGTCTCGGGCGGCGTGTCCAACGTCAGTTTCAGCTTCCGCGGCAACGACCCGGTGCGCGAAGCCATCCACACCGTGTTCCTCTACCACGCCATCCAGGCGGGCATGGACATGGGCATCGTCAACGCCGGCATGGTCGGTGTGTACGACGACCTGGAGCCGGGTCTGCGCGAGCGCGTCGAGGACGTGGTGCTCAACCGCCGTCCGGACGCCGGAGAGCGTCTGGTGGACATCGCCGACAGCGCCAAGGGCGCCGCCAAGGACGAGTCCACCAAGCTGGCCTGGCGTGGCACGCCCGAGGCCCCGGTGCCGGTGGCGCAGCGCCTGTCGCACGCGCTGGTGCACGGCATCACCGACTTCATCACCGAGGACACCGAAGCGGCCTACCGCGAGGTGCTGGCCCAGGGTGGCCGCCCGCTGCACGTGATCGAAGGCCCCTTGATGGACGGCATGAATGTGGTCGGCGACCTGTTCGGCCAGGGCAAGATGTTCCTGCCGCAGGTGGTCAAGAGCGCCCGCGTGATGAAGCAGGCGGTGGCGCATCTGGTGCCCTACATCGAGGAAGAAAAACGCCAGCTCGAAGCGGCAGGCGGCGATGTGAAGTCCAAGGGCAAGATCGTGATCGCCACCGTCAAGGGCGATGTGCACGACATCGGCAAGAACATCGTCACCGTGGTGCTGCAGTGCAACAACTTCGATGTGGTCAATATGGGCGTGATGGTGCCCTGCCACGAGATCCTGGCCAGGGCCAAGGCAGAGAACGCCGACATCATTGGCCTGTCGGGCCTGATCACGCCCAGCCTGGAAGAGATGCAGTACGTGGCCGCCGAGATGGACAAGGACCCGTATTTCCGCGAGCGCCAGACCCCGCTGCTCATTGGCGGGGCCACCTGCAGCCGCGTGCACACCGCCGTCAAGATCGCGCCGAACTACAGCGGTCCGGTCGTTTACGTGCCCGACGCCTCGCGCAGCGTGGGCGTGGCCCAGGGCCTCCTGGGCGAAGGCCGCCAGGCTTACCTGGCCGAGCTCGGTGCCGACTACGACAAGGTGCGCCAGCTCCACGCCGGCAAGAAGCAGACCCCGCTGTGGCCGCTGGCCAAGGCGCGCGCCAACGCCACCCCCATCGACTGGTCCGGGCACACGCCCAAGGCACCCAAGTTCATCGGCCGCCGGGTCTTCAGGAATTTCGACCTGGCCGAGCTGGCGAAATACATCGACTGGGGTCCCTTCTTCCAGACCTGGGACCTGGCCGGGCCTTACCCCGCCATCCTGCAGGACCAGGTGGTGGGCGAGCAGGCGCGCAAGGTCTTTGCCGATGCCCAGGCCATGCTGCAAAAAATCATCGACGGGCGCTGGCTCACCGCCAACGCGGTGGTGGGGCTGTACCCGGCCAACGCCCAGGGCGACGACATCGCCTTGTATGCCGACGACGCGCGCAGCCAGAAAGCCATGACCTGGCACGGCCTGCGCCAGCAGACCGAGAAGCCCACCGTGGATGGCGTGACGCGTCCCAGCCGCTGCCTCTCCGATTTTGTCGGTCCGCAGGGCGTGCAGGACTATGCCGGCATGTTTGCCGTCACGGCCGGCATTGGCGCCGACAAACGCGCTGCAGCCTTTGAAGCCGCCCACGACGACTACAGCGCCATCATGCTCAAGGCCCTGGCCGACCGCCTGGCCGAAGCCTTTGCCGAGTACCTGCACCAGCGCGTGCGCACCGACCTGTGGGGCTACGCCGAGGGCGAGCAACTGGGCAACGAAGACCTGATCGCCGAGAAGTACCAGGGCATCCGCCCCGCGCCCGGCTACCCCGCCTGCCCCGACCACAGCGCCAAGCGCGAGCTGTTCAGGCTGCTGCAGTGCGAAGAAATCGGCATGGGCCTGACCGAGAGCCTGGCCATGACGCCGGCCGCCAGCGTCAGCGGCTTCTACATCGCCCACCCCGAGGCGCAGTACTTCAACGTTGGCAGGATCGGCGAGGACCAGGTGCAGGACCTGGCCGCACGCAGCGGCGTGCAGGTGCAGGACCTGCAGCGCCTGCTGGCCCCCAATCTGTAAGGACCATGGCCACCTTCTGGACCGCCTGCGGCCACCAGCACCTGCGCCGCAATGCACGGGGCTGGTTGCAGCCCACGCCCGACTACTGGCGTCTCTGGCTGCAGCGGCCCGAGCTGGCGCTGGTGCCCGAGTCCTGTGCGGCCGAGCGGCGCCTGCACCAGAGCCTGCTCGATGAACCCGGCAGGGCGGTGTCGCCCGCTGAGCTGAACGCCCTGGCCGACGAGGACGCGCGCGCCAACCACGCCCTGTTCCTGCGCTTGCGTGACGAGGTGGAAAGTGCAGGCTCGCTCGAGTCGGCCTACATGGCCTGGATGCACAGCGGTCAGATCCAGCTGCCGCCGCTCTTTCTGGACCTGGTGGTGCAGGCCATCGCCTGCAACGTCCTCGAGGGGACGGACGACGCCTGGGCCTGGCGCGCGGCCGAGTTGCTGTTTCGCCGCCAGCGCATCACGGTGCAGAACGGCCGTGTGCTCTCGGGCGACAGCGACACGCTCGATGCCCTGCAGGCCACCGGTGGGCTGGGCGAGATGGGCCGTTTGCTGCGGGAAGCGGGTGCCCCGCTCAAGGCGGTCGACGTGCGGGTGCTGCACAACGACAACGCCGCGCAGTACTTTGCGCAGCGTGAAGGTCTGGGCCGCCACGCCTTCCTGCTCGACATGACGCACGAAATCCAGAACCAGCTGCCGCACGGCCTGGTGCTGAACATGGTCAACGCCCGCTCGGGCCTCAAGGCCCTGTCGGGCGTGCTGCGGCGCTGGGTGCAGCACTTTCTGGGCGTGGCGGTGCAGATCGAGCCGGTGCAAAGGGTCGACGACCCGGCCTGGCGCTGGCATGTGGGGCTGGACGCCACCGCCACCGCCTTGCTCAACGAGCTCTACCAGGGCCACACGCTCGACACCTCGCGCCAGCAGCAGCTCATCAGCCTCTTCACGCTGCGCTTTGACGACCCGCAGGAGATGCGTGCCGATGTGCGCGGCAAGCCGGTGTACCTGGGCCTGGCCATGGACGCGCAGGGCCTGCTCAAGCTCAAGCCGCAGAACCTGTTGCTCAACCTGCCGCTCTCGCGCAGCTGATCAGGTGGTGCCGGACGCCTGTGCCGGCAGTTTGTGCATGGCCCGATCGAAGAGCGGGTGCGCCAGCCAGCCCGCCAGCCAGGCCTGCACCGCCGGCAGCGGCAGCGCCGTCCACCAGGCCGGGTCGATGGCAGCGAACTGCCGCACGAAGGGAAAGATGCCGATGTCGGCCGCGCACGCTGCCTCGCCGCCCAGCTGCGGCGCCTTGCGCAGCCGTTCTTCAAGCGCCTGCAGGAGCACCGACACCGCTTGCGTGCGGTGGTGTTCGCGGCCTTGTGCGTCGGCAAACCGTTCAGGGTATTTGGTGCGGTCCAGGTGGTGTTTGAAGGGGCCGTCGCAGGCCGCCTGCAAGGCGAGGTTGTCGGCGGTTTGCGCCCGCGCCCACCAGCCCTGCGCGTCGCCCGTCTGCGCAAAGGCCCAGGCCACGATGTCCAGGCTCTGCTCAAGCACGCGCCCCTCGGGCAGCACCAGCACCGGCACCGTGCCTTTGGGCGAGACGGCCAGCATCTGCGGCGGCTTCTCGCGCAGCACGATCTCGAAGGGCTCGTAATCCACACCGGCCTGCAGCAGGGCCATGCGCGCTCGCATGGCATAAGGGCAGCGGCGGTAGGTGTAGAGCAGGGGCACCACGGCGGCGATCAGCCCGGTCTCAGAGCAGGGTCAACACGGCGCGCAGGTCGCGGCCGGTGGCGTGGGGGGCGGGACCGAGGGTCTCGGCCGGCAGGCCCTGCCGGTTGACCCACAGGGTGCGAAACCCAAACCAGGTGGCGCCCATCACGTCCCAGCCATTGCTCGAGACGAACAGCACCTGATCGGGCTCGAGCCGGAAATGCGTCAGCACCAGCTGGTAGCTGGCCGGCATGGTTTTGAAATGGCGCACCCGGTCGACCGACAACACCGCATCGAGCCAGCCGTCCATGCCGGCACTGTGCACGGCAGAGCGCAGCATCTCCTCGCTGCCATTGGAGAGGATGGCGGTGGCCATGCCGCGTTCGCGCAGGGCCTGCAGCACCGGCAGGTTTTCCGCAAAGGGTTTGAGCTCGGCGTACTGGGCCATCAGCGCATCCTCATGTGCCGCTGCCTGGGCCAGATCCAGACGGGCCAGCGCATAGCGCAGGGCCGCGCGCGTGATCTCCCAGAACGACTGGAAATGCCGGCTGCCGCGGGCGTCCGGGTCGCTCATGGACACCAGGCGGGAGTACTCGATTTGCTTGTCGCGCCAGAGCGCGGCCAGGGCCGTGCCCTGACCGGGGTAGAGGTGTTCGGCCAGGGCGCTGACCGAATACACATCGAACAGGGTGCCGTAGGCGTCAAACACCACGGCCCGTGTCTTGTGGCCGCTCACGCCCGCGCTCCCGGCATGCGCTGGTGCACAACGTGTTCAGGGCGGCAGGGCCGACAGGCGTGGGGGCCACGGCCCATCTCGGGCTGGGCACACGGACATGGCGAACGCGGGGACATGGGCGGCTTTATACAGGAGCGGGCGCCTGTATGCAGCCGTGCCCGCTGCCCGGTCCGCTGCCGCCGCATGCCCCCCGGGCTGCGGCACGCGGCCGTGGGGCGTCGCGTGGATGACAGACAGGCCAGGCCGCAGGCGCGAGGCTGTGGCCTCCACCCCAAGAGGAGACTGCAATGGCTTTGTCCTTGTTTCGCGCGGACGCCCGGCGCCGCCATGTCCTGACCTTGCTGGCCGGCACACTGGCCCTCACGCTGGGGGTTTCTGCCCAGGCGCAGAACTACCCCAACAAACCCATCCGCCTGGTGGTGACCTTTCCTTCGGGTGGCGCGCCCGACATCCTGGCGCGCCTTTTCAGCGAAAAAGCCCAGCTTGGCCAGCCGGTGGTGGTGGACAACAAGCCCGGCGCCGGCGGCAACATTGGTGCCGACTTCGTGGCCAAGTCGGCCGGTGACGGCCACACCCTGGTGCTGGGCACGGTGGGCACGCACGCCATCAATGGCTCGCTCTACGAGAAGATGCCCTACGACATGGTGAAGAATTTTTCACCGGTCTCGCTGATCGCCTCGGCCCCCAACCTGCTGGTGGTCAACAACAATGTGCCGGTCAAGACCGTGCCCGAATTCGTGGCCTACCTCAAGGCCAACCCCGACAAGCTTTCCTTCGGCTCGCCCGGGGTGGGCACCTCGGTGCATGTGTCGGGCGAGCTCTTCAAGTCCATGACCGGCACCAAGATGACCCACGTGCCCTACAAGGGCCGGCAGTTTGCGATCCCCGACCTGGTGGGCGGCAGCATCCAGCTCATGTTCGACAACATGCCCTCGGCCCTGCCGATGGCGCGCGAGGGCAAGATCCGCGCGATCGCGGTGACCACCGCCAAACGCTCCTCGGCCGCGCCCGACATCCCGACCGTGGCCGAGAGCATCCCGGGCTTTGAAGCCACCACCTGGTTTGCGCTGTTCGCCCCGGCGGGTACACCCAAGCCGGTGGTGGACCGGCTCAACGCCGAAGTGCTGCGCGTCTTCCGCCTGCCCGATGTGGCCGAGCGGCTCAAGACCCTGGGCCTCGAAGCGGTGCTCTCCAGCCCGGAAGAGCTGGTCAGCTACCAGGCCAGCGAGATCGTCAAGTGGACCAAGGTGGTCCGGGAGTCCGGCGCCAAGGCCGAGTGAGGCCTGTCGGCTTCAGCCGCGCAGGGTGCTGACCCAGTCCTGCAGCGCCGCACGTTCCCTGGCGGGCTCGAACAGGCCGGCGCGCGCTGCACACTGCGCCTGCCAGTGCTGCAGCAGGCCGGCGCCCCCCATGGCCTGTTCCTGCCGGCATTGCTGCAGGCGCGCGGCCAGCGCGCCGTCGTCGTCGGGCTCGACCAGGCCGGCATAGTCCTCGCCCAGCAGCCCCGCATTGCCGGGGATGCGGGTGGCCAGCACCGGGGTGCCGCAGCGGAGCGCTTCGCTGATGACGATGGCCCCGCCTTCGCTGCGGCTGGTGTGCACCAGCAGGTGCGCGCGCTGGATGCGCTGCAGGGTGGCTGCGTGCGACAGGCCCCGCAGCCAGCGGTAGTGCGGACAGGCGGCGGCGGTGGCCTGCGCCTGGCCTGCCAGGGCGGGCGCGAGCGCATCGCCAATGTGGTCGACCAGGATGCCCGCACCCGGCGCGATGGCCCGCACGGCACGCCAGAGCATCTGCGGATTTTTTTCATCCCGCAGGTGGCCGACCATCACCACCCGCAGGTGGCGCGCGGTCTTGTGCAGGGTCTGGCGCTGCTCGCACGACTGGAAGATCACCCGGGCCTTGTCCCTGCAGGCTGCAGGCAGGGCCTGCAGCGCCTGCACTTGCAGCACGACCAGGCCTGCGGCCTGTTGCAGCGAACGCATGGCCAGCGCATCTCGCGTGATGTCGGGGTAGAGGTCGGTGCCGGTCAGCACCACGCCCAGGCCGCGCGCGCCGTGCCGGGCATGCCAGGCCGCGATGGCTGGCGCCGACTTGCGCGCATGCAGGGCCAGCAGCACCTCGTCCTGCGCGGACTGCGCATCCGGCCAGTGCGGCACGATGCGCACCCTGGCATCGGACTGCAACAGGCGCTGCCAGCGCGCAGCGGTGCGCCAGTTGCCATTGTTGGCGGCGGCACTGGCCGGGCAGACGATGGCGATGCGAAGGGCGGCGCTCATGGGCGTGCCCTGGCCTGCGCCAGCCACAGTGCCACCACCCCCGCCAGGCTGGCCAGCAGCATCCACCACAGGCCCCAGCGGTAGCCTGCTTCGGGCGACCACAGCAGGCCGACGATGGCCGGCGCCGCTGCCCTTGCCAGCGCGGTCGGCAGGCCCAGCAGGCCGTTGAGCTGGCCCACATGCGCGGCGCTCACGTACTGCGCCATGGCGGTGCCCTTGACGATGGTGAGCATGCCGTTGCCCATGCCGTAGAGCAGCACGAAGACCAGGGCCGCCGCCGGCTGCCAGCCGCCCAGCAGCAGCACCAGCAGGCTGGCGGGCAGCAGCGCCGGAATCCAGCGGTTGGCCGCATGCACGTCCCAGTGGCGCTCAAACAGGTAGAGCAGCAGCCGGCCCAGCACCTGCAGCACGCCGATGGCGGCCGGGATGCCGATCACCCAGTGCGCGGGCAGCCCCGCCTCGTCCAGCAGATTGACCATGTGCACCGGCAGCGCCGACGTCAGGGCCATGGTCAGCACCATGAACAGGGCCAGCAGCCAGAAGGCCGGCTGGCGCAGGTGTTCGCGCACCGAGGTGCCGGCAGTCTGTTGCGCCAGAGGCAACGGCCTTGAGGTCAGCGGGCCCGGACGCGGCGCCCCGCGCAGCAGCCACAGGTGCAGCGGCAGGCACAGCCCCAGCTGCAGCGCGGCCAGCAGCATCAGGCTGGTGCGCCAGCCCCACAGCCCCATCCACCACGAGACCAGCGGGATGAAGACCGTGCTGGCCAGACCGCCCAGAAAGGTGATGGTGATGATGGCGCGCCTGAAGTCGCTGCCAAAGCGGCGGGTGGCGATGGCAAAGGCCGGGGTGTAGAGCGTGGCGGCCATGCCCAGGCCCAGCCACAGCCAGACTGCGTAAAAACCGGCCACCGAATCGATGGCGCTGTGCGCCAGCAGGCCCAGCCCCACCCACAGCGAGCCCAGCACCATGACCGGCCGCTCGCGACCGGCGTCGATCCAGCGGCCGACCTGCCAGGCCGCCGCCCCCTCGGCCAGCAGCGCCAGGCCAAAGGCCAGCGAGGACTCGGCCCGCGTCATGCCCAGTTCGGCCTCGAGCGGGCCCATCAGCAGCGAGAAGGTGTAGAAGACGCTGCCCCAGGTGATCAGCTGGGGCAGGGACAGCCAGACACTGAAGGCGTTCAGCGATCGTGGCGCAGGAAATCGGGCCCGGGGCATGCGGCCATTATCGGCCGCGGGTGTTCAGCTTTCCTTGAGCACGCGCCGGTACTGGATCGCTTCAGCGACATGGGGCGCCTGCACCTGGTTGCTGCCGGCCAGGTCGGCGATGCTGCGCGCCAGCCGCAGCGTGCGGTGGGTGCCGCGCCCGCTCCAGCCCAGCCGCACGGCGGCTTGCTGCAGCAGGGCCTGGGCGGCGGCATCGAGCGCCACATGCGCCTGCAGCGTCTGGCCCTGCAGCAGGGCGGTGGTGCAGCCCTGGCGGGCCAGGGCCCGCGCGCGCGCGGCCTGGCTGCGCAAGGCGATGGTGGCGGTGGCCTCGCCCGCTGCGGCGCCGAGCAGCGCCGGTGCATCCAGCGCTGCAACCTCGATGTGCAGGTCGATGCGGTCGAGCAGCGGACCGCTGAGCTTGCCCTGGTAGCGCGCGACCTGGTCGGGCGTGCAGCGGCAGGCATGCAGGCGGCTGCCCAGGTGGCCGCAGGGGCAGGGGTTCATGGCCGCGATCAGCTGAAAGCGTGCCGGGAACTCGGCCCGCCGCGCCGCCCGCACGATGGTGATCTGGCCGCTCTCGAGCGGCTCGCGCAGGGCCTCGAGGGCGCTGCGGGCGAACTCCGGAAACTCGTCGAGGAAGAGCACCCCGTGGTGGGCCAGCGAGATCTCGCCAGGCCGCGGCGGCGAGCCGCCGCCCACCAGCGCCACCGCGCTGGCCGTGTGGTGCGGCTGCGCGGTGGGCCGCTGGCCCCAGCGGCCGATGTCAAAGCGCCCGGCCAGGCTGGCGATGGCAGCGGCCTCCAGCGCCTCGTCCACCGACATGGGCGGCAGCAGGCCGGCAAAGCGTTGCGCCAGCATGGACTTGCCTGCACCGGGCGGCCCCACCATCAGCACCGAATGCCCGCCTGCGGCGGCGATCTCCAGCGCGCGCTTGGCCCCGCTCTGCCCCTTGACGTCGGCCAGGTCCGGGTGCTGCGCGGGCCCCGCCGGCGCCTGGCCCTGCAGCCTTACCCAGCCCTCGCCGGCTTCGGGCCGGGGTTCACTGGAGGGCGGCAGGAACTGCTGCACCACATCGAGCAGGTGCCGGGCGCGGAACACCTCGGCCCCTGGCACCAGCGCCGCCTCTTCGGCACTGCCGGGCGGCAGCACCAGCCGCGCAGGATGGGCCTGCTGGCGCAGCGCCAGGCTCATGGCCAGGGCGCCGCGCACCGGCCGCAGCTGGCCCGACAGCGAGAGTTCACCCGCGAATTCATGCCCGGCCAGCCGCGCCCCGTCGACCTGTCCGCTGGCGGCCAGGATGCCCAGCGCGATCGGCAGGTCCAGCCGGCCCGAGTCCTTGGGCAGGTCGGCCGGGGCCAGATTGACCGTGATGCGCTGGTTGTGGGGGAAGTCCAGCCCGCTGTTGAGGATGGCCGAGCGCACCCGCTCGCGCGCCTCCTTGACCTCCACATCGGCCAGGCCCACCAGCGTGAAGCTGGGCAGGCCGTTGGCCATGTGCACCTCGACCGTGACCGCCGGGGCCTGCAGGCCCAACAAGGCGCGCCCATGCACCAAACTCAGTCCCATATCCCCTCCCTGCCCCGTTTTGGTGCATCAGAGCGCACTGCGGGGCGATTTTTTGTGTTCGCATCGCATTCCAGCACGAAAAGACCTGCGAAACACCCGGAATTGCACGGGGCTGGGGCCTTTTGGTGTTGGCACGATCCCTGCTAACCCGGAAGGTCACTCAACCATTACAGGAGTTATCCATGAAGAAAGTCCTCGTTCCCACCCTGATCGCTGTCGCAGCCGGCACCCTGGGCACCCTCCCGACCCTGGCCCAGGCCCAGGAAAGCACCCTGTCCTACAACGTGGGCGTGGTCTCCGATTACCGTTACCGCGGCATTTCCCAGTCGCGCCTGGAGCCCGCTCTGCAGGGCGGCATCGATTACGCCGACAAGAGCGGTTTCTACGTGGGCGCCTGGGGCTCCTCCATCAAGTGGATCAAGGACGCCGGTGCCACCAAGGGCAATGTGGAACTCGACCTCTACGGTGGCTACAAGGGCACCGCTGGTGACGTGGCCTATGACGTGGGCTTTCTGCGTTATGAGTATGTCAGCAACACGCTGGGCAACCAGGCCGGCTTCGTGAATGCCAACACCAATGAAGTCTATGGTGCCGTGACCTACGGTGCATTCACGGCCAAGTACTCCCACGCTGTCTCCAACCTGTTCGGTTTTGTCAACAGCAAGAACAGCTACTACCTCGACCTGAGCGCGAACTTTGACCTGGGCAGCGGCTTCACCCTGACGCCGCACGTCGGCTACCAGTCGGTCAAGAACAACGGTGACTACTCGTACACGGACTATGCGCTGACGCTGGCCAAGGACCTGGGCAACGGCCTGTCCGCCACCGCTGCCGTGGTCGGTACCGACACCAGCAAAGCCTTCTACTACACCCCCGCCGGCAAGTTCACCGGCCGCACCGGCGTGGTTGTCGGCCTGAAGTACGCCTTCTGAGCGATTGCACTGAACCCCAAGGAGCCATCATGAAACTGGTGACCGCCATCATCAAGCCCTTCAAGCTGGACGAGGTGCGTGAAGCACTTTCGGGCATCGGCGTGCAGGGCATCACCGTGACCGAAGTCAAGGGCTTCGGTCGCCAGAAAGGCCACACCGAGCTCTACCGCGGCGCGGAATACGTGGTGGACTTTCTGCCCAAAGTGAAGATCGAAGCCGCCGTCGACGATGCCATCGTCGACCGCGTGATCGAAGCCATCGAGGCCGGTGCCCGCACCGGCAAGATCGGCGACGGCAAGATCTTCGTGTACGACCTGCAGCAGGTGGTTCGCATCCGTACCGGCGAGACCGGCACAGCTGCCCTGTGACCCACACGAAAGAGAGTTGAACATGAAAAAACTGCTTGCTTCCCTGGCCCTGGGGTTCAGTTTGCTGACCATGGGTGCCTTCGCTGTGGCGCAGACCGCAGCCCCAGCGGCCCCCGCTGCAGTGGCCGCGCCTGCTGCAGCCGATGCCAAGGCGGCTGCGCCTGCTGCGGCCCCGGCCGCTGCAGCGCCTGCTGCCGCAGAAGCCGCTCCGGCCCCCGTGCCCAACAAGGCCGACACGGGCTGGATGATGCTGTCCACCCTCCTGGTCATCCTGATGGTCGTGCCCGGTCTGGCCCTGTTCTACGGCGGCCTGGTCCGCAGCAAGAACATGCTGTCGGTGCTGATGCAGGTGATGGTGACCTTCTCCATGATCACCGTGCTGTGGTTCATCTACGGCTACAGCCTGGCCTTCACCGAAGGCAATGCCTACATCGGCGGCTTTGACCGGCTGTTCATGAACGGCATCTGGGACAACGTCGCCGGCACCTTTGCCAACGCCGCCACCTTCAGCAAGGGCGTGGTGATCCCCGAAATCACCTTCGCAGCCTTCCAGGCCACCTTTGCGGGCATCACCTGCGCACTGATCGTCGGCGCCTTTGCCGAGCGCATCAAGTTCTCGGCCGTGCTGCTGTTCATGGTGCTGTGGTTCACCTTCAGCTACCTGCCGGTGGCGCACATGGTCTGGTTCTGGATGGGCCCGGACGCCTACACCTCCAAGGAAGTCGTTGACGAGATGACCTCCAAGGCCGGTCTGATCTGGCAGTGGGGCGCACTGGACTTCGCTGGCGGCACCGTGGTGCACATCAACGCCGCCGTCGCCGGTCTGGTCGGCGCCTTCATGGTGGGCAAGCGCATCGGGTATGGCCGCGAGTCCATGGCCCCGCACAGCCTGACGCTGACCATGGTGGGCGCCTCCCTGCTGTGGGTGGGCTGGTTCGGCTTCAACGCCGGCTCCGCCCTGGAAGCCAACGGTTTCGCCGCCCTGGCCTTCATCAACACCCTGGTGGCCACCGCGGCTGCGGTGCTGGCCTGGTGCGTGGGCGAAGCCCTGATGCGCGGCAAGGCCTCGATGCTGGGCGCCGCTTCGGGTGCCGTCGCCGGCCTGGTGGCCATCACCCCCGCCGCCGGCAATGTCGGCATCGGTGGTGCACTGGTGATCGGCATCATTGGCGGCTTTGGCGGCCTCTGGGGTGTCAACGGCCTCAAGAAAATGCTGGGCGCAGACGACTCGCTGGACGTGTTCGGCGTGCACGGTGTCTGCGGCATTCTGGGTGCCCTGCTGACCGGCGTGTTCAACTCGCCCAGCCTGGGCGGCCCCGGCTTCGTTGCCGACTGGGCGACCGCCACCATGGTCACCGCTGCCGATTACTCGATCGCCGCCCAGGTCTGGACCCAGGCCAAGGCCGTGCTGCTGACGGTGGTCTGGTCGGGTGTGGTCTCTGTGGTTGCCTACAAGATCGTCGACCTCACCATCGGTTTGCGCGTGACGGAAGAGGAAGAGCGCGAAGGCCTCGACATCGCCTCGCACGGCGAGTCGGCCTACCACGGCTGATCCGGCAAGCTTTCATTGCACGGGTGGTTTGCCGCCACCCATTCTCCCCAGCCCGCTGCACTTTTGTGCGCGGGCTTTTTTGCTATGGTGTGGGCTTTCACGCACAGGGGCAGACACATGGCGATGGCAGATCGGAAGGTGGCAGTGGTGACGGGCGGTGCCCGTGGCATCGGTCTGGCGATCGGCCAGTGGTTCCTCGCCAACGGCCACCAGGTCGTGCTGCTCGACGTGGACCCGGCCACGCTGCAAGCAAGCGAGCGCCAGCTGAACCGGCCCGACGATGTGCTGTGCCTGCACACCGATGTGTCGCAGCCCGCGCAGGTGCAGGCGGCGGCAGACCAGGTGATGGCGCGTTTTGGCCGCGTGGATGCGCTCGTCAACAACGCCGGCGTGGCCGTTTTCAAGCCGGCCCTCGAGACCTCGTTTGAAGAATGGCGGCAGGTGCTCTCGACCAACCTCGATGGCGCCTTCCTGTGCACCCAGGCCTTTGGCGCCATCATGGCGCGCCAGCGCAGCGGCGCCGTGGTCAACATCGCGTCCATTTCGGGCCTGCGCGCCAGCACGCTGCGCGTGGCCTATGGCACCAGCAAGGCCGCCCTCATCCACCTGACCAAGCAGTACGCAGCCGAACTGGGCAACTACGGCGTGCGCGTCAATGTCATCTGCCCCGGCCCGGTCGAGACCGAGATGGCCAAGCTGGTGCACAGCGTGGCGATCCGCTCCGATTACTACGACACCATCCCCCTGGGCCGCTATGGCAGCACCGAAGAGATGGCCAACACCGTGGGCTTTCTGTGCAGTAACCAGGCCAGCTTCATCAATGGCCAGTACATCGCGGTCGACGGTGGCTTTGACGCCTCGGGCGTGGGCCTGCCGACCCTGCGCCGCAACACGCCCGAGCTGCAGCAGGTGGGCCAGCCCGACCCGGGCGCCCGGGCAGATTGATCCGGGTACGTCACCCGAGCGGGGCTGCCGGGGCGGCACAATGGCCGCCATGAACACGGCCTGGACCCGCATCAGCCCCGCCCCCGACCAGCTCGGCGAATCCCCTTTCTGGCACCCGCAGGAGCAGCGCCTGTATTGGGTGGACATTCCTGGTCGGCGCGTGGCCCGCGTGCCGATCGAGGGCCTGCAGGCCATCGGCCCTGTCGAGCACTGGTCGCTGGGCGAGGAGCCGGGCTGCATCGCGCCGGTCGAAAGCGGTGGTCTGGTGCTGGCCCTGCGCAGCGGCATTCACCTGGCTCGCGAATGGGGCGGAACGCTGCACAAGCTGGCCGATGCGCCCTACGACACGACCCGGCTGCGTTTCAACGACGGCAAGTGCGACCCGCTGGGCCGCTTCTGGGCCGGCAGCCTCTATGAGCCCAAGGACCAGGCACTGGGCATGCTCTACATGCTGGACGGCCAGGGCCTGCACCCCATGATGGCGGGCGTGACCACCGCCAACGGCCTGGCCTGGTCACCTGACGGCCGCACCGCCTACTGGGCCGACACGGCCGCGCACCAGGTGCGCGCTTTCGACGTTGACCCGGCCAGCGGCCGCCTGTCGGGCGCTCGTTTGTTCCACCAGCGCGCGCCCAAGCCCGCCGGCTGGGCCTGGGGCGGCGCTGTGCCTTACGGTGGCCGTCCCGACGGCGCGGCGGTCGATGCCGAAGGCTGTTACTGGAGCGCCCAGTACGAAGGCCAGCGCCTGCTGCGCCTGTCGCCCGCCGGCGAGGTGCTGGCCGAAGTGCCCACGCCCGTGCCCTGCCCGACCATGCCCTGCTTTGGCGGACCGGACCTCAAGACCCTGTTCATCACCACCTCGCGCCAGGGCCGCGGCCCCGAGGAGCTGGCGCAGCACCCCGATGCCGGCTGCGTGTTTGCCAGGCGGGTGGACGTGCCGGGCTTGCCGGTGCAGGCCTTGCGGGCCTGAGCCGCGCAATTTCCCACAAGACCCCCCTGCAAAAAATTCATCTGGTGCCGGCAGGCGGGGGGTTACCATGCCAAGCCATGGATGCCCAACAACAGCTCATCGACGCGGTTCGTGCCGCCGCCGCCAGTGGACGCACCCTGCGCCTGCGCGGGGGCGGGACCAAAGATTTCTGGGGGGCGCCGCTGCAGGGCGAGGTGCTCGACACCCGGGCCTGCGCCGGCATCATCAGTTACGAGCCGAGCGAGCTGGTGGTCACCGCCCGCTGTGGCACGACGCTGGCCGAGCTCGAGGCCGCGCTGGCCGAGAAAGGCCAGTGCCTGGCGTTCGAGCCGCCGCATTTCGGCCCCGGGGCGACGGTCGGAGGCATGGTGGCGGCGGGCCTCTCGGGTCCTGCCCGCGCCAGCGTGGGCGCGGTGCGCGACTTCGTGCTCGGCGTGCGCATGGTCAACGGCCAGGGCGACGACCTGACCTTTGGCGGCCAGGTCATGAAGAATGTGGCTGGTTACGACGTCAGCCGCCTGCTGGCCGGCAGCTGGGGCACGCTGGGCATCGTCACCGAAGTCAGCCTGAAGGTGCTGCCCTTGGCGCCGGCCGAGGCCACCCTGATGTGCGTGGGCATCGGGCAGAAAGACGCGCTCGACCTGCTGCACCGCTGGGGCGGTCAGCCGCTGCCGTTGAACGCCAGCGCCTGGGTGCACGACACCCTGTCCAACCCTGGTGACGACTACCTCTTTGTGCGCCTGCGGGGTGCGGTGGCGGCGGTCGAGTCGGCCGTCACGCGCATGCGCGAGGATGCCCAGGCGCTCGGTGCCCAGGTGCTGCGCATGGACAAGGACGAAGCCCAGCAGGACTGGCGTGCCAGCGGCGAGCAGACGCTGCAGTTCTTTGAGCCGCCCAGTGGCGAGATGTGCCTGTGGCGCCTGTCGGTGCCGCAGACCGCGCCCGTGATCGACCTGCCCTTTGCGCAGTACATCGAGTGGCAGGGCGCGCAGCGCTGGCTGTGGGCGCCTGCCACGGCGGCTGCGACGCTGCGCGAAGCCGCCCGCGCCGTGGGAGGCCACGCCAGCCTGTTCCGCGCCAGCCTGCTGGGCGGCAGCTCGGACAAGGCGGTGGGCGTGCATGCGCCACTGGATGCGGTACAGCAGCGCATCCAGCGCGAGTTGCAGAAACAGTTTGACCCGCAAGGCGTGTTCGCCACGGGCCGGCTGGGCCTTTGAGGACATCACCATGCAGACCAAGCTCGCGCCCCTCTACCTGGGCACGCCCGACGGCCAGGAAGCCGAAGCCATTCTGCGCAAATGTGTGCACTGCGGCTTTTGCACCGCCACCTGCCCGACCTACCAGCTGCTCGGTGACGAGCTCGACGGTCCGCGCGGCCGCATTTACCTCATCAAGCAGGTGCTCGAAGGCGCCGAGCCCACGCGCAAGACGCAGCAGCACCTCGACCGCTGCCTGACCTGCCGCAACTGCGAGAGCACCTGCCCGAGCGGTGTGCAGTACGGCCATCTGGTCGACATCGGCCGCAAGCTGGTGGATGCCCAGGTGGCGCGCCCCCTGGGAGAAAAGGTGGTGCGCTGGGCCCTCAAAGAAGGCCTGCCTTCGCCCCTGTTCGCCCCCGCCATGAAGCTGGGCCAGGCGGTGCGAGGCCTGCTGCCCGAAAGCCTCAAGGCCAAAGTGCCCGCGCGGCAAGACGCTGGCGCCTGGCCCAGCCGCACGCATGCGCGCAAGGTGCTGATGCTCGCCGGTTGCGTGCAGCCGAGCATGGGCCCCAACATCAACAGCGCCACGGCGCGGGTGCTCGACGCCTGCGGCATCCAGGCCGTGCTCGCGCCCGAGGCGGGGTGCTGTGGTGCGGTCAAGTTCCACCTGAATGACCAGGACGGCGGCAGCGCCCAGATGCGCGCCAACATCGACGCCTGGTGGCCGCTGGTCGAAGCTGGCGAGGTCGAGGCCATCGTCATGAACGCCTCGGGCTGCGGCGTCATGGTCAAGGACTATGGCCATGTGCTGCGTCACGATGCGGCCTATGCCGACAAGGCCGCGCGCATCAGTGCGCTCACCCGGGACCTGAGCGAGCTGCTGCCCGCCCTGCTGCCCGAGCTCAAGTCAAAGATCAAGGCCGACGCCCTCCAGGCCGCCGGCCTGCAGGCCTACCACCCGCCCTGCACGCTGCAGCACGGCCAGCAGCTCAAGGGCGGCGTCGAGGCCTTGCTCACGCAACTGGGCTTCGAGGTGAAGACCGCCACCAACGAATCGCACCTGTGCTGCGGCTCGGCCGGCACCTACAGCGTGCTCAACCCGGAAATTTCAAAGCAGCTGCGCGAGCGCAAGCTCGGCCACCTGCAGGCGCTGCAACCCGAGGGCATCCTGAGCGCCAACATCGGCTGCATCAGCCACCTGCAAGGCGGTTGCAGCACCCCGGTGCGCCACTGGGTGGAGCTGCTCGACGAGGCGCTGGCGGCCTGATCAGCCGGCCAGTGCCGCTTCAATGTCCCTGGCGATCTTGGCGGGCGCGTCCTGCGGCGCGTAGCGCTTGAGCACGCGACCATCGCGGCCAACCAGGAACTTGGTGAAATTCCATTTGATGGCCTTGCTGCCCAGCAGGCCCGGGGCTTCGGCGGTGAGCCACTGGTAGAGCGGGTGGGCGCCATCGCCATTGACCTTGATCTTGCCCATCATCTGAAAGCTCACGCCGTAGTTCTTCTGGCAGAAGCTGGCGATCTGCGCGTCGTCGCCCGGGTCCTGGCCGCCGAACTGGTTGCAGGGAAAGCCCATCACCGCCAGACCCTGCGGACTGTATTGCTGGTGCAACTTTTCCAGGCCGGCGAACTGCGGCGTGAAGCCGCAGGCGCTGGCGGTGTTGACGATCAGCATCACCTGGCCGCGGTACTGCGACAGGGCCACCGGATGGCCGTCGATGCTCTGGGCTTCAAAGTCGTGAATGGTGCTCATGGTGTTTCCTTGCCGGCTTGCGGCAGCACAGACAGCAATGCAGCCAGCAGGATCAGCGCACCGCCGATGGCGGTTCGCATGTCCCATTGGGCGGCGTCCAGTATGACCGAAGAGACCGAGGCGAACACGACCTCGGACAACATGACCAGGGCGGTGGTGTGGGCGGCCAGCCGCGCTGCGCCGTACTGCAGGGCCAGATTGCCCAGCAGGAAGGCCATCGAGAGCGCCGCCAGCAGGGGCGCCCAGGCCCAGGTGGGGCTGGCACCCGCGGCCACCACGCCAGTCGCCAGGCCCAGCAGCACGGTCAGGGTGGCCATCAGGTTGCCGCCGCCGAACATGGCCAGCATGCGCGCCGATTCGGGCGAGTCCCTCAGCTTGAGCAGCAGCACATTGGTCACGGCAAAGCTCAGTCCGCCCAACAGGGCCAGCACGTCGGCCAGGCTCTCGGGCACCGGCCAGGCCATATCGGGCTTCTTGAGCACGATGAACAGGCCGGCCAGTGCCAGCAAGAGGCGCAGCAGGGCCGCGCGTTGGGGGCGTTCGCCCAGCAGCAGCCAGGCGGCGGCCACCGACCAGGCCGGCATCAGGTAGAACAGCAGCACCACGCGCACCACATCGCCCACGGTGACCGCCCAGTTGAAGCCCACATTGGTCAGCCCCGAGGCCACCATCAGTGCCCACAGCCAGGGGTGGCGGCGCCAGGCCTGCCAGTCTGTGCGTTGCCAGAGACACCACAGGGCAATCAGGACGAAGACCACGCCGTAGACGATGGCGGTGGCCCACAGCGGGTGCAGGCCCATGCGCTCGAGTTGCTGGAACGGCCACCAGGAGATGCCCCAGAAAAAGGCGTTGACCAGCATGCAGCCCACCGCCAGCGGGCTGTGCAGCGGCCTCATCGGGACTTCAGGCGCGGTCAACTGCGCGCGCCGCCTGGCGCTTTTTCCACCAGCGCCAGGCCAGCCAGCCGGCGCCCAGGGCCAGCAGCGCGAAGATGCCGTGCTGGAACTGGCGCAGCACGCCGAACATCCAGTCCCAGTTCTGGGCGCCGAAGTAGCCCAGGTAGACCCAGATCGGCACGCTGATGATGGCGGCAAAGCCGTCCATGAAGAACCAGGTGGCAAAGCTCACCCGGTGGCTCATGCCCGCCGAGAAGAAGACCGGCGTGCGCAGGCCGGGCAGGAAGCGGGCCACGAACATCACCCATTTGCCGTATTTCTGGAAGGCCTCCTGGGCGCGGGCAAAGCGCTCGGGGGTGAGGATCTTGCGAAAGCCTGGCAGGCGCTGGATGCGCGGGCCGTAGAGCCGCCCCAGGGTGAACATGAGGCCGTCGCCGACCATCACGCCGGCCATGCCCACGGCGAACATGGTGTGCACATCGGCATGCCCGAGCCCGGCGATCACCCCCCCGGTGACCAGCGTCACATCCTCCGGGATCGGCACGCCGAAACCGCAGATGAGCAACATCACGAACACGGCCAGGTAGCCGTATTGCGTGAAGATGGGCATCAGTAACTCGAAAACTTCCATGGGCAGGGTTCGGACGGGATGGAACAGACGGCACACACCGGCGAGCCCCAGTCGCGCGCCAGTGTAAAGCATTTGAATGGCCCTGCCGGCGTGGGGTTGGCGGGCCGCAGGCGGTCCGCGCCGGGCTTGAAAATGCTGGCACACTCATCGGGTCCTGCCGAGCCATTTCCATGCCCCGTCCGATCCAGTGCACCATCCACACCGAGGCCTTGCGCCAGAACCTGCAGCGCGCGCGCCAGGGGGCGGCGGATGCGCGGGTCTGGGCCGTGGTCAAGGCCAATGCCTATGGCCACGGCATCGAGCACGCCTATGAGGGCCTGCGCGGCGCCGACGGTTTTGCCCTGCTTGACCTGAGCGAAGCCCAGCGTGTGCGCGCGCTCGGCTGGCGCGGTCCGATCCTGCTGCTCGAGGGCGTGTTCGAGCCGCGCGATCTCGAGCTGTGCTCGCGCCTGGGCCTGTGGCATACGGTGCATTGCGACGAGCAGATCGACATGCTGGCGCTGCACAAGACGCACGAGCCGCACCGGGTGTTCCTCAAGATGAACTCGGGCATGAACCGGCTGGGCTTCACCCCCGAGCGTTACCGCGCGGCCTGGACGCGGCTCAACGCATTGCCTCAGGTGGACGAAATTTCCCTGATGACGCACTTCAGTGACGCCGATGGTCCGCGCGGCATCGCACACCAGGTGGCCCGCTTTGCCCAGGCCACGCGCGATCTGCCGGGTGAGCGCAGCCTGGCCAACAGCGCGGCCACGCTGCGCCATGCGGTCGACCCGGCCGTGCGGGCCGACTGGGTGCGCCCGGGCATCGCGGTCTATGGCAGCGCCCCCGACTTTCCCGAGCACAGCGCCAGTGACTGGGGTCTGCAGCCGGCCATGAGCCTGGAGGCGCGCATCATCGCGGTGCAGCAGCTGCAGCCCGGCGACAGCGTGGGCTACGGTTCGACCTTCACCGCCGAGCAGCCGATGCGCATCGGCATCGTGGCCTGTGGTTATGCCGATGGCTACCCGCGGCTGTGCCCGACCGGCACGCCGGTGTTGGTCGACGGCCAGCGCAGCCGCACCGTGGGGCGGGTGAGCATGGACATGCTGGCGGTGGACCTGGGTGATCTGCCGCAGGCCGGCTTTGGCAGCACCGTGACCCTCTGGGGGCGCGCCGCCGGCGGCGCCCTGCTGTCGATCGACGAGGTGGCGCAGGCCGCCGGCACGGTCGGCTATGAGCTGATGTGCGCGATCGCGACGCGTGTGCCGGTCTGCCGCGCGGACTGAGCCCGGCCGCTGCGGGCCGGCGCACTGTGGCCCCTTGGCTGTCGGCTGCAGGACAGGCACCGAAGCCTGCCCTTTGGACAATGGACCATGACCAGTCATTCTTCAGGGCGTGAACACCCCCACCATCAGCTGGCCCTGGTGGTGGCGCTGCTCCTGATTGTGGTCTGGGGTGCCAACTTCACCCTGCAGAAGTACCTCTTTGACCTGATCTCGCCCGGCGGCTTTCTGCTGGCGCGCTACCTGATCATGCCGGTCTGCGCCCTGCTGATGTTCCGCTGGCGCCTGGGTGTGTGGCTCCCGCCTGTCGGCCGTGCCGACTTGCGCCAGCTGGCCTGGCTGGGCTTTGTGGGCCATTCGCTGCATGTGGGCATGGTGACCTACGGCATCCACTGGTCCACCGCGTTTTCCAGTTCGGTCATCCTGGCCTGCGGCCCCCTGTTCACCCTCATGATCCTGCGCTGGCGCGGGCTTGAACGCCTGCTGCCGGCGCAGCTCATCGGGGTCGGGCTGGCCTGTGCGGGGGTGCTGATGTTCCTCTCCGACAAGCTGCTGGGCGGCCAGTGGCGCGCCGGCGGGGGCGACCTGTTCCTGCTGGTGGCCGCCAGCCTGTTTTCTTACTACACGGTGGCGGCCAAGCCCATGATCGAGCGTGTCGGTTCTGTCATCACCATGGGCTATGCCACCTTGCTGGGCAGCGTGCCGGTGCTGCTGTGGTCGCTGCCGGTGGCCGGCGAGGTGCCGTGGGCCACGCTCTCGGCCTGGGACTGGCTGGGCCTGCTGTGGTCGGTGGTGGTGTCGGCCTTTGCCGGCTGGCTGGCCTGGGGCTGGATCAATGCGGTGCGCGGCGTGGCCAGCACGGCACCGCTGATGTACCTGATGCCGCCGGTGGCCGGCGTGCTGGCCTGGGCCCTGACTGGCGAGCAGTACACCTGGATCAAGATCGCGGGCGCCGGGGTCACCTTGCTGGGGGTGGCGCTGGCGCAGTACGCGGGCCGCCTCAGGCCTTGAACCAGGTGTCCCAGGCGGTCTTGCAGATCAGGGCCAGCACGACCAGGATGAACACCTGGCGCACAAAACCGGCGCCATGCCGCAGGGCCAGGCGGGTGCCGATCAGGCTGCCCACGATGTTGGCCAGGGCCATGGCCAGGGCCAGGTGCCACCACACATGCCCTTGCCAGGCGAACAGCATGAGCGCCGAAAAATTCGTGGCCACGTTGATCAGTTTGGCCGAGGCCGAGGCATTCAAAAAGTCGTAGCCCAGCAGCCGCACCCAGGCAAACACCAGGAAGCTGCCGGTGCCGGGTCCGAAAAAGCCATCGTAGAAGCCGATCACCAGGCCCACGCCCGAGGCCATCAGGGCTTCACGCCGCCCGGCATACCGGGGCGCATGTTCGCGCCCCAGGTCCTTGCGCACCAGGGTGTAGATGAGCAGTGCGGTCAACATGACCGGCAAGGCTTTGCGAAACAGGGCGGGATCGACCAGGGTGACCACCCACGCACCTGCCAGCGAGCCCAGCAGTCCGGCGGCCGCAGCGGGCAGCAGCGATCGCCAGGGCAGGACCACCTTGCGGCTGTACTGCACGGTGGCGAAAGCCGTGCCCCAGATCGAGGCGCTCTTGTTGGTGCCGAACAGGGTGGCCGGTGCGGCCTGCGGGAAGGTGGCAAACAGCGCAGGCAGCAGGATCAGGCCACCGCCCCCCACGATCGAGTCGACCAGCCCGGCCAGCAGTGAGGCCAGTGAAATAAACAGCAGTTCCACCCGGCCGATTGTCCCACGGGCAAAAAAAACGCCGCTTGCGCGGCGCCTGAAAACGTCACATCTCGTTCGGATGCTCGTGATCTGTTCGAGTTATGGAGGTCGGGTTGTCTCCTCGGCCCTCGTCTGGCCGGCCTGGGCCTGCCATCGATGCAATGCACTGTACCGGTGCGTTGTGGGCACGGACCTCAGGGATTACCCGATTCGGGGGAAATCCCTGAGCTGGGGGACTGACCTGCCCCTGCTCAGTCGGCTGCCGATTCGGCGATCCACTGCGCGGCGCGCTCGGCCATCATCAGGGTCGGGCTGTTGGTGTTGCCGCTGGTGATGGTGGGCATGGCGCCGGCATCGACCACGCGCAGCCCCGCCACGCCACGCACCTGCAGCCGCGCATTGAGCACCGCCATCGCGTCGTCGTCGCGGCCCATGCGGGTCGTGCCCACCGGGTGGAAGATGGTGCTGGCGATGTCGCCGGCCAGCCGCGCCAGTTCCTCGTCGGTCTGGTACTGCGGCCCGGGCTTGAACTCCTCGGGCTGGTAAGGGGCCATGGCCGGTTGCTGCAGGATACGGCGCGTCACGCGCAGGCTGTCTGCGGCCACCTGGCGGTCCTCCTCGGTGGCGAGGTAATTGGGCGCAATCGCCGGCGCATCTTCAAAGCGCGGCGTCTTGATGTGCACCGTGCCGCGGCTGCTGGGGTTGAGGTTGCACACGCTGGCCGTGATGGCCGGGAACCGGTGCAGCGGCTCGCCAAAGGCATCCAGGCTCAGTGGCTGCACGTGGTACTGGATGTTGGGCCAGGGCCGGGACGGATCGCTTTTGGTGAAGGCGCCGAGCTGGCTGGGTGCCATGCTCATCGGGCCGGTGCGCTGGAGCAGGTACTCTGCGCCGATCAGGGCCTTGCCCCACCAGCTGCTGGCCAGCGTGTTGAGTGTGCGGGCGTTCTTGACCTTGTAGACGGTGCGGATCTGCAGGTGGTCCTGCAGGTTGGCACCGACACCCGGCAGGTGGTGCACCGGCGTGATGCCGCGCGTGCGCAGCAGTTCGGTGTCGCCAATGCCCGAGAGTTCGAGGATCTGCACCGACCCGATGCTGCCTGCGCTGAGGATGACCTCGCGCGAGGCCCGGACCTCGACCATCTCGGTGCCCGACCACACCTGCACCCCGGTGCAGCGCAGCCTGCCATCGGCCTGTTTCTCAAGCAGCAGCTTGCTGACCTGGGCTTTGGTCCAGAGTTCGAAATTGGGGCGCCCGTAGCAGGTCGGCCGCAGAAAGGCCTTGGCTGTGTTCCAGCGCCAGCCCTCTTTCTGATTGACCTCGAAGTAACCCACGCCCTCGTTGTTGCCCCGGTTGAAGTCCTCGGTGGCGGCAATGCCCGCCTGCTGCGCGGCCTGCGCAAAGGCGTCGAGCACGTCCCAGCGCAGGCGCTGCTTGTCCACTCGCCACTCGCCCCCTGCGCCACGCCCGCGCAGGGTGTGCAGGTAGCTGCCTTCGGGCAGTTCGCGGTCGAGCAGGGGTGTCTTGCTGCCTTTGGCGCCGTGCAGCGCCGAGGCTCCCTTGTAGTGGTCTTCGTGCAGCTGGAAGTACGGCAGACTCTGGTCCCAGCGCCAGCTGTCATCGCCGGTGGCCGTGGCCCATTGGTCGTAGTCGCGCGACTGACCGCGCATGTAGATCATGCCGTTGATGCTGCTGCAGCCGCCCAGCACCTTGCCGCGAGGGTAGCGCAGCGTGCGACCGTTCAGACCGGCCGCTGGCTCGGTCTGGTAGAGCCAGTCGGTGCGCGGGTTGCCGATGCAGTAGAGGTAACCCACCGGGATGTGCACCCAGTGGTAATCGTCCTTCTTGCCGGCCTCGATCAGCAGCACCCTTTTGCGCGCATCGGCGCTCAGCCGGTTGGCCAGCAGGCTGCCCGCCGTGCCGCCGCCGACGATGATGTAGTCGAAGGTGTTGTTGTTCATCCCGCTGGTCTCCTCTGGCGGTGATTGTGCACAACCAGTGTGCACACCACGTAGCGTCCGTGACTGGGGTGGCCCGTTGGACCGATTTGCCGGCGCGCAGCGACTGATGAGATCCGGCGGGCCGCCCCAGTCACGGATGCGGCACGCACGGCACCATTCACTTGGAAGTCGGCATCACGAACTCGGCACCCTTGCCGATGCTCTCGGGCCAGCGCTGCATCACCGACTTCTGCTTGGTGTAGAAACGCACACCTTCTTCGCCATAGGCATGCATGTCGCCAAACAGCGAACGCTTCCAGCCGCCAAAACCGTGCCAGGCCATGGGCACCGGGATCGGCACATTGATGCCCACCATGCCCACCTGGATGCGTCGTGCAAACTCGCGCGCCACATTGCCGTCGCGGGTGAAGCAGGAGACGCCGTTGCCGAACTCGTGGTCGTTGATGATCTGCACCGCCTGCGCGAAATCGGGCACGCGTACGCAGGAGAGCACCGGGCCGAAGATCTCTTCCTTGTAGATCCGCATGTCGGTCGTCACCTGATCGAACAGCGTGCCGCCGAGCCAGAAGCCTTTGTCGCAGCCGGCGCCGGCTTTGGCCCCGTCAAACTCGCGCCCGTCCACCAGCAGCTGGGCGCCTTCGGCCACGCCGGCATCGATGTAGCCCTGGATGCGGCTGCGTGCCGCCTCGGTCACGATCGGGCCCATTTCGGCCGCGAGGTTTTCACCGTCGAGCACTTTCAGTGCCTTCGTGCGCTCGATCAGCTTGGGCATGATCTTCTCGCCCACGTCCCCGACCAGCACCGCCACCGATATTGCCATGCAGCGCTCGCCGGCCGAGCCGTAGGCCGCGCCGATCAGCGCGTCGACGGCCTGGTCGATGTCGGCGTCGGGCATCACCACCATGTGGTTCTTGGCGCCGCCGAGCGCCTGCACCCGCTTGCCGTGGCGGGCGCCGGTCTCGTAGATGGTGTTGGCAATCGGCGTGGAGCCGACAAAGCTGATGGCCTTCACATCCGGGTGGACCAGCAGCGCGTCCACCGCTTCCTTGTCACCCTGCACCACATTGAAGACGCCGTCGGGCAGGCCGGCCTGCTGGAGGAGTTCGGCGATGAACAGCGAGGGCGAGGGGTCCAGCGGGCTGGGCTTGAGCACGAAGGTGTTGCCCGCGGCGATCGCCACCGGGAACATCCACATCGGCACCATCACCGGGAAGTTGAAGGGCGTGATGCCCGCGACCACGCCCAGTGGCTGGCGCAGGGTCCAGTTGTCGATGCCGGTCGAGACCTGGTCGGTGTAGTCCCCCTTGAGCAGCTGCGGGATGCCGGTGGCAAATTCCACGATCTCGATGCCGCGCGTGACTTCGCCCTGCGCGTCGGTGAACACCTTGCCGTGTTCTGCCGTGATCATGTGGGCCAGAGTGTCGCGGTGCGCATTGAGCAGCTCCAGGAACTTGAACATGACACGGGCGCGGCGCAGCGGTGGCGTGTCGGCCCACGCTGCAAACGCGGCTTGTGCGGCGGCCACGGCCTGGCCCACCTCGGCGGCATTGGCCAGGGCCACACGGCCGGTCGCGGCGCCGGTGGCGGGGTTGGTCACGTCCTGCGCACGGCCCGAGGTGCCGGCGGCGCGCTGGCCTGCGATGAAGTGGTCGATGCTCGAAATGCCCATGGATGTCCCCCGGTAGGAGCGGCCTGTGGCCGCGATGGTTTGAACGGCGCAGCAGCCTGGCCAGAGGCCCTGCCGCAAGCACCTTGTGAAGGGGCAGTCTAGAAAGACACAGCGCGTCCAGCAAGACGCCAGGCTTGAATTGATTGTTCAATATGGTGAACAATGTGGGTATGGATACCCAAAAAATCAACAGCCTGTGGGGGCATCTGCACTGGCTCAGCGTGCTGGCCCAGCAGGGCAGTTACACGGCTGCGGCTGCGTACCTGGGCGTGAGCAAGGCAGCCGTGAGCCAGCGCATCGCCGAGCTCGAGCGCGCTGCGCGCGTGCCGCTGGTGCAGCGCACCACCCGCAGCGTGCGCCTGACCGAGGCCGGGCAACGCCTGGTGGACGAGACCCGCGCCCCGTTCGAGCAGATCGCGCAGAGCTTTGCGCAGGTGCGCGATCTGGCCGAGCAGCCCAGTGGCCTGCTGCGACTGACGGCGCCGGTGGCGCTGGCACGCCAGCAGCTCATGCCCTTGCTGACCGAATTCCTGCGCCTGCACCCGCAGGTGCGCCTGGAGCTGGACATGGCTGACCGCCTGCGCGCCCTGACCACCGAGGGTTTTGACCTGGCCATCCGCCATACCGAGCGCGCTCCCGATACCCATGTGGCCTGGACGCTGTGCGGCACCCGCTCGGTGCTGGTGGCCACCCGTGCCTACCTGCGGCGTGCCGGTACGCCACAGCAACCCGATGACCTGCAGCAGCACAACTGCCTGCACTACCCGCGCTCGCAGGACATGCCGGTCTGGACCTTCAGCCCGATCAAGGCGGCACGGGGCCGCGAGGCAATCAATGTGCCGGTGCGGGGGACCCTGGCCGCCAACAACAGCGAGGCGTTGCGCGAGGCGGCGCTGACCGGTGCCGGCATCGCGCTGCTGCCCGATTTTTCGGCGCAGGAGGCCTTGCGCAAGGGGCAGCTGGTGCCGGTGCTGTCCGACTGGCTAGTCGACGGCGGCTTTGGCCACCACATCTTCGCGATCCGCCCCTACGCTGCGCATGTGCCGCGCGCGGTCACTGCGCTGGTGGCGCACCTGCGCCAGGGGCTGGCGTCGGGATTTGCCGCATGAGGCTGCGGGTGCGGCCGCTGTGGCCGGGTGCCGGGGCCGGATCAGTGGCCAGTCAGCACCGGAAAGAGCTTGTGCAGGCCATCGGCCATCACCTCCACCGCCAGCGCGGCCAGGATCAGGCCCATCAGCCGCGTCATGACATTGATGCCGGTGCGCCCGAGCACACGGGCAATTGGCTCGGCGAGAGAAAAGCACAGTGCTGTGGCCAGTCCGATGACCACGCCGTAGCCCACCAGCGTGCCCAGCTGCACCAGGTCGCGCGCTTTTTCGGCATAGATCACGACGGTGGACATGGTCGCCGGTCCGGTCAGGAGCGGAATGGTCAGCGGCACCACCGCGATGCTTGCGCCCACGGCGGCGCGCGCTTCGGCGTCCTGCACCTCATCGGCATTGGCGCGGGCCTCTGCCGGTTGCGCGTTGAGCATGGACAGGGCCGAGGTCAACAGCAGCATGCCGCCGCCCACCTGAAAGCTGGCCAGCGAGATACCGAAGAATGACAGGATCTGCAGGCCCAGCATGGCGCTGGCCGCGATCACGATGCAGGCACTCAGTGACGACACCAGGATGGTGCGCTGGCGCTGGGCGGAGCTGAAGCCCTGGGTGTAATGGATGAAAAAGGGCACGCAGGCCAGCGGGTTGACGATGGCCAACAGGGTGATCAGGGGTTTGAAGTCCATCGCCCGATTGTGCAGGCGTCAGACTGGCGCAGGTGCGGCGGGGGTGCGCCGCCTGAACATGCCCCAGCCGTCCATGTGCAGCACCTTCTCGCCGTTCTGGTTGAACATTTCCCACAGCGTGTGCACCAGTCCCACGTCTGGGCGCTTGCCCATGGGTTTGGTGGCCACGATGGTGTGCTGCAGGCGCAGTGTGTCGCCCGGGAAGACCGGCTTGAGCCATTTGAGGCTCTCCAGGCCGGGTGAGCCGAGGCTGGCCGTCTCGTGCAGGAAGTTGGTGACCATCAGGCGCATGGCCATGGCGCAGGTGTGCCAGCCGCTGGCGCACAGGCCGCCGAAGACCGAGGCCCTGGCCGCCTCGTCGTCGAGGTGGAAGGGTTGCGGGTCGAACTGGCTGGCGAAGGCGATGATGTCTTCGCGTGAGGGGGTGATGGTGCCCATGTCACGCACCTGGCCCGCTGCAAAGTCCTCCCAGTAGTACTTGAACTGCGCCATCAGCGGCCCCCGGAGACGTCGATCAGGCTCATGGTGGTGTAGCTGGCGCCCTCGCCGAGCAGCCAGACGATGGCCTGCGCCACTTCGTCGGCGCTGCCACCGCGTTGCATCGGCACCTGGTGTTGCAGGTCCTTGACCCGGTTGGGCAGGCCGCCCGAGGCGTGGATCTCGGTTTCGATCAGGCCCGGGCGCACCGCGTTGACGCGGATGCCCTCGGCCGCCACTTCCTTGGCCAGACCGATGGTGAAGGCGTCGATGGCGCCCTTGGCGGCGGCATAGTCCACATACTGGCCTGGCGCGCCCAGGCGCGCGGCGGCGCTCGAGAGGTTGACGATGCTGCCGCCCGCACCGCCATGCCGGGTGCTCATGCGGCGCACCGCTTCGCGGGCGCAGATCAGGCTGCCGATGACATTGATGTCGAACATGCGCTTCCAGCGCGCCACACTCATGTCCTCGACCCGGGCGGTCACATCGACCACCCCGGCGTTGTTGACCAGGCCGGTCAGGCGTCCGAATTTGGCGTCCACCTGTTCGAACATGCGCAGCACCTGGGCTTCATCGGCCACATCGGCCTGCACCGCCATGGCGCGTCCGCCAGCAGCGCGGATCTCTCGCACCACCGCGTCGGCCGCCAGGGAATTGGCGGTGTAGTTGACGGCCACCGCCCAGCCCTCGCGCGCCGCCAGGTGGCAGACGGCGGCACCGATGCCGCGGCTGCCGCCGGTCACCAACAAGACTTTTTCCATGCCGTGTCTCCTGCAAGATCTCTGCAAAGCGGGTACAACCGCCATCCGACACCATAAATCAGCAAGGAGACCCCATGGGTCGCACAGTCGACTATTACTTCGCACCGCAAAGCCCCTGGGCTTACCTCGGCCACCAGCGCCTGGCCGAGATTGCCCGCCGTGCCGGCGCCACGGTCCGGGTCATGCCGATCGACCTGGGCGGCAAGGTGTTCCCGATTTCCGGCGGCTTGCCGCTGGGCCAGCGCGCACCGCAGCGCCAGGCCTACCGGCTGGTGGAGTTGCGGCGCTACAGCGAGCACCTGGGTGCGCCGCTCAACCTCAAGCCCAAGTATTTCCCGGTGGGTGGCGATGATGCCGCCCGGCTGATCATTGCGGCCGACCTGGCTGCCGGTGCCGAAGCCGCCATGCGTGTGGCAGGCGCAGTGCTTGCGGCCTGCTGGGCGCAGGAGCGCAACATCGCCGATGAGAAAGTGCTGGCCGAACTGCTGGCCGAGCAGGGGCTGCCTGCCGCGGTGCTGGAACAGTCGCACAGCCAGGCGGCCCAGGAGCGCTACGAGGCCTGCACCCAGCAGGCCATCGATGCCGGTGTGTTTGGTGCGCCCAGCTACGTCATCGACGGCGAGATTTTCTGGGGCCAGGACCGGCTCGATTTTGTCGAACGCGTGCTTGCACGTTGAACCACTGCGAGGAGCGACAGCATGGGAACAATGATTGAACTTCAGGCCGCCGATGGCTGTGCAGTGCCTGCCTACGAAGCCCGTCCGGCAGGCACGCCGCGCGCTGCCGTGGTGGTGATTCAGGAGATCTTTGGCGTCAACAGCCACATTCGCAATGTCGCTGACGGCTATGCCGCGCAAGGCTATCTGGCGGTGGCGCCGGCCTGTTTCCATCGGGCCAGGCCTGGCGTCGAACTCGGTTACAGCGAAGCCGACATGGGCGAAGGCTTTGGCTACAAGACCGCAGTGGAGGCCCTGCCGGCACCCGGCGTGCTGCAGGACATCCAGGCCGCGATCGACCATGCGGGCAAAGCCGTGGGTGGCAAGGTGGGCATCGTCGGCTACTGCTGGGGCGGGCTGCTGACCTGGCGCGCGGCCTGTCTGCTCTCTGGTCTGAGCGCGGCAGCGCCCTACTACGGTGGTGGCGTGACCACGCCTGAAGAAAGCGCCCGCAGCCCCCGGGTGCCGGTGTTGGCGCACTTTGCTGAGGAAGACAAATGGATCCCGCTGGACAGCGTCGAAGCCTTTCGGCGGGCCCACCCGGAAGTGGCGGTGCACACCTATGCTGCACACCACGGCTTCAACTGCGACCAGCGTGGCGCCTGGCATGAGCCCTCGGCGCGGCTGGCGCGCGAGCGCACGCTGGCGTTCTTTGCCCAGCACCTGGGCTGAGCGGGGCTTACTCCCCGGTTTTGGCCAGGTAACGCTTGCGCCAGAAGACCAGGCCCAGCAGCAGCGCGATCAGGCCCATGCCGCCCAGCGTCCACCAGAATGCGGTGGCCTGGTGCAGCCAGGGCATGAATTCGAAGTTCATGCCGAAGATGCCGGCGATCAGGTTGAGCGGCAGGAAGATGGCGGTCAGGGCCGTCATCGTGCGCATGATGTCGTTGGTGCGGTTGCTTTGCACATTGAAGTGCATCTGCACCGCGGTCTCCGTGTTGTGCTCGAGCCGGCGCACATGCTGGACCACACGGTCGATGTGTTCGAGCACATCGCGGCTGCGGATTTTGAGCAGATCGAGCTCGCGGGCTGCTTCGCTGCCTTGCGCCACATGCCAGCCCTCCAGCGACTCGGTCCAGTTCTGCACGGCGGTGCGCTGGTCATCGCACAGTGACTCGAGCTGATGCAGCGTGGCACGGGCCTTCAGCAGCGCATCCCAGCGCGAAAAGCGGGTGCGCGGGCTCAGCAGTTCGGTCTGCCAGTGGTCGAGCTGGCGGCTGAGCTCGCGGCGCAGGTCCAGGTAACTGTCGACCATTTGGCTGAGGATGCGCAGCATCATGTCGGCCGGGCTGCGCGGCACGCCGCGCGCGCCTGCCGACCGCGTGTCGGGCTCGGCGTGGGCTGAACTGGCTGCTGCCAGCAGCCGTGCGGCATAGGCTTCGCGCACGGCGCAATCGTCCGGGTGCACGCTCAGCAACACGCGGTCGAACACCGCAAAGCCGACTGGACTGGTGTCGATGCGCTGCAGCACCGGCGGACCCGGACGCTTGCCGGACGATCCGCGCATGGCCGGCGCTGTGGTGTTCTCGCGCTGCGCCAGGCGCCGAAACACCATCAGGTCGTATTGCGCGCTGTAGTCAAAGTGCGAGGGCAGCTGGTCATTGCGCAGGTCGGAGACATGCAGGTCGACCAGGTCCTGACCGGTCAGGCGCTCGAGCGAGGACTGGATCGTTGCGAGCTCCTTCGCGAAGGCGCTGCGCGAACAGGCGATCCACACAAAACCCTGCGCGGGCAGCTGCTCGGGCAGGGCAAGGCCCGACTGCACCTGCGTGCCCGAGACACTGAAGACCCGCATGCCCGGTGTCAGGGCAGGCGGTTGACGATGCGGGCCACGTCCCGCGCAAAGTAGGTCAGCACCCCGTCGGCACCGGCGCGCTTGAAGGCCAGCAGGCTTTCGAGCATGACCGCATCATGGTCGAGCCAGCCGTTCTGCGCCGCCGCCTTGAGCATGGCGTACTCGCCCGAGACCTGGTAGGCAAAGGTGGGCACGCGGAACTCGTCCTTGACGCGGCGCACCACGTCCAGGTAGGGCATGCCGGGCTTGACCATCACCATGTCGGCGCCTTCGGCGATGTCCATGCCCACTTCCTTGAGGGCTTCGTCGGTGTTGCCCGGGTCCATCTGGTAGACCTTCTTGTTGCTCTTGCCCAGGTTGGCGGCCGAGCCCACCGCATCGCGGAATGGGCCGTAGAAGGCGCTGGCGTACTTGGCGCTGTAGGCCATGATGCGGGTGTGGATATGGCCGCGTGCTTCCAGTGCCTGGCGAATCGCGCCGATGCGCCCGTCCATCATGTCACTGGGCGCCACGATGTCCACGCCGGCATCGGCCTGGGTGAGCGCCTGCTGCACCAATACCGCGCTGGTTTCATCGTTCAGGATGTAGCCGTTCTCATCGAGCAGGCCGTCCTGGCCGTGGCTGGTGAAGGGATCGAGTGCCACATCGGTCATCACACCCAGTTCAGGAAAGCGTTTTTTCAGCTCGCGCACCACGCGCGGCACCAGCCCGTCGGGGTTCATGGCTTCCTTGCCGGTCGGGTCCTTGAGCGACGCATCGATGACCGGAAACAGGGCCATGACCGGGATGCCCAGCCGGACACAGTCTTCGGCCACCGGCAGCAACAGGTCCAGCGAGAGGCGTTCCACGCCCGGCATGGAGCCGACCTGCTGGCGCTGGTTCTGTCCATCCAGCACAAACACCGGGTAGATCAGGTCGTGGGCCGTGACGCGGTGCTCGCGCACCAGGTTGCGGGTGAAGTCGTCACGGCGCAAGCGACGTGGGCGGTTGGCGGGGAAGGGGGCAAAGGAGCTCATGCCAAAAATTGTGCCCGAAGTCCGTGGCCGCATCTGTGGCGAAAAAACCGATATTGCCCTTGTTGTCAGTTTTGATATTTGATACATTGTTTGCGAGCGGCTTGCCGCTCCCCGCTTTTCCTCCCTGAGCGGGTGCCTTGATGTGTGACAGCAAAAAGGCTTCTCGCCCTCGGCCTCCGGTCGGGGGTTTTTTTTGTCTGTACCGGGGCGCCCGACTACACTGCGCGCATGCTCTGGATCAAAGCCCTGCACATCGTCTTCATTGCCAGCTGGTTTGCCGGCCTGTTTTACCTGCCACGCATTTACGTGAACCTGGCCATGGTGCCGCCAGACTCCGTGGCCGAGCGGCAGCGCCTGCTGCTCATGGCGCGCAAGCTCTACCGCTTCATGACCATCCTGGCGGTGCCGGCGCTGGTGCTGGGCCTGTGGCTGTGGCTGTATTACGGCATCGGCAAAGGGCCTGGCAATGGCTGGATGCATGCCAAGCTGCTGCTCGTGCTGCTGCTGCTGGGCTACCACCACAGCTGCGGCAGCATCCTGCGCAAATTCGAGGCCGGGCTGATGCAGCGCAGCCATGTGTGGTTCCGCTGGTTCAATGAAGCCCCCGTGCTGATGATGCTGGTGGCCGTGTGCCTGGTGGTGGTCAAGCCCTTCTGAACGGGCGGGCGGCATGGACTACCGACGTTCCGCCGCCTGGCCCCTGTCCTGCCTGTATGCGGCCCTGGTGGTCTATGCCAGCCTGTACCCGTTTGACGGCTGGCGCATCCAGGGCATCGCACCCTGGAGCTTCCTGACCTCGCCGCTGCCCAGGTACTGGACCGGCTTTGATGTGGTCTCCAATGTGCTGGGCTACGCGCCACTGGGTTTCCTGGGTTGCCTGGCGGTGCTGCGCCAGCGCCCGCGCTGGCCGGCGCTGCTGCTGGTCACTTTGGCGGCGCTGCTGCTGTCCTTGCTGATGGAGTCGCTGCAGATGTTTCTGCCGATGCGGGTGCCCTCCAATGTGGATCTGGCGCTCAACACACTGGGCGCCTGGGGCGGGGCGCTGTTGGCACGGGTGCTGGCCGCATGGGGTCTGATGGCGCACTGGAGCCGATGGCGCGACCGCTGGTTCGTGGGCGATGCCAGCGGCGCCCTGGTGCTGCTGCTGCTGTGGCCGCTGGCCCTGCTGTTTCCGGTGTCGGTGCCCTTCGGCCTGGGCCAGGTGTTCGAGCGGTTGGAAGCGGCGGTGGCGCGCGCCCTGCAAGGCACCCCCTGGATCGACTGGCTGCCCATGCGCGAGATGGAGTTGCAGCCCCTGCTGCCGCTCAGCGAGGTGGTTTGCATCGCGATGGGGCTGACGCTGCCTGTTCTGCTGGCCTACAGCGTGCTGCGGGCATCCTCGCAGCGGCTGTGGATGAGCCTGCTGGGCCTGCTGCTGGGCGTGACCGCGAGCAGCCTGTCGGCGGCGCTCACCTACGGGCCGACCCATGCCTGGGACTGGGTCAGCCCGGAGGTCGTCAAGGGCGCGCTGCTGACCGCGCTGCTGGCCGCCGCCCTGGTGCGCTTGCCACCGCGCGCCTGTCTCGTGCTGGCGCTGGTGTGCCTGGTTTGGCAGCTGTCCCTGCTCAATCAGGCCTCCAGCGATGTCTACTTTGCCCAGACCCTGCAGAACTGGGAGCAGGGCCGCTTCATTCGCTTCCATGGCCTGATCCAGTGGCTGGGCTGGCTCTGGCCGTATGCCTTGCTGTGGCACCTGGTGCGCCGGCTTTCCGGCAGTGCCCGCGAATGACGACAAACCTACAATTGCCCCGATGAACACGGACACCCCTTCCTATTTCCAGAGGCATGTTTTCTTTTGCCTCAATGAGCGCAGCAACGGCGAGGCCTGCTGCGCGCAGCACGGCGCCCAGGCGGCGTTTGACCATTGCAAGCAGCGCGTCAAGGCGCTCGGCCTGTCCGGTCCTGGTCAGGTGCGGGTGAACAAGGCGGGTTGCCTGGACCGTTGCAGCGGCGGTCCGGTGGCTGTGGTTTACCCCGAGGCCGTCTGGTACACCTATGTCGATCAGGCCGATATCGACGAGATCGTGGAGCGCCATCTCAAGAATGGCCAGATCGTCGAGCGCCTGCTGACTCCGGCGGACGCAGGCCGCTGATGAACGCGGCCACGCAGAAGCTCACGCTGCAGGGAGGAGGCGGCGCGATCGAGGCCCTGCTGGACCTGCCCGAAGGCCAGCCTTGCGGCACGGCGGTGATCGCACACCCGCACCCCTTGTTTGGCGGCACCATGACCAACAAGGTGGTGCAGACCCTGGCGCGGGCCTTTGTGCAGGCCGGCTGGCGTGCCGTGCGCTTCAATTTTCGCGGTGTGGGCGCCAGCGAAGGCGTGCACGACCAGGGCCGGGGCGAGGCCGCCGACCTGCAGGCTGTGGTCCGTCAGGTGGCCTCCGAAGGCCCGCTGGCCCTGGCTGGCTTTTCCTTTGGTGCCTTCGTCAGCAGCCACGCCGTGGCTGGCATTGCCCCGCGCCAGCCGCACAAGATCGTGCTGGTCGGCACAGCTGCCTCGCGCTTTGCGGTGGCCCCCATCGCGCCAGAACTCCATGAGCGCACCCTGGTGCTGCATGGCGAACAGGACGAAACGGTGCCGCTGGCCAGCGTGATGGACTGGGCACGCCCCCAATGCCTGCCCGTCACGGTGATCCCCGGGGTGGAGCATTTCTTTCACGGACAATTGCCCTTGCTCAAGTCGCTGGTCCTGCGCCATCTGCTGGCACCTGTCCCGGCCTGACCCCTTACCGAAATGCCGATGAAACGCTTTGTTCAATCCCTGGCCATGAGTCTGGCCCTCGTGCTCTGCCTGGCGGCCCGCGCCCAGATGCCCCAGCCGCCAGAAGTCGCGGCCAGGGCCTACCTGCTGATCGACGTCACCGCCAACCAGGTGCTGGCGGCCAAGGACCCCGACATGGCGGTCGAGCCGGCCTCGCTGACCAAGCTCATGACCGCCTACCTGGTGTTTGATGCCCTGCGCAACCGCAAGATCGACCTCAAGCAGGCGCTGCCGGTGTCGGAGCGGGCCTGGAAAATGCCCGGTTCGCGCATGTTCATCGACCCCAAGATGCGGGTCCCCGTGGAAGACCTGATCAAAGGCATGATCGTGCAGTCGGGCAATGACGCCACCGTGGCCCTGGCCGAAGGGGTCGGCGGCTCGGTTGAGCGTTTCGTGCAACTGATGAACGAGCAGGCCAAGCTCCTGGGCATGAAGGGCACCAGCTACCGCAACCCCGAGGGACTGACCGAAGCCGGTCACACCACCACCGCGCGCGACCTGGGCATCCTGACCCAGCGCCTGATGCGCGATTTCCCCGAATACGTGAGCTACTACGCCATCAAGAAGTACCGCTACGAGGGCACCCCGGCGGCCAACGACACCAACCGCAACCTGCTGCTTTTTCGTGACCCGAGCGTCGACGGCCTCAAGACGGGCCACACCCAGGCCGCCGGCTACTGCCTGGTGGCGACGGCCCGGCGCGATTTTCCCAATGTGGGGCAGCGCCGCCTGCTCTCGATCGTGCTGGGCGCCGAGAGCGAGAACGCGCGCGCCAATGAAAGCCAGAAGCTGATCAACTGGGGCTACACGGCATTTGACGCGGTCAAGCTGTTCGAGGCGGGCCAGGCGGTCGCCACCCCCAGGGTCTGGAAAGGCCAGGCCGGGGCGGTCAAGCTCGGCGCGTTCCGGCCGCTGGTGGTGGCCGTGCCGGCCGGAAGCGCGGCCCAGATCAAGACCCGGATCAGCCGCCCCGACCCCATCGTGGCGCCCATCGGCAAGGGTCAGGCCATCGGCGCCCTCAAGGTCTTCAGGGGCGAAGAGCCCCTGCTCGAAGTGCCTCTGCTTGCCCTGGAAGGGGTGCCCGAAGCCGGTGTCTTTGGCCGCGCCTGGGATGCCATGCGGCTCTGGATCCAGTAAAAGTCAGTGCCCGCCAACCACAGCGACGGCCGAATTTTTGCCAAAAGCCTGCCAGAACGTTATACTGGCGGGCTTTTCCGCATTTGGGGCGGAGAAGTTTTTATTGTCAATTCAAACGTTTAGGGACGTTTTCAATGCCAACCATCAATCAATTGGTGCGTCAGGGCCGTGAGGTCGAGAAGACC
>JACCED010499083.1_pt1 | contig 40262 bp, 45 predicted proteins | sample 7455021 | NCBI WGS metagenome assembly JACCED01 (sample SAMN15323456, study PRJNA562643) | freshwater metagenome | isolation source: river surface water | place: USA:Blue River Watershed | collected 2017-08-19
AACCTTTTTGAACAAGGTGACGGAGCTAACTATCAAGTGTGTACTAAGTACCAGTTAGGTCGTACAACAACTTGGTCTAACACTGTTTTACCGATGGGTGCTTCAGTCCTATTTCGTACTGTCATGGTTGGTTTAACCGAACAAACTGTATACGGTTCTACTGGTTCTAGTGGTGGACTATTTTTACCGATTGGATTTACTGGAGGGATGAACGAATAATGAGTACGCGAAAAATTTATGCTGGTGAAACGTCCCAAAGTCTTCCAATCTTCATTCGAGATACCACAAGCACTACAGGGGACGGTCTCTCTGGAGTAACTACAGCTTCCGCAGGTTTAATCATCGAATGGCGTAGGCAAGGACAGTCTACTTGGACTCAAGCAACACCAGCACAACTTAGTGCCGCATCAGGAAAGGTGCTTGGAACCTTCACCGCTTGGGGTATCGTAGCTGATGGTGGACTAGCAGGTGCTTACGAACTAGATTTACCTGATGCCGCCTATGCCTCTGGTGTTGAATTCGTAGTAATCAGAGTTCGTGGTGTAGCTAACATGCTTCCTGTTCTAGTTATCATTGAACTAGATGCAGTTAACTACCAAGATGCCGCAGGGTTCGGCCTATCTCGACTCAATATAGACATAGCTAGTAGAGCTTCTCAAACTAGCGTAGACGGTAAACCCACCCTTACACAAATCGAAACGTCAACAATACTTGCTAAGGAAGCAACTGTTAATACTAGGGCTAGCCAAGCAAGTGTTGACAACATTCCAACTAATCCATTATTAACAACAGATATTAGATTGAATTTCTTGAATTCGTCTATTGCAGCTATTCCAACAAATCCGCTTCTAGCTAATGACTCAAGACTCAATTTCCTAGATGCTTCAATAGCAGCAACAACAGGTAACATTCTGTCTGCTATCACTGGGTTGAATAACCTAAGTGCTAAATGCAACCTATTTGGTGCAGCGTTACTTGAAGCACCTGAAACCGGATCAACAGTCTATGAATTCACACTGGTTGTCAAAGATGATGAAGATAAGCTTGTCAACCTAGACGCTACACCGTCAATCTCTGCTGTTAACGGTGCTGGTATTAGTCGATCAGGTAATCTATCTAGTGTAACTAATCCTAACGTTGGGAGATACCGATTCACGTATACCGTTTCTTCTTCTCACTCCAGAGAATCGTTGCGTATCGAAGCGATTGGTACAACCAGTACCGAGACTCGGTATGCAATATGGGCCGGTGCTGTTGTTGACTATGACGTTACTACAGTTCTACAACAAATCTCAACTGACCTGTCACAGAAACCGACATTAGCACAAATTGAAGCAGGTGCTATGGCAGCTAATGTCACCGAACTAACTAACCGTTTGACAGTAACCAGAGCAGGGTTCCTAGACGGTATGCTATTAGCAGATAATTACAATACCAGAGTGGTGAAAGTAACTGGAGCAAAGCACATTGCTTCTGACGTACATGAAACCCAACCAGCTTCTTACCACATATCAACATTCGATTCAAATGTATACGATACAATATCTCTTAACATGCTATCAACGGTTCATACTGGAATCGTTACCCCTGGTACTGTAGCTCAAACTTTGAATTCAACAAACGCAAGTTTGAGCACACTACTTGCACGTATTCCAACTGCAATAACTCAACTAGTTGCAGACTTAACCGTTATGCTTGTTAACTCTGGTAACTCTCTAGTACGTTGGACTGCTAATGCTCTTAGCCTAGCCCCAACTGGTTCAGGTGGTGGGGGTGGTACTATCATTGCTACGGTAGCCGTTCCTCAGATACTAGAGCATACAGCGTTCAACGTAAACGAACTTGTGATGTACCGTGGTTGTTACTGGTCATTTCAAGTTCAGAACCTTGGTACGCTAACAGGATATACCGAGCTATGGTTTAGCCTACGTAAACGCCAAGACGATAAAGAATCGAGTAGTGCTCTACTGATTTCAATGACTCAAGGACTGTTGATTGCCAATGGGGTACAAGCAATTGATCCAAGCAAAGCTTCGTTGACATTTTCAGAAGATGATGTAACAATCCAAGTGCATCAAGACATTACTCAGTTCATAGCTCCAAGTGACAACTACAGCTATGATATCAAGGGTAAGAACCAAGCTGGTCACACAGTTATGCTTCACGAATCCGAATTGTTCAGAGTTAAACGAGATATCACAAGAAGGGTGTAACATGCCAAAGTTTGAAAAGACGATTGTTCGAGAAGGTAAGTTTCGTCAATGGAACGAGAATACCAAGCAGTACGAAATGGTTGAGGTTACTCCAGAACGTCTTGAGAAGCTTCGGGGTAACTTTCAAAAGCAACTGTCCCTGGGTATGAAGATTCCTGCACCTTGGAAGCATGACTTCGACATTACCGTACTGTCCACTGGTGACAACGGATTACTCGAAGACTCTTCGACCAATGCGGGTTTTTGGGAAGACCTGGTTATCAAGACTTTGGACAATGGCAAGAAAGGACTTGTAGGAATCATCGATGCCCCTGGTGATCCAAGCGATTTGACAAGTCCTGCTGGTAAGATCGGAACATCCGTCAAGGATACTTCCATCTACACTCGCAAGAACCTTCCTATTACTTCTGGAGTGGACAAAGAAGAATTCCTTGATGAAGGTATCATGCACATAGCCTTGGTAACTCATCCAATTGAGTTGAACCAAGAGAACTTCAAGCTTTTGGATACCAATGACTTACACTTGGTAATGTCTAACATGGTTCCAGATGTTGAAGAACCAGGAGAGCAAACCGAATCTGAAGACGAGACAGAAAATTCGTCATCCCTTGGACAGCTTATTGAAGACTTGAAAAATTGCTGCAAATTATTTTTGCCAGCAGATACAAGTGTTGACAATATCGTTCAAAATTTGTCTATTGCAGTAGGGCAGTACAAACTATTGCATTCTGAAGATGCTTCGAGTCCCAATTCCGATTCTTTCAAAGTGGAGCCTTTATTGATGTCCCATTTAGACCCTTCCCAAATCAAAGCCTTGGTTGATGGAAAAGTTATCAATCCAAAAACCAACAAGGCTTACGTTGCCGAAGACTTCAACACCACTCAAACCCCGCCAAACGCTCAAGACGTTCAAACGCAACTGGTTATGTCTGCAATGCAGAACTCGATGCAAGCTGATCGTCGCAAGGGATACCGAACCCGAATTGACAGTCTTTTGGCTACTGGTCGAACCACCAAAACATTTGCAGACTCTCACCTGTATCCGCAAGCTGATGCTTACAACATCGAATTTCGTGATGGTCAGGTTGTGACTCCGAATGTCGAATCCTTGCTCATGAACTTGGAATCGATGCCTGCTCCTGAGCACCAAAGTTCTGTCAACTTGATTATGGGTAGCGGTGCAAACGACGATCAAGCTTCCGACAAGGAAATCGATGACATGGCTAAGTACATGGCTTCTTTGGTCTAGTACTTACTCCTTCCACGCACAAACAATTTAGTAACAATTTAGGAACAAGGAAAAAAGCTCTATGTTTTCATTTGACATGTTCAATGTAGGTCCTGGACACTACATGACACCGTTCCAAGAAGTCGTGAACTCCACGAACATTACTTGGGGACGTTTGGACCAACAACTGTACTTGGCAACAGTGATTGACGGTTCGTCTCGTGATGCTGGTAATACCAACTTCACTGACGTTCTTCGTCCAGGTCTTCTACTCGGTAAAGTCACTTCTGGAGCAGACAAAGGCAAGCTCAAGCAATGGAACCCTGATGCTACTGATGGTAGCCAAAGGGTCTTCGCTGTTCTCATGAGTGCTCAGAAGATGCAACTCATGGGTACGGACCAAGATCGTTACATGGGTTACATTCTTTATGGTGGCTGTGTCAAAGCTGCTGGCTTGGTTATCGCAAGCAAGACCACTGACGGTATTGTTGGCGATGCCCTTGAATGGACCATTCGTCGTCAAATGGCAATGGCCTTCCGTTTCGACGATGATCCCGCAGGTTATGTACCTGGACAGACTCATTCTGTAGTGACTGCTGACAAGGTTGTTGCTGAAGCAGAAGCAGGTCAGATGTTCATTACGAATGGTACTGGTGCGATTACCTTCACGCTTCCAAGTCCAAAGCGAGGACTTGAGTATCAGTTTTACAACGCAGTAGACCAGAACATGACAATCACATGTGCTACTACTGACGTTTTGGTTGTACTCAACGATACGCAAGCCGACTCCGTAGCATTGAGTACAGCGGCCCAAAAGATTGGTGGTTCGTTCCGAGCTATTGGAACTGGAACCCGTTGGTTGATCGTCCCAAGTACTTGGGCAGGTCAAACTGTTACGCTTGCTACCTAGTAGCAGTAACTAACAGCTAGTTCAGTTTCATTTAGTTCATACATCACAAAAGAAAGTGCAAATCATGCCAGGAATGTCCTACGATCAAATGATGCGAGTACCACAAATTGTTCGTCTATACGAACAGTTGTATACTCCTGCATCGTTCTTTCAACGTTACTTCAAGTTGTCGCCTACGGATACGCCAATCGTAGTCAGTCAACAACGTGTCTTCGGTTACGATATCGTTGCGAACACTCGTACACTCGCTCCGGTTACGGCTCCAATGGCCCCACCTGTAGCTGTTGGTCAAAAGCCAATCGGTACGGCAATGGCATCGGTGTTCCGAACCAACATCAAGACAACCATTGCTGACGAGAAGGTTTTCCAAACTCGGCAACTTGGTAGCTTTGGTCTCAACACCAAGGTTGATGCTACTGGTGCGAAGTACGTTGCTATGCAAGTCAAGCACTTGAAGACGCAAATCTCCAACTCTGTTGAGTGGATGGTTGCCAAGATGTTTCAAGGCGGTTTCGGATTGAAGATGGACGGAGAAGGCTTTCGCTTGTGCGAACTGACCGATCCAGACGTTATCCATTCGAATACCTACGCGATCCCTGCTAGCAACAAGGGTGACGTTAGCGGTATCATTGCGAATGGGGAAGCTTGGAACGATCCAGCAGCCCCAATCCTCGATCACATGAACGAGATGAGCGTGTTGGCTTCTCGTGTTAGCGGTTACAATCCTACCGACATCATCATGAACGGTAACACCGCCAAACACTTGTTCAACAACACCCAACTCGCTAAGGTCGGTGGTACTGCTTACCGAATCTTTGATCGGTTGAATAACCGTGAAGTCCAAGCGGATAACGCTCCTACTAGCGGCCCATACACCGTTCAGTTTCGTGCGTTGCCTCAGTACAACTTCCACGTTTACAACGAAGGACTTGTTACCAACAACGTAGTTGCTAACTACGATAACCAGGTCAATCCTTCCAACTGGTCGTTGCTGATTCCTGATGGATACGCATTGATCGTTCCGCCTCCTGGTGATTGGGTTGGTTTCGGTACGTGCTTGGAACCCGTAGCTGAAAACGTCATGTCTGACGTTAAAACGATTACGGGACTTCACCAATGGCGTACCCGCGAAATCGATCCACCACGCTTCGACGTGAAGATGCTGTTGAATTACGTACCAGTTCTTCCACAGCCTCAAGCAGTCATCTACGCAAACGTTTGGCGAACAGGACTGTAATGAATGACTCTTCAAGGTCAGAGATATCCATACCTGTTCACTTCTGAACAAGAGCTAGTGCGACTCGTCTCCGAGGACGGAACGCTACTACATACGGATGATGAATCTGACAATGACGAAATCATTTATGAAATTGCTGAACGTGCTACTGGAAGGGTAAAGCAAACTCTAAACAAAGGCTTCGACGATATCGACTTGTCGAAGTCTCCAAGAATACGAGAGATAGCAACTATCATTGGTTGCTATCTTTTGTCCATTCGTAGAGGAAACCCTTCCCTGTATGCCGAGCAATACATAGAAGCGTTAGCCGACTTGGATCAAATTGCTAGTGGAGAACTCTACTTATCAGAACTACCACGTTCAAGTAATACTCTAGTAGTTTACCAGAACGTATCATCTGATAACCGATTCCCATTCAGTCCAATTCGTGTTGACGCGATTACGTCTAGCCGGACAGTTGGAAGTCAGTTCTTGAACAGAATGATCCCGTTTTTATGGCTGTAGAACACATACTAGACCTAATCAGCGAAGGTTATCCAGAAGACGAAATGGATGACAACTTTAAGTACTTCGCAATGAACTTGGTCTTGTATAACGTAGTTAAACTCAACTACACAATGTTCTTACAGAGAGCAAAAGTACCTGCGTATCGTGGAGCCAAAGGCGTTGATGCTTATGGTAATGTGTGGGACCCCCTCCACCCAAGAACCATAGCAATCAAAAAGAAACTTGGTGCTACATACGCAGGTACTATTGCAATCAACATACGTACTCGAAGACTGCTCAATGCCTTGAGACCTGGATGGTTTCGTAATGGCATATACATTCCAAGAGAGGAACAAAAGATATCAGTTAGTCTCACAGGTTTCAGTTTCGAAGTCACAGTACCTTATGCGGTTTTTGTGAATAGTAAACGCAAAATCTTTGTTGACGATTCACAGTTAATCAAAGACGCTATACGCAAGTCTTTACCAGTACTCCGAAACTACTGGAATAGGCGAGACGTTCAGCGTAGGGTTCGAAGACAACAAAAAGTCATGGATCGTTACAATGCGTATGTCCAAGAGGAACGCAGAAAAAAGCTTAGAGAGAATAATCCCCCTGCACCCCCTGATTCCTGAAGAGAGAAGAAATAATGTTTGAGAAGACAATCCTAGAGACAGTCCACAAAGTACTGCTAGACTCACCGTTAATGAAAGTCCCAGGCATTCGTAGTGATTGCATTCATGTGACTGCATACGATCAGCCACCACCAACAGTAGGCCAGTTCTTTGTTTTGATTCATCCACAATCAAGAATGAACTATGCTGAGTCCAAAACAGAGAGTGGTGGACCTAAGAACTACGTCTATGATCGAGTAGGGTTTGATATCGTGTGTGGAGCTAGAACTAGACTAGCCCCAACAGATAGATTAGCTGCCTACTTCAATGATGAGTATACATCACTCAACTTGATTAAGGATATCCTACTTACTCAAATAAGTAGAACAAACAGTAGTCTAAACAATACTATACATACTTACTTAGAGTATAACTGTAAGAAGTATGATCCTAGTATTGTAGAGTTACTCATGTCTCAAGTATCTATAATAGATGCTTTTGAATACATTGGTGTAGACGCTGAACCTGTTCCAAGATATCCTGATTACTTCTCGACTGGAGATTCGAGAGAAAGCGTATCAGATCGACCGGCAGGGCATACCTACACCTGTCGCTTTTTATCCCCCTCCAGAATCTATCCTGTGCAATGCTGAATTTATTAAATCATAGCTGAATTCCCAATAAATTCCACATTGCAGACACTAACAAGCAAGAAAAGAGATCACCCAAAATGCAAGCGTTCGAATGTTCCCGCTGTCGTAAAACAACGTACCATCCATCACAAAGAATGGCCTCATGTTGCGATGGCAGTCATATGGAGCCGTTGGTAAGTATTTGTTACTTGATTCCAGCCAGTGAAGAACCAACTTTCAAGATAGTTCACACAAGTCCGACAAGTAGCGTTGTTAAGCTATCCAATCCAGGTGGTTCATGGGCTACAGCTTGTAACGCATCTGTACTTCCAAAGGTTCGAACTGCGTATCCACAAGCCGTTACATGCTACAAGTGCAATCAATGGCTTGAAAGGCGAAGCAAGCAAGCACAAGCGTTACAAGAGCTTGAATCCGTTGAGTCTTTTATGAAAGACTCGAAACTCGAAGACAGTGACGAAGACTCCATTGTTCTCGAATTGGGTGAAGTTCGAAAAGAACTCGAACAACCAAGCAAAATCAACAGCTTGGAAGAATTGAATGCAGTTTTGGATAAAATAAAAGACTTGCATACAATGACGAAAGAGCGTAAACTCGTTAGAAATCGGTTACAGTTACTACAGGAGATTAAAAAATGACGTTCATTGCAGGTGCTTTTGCTGCTACGTTTGGTGGTAAGTACATCGGGACAACTGAAGACGGATTCGAATTAACTACAAGTCGCATCCAAGAAGAAATCCGAGTTGACTCTTACAGGGGTCTCGTTGACGGAGTTTTTCAAGGACTAGACATGAGCATTCGTTTCGTTCTGACCGAAGCCAACATGCCAGCTATCAACGACATGCTTTGGCGATTCGACCAGAATCTTGACGGTCAGTTCCCCACACCAACAGACTACGTTGCTGGAGCAGTTCAGGCTTGCGTAGGTCAGTTGATTAGCTCCATGAGTTTACCTTTGATACTTACGCCTTGTGGTGGTACAACGGCCAAAACTGGGTTCGTTATTGGTGCAGGACCGGCAACTCTAGCTCAACTCACTTTCGGTAAGGCAGTCCTCACGCCTGATCCTGTGACGTTCAAATTCGCATCTTCGTTACGTCGAATCCCGATTGCTATGCACGTTCTACCAATGTGGACTTCTTCACCTGATAATACTCCAGTAGGAACGTTCCCTATTGGTGGAACCTTAGGATACTACCTAGCGACATAGCTTGCCGTAACTGTCAGAACTTGTGATAATAGCCTAGCGAATGTGCTAGGCTATTTTCGTTTCATAGACGTATATGATTATCTAGGTGTTAACTATGGCAGATAAGATGGAACACAACTTTACGTTCAAAGGCAAGCCTAGCGTACAAGCTGACTTCCAACCTTCTAAAGAAGACCTAGAGTATATCGATTCTATTGAGAAGAAGTACGCCAAGAACAAGACGCTTAAAAGCGAAGAGATCATTAAGTACTTTGACATAACTCAAACCAAGATACGTTCTACACTTCTTAATGACGTACTGGCAAAGCACAACACTTACGTAGATCGTCGTGAAGGTGTCAAAGGTCCAGGGCTATCCACTGTAAAGGAAACAAAGAAAGACCCAAATAGGCGAAATAGGGCTATCCAAGATGCTTTCAATAAAGCCATTGAAGAGGCTATGCAACGCACTAAGCAGTTGCGAGAAGCGTCTGTAACTATAACCCAAGCAAAGCAAGAAGACGCCAAGAACTCTGAGCAAGCTGAAAAGCTAGAGTCTATCAACGAAGATAACGATAAGCTTGCTGAACAAATCATACAACAAGTCGAAAATATCGAAGCAGCTTCAACTGTTCAACGAGACGTAGCTAAGCCAAAGCGTTCAAGAGCCAAACCGAAACATAGTTTAGAATTAGCAAAAGTACCCACATCTAAAGCTAACGAACAGATAAATGACTCTATAAATCTAGGAGAGTCTCCAGTATTATTCACCAGTGATGTAATAGCTAGACGTTTCTCTGGAGTAACTAATGTAGATCAATGGTTAGAAAAAATATTCAATACCAGAGCACCTGCTGAACATGCTCAAGATGCTGAGTATCTTAGAAGCCTTCTGGCTGTAATGCAAAATTCAAATTATAAAACAGATACTAGCAACATGGCTGCTGGATTTCTACCTGAAGTACAGCCTAAAGGTTCCCATAAAGAACTTCTTCAGTACATCGAATCCAAATGGAAATCGATGATGCAAGAGGGCATTCCTAAAGAAGCTACAGCTACTACTTTACAAGAGGCTATAAAAGAATCCGAACAAGCTCCTATTGAAACCCCTGAACAGACTTCCGTTAAGGAATCCGTTCAAGGTATGCCTTTGTTCGAAGAAGCTGCTAAGACATACGATCCTGCTGAAGACGCTCGGTCGAAAGAAGAAGAACGCCAAAAGAGGTTAAAGGCTCAAGAAGATGCCGCTAGGAAAGCAATTGAAGACGCTATTAAGCCAGTCACTAATGACATAATTGAATCGCTAGATAGTCAGATGCCAGTAACCCCTAGTAGCTCTGGTGGCGGTGGTTCTGGTAAGAAGCCTCCCAAGACTGCTAAAGGCTCTGATGACGATGGCGGGGACGACGAAGGAGATAGTAATTACTTCGACGATGATGGTACGTACAATCCGAGACGTTACTTCAAGGCCCAAGTAGAGAATCTACAACGATCATTCGATTCAAAACTTTTCGGAGAGAAAGAATCTACTTTCTTTTCTTCCCTCCAGAAAACGTTCGACAAGGCAAGTCGAACTGAAGACTACGACGAGCTTGAAAAGCTGATCGATCAAGAAACTAGACTTCAATCAAAGATACTCAAAGACTTTGAGACGAGTAATCAGAACACAGCTAACTTGCTTCAAGCAAAAGCTGAAGAAATGATTATCCGTGAAAGCAAGGTAAAGGAAGAGGATCGGGACACCGAGTTAATTGCATGGCTTGAGGATAGACTTCAAGAAATCAAAGATGTACGTGAAGCGACTACTTCCGAGTATGAACGCATTCAACGTTCTATCCAAACCGAGATTCGTAATAGTGCGATGAAAGGTTTTGCTTCTGGTTCGATTGAACGGGATATTCGTAAGCTTGAGCAGGAAGCCAAAGACGAAGAGAAAATACTCACCAAGTACAATCGTGAATTCAATAAGTACGTAAATACTGAGAATCAACGATTAGCTAGTGAGCAAGCATTCGAAGCTAGCAAGTCCTTTATCGACGCTAACAAAGGCAAGATGCCTCAAGAAGAACTCTTAGGTAAAGCTAGGAAATTGTTCGATAAAGAGTATGCTACGTACATGCAAACAGCTAGTACGGAGCCAGAGCTAACTACTGAGCAAATCGTAGAGAAATACCAAGAAGGTAAAGGTAGCTTCCAACAAGACGCTTTCAAAGTAAAGAACGCTCCTTCAGGGTTCGGTCAAAAGTCCAAGTACGATCCTACCCAAGATGACTATATTGCTCCTGAGAAAAGAAGCCTGTCCGAGCTAACTAAGGACGATTCGGAAAGACAACGTATCAAGAAAAACTTAGCTATATGGGGTACAATTCAAGGAGTTATGGGTCCGATACAACAAGCTTCTAAGAGTAACTCAAGTTCAGGAGCCGTATCAGGTATTATGAAAAACGCTAGTACAGGGGCATTTGCTTTAAGTGCAATGGGTAAAGCAGGGCCTTGGGGAGCATTGATAGCTGCTACTTTACAAACAGTAAGTATACTTGGAGAAATAGCAGACAACACAGCTAAGAACGTAGAAGCATTTTCACCAGAAGTACTTATGGCAGGTGTAGAGGATAAGTTAGCAAGACTTAATCAAAATATGGATATCGCTAACACGTACGGAGAAAAAATAGGTGCTTATCAACGATCCCAAGCAGCTATGTCTCGTCAAATGTATGAACTTGGCGTAAACTTATTTGCAATGTTCGAACCGTTTATCACATTTGTAGTTGAACTACTAACTGCAATACTAGCAATTATCCATTTCTTAGTAGCTTTGTTATCTGTTATCATATCAATACTTGACCCTATACTTCAAGCATTAAGTCTTTTAGTGAAAATGGTGTCTGAAGGTATACAGATTATGATAAACTTCATTACTGGCAACAAACCAAAACAAATTCCAAACTATACTCAAGAGTTCATGCAAAACGATCCCCGTCAAAACTTTATACACCACGAATAGGAAATAGAAGTATGCCAAACGTAAACAACCCTATCAAGTACGAAAAAATCAAGTACGGTAACTACACGTTTCATGCGTTTAACAAAGTAATACTTAACAAACAAAATGTGTACTCCGAAGATGGTATAGTAGTAAAGTATCTTCGCTGCACACTCGAAGTAGACTTTATCATTGCAAGTGAAACCGTTGATAAAACCTACGTCCCTGGTAATGCCTTACCAGTCGATCCATCTATCCGTGGTATCGATGCAGAAATGGATTTCATACGAGAAGAACTAGCGTCTGCTAACAAAGAACTAGTTCTTTACTATCACGGTGCTGGAGCTAATACTAATGTTGCTGGTAGAGCTAGAAATAATAAAGTACTAATTGGTGGAGCCTTTAAGGATACTGCTACAAATCCTTACAATGTACCTTTTAGTGTAGTCAACAGCACAACGCCGGAAGTAGTCCAATGGGAACCTCTTGGGGCTAATAACGCTGCTCGTTGTCGTTGGCGATGCGTATTCAATCTCCCTACACGAGCAATAAAGTATTTTCCAGGTAATCAAGGTAGCCTTGAAGATACAGATTACGTAAGACCGAACAATCCTTACTCCTTAGGTGGAGACGCAATATCAAATAGTAGCTTTTTTGAAGAACCTAGAAGCTATGCAGGATTACAACGTATTGAGTACATAATCAACAGCTACATCAATAGTCTATTCCGCACAGAAGACCTTGGATCGGAGAATGCTGGTGTAACTTTTGCTAATTACCTACTATCCCATACTGAAGAACAAGAGTGCGAAATTGAAGAAGACGGTACAGCCATAGTGACGTTAACTGGAACTTTAGAGTTCGTTTCAAGTGGTGCATTATTCAACAAACTTAAAGAAACTCCTGCGGCAATTCCTAGACTGCTTCAAATACTTACGCACTACTTTGAACCGTTACACCCTCCTGGATTCACAAGAACACAGAAGTACAAGTATCGTAAATCCAAACGAGAAATTGAGTACACGATTATTGATCGTGAGATAAAGAGCGATAACCCGATACTTCCAAACATCGTCAAAGCAGACGTATCGCATACGGTAACATCTAACTTGCTAGGAAGTGATCCATTCGAAGGTCAGGGATTTATTACTTGGAATAACATCTTTGAAGGTACAATAACCGTCAGACCTGGGGTTTGGAAAGGATGGGCTTGGGTAGCGATGATGACAATTGTTCGTCAACGTATGTATCGAACTAGTCCATTTGCAGGAGAAATCTTAATCAATCTAAAAGGTGCTCTTGAATCTGAACTGCCTGACCCTAACAACGCTGACAAAAAAGTAGCACCTAAGCACCTGCTACACAAAATCTCTATAAAAGAAAACATATACAGCAGGGACGTATCTTTTAACTTAACGTATATGACTATGCACAACTTGAATGAGTTGTTCTTTCGTACAGGACTCTTTTATCCTGCGTATATTGCTTGGACGAACACCACTGAATTCAATATCGGGGATGTTCCAATCAATCCTTGGAATCAAGAACAATTAGCGTTGCCAAAATCATACAACGATCAATGGGCTATATCTAGGGAATACATGGCTAACGCTCAAAACGTATTTGGTTACAGAGGGCCTATGCTTCCAGGCTATGATATGGTTTATGATCCGTATGACGGATTCGATCCTAACAGATTTGCTAACGCCGAAGCAACTCGTAATCCAGAAGCGAAATTGATAAATCCTAAGGCATTAGATGCAAACGGCGATCCTACTAATAATGCCGTACCAACTGTAGATTACTCTGCAACTAGAAATAACGTAGAAACTTTTGCGGAACGAAGACGTAATGCACATTTTGATACATTTGGTAACTCAGCATTTCCAGGTCCCGATGCTCTACTACAGCCTACAGGTGGATTTGCACCGCTTAGAGAAGCTGTAGGTCTTAATGCTAGGAAAGTATCAGAATCGTATACCTACCCAAGTTATACGGAAGGTAAAGACTCTTCCTATTTAGTTGGAACCGACCCAAAGGATACTTGGCTATCCTATGACACTATGTTTATAGTTCATAGAAAAGAGAACTCTGTAATGTTCCCAAGCATTCAACCCCAGTTTGCAGCTAGCAGACAACATACATTTATTCCTACATCAACTAGAAAAGTTGGTAGAACTTTCTCAATTAACGGTAATGCTAGTGAAGAACCTACAACAGCAGGATACGATTACAGCGATCCTCAAGTCTTTGGATTAGCAACAACCTATATTCAAGTGACTGGTAGAGCTATGCGAGCAGGTTACGGTATCCCTTGCCCTGTATTCGTAGGTTGTAAAAACCCTCTTGGTAACACGGTAATCCCTGCTTACCGAGTTGGTTCTTCCCAGTTTACTTGCTATCAAGTTGGACGTTCCTCAGATATACCCATTTTCCAGGCTTCTTGGAATATGATGTACGCCTTGAAAGGTGATCCATCTTGTGCTAGTATCGGATTTGTTACGAACCAACCAACAGAGTTTGCGTAACAGTTATTTTTTACTCCCTCCAGAAGAAAAGGTATGGCAATGGCCGATTTCAATTTACCGTCAGATAGTGATTGCGTTATCGATATCAAGGGGCAAGATGGCAACTTGCTCGGTTCTGTAGATGTTCTCGACGTTGTTCGTATGCGTCAAGAAGCAATCGAACAATCCGAGAAGCTTGGTATGGATGACTTTTGGGAACTGTTCTTGGATGCTCTTGAGCGTAAGTACGCTTTCGGTATCAAGAACAAAGCAACAGTTATGATTCTGTACTCGCAAGCGAATGATATGCTTACCGAGCTTAAAAAAAAATCTACCCAATTGCTGAAGCAGTCCGAACCTTTGGACTCCCAGGAAGCTGGGGAATAAGAGAGCTTCGACTTCTTAATCTAGTGCTTCCAAAGATCAAGGCTAGACTGCGTTTGGAAGCACTAGAAGAAATCAATTCCAGCAACATCGCAAGCATTCATTACGCAGCTTACGAAGACAAAGAACTAGCTCTACAAGTGGAAGCTAGAATGATGATGCAAGAATCCTTAGACTCCAACTACAAGAGCAATTTGTAATGACGCACAAAAGTCCAAAGTCTAGTGTAAGTAACATGCTTACGAGTTACGCAAGTAACCCAGTTAACAGTTACGCGAATGCTTCTCCACTACCTTTGTACGATCCTCAGTACGGTCATAACATTCCCCTGTTTAACCGTACTACAATCCCAACGATGCTACGGGATGGGCGTATTCGGTTCGGTCTTCAAATGCTCAAAGGTCCGATCCAGTACAATACCGTTTTCATGACTGAAAAGAACAGTCGAAGTCCTGCACTTATTGACTTGCTAAAAGCCAATGGTGCAAACTTCATGTACAGAGTAACTGCTGCTACACCTGAGATAGAAGCTTTCGTCATCAAGACTTTGAAACGATTCTGGTCACTAGGCTTAGATGAAGCATTGACCGCAATTGAATGGGGATTCTCTTGTTCCCAAGTTGTATACCGTACAACTAAAGAATTCAAAGTATCCTACGATTACCTGAAGCTGTATGATAGTGAATCAGTACGTCCTTTATACTCTGACTCAAAGTGCTTAGTTGGTGCTCATATCAAAGGAGTACTTAACAAACCAAATGGACTAGACCTAGTTTTTCCAAAGGTTCTTTGGCATATCCATAACCGTAAAGTCAATCCGGTATTCGGACAATCCAGGCTTGAATGGTGTTCGATTCCTTGGCACGAATCCTACGTCTGTTATGGAGCACGAGACATTCGTAGAACGTGGTTCGTCAAGAATGCGTTTGATGGTGGGGAAATGCGATACCCTATTGGTAAGACCAAAGTAGGCGAGCAAGAGATAGACAACCTAGACTTGGCTGTACGTCTAATGTCGAATACTCGTACTGGTGGTTACAGAGTAATGCCTGATGACGTTAACCCTTCTACTGGTCAACAGAAGTGGGCATACACCCCACCAGCAGCGAACATTACTCCAAACGGTCTTATGGAGTATCCTGAGAAGCTTCGATACGAAATCTTAGAAGCAATGGGTATTCCCCCTGAAGTAGCAGAATCCCAAGGTGATAATACTATGGGTTCAGCAACAGGCCGTAAAGTACCGATGATGCTTTACTATAGCACACTTGCACATTTATCCGATCAAGCCATTTATGACTTTGATATCCAAGTTCTCAAATATCTAGTACTTGTAAACTTCAAGACAACTGACTACTCTGTTGAACGAGTATCTCTGGAAGACGCGGATATCGAATCGTCCTTAGGGGATGTACCAGAAGGCGGAACTACAGACCTAGTAAGTAAGACTGAAGAAGACACCGGGCTTACCGTCTAATAAATTCAACATTGCAGATAGAGTAATACCATGTTTTCGATACGCTTAGAGTACAATACCCTTCCATCCACTCCAAACCCTCCAACAGACTATAGCCCTAGTCTTCTAGTGAAAGACCATTCCGCATTAGAAGAACATCTGAGAGGGATCGGCGTAAAGTTAGAAGATGTTAATTTCTTCAAATGGGAAGCATTACCAGCACGTAGTTATGGTAAGTTCTTAGTATCTGAACGTGAATGGCTAACTGTAGCCAAGAATTCTCCAAGTGGTGACAATCCCGCAGAACTCATAGCTGGAGACGTATCCGCAGAGTTGACTATATCTGACGGCATAGATACTAAAGTATTTACTAACTTAGATGTAGTAAGTACAGCATTCTTAATGTCGCCACTTGCACCAACCGGAGTCTTAGGTCAGGATGGTTCAAGGCTCATGGTCATAGAATTAGAGCTATCCGCTAGAAAGTATCATGACTACTATAGGACGTATGGTTTTCGTGGTATGTGGACAGGTTACGGAGATGTAACTACTCAAGATGTGACAGCTTATTACGTAGTATCCGATCAATACAACGTACATGTTATGCCTGACATATCTATACTAGAGTACACGGCACATTTAGCGTCATTGAACTTTCTTACTGCCTATATGCCTTCAGGAGATATCGTTCAGCCTTGGAGTCTAAAACCTCCTAAAGTAACAAATCAGAAGTTTGTATTCCCAACTAACAAACAGATGATTTACAACAAAGTGTCTGTTGCCAAAGGCCCGATCAAATTCAAAGTAATTCTACCATTGGATGATTGGTGCAAAGGAACTGTATACGAATCCGAAGAAGTATCCGCAGTTGAAGGTACTGAAGTACTCTACAAGTCTCCAATGAATTCGAAAACGAAACAAGAAGAGATTACCGTAGTACTAGGCTACACTAATGTAGATCATTTGAAAGTAGCATTCGATTCAGGTTACGGTTATGCAGAAGCAAATCGTCTAGCTAATATATTGAAGCCTAGAGCACAAGTACGCTTATTCCGAAACATAAACGTCATTTACCAGGGTGTAGTTACTGGTGACATAAGTAATGATGTACAGAGAATCACATACCGTTTTGGTGGAAACAAGATAGGTCTACGTACTCACTTAGAAACTATCCCTTGGAAGGTTTACAACCCAATACTCCAACCTATAAAACCTCATAGAGACTCTACGCTATTCAGAGGCGTTCTTTTATCGAACATGCCTAATGGTGTTGCTGCATTGTTCAGCTTGAAAGAACCTGGAGTTAACGGAGAGCTAGGTCTCCAAGAGTACGAAACAATTGTTAAAGACAAGCTAGGTATATTCAGCAATCTAAAATTTGGTGACAAAATATTAGTTTGTAGAGACGGAAATTCTTGTGACTACTTTATAGTAAACGGTCAGTGTCCTAGCACTCCCCCAACAACACCCCCACCTACAGGTTCTTGTTGTGTACCTGTGTATCCGATATTTGTAAGCTTTGCTGACAGAGGATTCCTCGCTTGCTATGATGGAGTGCCTGAATACGTATGCAATAACTTAGGCGGTACTTGGACTGCTGGCGGTACTTGTCCTAATCCACCAATCTGCGAGGAGCAACAATAACTATGGGCAGCTTTCCATGCGAGTGTTGTCAACAACCTGAATGTGTATGCTTGACTAGAAATGATTTACCTGAAATAACAATTGCAGGGTTCTCACCACAACCAAAGGTTCCACCAGACATATTCGATTGGAAAGAGTCCGGCGAATGCTGCTGGAAACGAGTATTCGTACCAACTACTGCACCGAACTGGACATGTGCATCGTACCCTCTTCAATCTTACGAATGGTCGCATACATGCCAATCGAAATCTTACACATGGCTAAACTATCTTCCTCCAGTATTCCAAGGTAACGCACAAGTACCTTGCCCATTACCAACGTGGTTCTGTTGTCCACCAGACACAACACCTGTTCTTGTAGGAACCACAAACGCTACTTACTCTTTCAAAGGTTCGGTTGTATTCTTTCTAGTATACCGAGTATGGAAGATAGAGGTATACTTAACCCGTAAGATTCTAACTTGTGGTAATGAACAAGTATGTAAGTACGTTTTAGCTAGTAAGTACTTTTACGAGTACAAGACAAAAGCCGAACTGTATTCCAAGGATAAAGTATCTAGGTTAGGTACTGTAAATCTGAATTGCTTTTCTAAGCACCCTTCGTATGACTATAACAGTATCAACGAGCCTAACGCTGATGAAAACGGTTGGGTAGGTTCAGACCCAAAGAGTTGTCAAGACGTAGATGATACGTTCATAAATAATATGACAGATGGTGGAACATTCTCGTTTGATCGTATTCGTCTATTTGATACTATGCCAACAGGCAACGTATTACTGAATAACTCTAACGTACTCTATAGCCTTCCGTGTGAAGTTACTATGTCTACGTTATGTCTTACACAGTTGAACCAAGATACTCAAGTATGTATCTATACTCCAACTATAGATGACGTAGAAGACAATCCAAATGCCTTAGTAGGAACTCCGCCATGCTGGTGTAACATGACAGAGAACCCATTAAGCACCGAGCTAGCTATACTACCTAATCGATGCGATTACTTCGCACCTATTGGAGTACCTAGAACGCAGTTCCAAGTCTATTTCTGCGATGATAGCGGTGTAGGCATAGGTTTAGAACCGGGTGGGACTACGTGTATCATACTATCAGGTGGCTGTGATGACACTAAACCTCCATGCAGTACGTACAATCAACAGTGTGCTCCTACAGATTGGGTTAGCTATCCTTCAACAAATTGCTTACAAACTTTTGCACCTGATTCCTTAGGCATGAACAAAGACCAGTTCGGGCATATACTGTCTAAATTTGATTGCGGGTGTGATCCATACTTCATAGTGGGTCCTGGTGGTACAGCAACGTATCCTTACGAACTCGCCCCAATCTTTACATGGTCAGTTACATGCGAACCTGAGAATTGTTCATCGTGCTGTACATCATTCTCAATGGACTGCCCAGAGTGCGAAGCAGTTAACCCATACAAATGTTATCCAGGGTTCTTGACAACATTTGGAGCATCTGGACTACCTATGATACGTACTATAGACTCTAAAGAGCTAACTTGGAGTTGCTCAGGAGTAACCCAGTACAATCAATGTATTAACGCACCCTCTTGGACAATAGTATTTCCATCATGACAACGAACAACATTTTTTACGGTAAGTCAGGTAAACAACAAGAACCTGCAAAGCCTACTTCTGGTACTTTTAGACACGTAGCTGAACCTGTGGCTGTTAAGAGTGCTGAAGAAGCTAGAGCTTTAGTAGAGCTTGCAAGACTCGAACAACAAGCCGCCCAAGGTCGATTCGCATGGACAAAGAAACACTCGTACTTAGGGTGTGATCCTCAATGGCATGACCTTTGGGAATTACTAATTCCTAACTACGGTTGTCCTTGCATCAAGGAATACAACACATATAAAGAATCCAACCCACCAGACTTTTCAAGTGATGAAGCATACTTCATGTGGGGTTACAATCTCCACAAATGGGTATGTGCCAAGCTTGAGAAGCCACAACTAACTATTGAACAAGCACTAGAACAATGGAATCGCAAATTCGATGAACAAGGCAACAGCATACGCACGTAGAGACGTAGGGGAAGTAATCCTAGAGATTCTATCCGGCTACAACGTTGAACTAGAAATCCCCAAGTGTTGTGCAAGCTTGTATACCGTATTCAACGGTTTCGGGCCTGAGTTATGCTTGCAATACTGCGACCGATTAGCAGGTATCGTCTTAACGAGCGATACGCTAAAAAAGTACCCCCATCACGAACGTATAAGTAAGCGATTTATAGAATTGCTAATTCGAAAAGCAGTTAGAAATTGCCTACTTGACAAACCTATTCCAGTCAGTTATACTTTATCTCCTACTCCAGAAAAGGAATCGAGCGATGCCGTTGAAACGTGGGAACTCCCGTCAGACAATCTCACAGAACGTTCGGAAAGAAATGCTTCGAGGGAAACCGCAGAACCAAGCGATAGCGATAGCAATGTCGAAAGCTGGTATGAAGAAGCAAGCACCGACGAAAGCGAAGAAGGGTAAATCCCGATGAAGAAGACCCGTTGTTGGAAAGGATACGAACCCGTAGCAGGGAAGAAAGCTTATAGCGAAGGTAGTTGTAAGAAGTCTTCTCAACAATCCAAGAAAGTTAAAACCCAATCATGGCAAAAAAATCCTCAGCTTGGCAACGCAAAGAAGGCAAGAACAAAGAAGGGGGGCTAAACGAGAAAGGCAGACGTTCTTATGAACGCGAGAATCCTGGATCGAACTTGAAACCCCCTGTTAGCAAAGAACGTGCTAAGAAGTCCAAAGCTGACGCTGGAAGACGTAAATCGTTCTGTTCCCGTATGTCAGGTATGAAGAGTAAACTCACTTCATCCAAGACTGCAAACGATCCAAATAGTCGGATCAACAAATCGTTACGTAAATGGGATTGCTAAGTAACAGTAATCCTTCCATCCCCTCTGTCTATTTAATGCAATGAACAACACTCAAATTGACGAATCCCGATACGCTTGTTTCGTAGCTTCTCGAACAAAGAATCCTTTGCTAATACGAGACTTAATTGCTGGCAGCGAGAATGAGTATATGAACATTCTTCACGCAGCTATTGGCATAAGTACTGAAGCTGGTGAGTTACTAGACGCTATTAAGAAAGCGTTTATTTACGGTCAACCCATCAACGTTGAAAACGTTATCGAAGAACTTGGCGACCTTGAGTTCTACATGCAGATGATTCGTAACGCGATGCAAATAAATCACGGTGACGTGATTGAAGCAAACGTCAAGAAACTTGAACTAAGATATCCTCTGAAGTACACAGACGAATGTGCTAAAGAGCGTGCTGACAAGCAAGGCTCTGAAGAGTAGTCAATCTCGTTTCTCCAACACTGTTAGTTAAACATGAACAAAGAAGAAGCGGCGTATCTGCTATCTCAATCTATTGATCCTGAAATTCGAATACTGAATCGTAAGCTCCCAAGACCAAAGTACGGTACAGGGGGCAGAACCACAAACCTTACGCAATGCGTATGGTTCGAGGCGTTATTCGACCTTCAAGAGAAGTACATGATACTTGGCAGTTTCGACAAAGTTATTACTGACAGTCTTATACTTGCTAACTGGGTTAAAGAGTACGAAGGGAAAGGTACTCACCAGTTAACAGGTAGACAGATTGGTGGTGGTATCTCTTCTGGCAAGATTTCAATTGGCATGTACAGAAACAAACATCGTAAGGGAAGACTTTACGACAACCAACCAAAGCCGTTTCTGTTATCGCTCAAGTATTGTGCTCAGAAGTACCCCTGCAAAGAAAAAACCAAAGCTGTAGTACCTTTGACTCTTGAAGAGATTCGAGAGCTATGTATGGACTACAAGATTGCCGATCCTCGGTTCTTCTCTCCTAAAGAGATAGCCGACATAAAAGCTTACGCAGACAAGAACAACGAAAGGAACCTTTGGGGCATTCCAAACAAAACTGAATGGGATGAACTCAACAAGTCGGTTCCTGGAGGCATTTATGGAAGGGTACATATTTACAATGAAACGTACAGCGAAGACTGGTCTCCCCTTACGTGGTAACTTCTTAGCAGAAACGATTGACTGTTGTAATCGTTGCGACTTAGGGAGTAGCTGTATCACAACAACTCGATGCGTCGATGCTCGAAACAAAGTCTTTCAAGTTAAACAAGTCTACGTATTCGTAGACGAGTACCCAAGCGATGTTGAGCGTGTTCTAAACGAACCTTTGGTTGGTGCTGTAGCAGACCCGTTGAAGACTATACTTTCTTCTTTTCTCCCTCCAGAAAAGATTTATGTAGCGTATGTCAACTATTGTGCAACACACGAAGACAAGATTCTTGAGACTGACAGGAAAGCTTGTCTTCCAAACTTACAGTTAATACTTAGCACTTTAGAACCCTTAGGTATATTCGCACTAGGCTCTAAGGTAAGCAAGTTCTTAACCAAGAATGGTATCACCCACACAGAGTTGCCTGCAAAATTTAACGTGTACGTAAACGAGTTAGATAGGCAACGTCTTCGTTTAACCCTCAAACAATTCTTCGATGAAAGGTAATACAGTGGCAAATCGCAAATCAAGATGGGACTTGTACGAGGATGGAGTTTCGTACTCTCTCCTTTGTAAATTCCGAAACTGTAGAGAACGGTTTCGAATACGTACTGTAGAAGGGCTAAGACCTTCTGAACGTAGAGAAGCAATGGAGTTCGGTACGATATTCCATAAAGCTTTGGAGTACGCGGCACAAAAGAATACAACGTCACAGACAATTACGAAGCTAACTAAGTTCTACAAAGATACAAGTGTAGACCCTATGTTAGTTCGTCAAGCTTGTATCCTTGTACCGCATTACAATCGTTACCATGCTTCTGAGAAACTAAACTACGTAGCTCAAGAAGAAGTATTCGATATCCCATACAAGTCTCACGTAACTGGAAAGATTCTTCGCATACGTGGTAGACGTGACGAAGTTTTCAAGAGAGGTTCACATCTATGGCTTCAAGAAAACAAGACGAAAAGCACTATTGATGAAGACAAGATTCTCAAGACATTGCCTTTCGACTTGCAAACAATGCTGTACGTCTACTCCATGACACATGACTATAAAGGTCAGAAGATTGGGGGAGTCCTCTACAACGTAATTCGTAAGCCTGGACTCAAGCAGAAAGTTAACGAGTCAGATAACGCATTCTTGCAACGTATCAATAACGAAGTTGCCGAAGACGTTACCAACGCTTTAGCTACAAATGGAACGTCCCACTATTTCAAACGTTATGAAGTGGATTTAGTTCCATCTGACATAACAAACTTCTTCAACAAGACTCTAGTTCCATTGCTAGAGAGCGTTGTAGTATGGTGGGAGTCTATTAAGTCAAACCCGTTCGATCCCTGGAAGGACGGCCAGGGAAATCCAAATCCGCACCATTACCAAACACCGTTCGGAATTTACGATCCAATGACGCTCGGCGTAGGCGACTACTACGATTACGTAACAAGCGGATCGAAATTGGGATTAGAACAAACCGAAACTTGTTTTCCAGAACTCCAAGGAGAGCAAGGCCAGTCGATAGGAAAAAGCGAGAAAACCAATAAAAAACCAGCTAAAAAATAGTTGGAAAAAATTTTCCCAAACCTGTTGACATTCAGCTATCACACAGTTAGACTTCTACTCCCTCGATTGATTCACCTAGAAAAGAAAGGGTTGGTTATGCCGCCGAAAGCAAAGCGGGTTGTACCTTCGACCGTTAAGAAGAAGACAACCACAGCGAAAGCTAGCAGTTCCGATGAATGGGAATTGCCAGGGCCGGAAGACTTGATTCAACCATCAAGTAACTTCTTCGACTACTATACAGTTCTTCATGGAACCGCAGGTGTCGGAAAGTCTTCGCTAATGGCTTCGATTCCAGGCTCGATGATATTTCAATTCGAACCTGCAAGACGCAACATTGTTGCACGCCAAGTAAACTTTAGAATCGCAACTGTTCCTGAATTGGAAAGAGGCGTTGAGAATGCTTGGGTTAAATTTACAACTCTGCTAGAGAAAGCGGAGAGTGATTCTACGATTAAAGTAATCGGAATCGACAACATTTCAGAATGTTACAAAGCTTGTGAGAACAATTGGTTACTTGAGAACAACATGGAATCAGTACCTAGTAAAGACTATGGTGCTTCTCGTTCTCAAATCACCAGAGAGTTTGAACGAGTCTTAAACAGCTTGAAATTCAACTCACGGTTAGGCGTTATCTTCACAGCACATACAAAGGAGCGTGAAGGCGAATTGAACACTGGTACAACTGAGACTATGTACAGTCCAGCTTGTCCTGGTGCAGTTTTTGAATGGTTAAAGAAAGCAATGGACTTTGCTTTCTTCGTGGGCTACCACGACAACAAACGTGCAGTACATTGCAGATGGGATACTATCTGGACTAAGTGTGGTGTACGTGATCGGTTCTGTAACACAGCAGGAAAACCTCTAAATGGTTTCTTCTTACCAACAGACCCGACAAAAGGTTATGAAACTTTGGTAAAGGCTTGGGACAACAAAATCAAGTCCGGCATTTTCCAAGAATCTGAAGAGTAGTTACAGCTTAACAAGTTCCGTAGTGGTTTAATAAATTTCACATTGCAAAGGTATGAATGATGGTCAAAAAACCAACAACAGCAAAACCCGGTAAGGCTTCTGGTGACAACGACACTTCCGCACAGTTCTTTGCCAGCTTGAAGAAGAAAGGTTCGATTCTCAAGAAGGTTGGCAAGGAAGAGGCTCCAAAGGGTTACACTACCCTTGAAGAGCAAGTAGAAGCCTTTGGTATGAAGGCAGAGAAGAAGGTTACGACAACTGCAAAATGCACAGGTGCTCGTTGCGGTGTCAACAAGAACGGCCTATTCGTTACGTTCAACTTCGTTTGCAACGGTTCAATTGGAAAGGGCCAAACCCCTCAGAAGTACATCGAACTTTGTGAACGTGGAAAGCGCACCGAAGAACAACAGTACCGCGAACTGGCATTCACGCTTCAACGTTTGGGTTACGAAACGGATGACCTTGGGCCAGACAACTTGAAGGAACTCCTTGAAGCCGTCAAGAAGGATCAGCCTACGGTATCGATTACATTGTCTGGATACCAAGTGACCAAGGATGGTGTGAAGACCATTGGAATCGACGTTCGAGTTAACCGCTTGATCGAGGATGACGAAGCGGAAGACGAAGAGGAAGAAGACGATACCGAGGATGAAGAGGAAGAAGAAGACGATTCAGAGGACACCGAGTCCGATGAAGCCTCTGACGAAGAAGAAGAAGAAGATTCCGATTCTGATGAAGAGGAAGAGTCTGACGAAGAAGAAGAAGAGGAAGAAGAAGACAACCTCGAAACTCCTGAAGAGTGGGTAGGCTCCAAAGCCACAGTTAAGACCGCGAAGATGGCTAAGGCCAGCAAGGTAACTCTCGTGTCTTATGACGCGAAGAAAAAGACCTTCAAGGCTCAGAACGCCAAGAAGGAAAACCTAGTCGTCAAGCTTGACGAAGTACAAGAAGTACACTAAGCTTTTCGAATCAGGGATTCCCTGTTTGTTTGTAATAGCTAGTCTGCCTGCTACTGATTAGCTAAGTGATTGTATCGGTCTTTAGCTCGAATCAAAAGTACTTAGATCATGGCCTGAGTACACTCCTTACTGTAGCTGAAGACTGATACATCACCTTGCAAGACCAAGCGTACTAAATCCTCAAGTACGCTTGGTTTTTTTATCTACATACTACAAAACTTGGGTACACAAAAATGGTTGCACTAGCACGTAAGCGTAAGATAACGAACAACAAATTCATAGCAATCGATACTGAAACCACAGGGTTGTTTGGTGCTCATGGTTGCAGAGCATTCGCAATATCAACTTGCGATCAAGACGGAAATACAAACTACTTCGAAGCACCAGTTGATCCATTCACAAGAGTTCCTAAGTGGGACCTAAAGGTACTTCAAAAGGCTTGGAAGCTAATTAGCTCTTTCAAGGTTCACGTATATCACAACATGAACTTTGATTGCTGGATGCTTTCTCTCCTCCCCTTCCAGAAATTTGAAGAGTTGCCGAGACTCTACACGGAAGGCGTTTTCGAATATCACGATACCATAGTTCGTGCTCACGTTATCAAGTCTGACGATCCATTAGGACTCAAAGAACAGGCATTGCTTTATTGCGATATCCTGGATAACGACGAACATGAACTAGATGATTGTGTTAAGTCCCTTCGTCGCAACGCAACAGTTAAAGAGCTTAATTGGGCATTGGCTTCAGAAGAGATACCAGAGTTAGCAGGTCAGAAGGATCGTTTTCACAAATGCGACTTCTGGCTACCTAAAGCCTATGCAGACTACTTTGAACTTGAAGAGTCCCACGAGTACCATTCAATATGTAAGGTATACGCGATCAAAGACGCTATACGTACTGCTGGATTGTTCATTCGTCAACAAACTACATTCGAAGAGTCGGAGCACTTAGAGTATCCTTACAGCATTCAAAGAAAGCTTATACCGGCTATCTTTAGAATGTCTCGTAATGGTCTCTCGTTGAACCGAAAGAACTTTTCCAAGAGTCTATCAGAAGCAGAACAAGATAGAGAAGCTGCATTGAGCGAAATGCGAGATATCTTGGAAGACGAATCATTCAACCCTAACAGTGGCCCTCAACTCAAACAAGTACTGTATAGCTACCTTGGATTCAAGACTGACCGTACAACAAAGACTGGTAATCCTTCAACGGATAAGAATGCACTACCTGAACTCAAGAACCAAAGAGTATCTAAGAAAGCACATAGATTCTTAGACGCTCTATTGGCTTACCGAGCAGTAAATTCCGCAGTTACGTACTTGCAATCTTATTCAAGATTCCAGTTAGATTGGAAGCTGTACCCATTCGTTCACCAATGCGGTACAGATACAACTCGAATGGCGATGCAATCACCTAACGGTCAGAACATCGGCAAGGGTAAAGAAGTACTAGACGAGAACGGTAATCCAGTTGTTGTTTACTCGATTCGTAAAGTATTCGGCCCAAGTGATAACGAAATATGGTCATCTATTGACTACGATCAGTTACAGCTTAGAATCTTTGCTTACTGGTCGAAAGACCCTAAGCTGATTAAAGCGTTTGAAGACGGATTCGACTTTCACAATTACATGGCGATGCAGATATTTGAGACTGCCGAGCCAACTAAGCTACAACGGAGAATAGCAAAGAATGTCAACTTTGGGTACATATTCGGTGCTGGAGAATCGAAGATCGACGCAACATGCGGAATGCCTGGAATCTTTAGAAGAGTACAGACACTATTTCCGTGTGTTACGGAATCCATTGCAAGAACAATCGCATCCGTCAAACGAAACGGATACGTCGAAACCGCCTCAGGCTATCGATTGCGAGTCCCAAGAAACAAAGCCTACGCAGGTGTAAACTACATCGTGCAAGGTACTGAAGGGGACATAGTTAAACTAGCACTTACTAATTGCGACAAGTATCTGCTAGATAACTTTGCCAAAACTGAGTCAGTTAAGAAAAACCCAACAACAAGCAAAGGTAGGCTAGTCCTTCAAGTCCACGATGAACTACTCTTTGCACTAGCTAAACTGTTAGGCTATACCAAGATCAACAAAACGTTACTTGACCTTGCAAAGATCATGCAGGACGCTGGTAACACCTTTGGAGTACCTTGCATTTGTAAGCCAGAAGTAATCGTAAACAACTGGTCAGAAGCTAAGAAACTAGATGAATGGAAGTTACAATCCGTATGAGCGAACCACACTCACCGGACTACTATAAAATGGTCTTTGCAAGACTAGCTGTAGTACTCCGAATCTTTCACAGAGACTTGAACTTTGGGTTCATTACTACAGTTATTGAACGTGACAAGATCAACATAAGATGGGCAGTACGAAGAAAGGGGTATCCCTTATTCAAGTATGATGTGCCGATAACGTTTGAAAGCTTGTATGAGTTAAGTTCTCAACAGAACGAGAACCTGTACCGTATGGCCGAGACTCTAACAAAACATGCGTTACAACTACTACCCAAAGAGCTAATCAAGAAAGAACAACCGTCCAATGATTAACACACAAAACCCTGCTGACTTCTACAAATTCTTTGCAATCACACCGACCAAAGAAGTCAAAGACAATTACGTAGCAACCTGCCCGTTTGCAGATTGTAATAAGCCAAACCATTTCTACTTCAACAAAACAAATGGACTCTTCAACTGCAAGAAATGTAACCGGACTGGAAACTACTATAGTTTCATTACTTCGTTTCACGCCTCGCTCAAAAACTTCACTACTGAAGAAGATTACAAGTTTTTGGAAACGGAAAGAGGCATCCCAACAGAGATATTCCAGCTTGCTCATTGGTATCGAAATCCACTCACAGGACGCTGGTACGTTCCATACTATGGCGACAACGGATTACTCAACCTTGGGGCATTCAATCCTGACAACTTTAATCCAAAAAACCGATTTAGGATTTTTAAGTCCCCAGGACTGGAATTGCAGCTATATTATTTACAAGCCAGTAGAAAACTCGAAGACGAAGTTATCGTTACAGAGGGAGAGTGGGACGCATTGGCATGTTATGCAGCTTTCAGAGCATTGCGTAAGGATGCACCTACAATTTTGGGACTACCAGGGGCAACGAGTTGGAAGCAAGAATGGAACACTCGCTTCAAAGGTAAGTCCTTAGCGTTCTTCTTTGACAAAGATCAAGGCGGCGAACAAGGTATCGAAGTACTTCGTAACAGGTCTGCTGGACTTCGTTACAGTATTGCTAATTGGGAAGCTTCATCGCTCAGCAAGTTGAAGCTTGTTAAGAAGGGTGAAGAACTCAAAGATGTACGCGACATTTGGACCAAGGCCAAAGTAAAGAGTGAAGTGCTATCAGTACTTCTCGATATGGCGGCTACGACCAAAGAAGACAGTATCGATAATGCAGTACCCGAAGAAGAAGGTGATGCAGTTAAGAAAGCGTTTGCTGTAGACGTAGACGCAATCCAACCCATTACTTCTTTCTCTACCTTCCAGAAAAATATCAAGGATAGCTTGTACACCAACAAGTCTATTCTTCAAACGATTCAAGCCATACTAGCTACTGCATTGTCAGTACGCTTACCAGGAGAACCCTTATGGTTGTTCGTGGTAGGCCCTGCTTCATGCGGTAAGTCAACTGTAATTGAAGCGTTTGGTGGCGAGAACAAGTACTTCTCCTACAGTTCCAAGCTTACATCTAAGTCTTTGGTATCTGGTTGGAGAAACCAAGATGGTAGTGACGCATCGACCTTGCACAAGCTTGACCAGAAGTCTTTGTTTATCAAGGACATGACAGTTTTGCTTGGTATGCCTCAAGGCGTACAGCAAGAGCTATGGGACTTACTACGCGATGCTTATGATGGTTACATCAAGGTACAGTACGGCAACGGTAAGGTATTCGAAGCTACTGACTTCAAATTCAATATCATTGCTGGCGTTACTCCGATCATCTACAAACACAACGATGCTTCATCTGGAGAACGATTCCTACGTATTGACTTCTTGGGATCGGACTTCGACGAAGACGCTCACATGGACTTAGCATGGGATTCCGCAGGAACAAAGAGAGAGAACAAGGTCAAGCTTCAGAATACGATGCTTGGTTACTACAAGCACTTGTTTGATACCTTCGATCCTGAGAACCCTGCTGAGATTCCACAAGCTATCCGAGAGAAGGTCAAAGCCTTGTCGAAGACAGCGGCAAGACTTCAAACTGAAGTTGTGAAAGATCGAAACGAAGGTATGATTTACCGGCCACAATCCGCAGTAGCAACACGGTTACAGTTACAGTTCAAGAACTTCATGATTGCATTGGCTCACGTTAGAGGCGAGAAGGTAGTTAGCGAAGACACTTACGATATTGTTCGTAAAGTAGGATTCGATTCCTGCCCAGGTCTGAACCTCGAAGTGGTAGACTACTTACGCAAGGTAGGCCAAACAACTCGTAAGGACTTGGTAAACAAGCTAAGGATTCCAAGTACTCGAATCCATCAAATCGTTACTGACCTAGAACAACTAGGCATTATTCATCAAGGCAAGGAAAACAACAACTCTGGCAATCGTGGCAGAGATACGTACGTTTATACTTTGTCCGAAGAACTCATTTCATGTTTGGAGACTGTCCGTGTTAAGACTAATAACAAGACTGGAAAAAGTAGAGGACCCCAAGGTACACGTAACGATAAGCGACCTTCAGACAAAGGAAAGCAAACTACTAAGCGAAAGCACCAAGCTTAGTATCCTGAATCAATTAGAACGCTTGCTAAGTATCGCTTCATCGAATAACATGGTGTTGCAGGAACCCTATAGCACCAAACCCGAATCGATTTCAACAGTTATCGATGAACTAGCTAAGTTACAACAACTTGGTGGCTCGCATACCTACACAGTACGCAAGTCATGCGACGAAGCTGGCAACATCAAACTGTTGATCGAGATTACACCAGTATCCGAGTAACATGAAAACCCTAATCGATAAGTACAAAAGTCAGTACCCTTGGATCAAGTCTTTTATCCATCTAAAGGGTACTGACATGTACATCGGTGAAGTCAATCCAAATGACTTACCACCCAATCCGAAGAATTGGCGAGTCCACTCGCAACGCCAACGAGCAACGTATAAAGCGTTCTATGAGAAGTTCGGGTATCTAGGGCTAGCTCTATTCAACATTCGCACCTACAAGTTACTTGACGGTCACATGCGAGTGGATGAAGCTGTAAAGAGCAACGAGAAAGCAATTCCGATAGTCATAGTAGACTTGGCAGAAGAAGCTGAGAACGAAGTACTCGCTACACTCGACAACATCGGCCTACTAGCGATCACCAACAACGAAGCTTTGAAGAGTTTGACCAAGAGCGTTGATACCGCAATGTCCAAGGTCAAAACGGAGAATGATCGTAAGCTAAAGCAACTACGCAAGGACGTTCTAAGTACTGACTTCGGTACTAAACCCGTACTGAAGCAATCCAAGACTAGACTTCGACCTGTTGAACCAGAAGAAGCACCAGAGCAAGAGACTGATGATTCTTCTTCCTCCCCTCCAGAAAACTATGAGTCGGGATGGGAAGGCGGGCCTATTCAAACGTTCATCAATCCAGCTATTCTTTATGATGGTCTCACTGAACTAGGTATACCAGAGCTATCTAAGGATTACTTGGCTACTCCAGACATAGCACCTAGATTCACGTATCCTGATGAACCACTAGATAAAGCATACCATTGCTATACTCAAAGCTTCTCTGAAGAATACGATCCAGGTTGTATTGGCTTCTACACTGAAGATCACAAGTTTGAGTGTGTATACGATCAGGCTGTTGACTTCGTTGAATGGGCATTAGGCATGAATCCGAAATGCTTGATAGGCCCTGACTTCAGTTGCTACACTCACTATCCGTTTGCCAAGAATATATGGGCATTGTATCGAGCTAGATGGTGTACTCGATTCTGGCAAGATAACGGATTGAACGTTATTCCAAACGTACCTATCTTGGATGGAGCACCTTACAAGCTATCCATCAAGTACTCATTAGAGACACTTCCAACAAGAGCTACGCTAGCAATCCAATGCCGTACCAATGAGCAGAAAGCCGCAGAAGGATTAACCAAGTGGGTTAACAAGATCATTGAAGTCTGCAAGCCAGAATGTCTAGTTATGTATGCTGGTGAAGAAAAGCAAAAGTACATGATAGGTGACTTGAAGAAAGCTAAGACAGAGCTTATCTTTCTACCACAGATCATTACTGTTAAACGCAAACGCTACAAGTAAGGAATTAGCTAATGGCATCCAAACGTACTGCACCAATCACAGTTAAGCTATCTACCACTCCAGGCAAGAAGCGAAAGAAGAAATCAGCGAATGGCAAACCTATCAAGGAGACAGATAGGAAACAAGCCGCAGCGAACGAGAAGAAATCCGCTAGAGAGCTAGCTGCTGACGAAGCCAAGAAACGCGGTGCATCTACGGATGAACTGAATCGGATCAAAGGCAAGAACCCAGGACGAACAAGAAAGCCAAAGTCTAAGGCATCCCCTAAAGGCGGTGCTAAGATTCAGACACCCAAACTGTTCGGTAAGAGTCGAAAAAGAAAAACCAGAAAAACTACAACTAAACCTAAAAAGTCAGTTGCAAAGTCCAAGCCTCGTAAGTATAGTAACAATCCATCTGCTGTTCGTTCCAGAGAGTATCGTGCTAAGAAACGCTTAGAGCAAGAAGCAAGAAACTTGTTCAGGGGTACAATGTCACAAGCTCCACGACGAACACCTAAATCCTAACAACCCATTTAAGGAGTACTTAAAATGGCAAAAAAACCGTTACAATCGAAGTCTCTTAACAAAGCTGCTGCAATCCTTGGTTCTTCTGGTGGCAAGAAGGGCGGCCCTGCACGAGCAAAGAAACTGTCTTCTGAACGAAGATCAGAAATTGCTTCTAAGGGGGCCGTAGCTCGCAACACCAAGTACGCAAAGAAAGACATTGCAGTTAACACGGCAAGAGGCAAGACGAATACCATGTTCCAAGCAAAACGGAGAACTCCATAGTGTCGGTACAAACCCATCCATTCGGACACCCTAAGGCTCGCAAGTTCATCAAGGGCGATCACATTCCACATCAAAAGGTTGTCATCAAGGGCGATACCCTTGAGCAAGCCGCAATGGTCTGCCTGATTGCAGAAGCATTCCAAGGTCGCGGAGCGTTGTCAAAGCCTTTGAAGGAAGCCGCCAAAGCCCTCGTTGAGAAGTTCGAGAAGTCGAACCCAGATTTCAAATTCAGCAAGTTTAGCCGGGATCGTAACAAGACTTCCGAATCTGTTGCCCCCAAGTCTTCAAAATCGAAGCCAGAAAAGGCCAAACCTTCGAAGACGGACAAGAAGACGGATTCCAAGTCTAGCCCCTCCAAGAAGCCTTCCAAGGCTCCAAAGAAGGGATCGAAAGAACCGGCCCTTGCTGGAGCATAATTCCCTGTTATCAATAAATTCAGCATTGCATGAATGTGAAACCCCTGCTATGCTGAGTTAGAACTCTGAGAAGAGTTTGGTGACAGAGGGATGGAAGACCCGTCGAAACTACCTTGCAGGTTTCGGCGGGTTTTTTCGTATCTAAATCTTATCTAAAATAATTCAGATAATTTTTAGTTGAATCTATTGACAAGGGGATTCTAGTATCCTATCTTTACTTACGTCATAGCAACTGCCGAAAAAATGTTCGACCGTACATAGAAAGGGATTACTATGAAGAACAACTAATCGTTAGTTACAGGTACTTCAGCAAGCCTCAATCAAGAAAGAGAGCAATGTCAGCAACGCAACAACTTCAGGAACGATTCGAAAAGAGAATGCGAATCGCTCAAGGCACAGTAGACTTTTCAACAGTTTGGAAGCTTGGTGAATGGTTCATGGAGAACCTTAGAGCCGCACTTCAAGAAAGTGACTTGGCTTCGATTCCAAAAGAACAACTGTTAGACTTGGTGGATCGAATGTACGACAAGTACATACTACCAATGGACTTGCCAGGACCCGACCTGATTATCGACCCATTCTTGAAGCGTATGATTACATCGCAAGCTTCATCACTTTGGGAAACGGTATTCAAGCCAAACCAAAAGTAACTATCTAACTGTTAGGTAGTACTGACTTCGAAGAAGACAAACACAGGAACAAAACAAGTGTATCAAAAAACACCACTACTCACAGCAATTGCTTTCATGCTTGCAACCTTACCGTTATTCGCACAACAATGTCAGAACGGAGTCTGTTACCAACCAGCACGCACCGTTGTCCGTGAAGTTGTTGTAGAGCCAACAACCCAAGTAGTCGAATACTTTCAAGAACACCAACCAGTACGAAGCGTATCGCAAGCCGCATTGAAGACAACTCAACAAGTTGCTGAAGGAACACTTCGACACGTAGGCGGGGCATTCGCTCTAGGTGCTCGCTATGAAGGCGTAGGATTCTCTACACGTTCCGAAAACGATGCGTTGCAGAAATGTTGTTACAGCAATCGTCCCATTGTGGATAAAAGCGTTCAGTACGGCTACAACCGTAAACTCCGAGCATGGGGTTGGTTCGCTACTATTCACACTAGGTAGCTGTTTGGGGCTTCAATAGAAAAACGTGAACTAGCTTGGTACACGAGTGGTTTCACTTAGCTTGAAGTCCCCTGAACACCCAGACAGATAGTGAAAGGAAGGTGGCAACTAAACCAATAGTTGCAAAGACTGGTAGCTCAGAATATAGAGCTAGGGGTCGCACCCCTGGTCGTAGGTGAGAACCCTACCCAGTCTTTTAGAATCAGCGGCGTGGATAGTACACCGGGACAATGACGAATTACCAGTACGTACCGTTGCAACGGTAAGAACCAAATATAGAAACCGTACATGTAGGTAGCCAATCCTACCTGATTCTTTTATAGATACCGTAGCGTTTAAGCCTTCAATTTGTTTAGTGATTGACTGCTAAAGTCTCTACATAAATTCACTACAACAATGCGACTTAAATACTACGGTATCTTTTTTTTTCTCCCTCCCTCCAGAAAAGGTATGTTTGGAAATGTTACAAACTCTTTCACCAGATTATAGTTACTTAGCAAGCTTGCAACGAATTCTATCAGAAGGTAGTAAGCGTACTGACAGAACAGGTGTCGGTACTATCTCAATGTTTGGATTGGTAACACAATACAATCTGAGTCATCAATGCTTTCCTCTTCTTCGTAGTAAGAGACTCTCATTTCATAATATCAAACATGAACTGATATGGTTTCTTCGCGGAGAGACGAACATCAAATACTTACAAGATAACAACGTTCATATATGGGACGAATGGGCAGATGCCCAAGGAGAGCTAGGGCCTGTATACGGAAAGCAATGGCGTGATTGGCAAGGGATCGACCAAATAGAAGTCATCGAACACCAACTACGCCGTGATCCATTTTCAAGACGCATGATTCTATCCGCTTGGAACGTCTCCGACTTGCCTCGTATGAAACTACCACCATGTCACATGATGTGTCAGTTCTATGTGAGAGTAAGTCCTTCCGGTACAAGATACTTAGACTGTCAGATGTATCAACGTAGTGCAGACTTCTTTCTAGGAGTCCCATATAACATTGCATCATACGGTCTCTTAGTAGAACTGTTATGCTATGTACATGACTTCTTACCAGGAAGACTTATGCACGTAGTTGGTGACGCTCACATTTACTTGAATCACTTAGAACAAGTGAATGAGCAACTTAGCAGAGCAGGTAAGCTTGGTACTCAATATCCTAAGCTATCTCTTGACAGTCCAGAGCTATTGAACAAGCCATATTCAATCCTTGATATGGTCGATCATGCTAAGGATATCAACATCATTGACTATGGCCCTCTACCAGCTATTAAAGCTCCAATAGCTGTCTAATAAATTCTGCATTGCATTATCAATAGTACTCTCGCTTGAGCGTTCAAGCGGGAGTGCCTTTTCAATAGTGCAAGTATGTGCGACCGCACATATCTATATGCGTGTGTGCGGGTGTGCTCGCCCGTTGCGCGCCTGCTTCCTAGTAATGCTCGGTGGTTTGGGAATCGGCAAAATAAAATTCCTAGAATAGTTAAACATTACTTGACGCAACGCCGATATTATGGGATAACTATTGAACGAATCGACGGGATTTGTCTCATTATGAGACGGCCCTGATTTGTTCGCATTATGCGAATTCGTTTCAAGCTTTAATCGATGCAAGCTTGCAACGAATCACATTGCATCGAAACAACTATTGCTAGGGGATTGTGAACATGGATGAAGAATGCTACGTAATTCAAGTATTGTTTGAAGGTAAATGGGTAGACCTTTCGAAGTACAGATACACTGATGAAGAATCAGAAGCAAGAGCATTGTCACTTGCAGAGAATGTACTTCACCAATCTCGTAAACGAGCATCACTGTACGATCATAGAATCATTCAAACCAAAGTTGTCATATTCGTACCACGAAAGGATTAGTTGTCATGGCAAGGTTGATGACTATTTTTGACGCATGTAGACAAGAGTGTGCTGAGAACCCGATGCGATACATCGATCAGCATAGGTGTCTTACTTATCACGTAACAAAGACCACAATGGTCATGCGTCTCCATTACCGTGAATGGAATTCATTAGCACCACCATCTACTTCGATGTGCGGTACTTTGATCCGATGTTACTTCAACCCAAGTGAACCACGAAGCAACTACATTGTTGCTTACGGTTCAACCAAAGCAGAGTCCAAACGAGCAATCCGAAACTTCCTTGAAAGGTATCCTTTAGCATGTATATCCGAACCAAGTACCATCCAGCATCAATCACCAAGCCTGCCCGTATCAGCGTCTCCTTTTGTGAATCACACAGAAACACTGATGCAGTCATAGCACGTAGCTATATCTCTTTTGAAGAGATTAAATACTACAACTTCTCAAGCACTAGAGAAGAAATGCTCTACGCATTGGAACGTTTCTTCGAACTTCAACGCAAAGCTGGTTGTCCCTTGCTCAAAGGTACAAGTCCAGTAGACAAGGCTTGGGATTTAGTAGCAGTTCAGCTCGACAATTACGATTGGCTGTTCGTTTCAAACAATTGTGTAGTACCGTCCATTGTTACCAAAGCTTCTCGTGAAGCGATTCGTAGATCAATGGAAGTACTAACCCCTCCAAATCGTCGTTAACAATTCATTCTGTTCCACTCACCAAACATTTCCATTCCAGGAGTATTTAATTATGGCAACCAAGACATCTAAGAAGCTCAAGTTGACTGTTGAACAAACCGCTATCAAGAATGCACTACAAAAGACTGGTGATAACATCATCGTCATGGCTCGTGCTGGTGTTGGCAAGTCATCCACCCTAGTCGAGATTGCACCGCGAGGTTCCGTCATCCTTTGCTTCAACAAGCAACCAGCACTTGAAATGCAAGAGAAGCTTGGTGCTGGCCGTGTTGCATCGACCTTCCATTCATACGGCTTGAACATGATGCCCAAAGGCTCATGGGTAGACAAGTCCGGCTACCAGATGCGTGAACGTATCAAGAAGGTATGCTTTCGTGGTCAAGACCCCACGCATCCTGAACAGTGGACTTTGCTCAAGAGTGTAGAGCAGTCCGTATCATGGCTCAAGACCATGGCTACCATGCCAGGGGAGTCCTTGGAAGTAATCAAGCAAGTGCTTACTGATGAGCGTCTCACACTTGACGTATCAATTGACGAAGTTGTAGAGCCTGCCCACAAGGTTCTTGAACTTTGTGCTCAGAAGGTCAAAGGCAAGTTCGGTGAGGGCTACGCTTGTAGCTACGATGACATGCAATGGCTACCATTCGTACTCGGACTCGGCAAGCAGAGCGTTGACACCCTATTCGTTGACGAAGCCCAAGACTTGAATCCGATTCGCATGGCGTTGGCCCTGCAATGGGGACAACGTATCGTAGCAGTAGGTGACGACAAGCAAGCCATCTACGCTTTCAATGGTTCCATGTCTGATTCTCTCTCCATCTTCCAGGAGAAGACTCAGGCAGTCTCGCTTCCATTGACAGTATGTTGGCGTTGTCCAAGTAGTCACTTAGACAAGGCCCGCGAGTTGGTTCCCGATATCCAAGATCGTCCCAACTGTCCTGTTGGTGAAATCATAGATGCAGACTGTATCGACTACGACAAGTACACTGATGACGGAGTACTCATCATGTGTCGTACCAATGCACCGTTGATTCGACAATACTTGAACCTTCGACGCGAACAGAAGGAGCAAGGTGGTAACGACGTAGTATTCTTCGCAAGTGAAGGGATTGCTACAACCTTGAAGAACCTCATGGGTTGGAAGAAGCAACAATCTCTTGACGGAGAATGGCGTATGAAGTTCGTTGAGAAGATCGACAAGCTTTCGAGCAAGACGAAGAATGCAACGATGCAGGGCGTATACGCTGACTACAAAGACATTGGCTTGGAGATTGCAGACTCAGGACAATTCAATACTCTTGGTGAAGTCCATGCGTTCCTTGACGAAGAGTTCAAGAAGCCAGACCTTAAAGACCTGGCTGAGAACACGATCATGCTGAGTTCAATCCATTCATCCAAAGGACTCGAACACAACAACACCGTTGTATTTGGTACGTCCCAACTACCCCATCCAAAAGCAATCTTGGCTTGGGAGAAGGAGCAAGAGCGTAACTTAGAGTATGTAGCTTTGACTCGTGCAAAGCAATCAATGACCCTTATACCGGAGTGCTAATGCAAGTATTCCTACCACACGCATCGATAAGTGATTCAGTACGTTGCCTAGATAAATCCCGTCTAGGCAACCAGGTATGGCGAGAAGCTAAGACCCTAATAAATGGTGGCTGGCCCCACCATCCTGTTGCAAAACTATGGGCTAACTACAAACCATACCTGTCCCTGTACTGTCTTCATGGCCTCGACGAACTAAACCGTAAAGGATGGATAGACCCTAGCAAGTCTATCAACCTTGCCCAATACTTCCTAAACGTTATCAACGAGCATGGCAACATCATTCATATCCCTTGGTGGATAGAAGACCAAGCCATACTACAAAAGGTTAACCAATCACATCGTCTCAACTTACTATTCAAAGACCCTGAGTATTACTCCCAATTCAATTGGGGGCCTGTACCCTACAACAAACCAGATTACTACTGGCCTGCAAGGAGCTAATAATGTCTAGCCGTGATCGTCTTATTGAGAAGCTGGAAACCGAACTTCGAGCAAAGCTTAATTCCGTAATGGATGAGCTATTCAAAGGCTTTCCAGAACAGATGTCTGGGGAAGATTCTATGCGTTGTCACATCGTACTGATTTCCGCTTTGCTAGGCATGGTGGAAGGTAGGGTAGAAAAGATGCCTGATTTACCACCAGACTCTCCTGTGAACTTCCTAGTGCAGCTTTTGAACGGATTGCTAAATGCGACCAAATGCAAGCTGCTAGATTTGGAGTTGGAAAAGCTTAATCGCAAGCAAGCTGAGAGCAACTAATGATTAGTTCATACTACATTTACCAAGCATCGGTACGAGATGATTATGGTCGCAAGACCACAACCAAGATTCTCGTACCGATCAGTGTCAACGATCCAATTGATTACGTTAAGTACAAAGCGGCAACTACATTCCGCTGTCCAAAGCATTCCGTTAAAGGCATTAAGTTAATCCGTTCCGTGTAGTTTATTTTCTTCCCTCTCCAGAAGAATGTTCAATCATGACACAGCGTCGAGAACATATAAAAGCCCCATACTTAACACACAACAACGCTGTTCTGAATGAGCGTCAATGCAAAGATTATAATGATATCCAAGACGATATTAACAGATGGATAGACGCGGGACGAAAAGTACCAGAATGGTTGTTAGATTACTCGTTCAAGACATTCAATATCATGTGTGAAGTTTCAAAAAGGAGCGACGATAATGCCAAGAACAGACGTTAAAATAATCACTGAGGGTTCAGTACGATTACCAAACATTCCAATTCATTCTGCTGGTAGAGCAACATTCGCATCACGAGGGGACTTTGTTGTGATAGATATTGCTGGCAATCAATGCTATGGCAGAGTCATTGGCTTTGTTCGTAACAACGAACCTGCTGATAAAAAGTTATACCTAGTTGTAGTTATGATGACTCTGACAGGTAGTATGTGGGAAAGATGGGTACTACCTGAACAAGTGATCGATGCGTCATACGGCGTATGTGGCCTGTATTCGGAAAAGGCTGCTTGGTTCTTTGGTAAAGATTTTTTGAGAACTTCACCAGATGTATCAAGATCAGTTGGAGAAGTTACTTATGAGAGTATTACCGCCAATTTTTCAGATGAACACATTCCAACTAATGAGGTCTTCAAACTAATCAAGTAGTTACAGTTTACATTCACACTCAAGACAAGGAGCTTACTCAACTATGCCATACGTAAAGACTGTTGTTCAATTCATTGCCGATCATGTTCGTAGCTATTACAACAATGCTAACAATCCACAAGCCAAACCAGGTTCTAATAGGATCATTCACGATGACCTACAAGAGCTAGTCAAGTTCTGGATGCCGAGTGGTAGCGGTATTGATTGTGGTACACAGATTGTGATAGGTGCTTCCAACCCTACCAAGCTGCACTTCACTTTCGACTACCATCACATGAACCAGCATGGTTTCTACTGTGGTTGGACAAGTCATGGCTTGATAGTGTGTGCCGACTTCGATGACTTCACAATGCAAATCATCGGTCAGCATCGATCCAAAAAGAAACACGAAACACAGATATTCCACGATTACCTGTACGACACGTTTCGTCATGCCCTACTCGAAACTTACAACTACAGTATTGACGAAGAACGCAAGCTACGAGTCTACACCAGTTGTAACCACCCCAATCTTGTGACTACCATCCCCGCGTATTGGTTACATGAGGAACCAGTAAATGCCTAAGCGTAAACAACCAGAGACAGTACCAGCAGAACCTTTCATAGTAAGACACAACTGTTGGTACTGTGGCAAAGAATGCCGTGAAGAGATTCACTACCCCAAAGGTAGTGCTGCCCATCCAGAAGGTTACACCTACGTTGCCAACAGTGGATCGATCAATCTACTGAATGGTAACTTCGCTCACAAGTCATGCCAGGATCAAGTAAAGACTCCTGGCTATGCCAAAGCTCGTACATCGTATCTTGCTTGGCTAAGAAGACAAGAAGATCGTCACATCAAGTACGCAAAGACCCATCCATTAACCGTTA
>JACCED012363357.1_pt1 | contig 40038 bp, 44 predicted proteins | sample 7455021 | NCBI WGS metagenome assembly JACCED01 (sample SAMN15323456, study PRJNA562643) | freshwater metagenome | isolation source: river surface water | place: USA:Blue River Watershed | collected 2017-08-19
AAATACTTTCCAGATATCTATATTCCAAAAGACAATTTACTTATTGAAGTTAAAAGTACGTTTACATTGAATAAACATAGACAAAAAGTAATTAATACTAGAAAAACATGTTTATATCTAGGATTTAAGTTTCAATTATATTTATATGACGAAAAAGGGAATATATTAAATTGGTTCCATTGTAGAAATAATTATAGTAAGAATTCATATTTATAATTCGTGCAAAAAAATATTTTTTATTTTAACCGATTATTAATCGGGATTTTAACAAGATTCTCCTAATTCTAATGGTCGACGAAGATTATCAGCCTCAATAGTTGAGTTGAGGATTGGCCAGGCCCCCCTTGGGTTGGGTGGTTCTGATCGGAGTTGTAGATTTGCATTTCTGAGGGTACTTCCGACGGTATTGATACCGACAGCCCAACCAGCAGTTAGGAAATTTTGATTGGATACATCACCTTGACCAGCTGGATTTACTTGGGCCCATTTGGAATTGGCAGCATCATGAGGTAATAAATCTTCAGCACTTAGTCTATCACGTGGGAAACAATCTGATGGGAGTTTTTGTGAATTATAATCAACTGCACGGAAGTCTGAGTTTCCTTTTTCTTCAGCAGGTCCGACTAAGTCTGTACCTTGTTTTTGTTCAATTACGAGGGGATTTACTTGTCTTTGATTAGCTTGGGCTGGACTTACTCTACGTGGTCCATCGTCTTTACTTTCGAAAGGGGTAGGTGTTGGTTGTGCTCTAACTTGTTGCATAGCATCTTGGTAGAACTTTTCGGTATTGCGAGCAGACGTTTGTTTTGAATTATAGTAATTAATTAATGCAAATAGAACAAAAGCTGCTAGTACAATTAATACAAGTCTAAAAATCATGTGATTATCAAGCGAACTTGCCATTTATTATTATGTAATATAAAATTTTGTAAGAAAAAAATTTAATCCCAGACTTTTTCTAATTCATTACATATATTTGTAATATTTTCAATATTCATTGTTTTTTCTAATTCAGTTTTTAATGTTTCAGTTATAAGTATTTTATGTTCAAGAAGTCTTGAATTCTCTTTTAATTCTTCTAAAACGCGTTTTATTATTTGTAAATTCTCGTCCTTGATATATTTAATATCTTCATAGGTTGGTGAAGGAACATCTTCATCAGAATGAAATACTTCTTCATGAAATATCTCAGATAATTCAATATTATTTAATTGACATTCGAGAACAAAGTTTTGTTTATAGAATCTTATATGATTTAATGTAATTGTAATATTTATATTTTTATTTTTTAATTCTTCAAGTTGGTGTTCTTGATCACCTACAAATTTAAGTCTCATTATATCGCCATGTGTTTTATCATATATTAGTGTATTAGTATATAATTCATCAATTAATTCTGTATTTAAATTGCTATTAAACCATACATTACTTTTTTCTCGAATAATGGAAACGATATGTTTGTTTAAATCGAACATAAAATCATTATAATTTTTATTTTTGAGATAAAGAAAGAATTCGTCTCTACGAAGAAGAGGTTTTGTTCCGATAATGAATAAATTATTCAAAGTTATGACAGGTTTATCTTTTTTGGATTTTGTATAGATAGAACATAGTAAACTATTATCAGCTTTTTTAGGTTTAGAGATGATAATATCATCTATATCGTATAGATCCATTATTATGAGTATAAGTATATAAAAAACAAGTGCGGTTGAACGAAAACCGTTCGAATAATTTATAAAAATAAACAAATGGTAGCTATGAATAATTCAATACCTGTTATAAATTCTGTATCTGCAAAAAAAACATCTGTTAAAGATGGTGTTAAAGATGGTGGGATAATAAAAATCATAGTCAATAAATTATTAGATTTGATTATGATTGAAATAAATAATGTGGAAATGAAAGAAAATATTCAGAAAAAGATAGTACATCCATTATTGTATATGATATATTGTCAATTATATCCGTATATATATACATTTATAATTATAATTATTTTGATGTTCCTTATATTGATAACAATATTAATATGTTTTATCCTATATTTAAAAAAATAAAATTTGATATAAATATTTAATAATTATAGTAAATAATTATGGAACTACCTTATGTAAAACGTATTCAGGAGTGGGTTGAAATTGATAATTTAATTCTTAAAAATAAAGAACAGATTCAAGAAAAGGTAGATAGAAAAAAACAATTAGAGGAAGAAATCTTAGAATATGTTGAAGAAAATAAATTAGATAATCTATGTCTGAATATTTCAGATGGTACTATTAAATTTTCTAAAAGAAATACTACTCAACCATTAAGTATGAAAGTACTAAAACAATTATTTGAGAAATATAATACTGATAAAAATAAGAATATTAATGTAAATGAATTATGTGATTTCATATCATCGAATTTAGAGAAAAAGAATCAGGTCTTTCTCAAGAGAGAAATTAAATAAAATTTTTATAAGAATTATATGAGGATTTATATAGTAGATTTAAAAAATCTTTTTTCATATTTGTCATATTATAATGATGAATATATTTTAGAGGAATAGGTATGGTAGTTAATAGATATTCGTATCTATTCCATAATTGTTCAATTTCAAAGTTATATTTTTCATACCAATGATCAAATGATAATTTGTTATAATTTTTAACTTTAGGTACTAATGGAGTACATGTAAAATTATCTTCTTTTTTCTCGTTATCTTGTAAAATTACAAATGAATCATTACCTACGATTTTTAGCATTTTTATAATTACATAAAGAATAGTTGTTTATTTTTATATAGTATTAAAAATGACATCTATCGAACCCGCTAAAAGAAGCTATAAAGACATGTTAGAAACGTTGATTGAACCTGTTAAACCAGCTGTATATGAAGAGAAACAAGTTACATATGAGGAATGGTGTAAAATATATGAAGATAGTAGAATTGTAAGAAAGGAACTAACAAAGGAAGATATTGCAAAACAAAATCTAATAGATGATACCCTTGAATATTTCATAGATATTGCAGAAACTCTGAAAGATGAATATAATTTTAATGGTTTTTTAAATAAATTAAATTATACTGAATTGATGAATGTATGTATAAAAAATATGAAAGTTTCTGAAATTGATGAAAGTGAAAGTGAAGATGATGAAAATAATGATATAATTTTTGATGAATAAAAAAATATGTTGGCTAAAAAATATATTATTATAAATTATAAATTAAAATGAGTAGTCCGCCAAATATGGGAAACCCAGTTAATGCTTCCAAATTCAATGCAGGTAAATTAGTTCCACCAGCTCCTCCAAAACTCCAGTTTATGGATATGCCTAAACTAAACTTCGTAGATTCTGAAAAGCTTCCACCAATACCTGGTGCAGTTCCTTCTGAAGGTCTTGCTGCATCTGCTACAGGTGCTGCTAGTGCTTCTGCTGCCAAACCAGTACCAGTACCTCAACTAGGTGGTCGTAAATCAAGAAAATCAGCAAAGAAATCTACTGCTTCCAAATCAACAAAAGGTAAATCCTCAAAAAAGGCATCAGGTGGTGCATTAATTGATGATGTAAAGAATCTAGCAGTACCATTTGCAATCTTATTAGCTAAACAAGGTCTACAAACCATGTTTGATAAGAAAAAATCAGCTCCTCAAGCTCAATCTCAATTAACAGCTCGTGCGGCAAGTCAACCATCATCTAGTCGCAGACGTTCAACCGCTGTAGGTGGCAGTTGTGGAAGCGCATGTGCAGCTGCAGTTCGTCCAGCAGCTGGTGGTAAATCAAAGAAATCTTGCGGTGGTGCAGGTGCAGCAGTAGTAACCAAACTACCTGGTTCAGGAGCTGTAAGAGGTGGTACAACTGCTAAACTACCAGTTTCAGGTGCAGCAGCCCGCGGTGGTGCGCTTCCAAAACCACCTAAATCTCTAACTGGTGGTTCACGTTCTCAACAAGTGAAGAGTCGTTTTGAGAAGCTATCACGTGAGATTGATGCTTTTCTCCAAAAATACTAAGAAATAGAATCTAAAATATAAAAAATTAAAAAAATTATGCAGGAATACAATTATAAATTTCATTCATAATAGAATCGTTATAAGTTGCATTTAAAAATTTAACATTTATCCATATATAGGATAAATTTTCAAGATATTCCAAATTATTTTTGTAATTATTCATATTTTTAACGTAGAACCAGCATCGTGATATGAATCTTTCTTCGGGGAAAGAATAATCACATTCTGTTTCGTTAAAAACATGTATCATTCCGTTGTACGTGATAATGAGCATTTTTTTTCTCTATGATTATTAATAATGGAGAGTTTATATACTATTAATATTAAAAATAAAGATTATATTGATTTTATAAATGATATTTTAAGGATGATAACAATCCAATGGATGATTCAATTTTTATTTTATATTAATAATCCAGCTGAGGTTGTTTTCTTTTCTGCAGATTTTTTCTTATTACTTATTTATATTTCTCTAGGCGTCTGTGTTTATTGGTTAATTATAAAAAAATTAGTAGTGTTTAAATGAACTCAAAAGTAATGAATAAACTTAAATGTTTATTTATTGATAAAAAATTACGCAAGGAACGTCAAACTATAGAAAATTATGTTCAACGAGATGATTCTTTATATCATGATGATATAATAAAAAAACTACAAGAATCTATATCTATATATGATAGTGATACATCTATAGGAGATGAAGTATATACAGACACAGAAATATTTGATAGTTTTTCTCCAAAGGATAATAATACCCTTTTTAATGTATTTACGGATCAAAATATTAACTTAATAGGTGGTAAACATTTTTCAAAAAAAATTTTACAAAATCCTTTGTGTGATAATAATATTTTAACAGCACGTATTAATTATTTACAAAACAAAGAGACAAATCTTATAACAGAAGATCAAGAATTGTGGGATGAAATGAAAAAAAATGAAAAAAATATATTATGGTTATATGAAGAACGAGAACAACATGTTGAAGATCTAATGAATATAGTTTTTTTCAGACTATTTTTTTTAAAATCATTAAATAATTCACCAAATGCAATTACTTCCTATAATGTTTATAGAATAATATTATCACCATTAATTGGTATAATTTCACCTATAGTATATTTCATTATACCCTTTTTTATTTTGATATGGAAGTTCAAGATTAGTATGGATTTTAAAACCTATTTGAAAATAATGTATCATACATTAACTAATTCAAGTTTAAGTTTATTTACAAGTCAAGGTTCAACACTAAAATATGTTAGTATTGTTAGTAATTTATTCACATTAATATTTTATTTTCAAGGTATTTTTAATAGTATTGAGATATCAAAAACTTTACATAGATTGTGTAAACTTATTATTGATAAATTTAATGGTATAGTTAATTATTTGAAAGCTGCAAATAAAATAATTTCCAAGCATTGGGATGAATCTATATATGGATCATTTATTAAAACCAATATATTCAAAGATAACGAAGAAGAATATATTAATAAATTACAAGCAGTTAATTTTAGTTACTTTACAAATTTTGGAAAGCAATTACATAGTTATAAATTTATGGATAAAGATATAGTAAAATCTGTTTTGCTTAAAAGTTATATATTAGATTTTGCAAGAGGATGTATATTGTTTAAACAAAAGAAGAATTTTGCATATGCAGAATTCGATTTAGAGAGTTCTGTCCCAAAGACAGAAATAGTTGGTTTAAGACATCCCTGTATAGATAATAATAAAGTCATTAGTAATGATTGTATAATTGGACCCAAAAATATGATTATAACTGGACCAAATGCAGGTGGAAAATCAACATTTATAAAATCTATACTAATTAATGCTTTATTAGTACAACTTATTGGTATAACAACATCCGACGGATGTCATACAACTTTATATAAAAATATAAGATCTCAGATCAATATTCCTGATTGTAAAGGATACGAATCCTTATTTGAAGCAGAAATGCATAGATGTGCAAAGAATTTGGATTTATTATCGAATAATTCAGAATTTACATTAATTGTAATGGATGAAATCTTTAATTCAACTAATCCTGTTGAAGGAATTGCAGGAGCTTATGCCATAGCCAAAAAGATATCAAGTTATGAAAATTGTATATTGATATTTACTACACATTATGTATATTTATCTAAACTTGAAAAACGGGAAACTAGATTTTTAAATTATAGAATGAATATTAAACATGAAGATGATAATATTATATTTCCGTATAAACTTGAACGTGGTTTTTCAAGACAATATATTGCTTTAGAATTATTACGTAAAAATGGATTTGACGAAGAATTAATTAATAATGCTATTGAAATAAAGAATAAATTAACAAAATAATAATTTATTGTGTTTGTTTATCATTATTTTATATGTATGCGTATTTAAAAAATGATGGCCAAGTTGAATAAAACTACTCATTTAATGATATTATTTACATTTGCGATTGTATTTATAGTAATCTATTTATATTATACTATTGGAGATGTAAAGAAAATGAATGCAGAAGTGAAAAGACTTGTAGCGGATGTTTCAAAACTAAATCAAGATGTGCAGAATATTTTGGCAATGTTACCGAAAGTTCCAGCAACAGCTTCAAATTTACAAATCCCAGTACCACAAGCACAACCTCAACAAGTTCAACAAGCACAACCTCAGCAACCAAAACAAGTTGTAAAAGTATCTCAAGTCCAACCTCCACTCCCAACCCAACAACCAACACAACAATTAAAACAAGAATTAGTTCTTGATGAAGATAGTGATGAAGATGATGAAACATCTTCAGTAAATACCGAAGAGTTAAAAAGAATTATTAATGACGTTGATGAAGTACATAATGATGTTTTAGATCTTGAAAAAGAAGTTGAGAAACAAGTTGAAAAAGAAATGATTGAAAGTGTACACGAAGAATCACAACATGTAGAACATCTTGTAGAAGATGAACTTAAAAAACTAAAATATGAAGAAGTAAAGGATCTATGCAGAAGCCGAGGTATTAGTACTCGTGGTACCAAGGAACAATTGATCGCAAAATTATTATCTGAATAAATTTATAAATAACTAATTTATAAATTAATTTATTTTAAAATCATTCCATTTATATTTGAAATCTCTTACAGATAAAGTATTAATATCTGAAATTTTTCCAATAGTAAATTTATTATGTGTAAATTTGTTTTGAATATGATTCAAAAATGGTGAATCATATTTATATGTCTGTATAAAAGATAAGTCATTATTTTTTACCTTGTTCATAAATCTATTAGATGCAATATAGATTGAATTAGAATTAAATGTAGTTGTATCTAGTAATTTACTAATAAGAGTATATCCAGACTCTTTTAATGTTCTATATGAACTGAATGGACTTAAAATTAATAAATCCCATGTGTTATTGGTAGCTATAAACGTTGCGATCTCATTATTATTTACATCACCTAGATCTCGTGTTAAATATAATTCATTTTCAAAAACTAATACAGTACTTATACCATCATTTGCTAATTTTGCTAATAATTTTTTATGTACTTCTTGTGGATTAATTTCATGAATTGTATTTGGAGTTACGATATGAGAAACTTCATCATCACGGATACCTACAATTAATGAAAGATATGGAAATAACATTACTATTTTAAATTCAATAACAAAAAAATATATCTCAACTGATAATAAAAGAATAATGGATAACCAAGTTCCGTTCAAGCAATGCACTGGGTGCTCACGTGAAACCAATAATGCTAATTTTAACTGCCCTATTAAAGGAGATTATCGTCTTTTTACAGATTGGAGACCACGTTGTGCAACCCAATATTATGATATGATAAATAATAAGTTGCCAAGTGCTTTAGATTATAGAATGTTCCTAACACACAACGCAGATTCTATTATTAAGGACAATGCTTTAAATGCTTATTTAAAAGCAAGGTGTGGTCCATGTGTTGACGATCCATCGTGGGATGATGGTACTATGTTGAAAGAATTCGAAGAACAAACATGCAATTCTCGTACATGTACATTCCGTGCAAATGATCCATGGGGATTAGGAAGAGGTCGTAGATTTTATGATGATGATTATGATAAACAAGTTCGTGCAGAATTTATTAAACAAAAAGAAATTGAAAATGAATACTTTAAACGTTCAGCTGAATGTTGCCAAACTAAAGAAGATGATCTATACTATTATCCAATTGATGGAGGAGTCCAAACAAATTATTCTAGAAATGCCGTTCCCTCAGGAGCAAGTTTAATGAGGGGTGGAGATAGATTACAAACATCACAATAAGATTTATTCAAAATATATTCTTTTAAAATTGGTTTTTTATTAGTTTTGTATTTCTTCCAAAATTCAAGATATTCTTTATAAACTTTTATAGCTTCTACTTCAGAAGTCCATATACATCTTTCATTTGTACTAATCATATATTTATCATCATACAATGTTATTATCCATATTTTAGTAGTCATATTATACAATTTAAATAATTTACAAGTTAAATAATTTACGATTATATAAAAAATATAATATTTTACATATTATTTTTACTATCAAGATAAGTATTATAAATATCTTTAATTTCTTTTTCGTCAATTGTTTCTTTTTCTAACAATGCTTTAGCAATTGAGACGAGCATTTCTTTATTATCTTCCATAAGTTGTTTGGCCCTATCATATTGTTTTTGTACTACATTTGTAATTTCTTTATTAATAGATTCATGATTATATGATTCTGGACCCCAATATACTGGACCCAAACTTGAACTACCGAATCCAAACATGGCAACATAATGATATGCTAATTTATATACTTCTTGAAGATCTCCAGATGCTCCAGTTGTTGCATTATCTGTTCCGAATACTAATTCTTCTGCAACTCTGCCACCCAATGCAACTACCATTTTGTCTTCGATATAAGTTTTAGATAGTAAAGACATATCTACACGATCTTCCGATGGTTCAAAATAAGTTGCTCCTCCTGTTTTTCCTCTTGGAATAATTGAAACCTTTCTTACAACATCATAGTCTTTCATCAATAACCCCATTACAGTATGACCAGCCTCATGATATGCTAGAATTTGTTTCTTTTTCTCTGTAATTAACATTGTTCGTTTTTCTTCTCCTAGAATGATTTTTTCAAATGCTAGATCAAAATGACGTTTTGTAATTTTTTTACAATTTTCTCTAGCTGCATAGATTGCTGCTTCATTTGTAAGATTTTGAATATCAGCACCAGAAAATCCTACAATTGTTTGTGCAATTGATTTAACATCAACATCAGTATCTAATGGTTTATTTTTTGTATGAATTCGCAGAATTGCTTCACGTCCTTTAAGATCTGGTGTTTCAACCATAACATGTCTATCAAAACGACCCGGACGAAGAAGTGCTTCATCAATAAGATCTAGTCTATTTGTAGCAGCTAGTAAAATAATAGCTGAATTATCTTCGAAACCATCCATTAATGTTAATAATTGGTTAATAGTGTTATCTCTTTCATCATTACCTTGCATAGATGCACCACGTTTTTTCCCAACTGAATCAATTTCATCAATAAATACAATACATGGAGCTTTTTCGGCAGCTTTTTTAAATAAGTCACGAATTCTTGATGCACCAACACCCACGAACATTTCTACGAATGCTGATCCACTGCAAGCAATAAATGGTACACCTGCTTCTCCTGCAACAGCCTTTGCTAATAGAGTTTTACCAGTTCCAGGGGGGCCATGTAAAATTACACCTCTTGGAACTTTTGCACCAACACTCGTATATTTTTCTGGATTTTTAAGAAAGTCTACTACTTCTTGTAAATCTCTTTTTGCGTTATCAATTCCAGCTACATCACAAAACTTGATATTTGTTTTTTCTACATCAACAATCTTTGAATCTGATTGCAAAAATTTACCAAAACCACCTGCACCTCCTCCCATTCCACCACCTCCTCCCATTCCACCAAATAAAGATCTGAGAATGAAAAAGAAGAATGCAATTTGAACAATAATAAATATGATATTGAATATCTGTCCATTATTACTAGCTTCAATAATATCAATACCAATCTTATGTTCTAGTAAATATTCAACAATTGGAATATCATAAGGTAATGTGACAACTTCCTGATATCCCTCTTCATTTATTGCACGAAGCATTGTTTTATCTTGCTTAATGAATACTCGAAGAATTTTATCTTGTTCAACATCATTAATAAATTCACCAAGAGATGCTTTAATAGGAGGAGCTCTAGGTAGATCAGGAAGTGATTTATTAAATGGAAGTTCATGAACAACCGGTGGTGCATTTGTTAATGGATCTTTAATTTCAGGTGGGGATGTAATTTGTAATAAAGGGAATGGAAATGCTTTAACAATGCATTTGTTAGGTAATATTAATTTATTTGGACTATATTTTTTAGTTGAAAAAGAGCTTTTTAGGATGGGGGTTCTTGCTAGTAACATTCTTATAGTAAGAATGTGAAATGTTGTTATATATTTTCCGCACTCATAAAAAAATATTTGTGATAAATAAACATGGATCAAACACTACAATTTAAAAACGGTAATTGTAACTGCAAAATTGAATATATTGGCAGGAACGATATAAAAATTATAGGTAAAATAAATGATTCATTATCCGATAGACGTGTTTTTTATATTGCAGCAAGTCCAGCAGATCATAGAGCTACATATACTGGTTCTGGTTTACCATTTGCAAACCAAATCCAAGCATTTGAAAATACTCCCAACACAGGCTTAGTAGAAGTAAATGATGATAATACATTTGTTATAGAATTAATGACTCCAAATAGTTATATGATTGGTTTAGGAAGTGTTACTGTACCTCCAACATTACATCTAGAATATCTAGATGGAGAAAGAAAAGTAAGAAGAGTAGCAGTTAAACTTTCAGAAGGTATTCCATATAGAACATTAACATATCCTATGACACCAAGAGCAAGAACTGGTGCAGATTTCTATGATTCTCAATTTTATATTCCTGTAAGAAGTCAAGAACAAATTTTATTAGATTCTGCATATCCTCGCACTAATACAATGCCTGAATCCCACTGGGGACTTAAACCCCCACTTTAATTTCAGATTCTAAATTAGTTTAATTTTTATTTTTATCAATAATTGTTTTTAAATAATAATTGTTTTTAAATAATAATTATTTTTAAATAATTTAACTTGGAAGCATTACTTTCATAAATCTATTAAAGAAAGAGTCAGAAGGTGGTAAAGAATCAGCTAACGGATCTTGTACTTGACTACTCTTTTTAGGTGGAGGTGCTTGAGATGGTTGGGTTGATGGCGGTTTAACATTTGCTTGGGTATTTTCTAATACATCTTTTTTAAATGGATTTGAAACAGAATATGGATTAACTTGTTGAGTCGATGGTGCAGGTGGTTGTCGTGATGATTCGTTATCTTTGAAAGGATTTGAAACTAAAAGAGAATTTTTCTTTGGATAATTAACATCATCAACTACTGTATTCTTTTTAAATGGATTCAATAATTTAAATGAATCTGATTTCATATAAGCTTGTTCTTTCTTAGATTCACTTAATACAGCATTAGCTTGTTTAGATGTTGCATCTTTTTCTAATAATTCTTTATTAAGTTTGGCATCTTCTTTAATATAGTTCTTAACGGTAAATTCAGATGGTTCTTGTACATGTTTAATTTCTTCTTGTCCTTCTTCTAATTGATAGATTGATCTTATTCTGACATCTGGTTTATTAGCTTCAACTTTTAGTTTATTCCAGTCATATGTATTATATGTATTTTTAATTAGTGATGGTGCTTGAATAACTTTAGGACATTCATCTGGATTAATCAATCCATATTTCTTTTTAATTAATTCTAAATCATCAGGTGTAAGAGTATCAATACATGAAGCTGTTTTTTCTCCACCATTGAACAAACTTCTATATGTCTTGCATGTTGAACCATTATAAGAAGATGTAGATGTATCCCAACATTTGCACATTGGATGTGTAGTATTATTTGCGCAAAAATCATTAATTGCTTTTTTACATTGCATACTTGAATTTACTATTTGATTAATATCTGTCCAATTTTTTACAGAATCACATGCTTTACAAACACCAGAATTAAATGGACATTTAGTTAGTGATCGCAATATTTCAACAGTATTATTGTATTTTGTTAATACTCCACTATAATTTTTGTCAATATTACGTATATATTCATTTAATACATGAGTATAAATAACAGATACATATTCATCTGAAATAGCTCTATCAAATACACCAAATGTAAATAAATTACCATTCCAATTCAACATTCTATTAATAATAGCTTCTTTATTACTGAATGTTACATCTGTATTAGTAATATTAAATTTCAATATTTGGTAAATAGTATTCGATTTTTCATTCATCATTAATATTCTAACATTATCAGTATCTTTGATAATATAATAATAAGTTAAAACATCTTTATCAAAATTAATATACGTATGATCTTTATCTACCTTGCACATTAAAGGTTCATTATTTGCATATTGGAACATTAATGTTCCAGTTTGAGTATTATTATCATTTTGTAAAGATCCTTTTTGTATAAATAAAGAGATACCATTATTGTTTGGACTGTTTGCATACATTTTAAATAATTCTATTTCATTATTTTTATCATCAACTAATAGATTACCATGTTTACATGCTATCATAATAGTATATGTATTATGGAATTGTATATTAAAAGCATTTGAATATGGACATATAATTCTATTATTACCTAAATAAAGACCTGTTCTTCTTGTAAAAACGGGTGATAATTCAAATGTAAATTTAGTATTATCACTTTCATGACAAGTACCATCGGGTTTAATACCTGCAATATTATTCCATATTTTACCCATATTATTGAAAGATGCTTTATTAAATACAGTAAAATACATAACTAATCTAGATTTAATATCTGATATATCTTCTTCAACATCAATTGTATTTAATTTTGATATTATAGAATCAATATCAATCTTATCTGTAAATGTTTCTTTCTTTTCTGGTTTTATATTTACAACAACAGTCAAAATAAGTACAAGTGTTGCTACAAATAATACCATCAAATCTATCGGTTTAAGAAATCTGATATTCGTAATTAAATATATAGTAATTAATATTACAAAAATTATTACAAATACATTGAGGTATGACATATTTAATAAACTTGAAGATTTTTTTGTGTAGAACTACAAGATTTATTTTGTGATAAGAAGATAAAAATGTCATCAGAAAATAAAAATGACTTACTTCCACCAAATGCAGCTCAACAAAATATTCAAGTTATAAAATTAGGCGCAGATAAGAAAGCCCCTGTATCTGATAATGAATCTGTATCAGATGATTCAGCTAATATTTCTGATACATCTTCGGCACCATCAGTTGCATCAAGTGATGCAGAAAGTACTGCAAGCGATACTGAAAGTGTAGTAAGTGATGAAGAAAGTATAGTAAGTGATACTGAAAGTGTTGCAAGTTCAGTTGGATCTGAAACAAGTGATGCTAGTTCAGATGGATCTGAAGCTAGTTCAGATGTATCCGCAAGTACTACTTCAACAGTAAAAAAATTAAGTTCAGATCCATTATTTTATGTTTTAAGTCAATTTCTTATGAATGATAATGGTAATATTGTTGACGCATTAAATAGTATTAATAAGACACTTAAATCTATTAATAGAAATTTAAATGCACTAAAAAAAATAGAAACTCCTAAAAAGAAATCACGAAAACATTAAGTTGGTTGTCTAATTTTAGATTTAGGAATAAATACAATCTTTTTACCTTTTACGGGTTCTGATTCTTCAGGTTGCATTACAAAACTTTTCTTTTCTATTTTACTAACATTATCGTATAATATTTTATTAATATATTTGTAACATTCTTCAATTTGATCTCTTGTTTGAGATCCAGTAATAATAATACATCCACTTTGAAATACTGCAATTGTAATCTTTTTACAATTATTGTCTCCTTTACCTACTCCCCCTTTTTTTTCATGGCATTTATCTAATGAACAATAACAAATACCATCTTTTTTATGGTTATCCATATTATAAAAGTATTGTATCTTAACACCAGGATAAATACATGGTTCATATGAACATCCTATTTCATAGTCATTAATCAAAATTCTATGTAGAATTTCACGTTTAATATTAAAACCCACTTTATAATCTGTATTGATTAACCTAATACTAAAATTAATATTACGTAAATCATCTACATTTTCAATAACATCTTTATCTTTATTTGTATGAATTTCTTTCAAAATATTAATCATATTATCAATAACACTAGGACCATCTTCTATTTTTTTTATACCAGTTACTTGGATATTACCATTTCTAAATGTTTTAATATTTAAATTATTACCATTACATCTATAAATTAATGTAACTTGATTATCAAATCTCTTTGATGGTTTTTCCTTTCTTCTTTGGATTGAAAATTTTTTAGAAAATCCCTTAAAAATTGTTTCTGATTTTTTCTTTCCATATTCAACATACAATATTCCATCCTTATCCTCAGAACATATTTCCAAATTATTATAAAGAATGTCTAAATTAATTGGAGTACCTACGCATCCTGTTGCAGTAATTGTACTGATTCTATAAGGAGTTGGAGGATTGTAAGTTTGTTCCATATTGAAATATAATAAAAACTTTAAGTTGTAATTTAAACTATTTAAAAAGTCTTTAAGTACTTTTAAGAATCAAATTTTTTAACGGTTTTCTTTTTATTTGTAACAACTTTTGTTTTTTCAAATGTAATTTCGCCTAGTGAATTTGAGAGAATGTTTAACTCATCCCTCCACATTTCCTTTATATCCTTTGAAAATAATTCATCATATTGATTTTTAGCTTTGGAGTATTCATTTTCTAAATCATCTACCTTATCAATTGTTAAATTATATACTGGAATTTTAATAATATAATCATAAGAATCATTATGTTTTTTATAATTTTGTGTTGATAGTAATATTTCTAGATCATTTTTTTTCATTTTATGAATTATAATTTCTTCATTAACAACAGCCTTGATAAATCTAATTTTATTTTCAAGTAACTCTAAATCATACTTTAGTTTGTCAAGGACATAGTCTTTTCTTTTTTGATAATATTCTAGACGAATTTTATAAAACTCACTGATTATATGTAAAGGAGAATCATATTTTTGAATGGTTCCTTTTTCGTTGAATGCGTACATGTTTGTAGTACTTAGTGGTTTACTTGTGTAAAGTTTCAATACATTTTCCAACTTTGTAAAACCATTCTGTTCTATTTTAAGATATTCATCCAAAACAGTAGATGATGCAAATTGGATTGTAAAACTAACAGTCTCATCACCTGAATTACTCTCATAAGTTTTAAATTCATTTGGATATTTGTCCAAGAGTTCTTCTAATGTACATTTAAAATCAAATGTCCATGTGCCGATTGGTAATTCTGTGATTTCGATTTTAGTAGTTGTTAATTTGGTAAATTTACCACGACTGTAATATTTATCAGCAATTTTTTCTATTCTACCAGTAAATCCACGATACCATGGTACTAATTCTATTGTTTCGTCGAGAGTTTCATCATTTAACAATCTTATTAAAATACTGATTATATCTTTTGGATTATAACACGGAATATTTGTACTAAATCCTGTCCCAATACCCAATGCACCATTTACAAGTATCATTGGGATAATTGGAATATAATGATATGGTTCTACAAATATACCATCATCGTTGATATATGTTAATATGTTCAAATCATCTTTAATAAATATTTTTTGTGTTAATTCTGATAGTAATGTAAAGATATACCTAGGTTGACTTGCGTCTTTGCCTCCGTGTATACGCGAACCTAATTGTCCTCTTGGTTGTAATAGATTAATATTATTTGCTCCAACAAAATTTTGTGCCATACCTATAATAGTCGTTTGTAAGCTAGCTTCTCCATGATGATATGCTGAAATTTCACTTACATAGGATGCTAGCTGGGCTACTTTCATTTCTTTATCTGTTAAATTACGTTTGAAACATCCATATAATACTTTGCGTTGTGATATTTTAAGACCATCCAACATACTTGGAATTGATCTTTCCACATCATAATTTGAGAAATGAATCAAGTCTTTATTTACAAAATCATCATATGTTACTTCTGAAATAGTATAATCTAAAATATTTTGTCTGTCATATTTTGTTAACCAATCTTTACGGTCATCTGCACGTTTTTTATTGAACGCAAGATCTAAACATTCTTCTGAAGGTTTGTCATTCCAAATATATTTAACTTTCTTCATTTCTTTGAAATATTCCTTGGCTTCTTTTGTATCAGACGTACCTAAACCTTTGTAATATTTTATAGTCCATCCTGATTCATTTTTATGATCATTATACCAGTTTTCAAAGTCAGTTATACTATAGAAACTAATAGAATTATTTTGCTTACGAACTTTTACAATAGGTGTTAACATAGATGTTATAAATACATTCATTTTCAATAGTGATGGCCACATTGTATTAAACAAATTGAATAACAGACCTTTGATATGAGATCCGTCTTTGTCCTGATCAGTTAATAGCATCACTGAACCATATCTTAGATCATCTATGTTTTTATATTCTTTTGTTTCCAATCCAAGAATTTTCTTTATATTTGTAATTTCTTCATTATCTGAAATTTTCTTTGCATTTGTATCTTGGACATTTAGAACCTTACCACGAAGAGGAAATACCCCATACCTTTCTCTACCTACTTCAGAAATTCCAGCAATAGCCATAGTAGCTGCCGAATCCCCCTCGGTTAAAATCAATACACATTCCTTACTTTTATTTGTACCTGCCCAATTTGCATCTTCTAATTTTGGTAAACCCTTAATAATATTACGTTTTTTTCCATCTGTTTTTTGAAGAGTCTTTGTATCATGCATCTGTGATAATTCAAGGATTTTTTCAACTATACCAGATTTATATAGTTTTTCAATAAATTTATCACTAACTTCTGCTTTGGTACCTCCAAACTTTGTACTAGGTGTAGTCAATGTTTCTTTTGATTGACTATCAAATGTTGGATTTGTAATTGTTGATTTTACAAATAGAATGAGATTATCTTTGATACTTTGAGGCTTGATAGTAACATTTTTATTTTTTTTAGTAATTAAATCAGATAGTTTCTTAACAATCTGATTAAGAATAAATTCAACATGTTTACCACCACGAATTGTCCAAATACCATTTACAAAGGATACTTGTTCAAAACCATTAAAATCATTATAACTAGCCACAATTTCCCATCGATCATTTATTTTTTCATAAACACGATTATGATCTCCTTTTGCACCAATAAATAGATCAACATATTTTTCAAAAGTTTTAATATCTAACTTTTCCCCATTGAAATGTATAGTAACATCATTATCTGTAACTGCACAAGCATCATATACTCTTTTACTGATAATATTGTACATATCATCTGTTAATCCAGATTTCATATTAAACCTATCATAATCGGGTTTGAAACGAATTATTGTATATGGTTTTTTTGTACATTTTGTAATTTTTGCAGGAAGAGTGACACTCATATTATTCTCAAATCTTTGAATATATTGTAATTTTCGACTATGATCAATGGTTTCTACCTCGAAGAAAGTACTAAAAATACTTGTCAACTTACTTCCCAATCCATTCGTACCCCCAATAATTTTTTCTTGTGTATCATCATAGTTTGTAGATGTGAGCATATTTCCAAAAATAAGTTCAGGAATATATATATCATGTTCAGGATGTTTAACAATTTCAATCCCATCTCCATCATTAGTAACTTCAAATACCCCAGTCTCTTTATCGATAGATACCTTAATATTTTTAACTAAATTTACTTCTTTACCCTTTTCCTTTTCACATTTTAATCTAATAGAATGGTCAACAGCATTTACTAAGATCTCATCAAAAATTTTAAATAGTCCTGGTATATATTTGATCTGTTTTTTTATCATTTTCCCAGTTTCTTTATCAAATACCCATGTATCATATATATCTTCTTCAATAGAACCAATATACATTCCTGGACGAGTTAATACATGCTCTCTTGCATCTAATTTTTTATATTTATCTGCAATAGCGGCAGATTCAGCTGCTTCAGCTATTTTTTTGTTAGCTTTAGATGTTTTTGGTTTTACATCTATTATGTTTGTTACTTTATTTTCTACTGTTACTACTTCATTAGAAGCTTTAGCAGTCTTGAAGATTATTTTCGGAGGCATGTTTCGCTTATTAAAAGTAAGATGTTAATCGTTTAAGTAATTTAAAAATTTGTTATTCAAATTTTTTATAATAAAAAGTACAATTTAAATTTTACAATTTATGCAGAAAGAAGTTTATATTTACGTTGAGCACTGATCTTCTTTAAAGTTTCAGTTGTTAAATGATTATTGCATTTATTACAAGTCTTATTTAAAATTTCCGACATTAGTTTTTGGAAAGTTTGTTGCATTGCAAGAGTAGCATCTGAACGCAGTTTAACATCTGTTTGAAGAGATACTTTAGCTTCAGTAATAGCATTTAATAGTGCTTTTTTGGATAATTTAAAATTCTTGTCACTAGCACCACCTTTGATAGCACCAGAAAGATCATAAGTAGCGACAACAGGACGAATCATGGTATCTGTTACACGCATATCTGTTCCGTTATTTTTCAAATCTGCAAAATAACTACCAGAAGTTACTCCAAAATATTCACTTGGTAAAACAATACGACCACCTGCTTGAATAATATGTGCAGCTTCTAATGTAGAAGTTTTATTTTGTTTCATAGCTTTAGAAAGAATATTTTTAGTATAGTTTTGAAGGTATTGATTAACTAGAGATAATACATCTGAATCATAAGATTTATATCCAAACTTTTTCATATTAAGACGCATAGATTTATCAGTAAGAAAAATCATTTTATAATATTAAGATAAAAAAAATATGAGTAAACAAAATAATGGACGTGTAGTTGATACTTTATATGGCGATAACTATAATATCTATGATCTATTTAGAGAAGATAATAAACCATCATTAAATTTTAATGACGAGGCAATAAAAGGAACACATAATAATAATGATATAAGTAGGGTTTTTTTTAGTGAACAAAATATTAACGTATTACAGGATGCGATTCGTTATCAAGTTTATACTAAAAGTTGTAAGAAACATGTTATTGATAGACAATCTGATACAGAATTAAAATTAATAATGAGAGCTATTTATTTGGAAAATGCTAGACATGCAACAAGAGATATTCTTGCAGAAATAAGAAGATTAAATTCACTTGTATTAGATTTTTGTGTTCCTAAAATTTTACAAGAAATTAATATTTATATGTATTATCGTGATGATATAAGTCATTTACCAGTTCCTTTAGAAAGGGGACAATTCTCTTCTTCAAAAGGACAAAAAGTACTTGAATCTAAGCAATTTTAAAGAAATAAAAAAATACTTTCTCACTTTAAATAAATCCAACAATGGCGAATGACGCAACTAGGAAAACGTCATATTTCAATACACTAGTATTTACGATAATTGCAGGAATTATTTCGATTATATTATTAGTACTGTTATTCTTTAAAGATTTTAAGAAATATTTACCATTTATAGTTACATTAGAAGTTGGTATTTTTGCAATGATAGCTTGGTGTATTATTCAGATTTATATTAATGAATATGCACTTGATAAGTTAAGAAAAAATCTAGATTACCAAATAACATTTGCTAATTGTCCAGATTATTTTACAAAAAGATTAGTTGGTGATAAAGAAATATGTAGTAATGAATATATTTATATAGATGAAAACAAACAGAAAAAAATAATGAAAGTATATCCTGTTGATGATCCATCACGACCTGTTTCTGGAATGAGACCATTGCCATCAACTGCTGTTTCAGATTATAAAGGTGGTGAAAAGAAATGGGAGAAATTTCCATTACATGAAATAGAAAATGAACCTTCTTTTAAAACTTATTCTGATAAATGTGCTCCATTATTTCAAGCACAAACAGATGCGAAAGTTCAATATTTAGATGGATATAATTTAGTACCATGGACAAATATGAGATCTCAATGTTCATTTTTACAATCATAATTCTTTACAAACTCTAAGTTTATTTTTATTAAAATTCATATGATTTTCTTTTTAGTGATTTTATTTCTTATTTTATATAAAACTTGAAATATGGCTGCAACAAATGCTAAATTATCTTTGAATGCGCAAAGAGCTTCAGTATTAACACCAACTGCTGCCGCTGCCCCTGGTGCTGCTAAACCTGTACTACCAGGTGCAGTAGGTAATCTTTTTAATAAACTAAAAGGTGACAACAAAATGATGTACATTTTACTTATTGTAGGAGTTGTACTATTATTTGTTGTTGTAATTATCTATATTATGTTTAGTTTAAAGAGTTCTAAATTAGTAGGGAAAAAACTAACATCTAAACCTATTAAATTAGATGAAGTAGCAACCGCTGTGGAAATCCAAAGTGCAGAAATGCCAAAACCAGTAGTGGGTAGAGAATATAGTTATTCATTCTGGATATATCTAGATAATTATGACCAAACCTATGCTAAAGATGGAACAGGAAAAGTAACTCCAATTGACAAACTAGTATTTTATAGAGGTGCAATGGGTGATGTATCTACTGCAAATCCAGTAGTATTTATGGATGGATTAAGTAATAGAATGTATATTGCTATTAAAACCCAAGATACATCATTCTCATCTGTACTAAATGTACCAAATAAAGTTGACTATAATGGTAATTTATATAATATTCGTTTTATGAATTATTTTATGAATTCATCACTTAAATTACGTGATACTGATCCATTACATGATGCTATTAATAAATATCTAATTCTAACTGTAGATTATGTACCATTACAAAGATGGGTAAATGTCACTTTTATTATTGATAATAAAGTGACAACTGTATTTATGGATGGCGAAATCTATAGTGTAAAGAGTACTGAAGAATTTAAAGCACTTCGTGAACCAGAACTAGATATTCGTGGTAAACCAATAGATGTAAATATTATTGTAGACAAGACAGATGGTAATATGTATATTGGTAAATCTTCTGTTGGTAATCAATATGCAGCTCCTGGTTATTTGGGTAAATTACAATATTTCAATTATGCAGTTTCAATGAAAGAAGTCAAGGATATTTATGCTGAAGGACCAGAAGACTCTCTATCTTTTGCAGGTATGAAACTCAATTATGGATTTAGATCACCTATTTATAAATTAGATGGCAAAGTACAATAAATATTTTCTTAAATTACATTAATAAAAATGCCTATGCCGGCTATGAATGTTGGAATGATACTTCAGATAGTACTAGCCCTTATTATTGTTTTAATTTTATACATTATTACGTTGGTTGTACTCAATATCGACACAATCGTCTTGCAAAATTCAAATAGAGTAAAGGATCACGAAACATCTTGGATTGTTAAAGGATATGCACCAGTTTCTTATTTGGGTTATAAATCATATAATACATACAATTCATTTGCAGATAATTTCCGTAAAATCCCAAGATCATTAAATACTAGTGGTGGTGCACAATTTACATATCAATTTTGGGTTAAAATTGATGATGCAAATGATGCACTATTCAAAGATTTAGTATTATTATTAAAAGGAGATAATCGTAAATACAAGATTGGTCTATATGATATGGTATCAAGAACAAAGACATCTCAATTACCAGATGATTATGTAATTGCTTGTCCTTTAATTAAATTTGTAGATTCTTATAGACATTTACAAGTTCAATTTAATACATTAAATAATCCAAAGACAAGTATTGATATTAGCATGAATCCAAATGATAATACAATGGCACGTAGAAATGCACTAAGTTTATTACCATTAACATGGTATCTATTTACATTTACATTTGAAGATAATTTTTCACCAGCAAGTGCACGTGAAAATGGTATTATTTTCAGATTCTGGTTAAATGATTTCCTATGTCAAGAAAATACTGCATCAGAATATCCAGCATTAAGAAATAATGCATTAAAACAAAATGATGGTGATTTATTCTTATTCCCCAACCCACCAGAAAATGGTACATTCCTTAGAATTGGTGATGTTAAATATTATAATTGGGCTTTACAAGATGAAGAAGTAAGAGGTGCATATCAAGCAGGTCCTCCTACAAAGAGTGCAATTGAAACTGATAATCCAACAGATAAACCACCTTATCTAACAGCATATAATAAGATTGATGTATATAATTATTAATTTAAATAATGGTATTAAACAATAGTAGTTTATGAGGAATATAAAGAAATAATTGGAATTCTTTTTTATATAGTATATGTTTTAAAATATCATATAAAGTTGAAAATGAAAAAGTTTAAATATTTCGCATTATAAATAAACACTCAGAGTCATGGGTGCAGGAATAATGCAACTATTGTTTTTTGGTCAACAAGATATATATCTCAAATCGAATCCTAGTATTACATTTTTCAAAAAAGTTTTTAAAACTCACACCAATTTTGCAATGGAGTCTATTAAAATAGACTTTAATAAAACAGATACAAATGTATACGAAAAAACAACTTTAAAAGTTAAAATTCCTAGACATGCAGATCTTATAAGTCAAATGTATTTAGTTTTTGATCTTCCAGAAATTGTTTCAGATGAAGTATTACGATTTAGATGGGTAGAAAATATTGGAGAAGCTATAATTGATAATTATTATATATCTGTCGGTGGTAATATAATTGATAAGCAATATGGAGAATATATACATCTTTTAAATAATATAGTTTTAACAAGTGATAAACGTGAAACATTTAATAGAATGTCTGGTAATATTCCTCAATATACAACACCCGAGTCATATATTGCAAATACATTTAATTTAAATACTCCACCTATACGTTACAGAATTGGTAGTGGATATCCAGTATATCCAGCATATGATCCAAATAATCCACAAAATTATAAACCATCTTTGCCAACAAGGAAAATATATGTACCACTCACATTTTGGTTTAATAGAGATATAGGAAGTGCATTACCATTGATAAGTTTACAATATAGTGAAGTGGAATTAACTATTGAATTAAGGCCATGGTCGCAATTATACAAGGTATTTTATAATAAATCAGGAACACAAGATTTTTATGCTCCAAATCCGTATATTCAAGCTCATCAAATTAAGAACTTTGTATCAAATGTAAAACAGAGGTTTCTAATATCAGATACTGTGATTGATTGTAGATGTTATATTGAAGCAAATTACATTTATCTAGATGAAATGGAAAGACAATATTTTGCATATAAACCTCTTGAATATTTAATTGAACAAGTAACAAGAATAGATAGATATAATATTCAAGAAAATAATTTAATAGATTTGGTATTACAGAATCCAGTAAAAGAAATTTATTGGGTTTTAAAAAGAAATGATCAGAATGTATATAATTCTTGGTTTGATTTTGAAGACAAACATGTTAAAATAATGAAGTCTGCAAAAATATTATTTAATGGTGTTGATAGATTTGATGAAAAAGAGGCTGAATATTTTAATTTCTTACAAACATTTCAACATCATAGTTCTACACCTAAAAATGGTGTATATATTTATAGTTTTGCAATAGAACCAGAAAATCTTACTCAACCAAGTGGTAGTTGTAATATGTCTCGAATTAATAACATCCAATTTTATATAACTACTAATAAAAAGACTGGAACTACATATAATTATGATGTTACCTTCTACGTAATTAATTATAATTTTCTCCACATTTCAAGCGGCTTAAGTGGAATCGTTTATAGTTTATAAATTAAATTTATTTTTTATGAAAATTTTTCAAAAATTTGAAATTATTTTTAGAAATTTAAAATTTTTATAATGACTCGAAAAGATAACTTACCTAAAAATATATTTCTTATAGGAAAACAATATGTTGTTATAAAAAAATACAAGAAGAAAGAATATATATTTAAATTTCAGAACTTAGAAGATGCAAAAATAAAATTAATTGAAATAGAAAAAATAATCCAAGATATAAAAAATAATTCAAAGAAAGAACTCATAAATAGAAAAATTACCAGAAATGATAATGGAATTGCGATTATTCCATTGAAAGATAAAACAGGAACTATTATAGATTATGTTAAAGTATCTGATATAGATTGGCATAGATGTATGGAATTTCCTTGGCATAAAAGTCGAAGGATATGCATTTAATGGAAATAAAAAGAGTATGCACTCAATTATAATGGGTAAAACTGAAGATACTAAACATATTATAGACCATATAGATCGTGATAAATTAAATAATACACGAGAAAATTTACGTTTTGCAACAACGAGTCAAAACAATCAAAATATAATTCGTAACAAAGATAGACAAATATATCGTGGTATTTCTTGGAATAAAACAACTAAAAAATGGAGAGCTAGAAGTTCCGATGTGTGGTTAGGAACATTTGAGAATCCTGAAGATGCTGCCAGAACATATGATACTTATACTATATTAAAATATGGCAAAGATTCTTTAATAAATGGTTTAGTTGAATATAATGATGTAAAAGATATAGATATAGAAACTCTTTTAAGAAAAAGAGATATACCAAAATACATTCGTTTTAATAAATGTGGTTATGAAACAAAAATTAATTATAAAAACAAGACATTCTGGGCTTGGTCTAGCACTATAGAAGAAGCAGAAAATAAACTTAAAAAAATTCAATTACAAATTGAAGCTATTAAACTTAAAGAAAAAGAAGAACATGATAATAAAGAAATTACAAAAGATGAATATGGTAATGCTATAATATATGCAAAAGATAAAAATAAGAAAATAGTTGATTATTTTATAGTAGATTCAGATATATGGCATAAATGTATGAAATTTTCATGGTGGAAGACTGGTAATTATTATACTACAAAGATTAACGGAAAAAATACACTAATACATTATTTTGTATTAGGATTGGAAGAAACTGACTTGGTTGATCATATTGATCGTAACCCTAAAAATAATAAAATTGAGAATTTACGTTTGGTTACCAGATCACAAAATGGTCATAATCGTACTAAACAAAAAAATGCATCTAGCAATTATAATGGTGTAAGTTTTCATAAAGCGTCCAACAAATGGGCAGCACAAATTAAGAAAGATGAAACAAAATATTATTTAGGTTTATATTCAACAGAAAAAGAAAAAGAAGCTGCTATTGCATATAATGAAAAAGCCAAAGAACTCTATGGTACTTTTGCAAATTTAAATATTATAATATAAAAAGTATATACTCCTTAGAAATCATCTGATATAATCAAAATATTTTATCTCTTGAGTATATAAAAATGTTTAACTTTTTAGGATCGTCTAAAACAAGCAATACATCGACTGTCAAACCACCAAATGCATCTGCAATTTCTGCAGTAAGTTTCGGAGCTAATCTTCCTGTAGGAAATAAAGCATTGTCGGCTGAAATTTCAGAAGTTGGTCAAAAGTTTGCTAAAACTAGTAAGAAATATAGAGATGAAATTGACAAATATAAAAAAATTGCAGACTTTAACAAAAAATTATCATCGAGTTATATAGCTAATGTTCAAGCAATTATAGATGTAAGTAAATTATTGAATGATTATGCATTATTTTTTAATATGCTTAAAGAAGAAATTAGTAAAACAGAAGGTCAAATTGGTACATTACAAGCTGCAGATATTCAATATTTGGAAAATTTAACAAAAGCCAAGATGGAACAATTCAGTACAAAATTTATAGAACAATCTGAAAAGGTTAGAACATTATATAATAAATATGGACAACAAGAAGAAGCTAAAACAATTGGCAGTGCTCAAGAATCCTTGAAAACTGTTGTTAATAATGCAGGTATTACATATCAAAGTTTATTAAATTCTACAAAACAACCATCTATAGGTGGTTCAAAAAAATATAGCCAAAAACAAACAAAAAAAACGTCAACTAAAAAAAGTAAAAAGACTTAAGGAAGTTATACATTGTTGTTAAATAATGGAAGAAGTTAAGAAAAAACGTGGTCGTAAACCAAAAGTTCAAATTATTGATCCAGCAGAAGAAACAATAGAACAAAATTCAAGTACAGAAGATGTAAAAAAAAATAAACGTGGTCGTAAACCAAAATTTGTATATAGTACACAGGATAATATTGTACAAAGTCAAGTATCTTTATCAGATGATGAAAATATAATTGTTAAATTAAATCTTAGTGAAGATTTATTTCAAAAAACAGAAGAACCTTCTTGTATGGAAGAACATCCTTATGCATATAATAGGGATGAGTATTATAATTTATCAAACTTTGAATCAATTGATAAAAATATAAATATTGAAAACACAGTTGTTAAACAACCTGAAGTTGATGTTTCAGATGTTCCTACTAGAAAAGTGATTAGTTTATTAAAAGACTTTGAAGAAAAAAATAAAAATCATGAATGGCCAAGTAATACATCAATTAATTGTTATTGGTGTTGTCATAAATTTGATAATGCACCATTTGGTATTCCTGTAAATTTTAGTAAAGATAATTTTGAAGTATTTGGTTGTTTTTGTAGTTTAGAATGTGCAGCCGCGTATAATTTTAAAATGAATGATAATATTGATGAAATGTGGGAAAGATATAATTTAATTAATTTACTATCTAGACGTATTAGTAACGATTGTAAACAAGTTAAACCTGCACCGGATAGGTTGTCACTTAAAATGTTTGGTGGATATTTAGATATTGATGAATTTAGACAATTTTTTAAAAGTAACCGTTTAATAAATATTAATTTTCCACCAATGACATCATTAACTCAGCAGATTGAGGAAGTAAATGAACATGAATTAAATAATGATTATAAATATATTCCAATTGACAATAATAGAATTGATAAATATAAAGAAAAATTAATGTTCAAGAGGAATAAACCTCTTATTAATTCAAAAAATTCTCTTGAATCTACTATGAATTTGAAATATAATTAATTTTTTTAGTATTATTTGAAATAAATAATGATAATCATAATTTTAATAGTAATTATAGCAATATTAGTAGTATTATTGACATTAATAAATATAGTAAAAAATTATAGTTATTTATGTTACAATTATGCTATAATGAATCAAAACAAGAAGAGAAATATCAATGATTATGCAGAATATATAAAAAATACTTTTCCAGAATTTTATAATTTTACTGAAAACAATACAGTAACAAAAACACAGTTGAATAACTGTGGGAAAAAATGTATTAATAAAAAATTAAATTCTACTGCAGCTAATTTATCATTTAATAATTGGAATTCAGATAGTCAAAAACAACATATTATATTACGTGGCCCTAGATTATTTTTACAATATGTCAGAGGTTATATAGATCATAAATATGCAATACCCGTATGTACAGGTGGATCTAGTGGAAATACTTTTAATTATTGGTATAATTATGATGAAGGTGTTAAATTTATAGGATCGACTATGAGATGTTGGACACCTTATGGGTGGAATCCTGAAAAAAAAATAGGAGTATTTTATGGTCATCCTAGTAGTGGGTTAACATTTCTTAATAATATACATTTAATAATACCCAAAATAGATATTGTAATCCCTACATTTAAAAAAAATGGAGATATTAATAATATTAGTGAATTTATAAAATTTATTAATGTACGTAAACCTTATGTTATTGAAACTATGCCAAATTTATTGTTTAGAGTATGTCAACATTTATATATATCAGGTATAAAATTAACTTATCAACCTGTAATGATAAGTTTAAGCGGTGATTTTTTATTCACATGTCAATATAAATTTATAAAATTATTTTTCCCAAAAAGTATTATACGTATGGCATATGGAACTGTAGAATTTGGGCAAATAGCGCAACAAATAGATGATAACAATTTATATACTTATAAAGTGTTTAATGAATATGCATATGTTGAAAATACTAAAGATGGTAGGTTAATTGTGTCACGATATGATTACGAAAATATGCCTATGTATAGATATGTTACAGATGATTATGGAGATGTTATAACTGATAAGAATGATCAACAATATATTATAAATCTTGTTGGTAAGAAAAAATATGATTATATTTCTCTTGATGAAATAATAAATAAATTTAGTGACAAGTATAAAATTATAAATGTACGGTTTGATAATAAAAACAAGTTGGAATTAACAACCTTGTTAGATAATATTAATGAATTATCTATTTCAACACGAAAAATATTTCCTAATTATCAAGTTGTAATAATTAAGTGTTTAAAAAATAATTGTCCGACAAAAGACAGATTTGATACTAAAGTATTACCATTAGTTAAATCTGAATTTCAATAATTTCATATTAATTCCATTTAACTTTTTTCTGACCATTTTTATTTTTTTCAAGATGACCTAAAATTTCACCAATAGTTCCGTCTGAATTTTTCTTATATATTGTGCTATCGTCGTTCGATGATATATAATATACAATACCCTTAATTTTTTTCTCATAAACATCAATATTTACTGTTTCTTCTTCAGAATCTTCGATTGAAGATTGCATTTGTTCACTTGGTGGTTCTTGTACAGGTTCAACTACCTGTTCAGTTACCGGTTCAATCACAGGTTCTGGTATAGGTTCAACTACCTGTTCAATCACTGGTTCAACCACTGGTTCTGGTATAGGTTCAACTTCCTGTACAGTTAATTGTTCACTTGGTAGTTCTGATACAAATTCAATTACTGGTTCTTGAAGTTTTTTTGTTTCTTGAAGTTGTTTTTGAATCTTTTCTAATTCTTTACGAAGTTTACCATTTTCTTTTTCTAAAGCGACAACATGTGATACTTTAGAAAATTCTTTTTTATCATTTTCCAATTCAGAAATACGGTTTTTATATTCATTAATTGTATTTGAATGCATAGAAAATTGTTTCATTAATTCATCATTAGTTTCTACAAGTTCTTTATTTTTAGTTTCATAAAATATCACCTTGTCTTGCATACGAACTAATTCTTTATTACAAGCTTCTATTTGTTTTTTCATCTCTTCAACTGTATTTGCATATTTTTGACATTCATTAATTACAGTTCTAAGTCTTGTATTTAAAGACATTATATTTCTATCATATCTAGCTTGAATAGCGTTAATATCATTGATAACACTATTAAAAATATTAACACCCTCTACTGGTAATTCCATTATTAATAAATAAGTCCACTTATTTAAGTAGTTTTAAATCTTTCATAAAAAATAGCTTCTTTTTCATCCAATATTTCGCGCACATCGTCTTCAACCGTCCTTAAATGGTTTTCTTTTTCATGTCTTAATTTTGGTATTTCTCTATTTAAGAGAGTTAGTATCGTTTTTGTTACGTCACTTTTACATTCGTAAAATGTTTTTTCAACAAGTATCAAGTCATCTATACCTGTTTGTTTTGACATAATTTTAACGATTTCTTCACATTCAGTCATTTATTCAAAGGTTAGATTAATTAATTTTAAATTTTAACGATAAACTATATAAAGTAAAAGTTTTAAATGATCAGTATATAATGGTACGCGAAGATAAAGATATGTGTTCTTATGTTTTAGAAATTAAAACAGTACAAAGTCAAGCATTTAAGATTTTGATTGAAGCTCTTAAAGAGCTATTAACTGATACATGTGTAGAATTTGATGAATCTGGTATGAAGATAGTATCGATGGATACTTCTCATTGTGTTTTAGCTCATCTGAAACTAGATGCAAGCAAGTTTGAATATTATTATTGTGAAAACAAGATTAATATTGGAATTAATATGCTAAATTTTTATAAATTAATCCGTACAATAAATAGTAATGATACACTTACACTATTTATTGAATCTTCTGATATTAATCATCTAGGTATTAAAATTGAGAATGGTGAAAAAAATAGTAAAACAACATATAAACTAAATCTACTTGATCTAGATAATCAACGTATTACTATCGATAATGTTGAATTTAATACAGTAATTAATCTACCATGTGTAGATTTTCAAAAGATTTGTCGGGATATGCATAATATTGCCGATAATATTGAAATTAAAAATATTAATAATCAACTCATTCTAAGTTGCCGAGGTGATTTTTGTAGTCAGGAAACTATTATTGTAGATAATGATAATGGTATTAATACTATTAATTGTAAAAAGAGTAATGAAATTGTTCAAGGTGTATTTAGTCTTAAATATCTAGTATTATTTACCAAATGTACAAATCTATGTAGTACTGTAGAAATTCTTATTAAAAATGATTATCCTCTAGTTATTAGATATATGGTTGCTTCATTGGGTGAACTAAAACTTGCTTGTTCTCCCGTAAGCCAAGGAGATTAAATTTGATTTTTATTTTATCCATTTTTATATCGATAATCAATCAATTTAAAATGGATAAAGTATATAATAATATATCAAAACATTTTGACCATACCAGATTTTCAGTATGGAAAGGTGTTGCAGAATTTTTAGATTCTATTGAATCTAAATCTATTATTGCAGATGTAGGATGTGGGAATGGTAAAAATTCTAGATATAGAAAAGATATATATACGATTTGTTGTGATATATCTATAGAATTATTAAAGATTACTTTATCGAAACAAGATGATTTTAAATATGATTGCATTCTTGCGAATGGTATAAGCTTACCTTATAAATCAGAGACATTCGATTATACAATTAGTATTGCAGTACTTCATCATATAAATAGTTTTCAAGATAGAATTAAATTTATATTAGAATTACTAAGAATAACAAGAAAAAAAGGAAAAGTGTTATTTACTGTATGGGCAGATGAACAACAAAAAAAACAAAAATGGAAATTAATCTCAGGAACTGATTATTTGATTCCTTGGGATGATAGAAATGGAAATATAATTGATAGATATTATCATTTATTTTCAAAAAATGAACTAGAAAATATTATGGATATTATAAATCGTGAATATACATATTGTAAATATACACTTAATTATGAATTTGATAATTGGTTTGTTATTTGTTATCTATAGATTCTTTATACATTTCTGCATATGATAAAAATTTTTCAATATTATTAATATTCGGTGCTAATTTACTAAATACTATATCATCTGGTAAATCCCACCACTGAACCTGTAACAGTCTTTCTATTGTTTTTTCATCGAATCTATATTTAACTATTTTAGCAGGGTTACCAGCTACCATTGCATAAGGTGGTACATCTTTTGTTACTACAGCATTACCTGCTACAATTGCACCATCGTGAATTACAACTCCTGAATGTATATATGATTCATCACAAATCCATACATCATTTTCCACAGTTGGAATATCTTTTATCAATTCATTCATTGGAGCATCCCAAGAATATAATAATTCTTTAAAAGGAAAAGTAGATGCATAAGAAGGATTGTGATTGGCATCGATTATAAAATAACATTTACCTATACTACAATATTTTCCAACACTAACAGTTTTTGGAAATTTCCAACATCTTACTTCTAATTCATTTGAAGCAAGAGAATGTCTACCTAATTTAACTGTTCCATTTACTTTTGGAAGTATTACTTTTTTTATACTATTTGTATCGGATAATGAATAACTTCTTAAAAACTTTTCAAATTTAAACATTTATTTATAATTCAAAAATTAATTCAAAGAATAAACATTATCTTAAAATAATAATGAAAATAGTAACAGTAGCAACTCATAGCGAAAGATATTTTCCTGTTTTACAACAATCATGTAAACGTCATAATATAGATCTTGTTATATTAGGTTGGGAACAAAAATGGCAAGGTTTTAACTGGAGATTGCATTTATTATTAGATTTTTTACAAACAATTCCCCAAGATGAATTAGTTGTTTTTATAGATGCATATGATGTAATGATTTTACAAGATGCTAATATTATTGAAGATAGATATAATAAATTAATTAAAAAAACTGGTGCAAAAATAATTGTAGGGTTTGAAAAAGCAAAATCTACTTTTATAGAACTATTGGCATTAATGGTTTTTGGTAAATGTAATAAACATAGAATGAATGCTGGTACCTATGCAGGTAAAGCTCAAGATATATATAATATGTTGAAAAAAGCTTGTAATGAATTTTCATGTAGTTATAATACTAAAGATAACAATGATCAAGTATTATTTTCAAAATATTGTCGCGTATATCCATCTGAATTATATATAGATGAAGATAATGAAATATTCCTTGTTATTAATGGAGCATTAGATCATATTGATTATAAAGATGAAATGAAAGTTATAAATAATAAAGTTATTTATAAAAATAAATACGATCCTTGTATAATTCATGCTGTTGGTGCTACAAATATTAATAACTTAATTAAACAATTAGGTTATGATAATGTTAATCCAATTACACTTAAAGATACAATTCAGTATGATATAACTTCTATCAAACATTATTCATATTTTTTAAGATATTATATACTTGTTTTGTTTATATTGGGTTTAATTTTAATTATTGTTTCAATTATACAACAATTAAAATATAAAAAGTAAAATTAATTATTGGTATCAGCATGAATATTATCCATATTCGATCTATATAATATATCCCCGTAATATTTGTTAGGAATATTAAAATAATCTTTACTTGCCAATGTATCGTCTTTTAACCATATTTTAATTATACAGAAATGTTTTTTCGGACTTGTAGAAATACCATTTACAAGATTCCAATATTCTCTTTTTTCTTCTTTTAAAAGTGTCTCTCCTAAAAGTTTAATACAAAGATCTTCCCAAAAATCTGCTAAATGATCTTTTAAAATTTTAATAGATAAACATCCTCCAGTTATATTATTTGGATCGTCCCAACAAGGAAATACATATTCTCTCATAATAAAAAATATACCTTTGTGAACTTGCGGTTTCATACATGTCATATTTTCCCAAAATTCTTCAACACTACTTACTGTAGCCAGACGTATATAACTTTTATCTGTCCAATCGATATCAAAAGGGTCATGAAAATATACATTCCAAATATCATTTAAATATGTGTCTTCTTCAATATCTCCCATTTTTAATTATGGATTGATAATTAAATTATCTTTGGCTTTAAATACTAATTCTTCAAACTTATCATCTAGCATTAATTTTACTTCTTCCAATCTAGCATTATCGATCCATTCCTTTTTTTTTGATAACATTATTAAAATAGCCAATAAATCTTCACAAATAATAGTTTGATTCAATAATATAGACGTTTTATATTTCTCACAAAGATGTGTTACATCATATTTATCATCAACAATACAATAGATAAAACTTTTTGTTATTACTTTATCAGGTTCATAAAGTTTTCCATTCATATCATCTAAAATTGCATAATATTGTTTACCATTTTTTAAAAATGATCCAACAAATATAAAACGATCACTTGCAAGATCTCTTGGAGTATTTTTAAATACTGGCATAACAAATTCACATCTATTTAAAATAACTTTCATCAGAAATAAATAAAATAATGTTAGAACATTGTCATAATCATAAATTAACATATAACATTTTTCTTGCTTGTCATAAAACCCATGTGTAATAATTTTATTATTGAATAAATAACATTTCATATCCATTACACGTTTATCATAAAAAACAGAAGAACGAACCCATAACATTTGAAAAAATTGGATTAAGAATAAAAAATATTCTCCAATATATCCTAATCTAAAAGTTATCATTATTTCATATAAGAATAATAACCTTTATATAATTTAAAATTTTACAATGGTGAAAATTACAAAAACATTCATAGAAAAATTAAAGAAAACACCAGTAAATGTTTTGAAAGAATTATCTGAAGATGATATCGCTACTATTATACAAAAAGCAAATTATAGTTACTATAATTCAGATGAACCATTATTTTCAGATAATTTATATGATCTTATCAAGGAATATTTAGAAGAAATTAATCCAAAACATCCTATACTTAAAAATGTAGGAAGTACAACCGATGCTGGTAAAAAAGAAGAATTACCGTTTTATATGGGAAGTCTTGATAAGATTAAAGCAGATGAAAAAGCTCTAGATAAATATAAGAAAGATTATAAAGGAACATACATAGTTAGTGATAAATTAGATGGTAATTCTGCATTAATACATTATAAAAAAGGTGAAATGAAACTATATTCTAGAGGAGATGGAACAGTTGGTCAGGATATATCTCATCTTATTCCTTTTATAAAAACTATCAAAGATATTGATCTAAATAAAGAGGTTGCAATTAGAGGAGAGTTAATTATCTCTCGTGATGATTTTCAAAAAGTAAAAGACAAAGGAGCAAATGCGAGAAATATGATAGCAGGAGTAATAAATTCTAAAATACCTGATATGGAAATTGCAAAATATGCTCAATTTGTAGCATATGAATTAATAGCTCCTAAACTTGAACCAGAAAGACAATTTAAATATATTAAAGCATTAGGGTTTAAGGTTGTTAATTATGAAAAAGTAACAGAGAATAAATTGTCTGTAGATGAATTATCAAAAATTTTAGTGAATCGTAGAGATAAAAGTGAATTTGAAATTGACGGTATTGTTATATTTCACAATGAAATTCATAAGAGACTTAAAAATGAAAATCCAAAATATGCATTTGCATTTAAATCTGTTTTAACTATGCAAAAAGCCGAAGTAATTGTTACAAATGTAGAATGGAATTTAAGCAAAGACGGATATTTAATCCCTGTTATTAACTTTAATGGTGTTAATTTAGCAGGAGTAACTATCAAGAGAGCTCACGGATTTAATGGCAAATTCATAAATGATAATAAAATTGGTCCAGGAAGTAAAATTATTATAATGCGAAGTGGTGATGTTATTCCTTATGTTACAGAGATTCTCACATCATCTGAATCAGGAGAACCACAAATGCCAGAAGGAAAATTTATATGGACTGAAACTGGTGTAGATATTAAAATTGATCTAGTTGAACAAAAAGAATCAGATGAACTCAAGTTTAAAAATATTGCTTACTTTTTTGATAAAATAGATATCAAAGGATTGAGTAGTGGTAACTTGCGTAAAATATATGATTCTGGAAAAAAAACAGTTAAAGATATTCTTAATTGTACAATTCAAGATCTATTAAAAGTAGATGGATTTAAAATCAAAATGGCTGAAAAAGTCTACAATGCAATTCAAGAACGTAAATCATCGCTAGATTGTTTAACAGTAATGGATGCGTCAAACACACTTGGTAGAGGTATCGGTAAGAAAAAGGTAGAATTAATAATAGAAAGTATTCCATCTATATTACAAAATAGATATATCCCAACATTAGCTGAAATGTTAGCAATTAAAGGAGTAGAAACAAAGACAGCTTCATTATTTATAAATAATTTACCAAAGTATTTTGAATTTATAGATATTAATGAAATTAACTGTACAAATCCTATAAATAATGAAAGTCAACCGGAACTCTATAGTGAGATGGGTGTTAATAAAGAAATTGTCAAAGGTAAGGAAGTTTATACACCAGACATGATGTTTAAAAATAAAAAATTTGTATTTACAGGTTTTAGAAATACAGATCTCGAAAAGAAAATTAAATCACTGGGAGGTACAGTGACAACCTCTGTATCAAAGACAACAACTGCAGTTGTACGTAAAGATTCTAGCGAGAAGGAGTCTACAAAGGTTAAAAAAGCAGAAGAATTGGGTATTGAAGTAATTAATTTAGATGACTTTATTAAAAAATTCAAATTATAAAAAAAACTCTGGATTAAATAAAAGATGGCAGTAGAAGATTGTTTCAGTAGTTATTTTTTAATTGCAGTATTAATCGTTTTCTTTATGTTATTATATGTTTATGTAGCTCCATCGGTTGATCCTATTAGACAGACAAAACAGCTTTTTACTCAGAAGCGTGAAAGATTTACAAGTAATGAATTAATTCCAATGGATAGTATCCGTTTTGTACAAGGTAATGGTGTACCAGACAAAGATCCAGGAAAGATAATGTTTGATCAAGATGATCCTGCAGCACAATCAGTTGATGGTACTGACAAAGCTCCAAAGGCGTTATTTCCATTCGCATTTAATAAATGTGATGTGAATTGTTGCGGAGATTCAGCTGGTTTAAGCTGTAATGGTGGTTGTGTATGTTTAACAGATGAACAAAAACGATATTTTTCAAATAGAGGATATAACAATAAACGCGATTCATGCGTTCCAAATGAATACTAATATATAAAAAATATAGAATAATGACTACAAATACATGTATTGGATGTGCATTTGCAACAAGAACATCATATGGCGTTATTAAATGTTTAAGATTTCCTTATCCTAAAAACGCAGATGATTTTTCTACACGAATTAGATATAGAGATGCTATATCTGTTATTAAAAATAATAATTCTTGTCAACATTTTTTAGAAAGAAAACCTGAAAAAAGTTTAAATATTTTACATTCATCCGATGATGATACAAAGTGTTTTTTTGATACATTAGATGTACATGAATGGCAATGAAATATTATCTTTTTTCTTTTGTACAAACTTATCAACTACTTCTTTTTCAAGAGTATAAGGGAAAGTAAGCTCTTTTTTATCAATTATATTTTTTTTCAATAATTTATGTAAATTAATTTGACTTATTATTTCTTCCAATGATCTTTTAAGATTTCTTACTCCTTCTTCTTCATCCGTTATTTCTATAATATGATGAAGGATTTCATCGCTAATAATAATATCTTGTGTATCAAATGAAAATTCTTTCATAATTAAAGGAATCATATAATCTTTTGCAATTTTAAGTTTATCTTTTAATTTATAACCATTAACTTTAATAGTTACAATACGATCACGTAATACAGGGGATATTTCTTCTGCAAAATTGTATGAAAATACAATCAAACATTTTGATAAATCTAATTCAATATCACTAAAATACTTGTCATGGAATTTACTATTTTGAGTAACATCTGTCAAATGAATTAAAATATTTACAATTTCTTCACCATGTTGGGTTTTACTAATTTTATCTAGTTCATCAAAATATAAAACTGGATTCATACATCCAGCTCCCATCAAAATCTCGGCAATTCTTCCCCATCTTGAACCTTCATATGTATATGAATGACCTAGTAAATAACTACCATCACTAATTCCACCTAATTGAATAAATCCAAATGGCAATCCCAACGATTCGCATATGGCATTACAAAAACACGTTTTACCTACACCAGCAGGTCCTTCAATACCAATAATATTTCCTTTTGATTCTGGATTTGAAATCCATTTTGCTAAAAGTCTTATAATTTGATCCTTTGTATCTGTATGTCCAAACACCTTGCTATCTAAATTCTTTTTAATACTATCTAAAAAAAAAGAAATATTTTCAGTAGTATCATTAAAATCGATAGGAAGTTTTTTATATTTACCAATAGGTAGTTTACATAAATGTTCAATCCAATTCATCATTTTATTGTAATCAGATGATGATGGATCCATTCTATTTAATTTTTCAACTTTATGAATTGCTACAGATTTTAGAGATATGTCCATATCTGATTCTAAAATGCGAAAACGAAAAGGTGTATTAATATGATTGATATTTACTATTTGATTTTCTAATTCTTCTATGTGTGTTTTTTGTTCTTTCGATAATGATTTATAATATTTGATTTCATCGGGATAATATTTTTCCCGTAATTTTTTTCTTTGTTCTTCTTGATTTCTTTCTTGTCGTTTTCTTTTTCCTGTGATGATATTTTTACAATCGATAGCACCGCAGCTATCAGATGTAAGTGATTTTGATACGTATTCAGATTCATCGTCTTCTTCTTCGTCATATTCGTATTCATCGTCGTCTTCCTCGTATCTTTCTGTGTTTCCAAATGGCAAGCTTTGTAAAATTATAATTGGTTGTATTGTTCCATTTTTTCTAGAAAAACGCCTAGGTTGATAATCATTTTCTTCATATTCTGATTCGTCATTAGACTCGTAATCATCTGAATTATCGACTGAGTTATCATCTGAATCATCATCTGTATTTTCACTAGTTTTTATTTCAGTTTGTGTAGATTTATCGTGAACCAAAATTTTATTTTTTAGCTTTTCGTAAGTTTCGTATTCTTTTCTAGTAAACATATTTAATTCATATATATATTTGTTTGTATGTTTAAAACGTAATATCTTTATGTAAAAAAATTTTATAAAAATTTGAAATACGAATGAACCACTGTTGTTATTTAAGGAATAATATTATATAAGTTATAAGTAAAATGTCGATATACAAAGAGTTATCATATGATAATGAAATTAGTAGTATCAAGGGTATACGTTTTTGTGTACTGAGTCCGGATGAAATTCGGAAAAATTCAGTAGCAGAGATTTTTAAAACAGATACCTATGTATCGACAGAACCTGTAATTAATGGTTTATTTGACCCACGTATGGGTGTACTTGATCATAATAAGGTATGTCAGACATGTGAACAAAAGAATACATTCTGTCCTGGACATTTTGGTCACATTAATCTGGCAAAACCAGTATTTTATATTCAGTTTTTCGATATCGTTAAAAAACTATTAAAATGTGTATGTTTTAGATGTTCAAAATTACTAATTGATCCTGATAGTGATCAGGTAAAAGCTATTTTGAATAAACGTTTTTCGAGACAGAAAAGGTGGGAACAACTCTATAAACTATGTTCAAAAATCAAGAGGTGTGGTCAAGACACTATGGATGGTTGTGGTGCAAAACAACCTGATAAAATTTACAGAGAACCTATTGTAAAAATTGTTATGGAATGGAAAGAACTATCAGATGATTCTAAAAAACAGGTTATGAATGCTGAAGAAGTTCTAAGAATTCTAAGGCGTATTAGCGAAAGAGATGGCGAGATTCTAGGATTTTCAAAGAGATATAATAGACCAGAATGGATGATTTGTACAACTTTACCTGTACCTCCACCTGCTGTACGTCCTTCAGTTCGTACAGATACTGGGCAGCGTAGTGAAGACGACTTGACTCATAAATTATGTGATATTGTAAAAAGTAACAATTCTCTTAAATTAAAGATTGAGAAAGGTGCATCAAAGGAACAAGTTGATATCGCAACACAAGTACTACAATATCATGTTGCAACATTTATTGATAATAAGATTCCTGGGATCAATCCTGCACAACAAAGAACTGGTAGGCTTCTAAAATCATTGACAGAACGTCTTAAATCAAAAGATGGTCGTATTCGTGGTAATTTAATGGGCAAACGTGTAGATTTTTCAGCACGTAGTGTCATTACTCCGGATCCAAATATTAGTATTGATGAGCTTGGTGTTCCAATTAAAATTGCTATGAATCTTACATTTCCTGAAATAGTTAATAAATATAATCGTGATAAATTGATGGAATTAGTAATTAATGGACCTGATAAGTATCCTGGTGCAAAATTTATTAGAAAAGGTAATTGGACAAAAGCTCTCAAAAATATGCCAAATCGTTCTAGTGTAATTCTAGAGGATGGAGATGTTGTTGACCGTCATCTTATGGATGGCGATTTTGTATTATTCAATCGTCAACCATCTTTACATAAATATTCTATGCTTTGTCATAGAGTTAAAGTTATGCCGTATAATACATTCAGACTGAATGTAGCGGTTTGTCCAGCATATAATAGTGACTTCGATGGCGATAAACAGTAAATCAAGTTACATCTTGTCGCCAAAAGGCAGCTGATTACAAGATTGTGAGGAATATCTTGTAAGGAAAACAGTGTAATCCTCACTACATATATATGGTACACGACATATATATGTATATATAACTGCCTAGTAGTGGTGTCATCATTGATGATACCATTGCAACATGATCAAATTGCGGGAACACCCTTAGAGCTCTAACTACCACTGCAGAGAAGAAATTCTATGCAGGATCTCGGTTAATAGCCGAACCCGATGGTAAAAACGTTAGAGATTGGGCAATCCGCAGCC
>JACCED010280266.1_pt1 | contig 39889 bp, 39 predicted proteins | sample 7455021 | NCBI WGS metagenome assembly JACCED01 (sample SAMN15323456, study PRJNA562643) | freshwater metagenome | isolation source: river surface water | place: USA:Blue River Watershed | collected 2017-08-19
CGGCTCGCTGCGTCAAAGAGGACATCTCCACGTACCTCTTTCGCAAGACGTGTTGCGAGCGCCGACGTGGTCGCGGTCTGCTTGCGATGAAAAACAAGCGGCTTAGGGGGCTGCGGTGCGAGGACTGCGCTCATACGTTCTTTGCAAAATAATCCATACCTGCGTTCACCCCGCTTCCTGCGAGCTTGACGCCGGCCAGTTTGAAGCCCATCTCCACACCAGCGAGTGTCGCTAACAAGGTGAGATCGTTGCTGTCACCCAAGTGACCGATGCGGAACATCCGGCCTTTCAGCTTCCCTAGACCAGTGCCTAACGACAAATCAAAACGTTGTTGAATCAGTTTGCGAATTGCGTCGGCGTCGACGCCGACGGGCGTGATGACGCCGGTAAGAATGGGGGAATACACCTCGGGATCGGCACATTGGATTGGTAAGCCCCACGCGGTGACCGCGGCTCGAACACCAGCGGCCCAGCGCTTATGTCGTGCAAATACGTTGGCCATGCCTTCTTCGGCGAGCATGTCCTGTGCTTCAGATAAACCGTAGAGTAGGTTGGTGCTCGAGGTATATGGCCAGTAGCCGTCCTTATTCATCTCGATGATTTCGTCCCACGCCCAAAACGAGCGCGGAAGCTTCGCTGTTTTCGATGCCTCGATGGCTCTCGGCGACACCGCGTTAAAGCTAATTCCTGGGGGCAGCATCAGTCCCTTTTGTGATCCGCTGATCGATACATCGATCCCCCACTTGTCATGCTCGAACTCAGCACTTGCCAGTCCGGAGATTGTGTCGACCATCAATAGAGCAGGGTGTTTCGCATCATCGATGGCTTTACGTACAGCGGCGATGTTAGATGTCACGCCAGTGGACGTTTCGTTGTGCACTACACAGACAGCCTTGATCTCATGTTTTTTGTCTGCGAGCAGACGAGCGTGAATTAAATCTGCTTGAACACCACGTCGCCATCCTGGAGCATTCGGAAGATGTTCGTCGGTTCCTTGCCAAGACAATAGTTCGGTTTTCAGGCCCAACCGTGTCGCAAGTTTGTTCCATAACGATGCAAATTGCCCAGTTTCGAACATCAAAATGTGATCGCCAGGGCTAAGCGTATTCGACAGCGCGGCCTCCCAGGCGCCAGTTCCAGAAGCCGGGTAAATCACAACAGGATGCTTAGTTTTGAAGATATCTTTCATGCCTTGCAAAACTTTCAGGCCGAGGGCCCCAAACTCTGGACCTCGGTGATCGATCGTTGGCAGACTGATGGCGCGCAGAATGCGATCTGGAACAGGACTGGGTCCTGGGATCTGGAGAAAATGGCGACCAGTCGGATGAAAGTTAAGCTTAAGCATATTTGCTCCTACAAGAATAGGGGGCAAATTACCACAATGCGTGGCGCTGAGGGGTTAAAACGCTAAGGCAATTGTAAGTTTATGCCGGTCTGGCTGCGCAGGTTTTCTAAGTCCGCGATCGTGTCCAAATCGGAAAGAAAGTGAGTGTTTTGACTCGCGTATTGATAGACAAGCTCCGGATGTCCCTCAATGTAATCGCGGCACGTCTCACCTGAGGCTAACACCGCGCGAACTGCGGCGCTGCTCAGCGCGACGGGGTTGCCCCGCTTACCGTTTACTCGGGGGTAGGCGATACTGGTTTCGGAAGGACGACGCGCGTAGGCGTCTAGGCACTCCTTGTAGTCGCCGGCCGTCATCAGGGGTTGGTCAACGAGCACAACTAAAGTGACGTCATATGGAGCAGACAGTTCCTCTAGGCCTTTTAGCACTGAAGTTTGTTGTCCCAGTTCCGGCGCTGGGTTTTGTATGACCCGTACCGCGGGCCCCCAAGCTGCATGCGCGCTGGATCTGTCTAACAAATGCTTAACCTGCGCATGATAGAAACCCGTCACTACGACGATTTGCCCGATTCCTGCGCTGTGCAATGCCTCGAGTTGGCGAAGCACTAACGGCTTACCATCAGCCAGGACCAAGCTCTTGGCGCAACCGCCCAAACGTGAGCCTTGTCCCCCTGTGAGTAAGATCGCCGCAGTCATTGATTTCACAGTTGTCATTTCAATCAATTAGGTAATTGGAGCAGGATTAAAGAGCACCAGGGCGTTTTGAATTTTCCATTTTTCCGCCCAAGTTTTGCGTCCACTTGCTACCTCAAGCATGAGTTTGAATATCTCCATCCCCAACTCTTCGAGAGTGAGTTCGCCATCCGCGACACGGCCTGCGTTGACATCCATCAGGTCATGCCATCGTCTTGCAAGATCACTGCGGGTCGCCACCTTGATGACGGGGCATTCTGCGAGACCGTAGGGAGTACCGCGTCCCGTCGTGAAAATATGCAGGTTCATCCCTGCGGCAAGTTGCAGAGTGCCGCATATAAAGTCACTCGCAGGCGTCGCGGCAAAGACCAAGCCACGCTGCTCAGAACCGAGTTTTTCGCCTGGTGCTAGCACGCTGGATATAGGCGCAGACCCACTCTTGATGATCGAGCCCATTGCTTTTTCGACGATATTGGATAAGCCACCGGCTTTGTTGCCTGGAGTGGTGTTGGCACTACGATCAACTTTGCCGCGCGCCAAATAATTGTCATACCATCTCAGCTGCTCCACGATCGCGTGTGCAACCTCTGGATTCGCTGCGCGGGCGGTCAGTTGATCAACACCATCTCGTACTTCGGTGTTCTCGCTGAACATGACCGTTGCGCCCGCTCGTACGAGTAAATCGGCTGCGATACCCAGCGCAGGGTTCGCTGTGACACCGCTTAAAGCATCGCTTCCACCACATTGCATCCCTACGACGAGTTCGCTGGCAGGAACAGTTTCGCGTTTGCGTTGATTGAGCCTCTTTAGATGAATTTCTGCCTCACGCATGATGGACTCTATCATCGACATGAATCCTACGTGTTCTGGATCCTGAAGACACACGGTGTTGACGCTCGTGCTCCTCTCGTCTTTGATCGGAAAGCTTCCGGGAGGAAGAAGGCGGTCTGGTTGCAGTTTCTCGCAACCGAGGCTAACAACCATCACTTCACCGCCAAAATTGGGGTTTAGGCTGATGTTACGTACGGTTCGGATTGGGATGACGGCATCGGGTGCATCGATCGCCACACCGCAGCCATAGCTGTGCTCTAGTCCAACCACATCATCTACATTCTTGTAGCGCGGTAGCAACTCGTTGCGGATACGCTGTACGGCAAACTCGACAACACCCGCTACGCATTGGACGGTCGTCGTGATCCCGAGTAGGTTGCGGGTACCAACCGAGCCGTCCTCGTTTCGATAGCCCTCGAAGGTGAACCCTGTTAGCGGGTCGGTCGGTTTGGGTTTAACTGTGGCAATCGGAAGATTTTCGAAATTTCTTGCCTCGGGCATTCGCAAAAGTTTTTCATGCACCCAGCTTCCCGCTGGGATATCCTTTAGCGCGTAGCCTATCGTTACTCCATAGCGTATGACAGCTTGGCCGGCAGCAAAATCACTGAGCGCGACCTTGTGCGCTTGCGGAACTTTATCTTGTAGCGTCGGACCGCCAGGTATCACCGTACCGGCGGCCAATCCGCCATCGTTGCCAACGATCGCAACGTTATCGTTGGGATGCATACGGATGAGGTGGGGTTTGTTGAGCGGCTTTGGAAGTGTCATGGTCAAACGTATCAAAACGCCTTGTTTTGCGGGCGGTTGTTTGGTTGAATAGGGTGTTGGTTAGCTATGAGCTTAACCTTTTGGGGAAAAATATGGGTCAAACAATGACCGAAAAGCTGTATGCAGCGCACACGAAGGCGGGGATTGCCAAGGCAGGAGATATTGTGATGGTGTCCCCCGACGTCGTATTAATCAACGATGTCAGTGGCACGATCACAATTGAACAGCTTGAGCAAATGCAAGTGCCTGGCCCAATGTACCCCGATAGGGTCGTGCTCGTCGCAGACCACTTCTCGCCGGCAAAAGACGTTATCAGTGCCGAGTCGATCCGCCTACTTAAGCAATTTGGGCGCAAGTTCGGGATCGAGCATTACTACGACGCCGGCAATGGGGGTATTGAACATACGTTGCTGCCCGAAATTGGCATGATAGGCCCTGGTGGAATCGTTTTTGGCGCTGACTCTCACACCTGTACCGCAGGCGCACTCAATGCATCTGGCATGGGCTTTGGTTCTACCGATTTAGCTGCCGCAATGGCTCTCGGAGAACTCTGGGTGAGGGTGCCAGAGTCAATACGCATTGAGATTGTCGGCTCACCTCGTCCCTTTGTGACTGGCAAGGACATCATCTTGTCCTTGATCGCTGCCATTGGCTCTGATGGCGCCGCAAACCTGTCAATTGAGTTTGGTGGGCCAGGACTACGTCATCTCAACATCGACGAGCGCATGGCTGTGGCGAACATGGCCGTGGAAGCGGGCGCCGAGACGTGCGTATTTGAGGCGGATGAGCAAGTGCATGCCTTTGCAAAGGCGCATGGTTGGCGTGCACGTTCAGCGGTGGGGCCGGATGCGGATGCGCGGTATCACTGGACACGCGTGATTGACTTGGATGCCCTGGAGCCTTTGGTTGCAGTGCCGCCATCTCCCGCGAATGGAACTCTGCTGTCCGAATTGATTGGCACAAAAGTCGATCAGGTCTACATTGGAAATTGCTCGAACGGAACACTCACCGATCTGCGACAGGCAGCCTCAATTTTGCGAGGACGTACGGTGAGCCGCAATGTGCGAGTCGTGATCGTGCCCGCCACGAACGCGATTTATCGACAGGCTGCAAGTGAGGGATTACTGGAAGTCTTCGCTGCCGCTGGTGCAGCCGTTTCCTTACCCACCTGCGGTGCGTGCTTTGGAGGGCACATGGGCGTGCTTGCTCAGGGCGAGACGGCGATTGCCACCACCAATCGTAATTTCAAAGGGAGAATGGGTCATCCCGACTCGCGTGTTTATCTTTCCAACGCCTGGGTGGCCGCCGCTGCAGCGATAGGCGGAGAAATCGTTGATCCAAGTATGCTATCGGCTATCTAAAACAGGTTAATGCTCATGATTTCATCCGTTTGCGTACATCGGTATGGTGATAACGTTGACACCGACACGATTATTCCCGGTCGCTATCTCACGTTAAGGCGTCCAGAGGAACTTGCTGGGCACTGCATGGAGGGGATTGATCCAGGTTTCGTCAGCCGTGTCAAAGTGGGCGATATTATCGTGGCAGGTCGTAATTTTGGCTCTGGGTCGTCTCGAGAGCATGCTCCAATCGCGATCCGTGCAGCCGGTGTCTCTTGCGTTGTGGCGACTAGCTTTGCACGTATTTTTTATCGTAATGCGATCAATATTGGACTGCCCGTTTTCGAGTGTCCAGAGTTGGTCGCCGCGGTGAGCTCGGGCGATCGCGTGGGTGTGGACTTGACCGCTGGTGTGTTCGTGTTGGGTTCAAAGCGGTTTGAAATGCCACCGCTGCCTGCGGTCGTTCAATCGATCGTCGATGCCCAGGGACTCGTGCCTTACATCGCGCAAGAATACAAACGGCGGTTATCGAATGGAACCATACGATGAGATTGCAGAGTCGATGGTTTTGGTTTGTTGCTGCGATTCTCGTCGCGTTGAATCTGTTCGTCTATTTTTGGTGGGCGAATCGTCCGTTGCTAACCGTCAAGATGAGCGAGATCAACCGCGAGGTTGTGTCGGGGCTGCGTGGTGAGGCCGAACGTCTACAACAGATTTTAGATGGTGCGTGTGGGAGTCCTGGACTAGAGTCCTACAAAAGAGGCGAGACAGGGCCTGTGCGAACTCTTGGTGCTGGCCCCGGTAACAGCGCCAACACCAGTAGCCCCAATGCCCCGAGCAGCACGGGTGGCGTTGCGCCACCCACCGAGCCGAGTGCGACGCTCCTTGCCCAAGATAAGCTTGTGGCGTTGCTCGATGCTGCGACAGTCAGAATTCTAGTGTTCGGAGCGAACAACAAGTTTCAAGGGCATGGGACTGGTTTTTTTATTGATCACAATACCGTTGTGACCAACCGGCATGTCATTGAGAATGGTCGATCCTTTGCAATCACAAGCCGTGTCCTCGGTAAAGAACCGATTCCGGTGCGCTTGATCGCTGCAACGCGCGATTCTGAGTACACCAATCCTGACTTCGCAATACTACGGGCGGAGAAGGTGCCCGCGGGTGTCGCTAAGCTGGCGATCGCCACTGAACCACAAGTACTCCAAACGGTTGTCGCGGCCGGTTATCCAAGTTCGGATATTCGTGTGGATGCGGATATCGTCACGCCGAACACTGTTTTTTCGCAAGGTGAGGTAAGCGTTCTGCAGCGGCAGCGCAACAACATGGTCTTGGTGTTGCATACGGCAAAGATTGCAACTGGGAGTTCGGGTGGGCCATTGGTCAATCGTTGTGGGAATGTAGTGGGTGTTAATACGTTTATTGGTGCGCAGGAAGACAAGTTCAGTGATCGTTCGCTGTACGCGCTGTCTGCCGCCGCGTTGCGGACATTCCTGGACCAAAGCGGCCAGTCCTATACAAAAATGTCGAGTGATTGCGCCTCGACTCCAAGAAATTGACGACCAACGGACAGAAGCGATTCATTATGCAAACTTTGCCAGTGGTCACACAGCGAAAACTGATTGACGTCAAAGGTATAAACGGTCAACCGGTATTTACTTATTACCAGCAGTTGGTGAGCCTATTGCAGCGAGACGCAGGTCAGCCGCCGTTAGGGATGTTCTTTGCGGAACCAGTTGTCAATCCGCTCAAAGGTGAGATTGCCTGGTCTACAAAGCTATCAGGCGAGGTCCGTTCATTTGAAGCGCTGAGCCCTGCAGAAAAAATGAGTGCCGCACAGGCATTGTCCACCAATTGCCAACGGGTTCGAACGCTGGCGCAGCATTTATCAAACAATGCCTCGTCGTCTGCGTCCGTGCATGGTGCGCAAGCGCTGCTTGCAATGCTTTCCACGCCTGATGCGCTTAATTCGATCTTTTTAGTTGGCGATCAGCTTGTTGTGGCACAGTGGGGTTGTGTTCCCTATGGTGAGAAATCGAATGATTTCGATCTAGACACGTGTTTCGCTAAGGATTATCGTCCCGCGGAAAAAGTGATCACAGCAAATCAGCGTCAGGCGCAGCCCTCTGAATCTCTTGCGCAGTCCGCAGTATTGCCCTGGCTGATCTTAATCGCTTTGTTGTTGCTGCTGGCAGCGGGTCTAACCAATCGGCAGTGGTTAGGCGTTGTGGTGAGTGCGTCAAGCACGCAAGAGGAATCTGCGCTCCGTGCCCGTATCGATCAACTGTGGAATCAAATTGGCGCGAAGTCTCAGTCGTGCGTGACTCCGGTGACACCGCCGCCCGCCGCGCCCGTAGCACCTCCAGCGCCAATCGAACCGAGTACCGTGAGTAGTGCAGAAATTGATCGAAGATTGCAGGCGAATGATGTGGCGCAGGGAAAGTACATCAATGTTGCGCTTGCCTGGCAGGGGGAGGCTGACCTTGATCTGCTAGTCACTCAACCTGATGGCGTCACCATCAGTATGTATAACGACCATGTGCGTAAATCGCCGAGCGGTGGGAGCTTGGATATTGACGCAAATGCGTGTAAGCAAATGTCCGGTTGCCCGGTACGCCCCGAACCGATTGAAAATGTCTCTTGGAACCAGAAGCCGCCCAGTGGTCGTTATCAGGTTCGCGTCAACATGTTTAGTGCCAACACCCCGATTGCTGAGCGAAAAGATGTCCCCTTCACCGTGGTGGTGACGATTGATGGGAAGAAGAGTTCCTACGAGGGTGTTGTGAAGGTAAGTGATATGGTGTGTACGGATAGATGTCACAGCAAAGCACCAGTTAACGTAACTTTTTTTGTGGTGCCTTGAAAATGATGGACGCTTTAGGGAATTCTCCTGATCACGCCATGACCGGAAATAAGGCACATCGTCGCGCTGTAGCGAATGCACTCAACGCCATTGCACCCGATAAAGTACTAGACGTTTGTTGTGGTGATGGATGGTTGGTTAATGGTTTGGCACGGCCGACTGTTGTCGATGGCATCGATTTTTATGCGTCTGCCCCGCAAGGCTATGGGTTATTCGTTCACGCGGACTTCAATGCAGGTGTCCCTGATCAACTAGGCCGCTATGATGCGATTGTTTGTTGTGAGGCAATGGGTTATCTGCAAAACCCAGGACATTTCGTGCAGAGTGTCCGGCGTCATCTAAATCCGCACGGTCATTTTGTTCTATCAGTGCCTAATCCAAATTATGTCGGCGCTAGGGTAAATCACTTGATCCAAGGCTACCCAAGATCGTATTCTTGGTTTGCACAAAATGACTCGCCAGAGCCCCATATGCCTTGGCTGAGTCTTGGGTTATTTCAGCTGTGGCTTTTGTTAGGGCTGAACGGTTTTGAACACATTACAGTACATGACGTTGACGAGCCTAAGCCACGCAGGATCTGGGAACATGGCTTGGGTTGGTTAGTTAAAAACTACGCTCGCCGGCAGCTTCGTAAGGCTGATTCACAAAGTTTGCGAACATTGTGGTCCCAAGCGTTGTCCGATCAGGTAGTGTATGGCCGGCAACTAGTGATCTCAGCTGTTGCGAAGTCCTAGCGCGAGCACCATAGGTGGCAGGATCAACGTTGTTAGAAGATTGAATAACAAACAAAAGAAGAGCGCTGATGAGTTCCGTATCAAAGACTACTCCAGAAGTTTCCCGCCAATTGGCGAAGTTCACCGCTAGTTTTCAATGGGATGATGTTCCCGAACACGTGCGTCACGAGGCAAAGCGCTCCTTATTAAATTATTTTGCGACTGCGCTTTCCGCTTGTTACGACCCTACGATCGAAAAAGCGGTGAATGTATACGGGAAGTTCTCCAGCGGGAGGGACGCTTCCCTCATCGGACGTTCTGAGCGGATGGATGTATTGACTGCTGCTTCGATCAACACAATGGCCGCCAACGTCTTCGATTTTGACGACACGCATATTCCGACCATCATCCACCCAACAGCGCCGGTTGCATCGCCGGTGTTTGCCTGGGCACAAGCGCGTGCAGTGACCGGTGCTCAGGCCTTGATGAGCTTTATTGTTGGTGCAGAGGTGGAGTGTAGGCTTGGTAACGGCGTATCGCCTGGACACTACGCACGCGGCTGGCACATTACCTCCACGTGTGGTGTGTTTGGCTCAGCATGTGCGTCGGCTCGCTTATTGGGCATCAACGAGCAGCAGTGTCTTTGGGCATTGGGTTCTGCCTCGGTTCAGGCGGGGGGATTGGTCGAGTCTCTAGGTACGATGTCCAAAAGTGTGAGTATGGGTAATGCTGCCCGAAACGGAATGATTGCGGCACTGCTTGCCCAGAGTGATTTTGATGGTCCCAAAGCGCCAATTGAAGGCGTTCGAGGGTTTATGCCAGTGACTTGCGATAACCCCGACTTTGAGGCCGTCGTCTCGGACTTAGGGGGGCGGTGGGAGCTTTTGCAAAACACGTACAAACCGTATCCTTGTGGCGTAGTGCTTAACCCGGTGCTTGATGCGTGCCTGGATCTTGCGACAGACTCCCAATTTACGCAGCGCGGGGTAAGCGGTATCGCACGTATCGAGCTGATCGGCCGTCCACTGTTGAAACAGCGCACTGATCGTCCAGGAATTCAAACGGGCCGCGAGTCGCAGGTGAGTGCCCAGCATGCGGTACCGGTTTCGCTTATGCGTGGGCGTGCGGGATTGGCTGAGTTCAGCGATGAGGCCGTTGCAGATCCACAACTGCGAGCACTCGGCCAAAAGGTGTGTTTTATTGAGGATAGTCAGTACGGTGTTGAGGCGGCGACAGTCAGAATCCACTGGGTAGATGGATTTGTTCTGAGTCGCACCGTTGAGGTGCCTCAGGGATCGACGGGCAAGCCCCTAACCGATGCACAGATCGAAGACAAGTTGCGTGCACTCTGTGCGTACGGACAGTCTGGAGTTCAGGTTGAACCGCTGATTGATGCAGTGTGGTCGTTAGATCGCGCACAGGATGCAGGTGCGCTCATGTCACTTGTAGTTGGAAAAGGTTAAGGAGTTTCTATGTCGAAAGTACACGTACAGCACTTGATGAATAGTCCACGCCGTCAACGACTGCTCGGAGCGGCGTTGGGGCTTTTCGCGTTGATATTATTGCCATTCGTCACATTTAATACGCAGGCACAGGGTGCGTTCACCCCGACCGGGCCGGTGAAGATCGTTGTTATGTTTCCTCCGGGCGGTGGGACGGATGCCGTGGCGCGAATCGTCGGAGAAAAATTATCTGAGCGTTGGAAGCAGCCGGTTGTGGTCGAGAATAAAGCTGGTGCCCAGGGTAATATCGGTACAGCTTTCGGTGCGAAAGCGCCCGCCGATGGGTATACGTTGGTTTTTGCACATCAAGGTGTCTTCACGGTAAATCCGCATCTCTACAAGGATATGGGTGTCAACCCAGTGCGTGACTTAGTGCCAGTGGCGCGCTTGACCCAACAGCCCTACGTGCTTGTTGCGCATCCCTCTGTAGCGGCGAATAACCTAAAGGAGCTGGAAGCTCTTGCTAGGAGTCAGCCAGGCAAGATCAGTTTCGGGTCTAGTGCCTCAGGCCCGCAGTTGGCAGTTGAATATTTCAAACACACCACCGGTGTTGACCTTTTGCATGTTCCCTACAAAGGTGCTGGTCCGGCAGTGATCGATGTCCTAGGGGGCAACATCAATTTGTTGGTCGCCAACCCTGCGTCGGTTGCCCCACATGTAAAAGCCGGAAAATTAAAGGGCCTCGTGTTATTCGGTGCCGAGGGGGTAGACGCGCTAGTTGGTGTCCCCACAGCATTAGAAGCAGGCTATCCAGCGCTTGCCGACATTCCCGAGTGGTACGGGTTAGCTGTCCCCGCAGGGACGCCAACGGCAACCGTGCAGCAGCTGAATCTAGACATCACGGCAGTCCTTGCTGACCCACAAGTTATTCAGCGCATTAGAGGACTTGGTCTGAGCCCTTCGCCCAGTACGTCCGAGGCTTTTGCTGCGCAAATCCGTCGGGACTACGACCGCTGGGGAGATTTAATTAAGAAAGCTGGAATTACGGCAAACTAAAAGTACAAGATTAAGGGGAGGTTATTTTTTTATGAAGAATAAGTTTTTAGTTGGCGCCATCTCATTGATTGCAATGACTTGCGGGCTTGCTCAAGCGCAGACTCCAACAAACAAGGGATGGCCGAATCAGCCAATCCGCATGATTGTTCCGTTTCCTGGCGGTGCGAGTACGCTGGACACAGTGGTACGACTGTTGGCCGTTGAAGTTGGGCGCGATCTCGCTAATCCCGTGATAGTCGAGAACAAACCAGGCGCTGGAACCGTGATAGGCGTGGATGCAGTTGCCAAGGCTTCGGATCAACACACTTTCGGTGGTGTGGCCAATAGTTTCACTGTCAATCAAACCTTAGTTAAAAATTTACCCTACAAGACGTTAGATGATTTAGCGCCGGTGATCTTGCTCGCCAAGACGGCCAACGTTTTGGCGATTAAGCCCAGCTTGGGAATCAACAATCTGCAAGAGCTAATTGCTTACGCAAAAAAGAATCCCGGCAAGCTTTCCTATGGTTCGTTTGGAAATGGGACCACTCCGCACTTTGCCGGCGAGATGCTTAAAACAATGGCGGGTATCGATATGGTGCATGTCCCGTACAAGGCGCAGGGTCCGGCACTGACTGATTTATTGGCCGGAAATATCGATTTGATGTTCGGGAATTTGCCAGATTTCATCGCACACATTCGGAGCGGTAAGCTCAAGGCGCTCGGGACAACATATCTCACTCGGGCACCGCTGGCTCCTGAAATCCCAACGATTGCGGAGCAGGGCTTACCTAAGTTCGAGACCGACTCTTGGTACGGGATCATTGCGCCCGTTGCGACCTCTCCGCTTGCGATTTCTACGATGAACGCGGCACTGAACAAGGCGTTGCAGGACCCAGCAGTCAAGAAGAATCTAGCGGAACGCGGCATCGAGATTATCGGTGGCACGCCTGCGGTGTTTGGAGACCATCTCCGAGCAGAGGTCGCTAAATACGCGCAAATCGTCAAGTCTTCGAACATGAAGATCGATTAAGCTGATTTCTGTATATTGTTTATTTATTCTCTCACTAGGTTGTAAAAATGACGTCTCAAACACAAGCCCCGAAGCCATTGCGTGTTGCGATTGCAGGTCTGGGTGCTATTGGTAAGTCAATCGCAAAGAGCCTTGCGGCTGGAAACGTTCCCGGTGTCGTTTTGACAGCCGTGTCCGCAAAAGACCACGCTAAAGCATCGGCGTTCGTATCCACACTGGCCCATCCCGTCAAAGTCTTGACGATTGCGCAACTCGAGCCCGAGGCGGACTTGGTTATTGAGTGTGCCCCAGCTGCTTTGTTGTCGGAAATCGTGACCCCGTTCCTGAATGCCAAGAAGCAAGTGATTGTCTTATCTGTCGGCGCATTGCTCTTTAACCCTGAATTGATCGAGGCAGCGAAGACCAAGGGGGGAGTGATCCACGTGCCCACTGGAGCTTTGATTGGGCTCGATGCAATGATCGCAGCCGCGGAAGGAACGATTCATTCTGTGCGTATGGTCACACGTAAGCCGCCAAACGGTCTCGCTGGTGCGCCTCACCTGATTGAAAATAACATCAGCATTGAGGGTCTGACCGAGGCTAAGAAAGTGTTCGAGGGCAATGCGCGCGATGCGGCCAAGGGCTTCCCGGCAAACCTCAACGTGGTGGTGGCCTTGGCTTTATCAGGAGTGGGGCCAGAGAAAACGCTGCTTGAAATTTGGGCTGATCCAGGCGTCGTTCGCAACACGCACACGATCGTCGTTGATTCCGATTCTGCAAAGTTCACGATGACGATGGAAAATATTCCGTCGGAAAACCCTAAGACGGGCCGAATCGTGGCGCAGAGCGTGATCGCTCTGCTGCGAAAGATGCAGTCCGGTTTTAAGGTTGGGACATAGCGAGGGGTAAATCAAGTGTGGTGACTCGTGTGAGCTCACGCTTGTAAGTCTTGTCGTCAAACGGTCTGGCACGATGCATGGTGGTTCGGTTATCCCAGATAACCAAATCACCAAGTGCCCATTCGTGGCTGTAAAGAAACTCTTTGCGCGTTGCATGTTCGATCAAATCTTTAAGCAGCAAACGCCCCTCTGGGACTGGCCATTCAGTAATGTGGGCTGCGTGGGAAGCGAGGTACAGCGATTTCCTCGGTGATCCCGCAATTTTTCTGACGAGTGGATGCGTAGCGCCTGGTAGCTTTGCGCTCTCCTCGGGTGAAAAGTCAAAACCCATCGTGTGACGAGAATATACGATCGAGTGATAGGCATGAAGATGCTCAATCGTCGCCTTGGTCTCAGAATCTAGCGCATCGTATGCGGCACGCATATCAGCAAACTCGGTGTCAGCGCGAACGGGGGGAATGTTCCGTGCGTAGAGCATCGAGTAACGACCTGCTGGCTCTTCGAATGACGCGTCGGTGTGCCAGATTCGGTTGCTAATTCCGTTCATCCGACGGCGATCCTGCGCCTCAAGGATATTTCCATCTTGGCCTACATTTGAGATGTCCGTAAGCGCTTCGTTACCAAACCGATTTTTCGTTAAGACTGAGGAGGAGGTCTTGCTGTGCAGGACGCCGTCCATGCGTTGCGCGAAATCGATCTGCTCGTCATAGGTGAAGTGCTGATTGTGGAAGACAAGAACGCCGAACTCAGTCATCGCAGCTCGAAGTGAAGCGAGGGTGGCGTGATCTGTCACAGTTCGCAAGTCAACAGGGCTGACCTCGGCCATGAACGTTGGATGCAGTTTTTTGAATTGCAGTGTCATACGCTTGTCTCCGACTCCCGCGTTCTCAAGGGACGCGTAGATTTCTCACATTGATATCTTAGTGTGAGGTTTCTTATCTTGACTAAATATACTCCGCAGCAGACTTCGGCGGTGCGCGTCTGCGCCAATGTTTAGTTTCGAAGACAGTAAGCTCCACTCGTGTGGTAGCCGCTTGGGCAACTACCGGATTTGATGACAGCCGGTTTAGCTGAGTTGCTGCTTGCCAAGCAGTAGTTGCCGCTCGTGTGATAGCCCGACGGGCATGAGCCAACCTTAGCGATGGCAGGTTTAGCGTTGGGTGAGGAGGGCGTGCAGTAGTTTCCGCTGGTATGGTAGCCGCTCGGGCATGATCCAACTTTACTAAGCGGTTGCTGCGCATGGGTCGCGTTCGACGCGGCGGTCATCGCGATGGCTATCAACAGCCAGGCAATTAAGGGGGGAGTTGATCTCTTGTGCATGTGCTCCATCCAAAAAGATTTGCTTAGGGAATGGTAGTCCTGGCGGCCATAAGGCGCAAGTTCGGCTATAGCGCCTCTAACGTGTACCGAACATACCGCATTCGCATGCAATTTTGTTGCGCCGCGGAAATGCACACATTTTGGCAGGGAATGGCGTCGTCAGACTTGTCTACGATGCTACCATTACGGGTTATCGAGTTTTAATCCTGTCGCCATACTGAAACATTGACATGAATCCTTCACTGAATGCTCCTGAATACGTCCGCCATCAAGGTTTAAAAGATTGGGTTGCGGCGATTGCTGCAAAAGCCAAACCTGCCAGAGTTGTCTGGTGTGATGGTTCACAAGAGGAATATGACCGGCTTTGCGCAGAGATGGTGCAGACTGGGATGTTGCACAAACTCAACCCGGCTAAGCGTCCGAACTCGTTTTTAGCGCGTTCGTCGCCAGATGACGTCGCACGTGTTGAAGACCGCACCTTTATCTGTACTGAGGACAAGAACGCGGCAGGTCCAACCAACAACTGGATTGCACCCGCTGAAATGCGTGCCAAGCTTGACCAGCTTTTTGACGGTGCAATGCAAGGTCGTACTCTGTATGTCATTCCTTTCTCAATGGGACCTCTGGGCTCTCCGATCGCTCAGATTGGTATTGAGCTATCAGATTCCCCCTACGTGGTGGTCAACATGCGCATGATGACGCGCATGGGCAAAAAGGTTTATGACATTCTGGGTACGGATGGCGAATATGTGCCTTGTGTGCACACCGTAGGTGCTCCCCTGGCGGCGGGTCAGGCCGACGTCGTCTGGCCCTGTAACGAAACAAAGTACATCGTGCACTTTCCAGAGACGCGTGAAATTTGGTCATACGGATCGGGTTACGGTGGCAACGCGCTTCTAGGCAAAAAATGTTTCGCACTGCGTATTGCATCGACGATGGGTCGCCGTGAAGCCAATGAGAAGTCAGTCGGCTGGTTGGCTGAGCATATGCTCATCTTGGGTGTGCAGGCACCTTGGGGAAAAAAGTATCACGTGGCCGCCGCCTTTCCCTCGGCATGCGGTAAAACGAACTTCGCGATGCTCATTCCGCCTGCTGGTCTCGCTAAGCAGGGCTGGAAAATTACGACAATCGGTGATGACATCGCCTGGATTAAGCCTGACAGCAAAGGTAATTTGCGGGCGATCAACCCTGAAGCGGGCTACTTTGGCGTAGCACCTGGCACGAACGAGCAGTCGAACTTCAACTGCATGGCGACTCTCAAGCGCGATACGATTTTTACGAACGTTGCCCTGACGGATGACGGTGACGTGTGGTGGGAAGGGATGACGAAGGTTCCGCCTGCGCACTGTATCGACTGGCAGGGGCGTGATTGGACACCAGAGTCCGCGAAAGAGAAGGGCATCAAAGCGGCGCATCCGAATGCGCGCTTTACAGTCTCCGCGATTCAGAACCCAGTGTTGGATTCAGAGTGGGACAATCCTGAAGGCGTGGTAATTGATGCGTTCATCTTTGGTGGGCGCCGCTCGACTACCGTTCCGCTGGTGACTGAGGCGCGTGACTGGGCTGAGGGTGTGTACATGGCAGCCACCATGGGCTCAGAAACCACTGCGGCCGCTGTGGGTCAGCAAGGCGTTGTTCGTCGTGATCCTTTTGCGATGCTGCCTTTCTGCGGCTACAACATGGCTGAGTACTTTGATCATTGGTTGTCCCTTGGTAACCGTCTGCAGAGCAGCGGAACAAAGCTTCCAAAGATCTTCTGCGTCAATTGGTTCCGTACAGACGAGAACGGCAAGTTCGTGTGGCCCGGCTTCAGTGATAACACGCGAGTGTTGAAGTGGATGTTAGGACGTATCGAGGGCGAGGCGAAAGGCGCTGAGCACGTGTTTGGGATTACACCGCGCTACGAAGATATCGATTGGTCCGGCATGGACTTCTCGGCAGATAAGTTCAACAAGATCACGTCCATTGACGTGAACTCTTGGAAGCAAGAGTTCAAGCTTCACGACGAGCTCTTTGAGAAACTGGCGCACGGTTTGCCCGCGCACCTTTTGAAGATCAAAGCTGCGTTCGAATCACGACTTGGCTGATAGACTAGCGGCGGGCGCGATCTAGCATCGCATGCAACAATACGTTGCAGCCCGCCTCGAGATGCTCGGGGCGAGCGTCTTCGATTTCGTTGTGACTGATGCCGTCCTTGCACGGTACGAAGATCATCGCGGTCGGCGCGACCCGCGCCATATATACCGCATCGTGTCCGGCACCGCTGACTACATCCATTTCGCTTAATCCAATCGTTCTAGCGCCGCTTCGTACAGCAGATACAAGCTCCTTTGCGAACGCTTGTGGCGGAAAGTAGACGACTTGCTTAATGTCGATATTGACCTTTCCTTGTGTCGCGATGTTCTTCGCCTGCGCTTGTAGGCTCTCGACCATTTTTGTGAGCGTGGCATCTGTGTCAGCGCGGAAGTCTACGGAAAACTTCACAGTGCCTGGGATAACGTTACGCGAATTCGGATAGTTATCTAACATTCCAACGGTTCCACGCGCGTTTGGTGCATGGTCCAGAGCTATTTGATTAACCGCTTGAATCACGCGTGAGGCGGCGAGCAATGCATCTTGTCGTAGAGCCATCGGAGTGGGGCCCGCATGGGCTTCGGAACCGGTGACGACGACGTCGAACCAACGTTGTCCGAGTGCACCAGTTACCACGCCGATCGTGATGTCGTTAGCCTCCAATACCGGACCTTGCTCGATATGTGCTTCGAAGTAGGCGCCGAAGGTTTTTGGATCAATAACATCCTTACCCGCATAGCCGATGGCCGTAAGTGCTTCGCCGACAGTGATACCTTCTTTGTCTTTTTGAGCCAGGATTTCTGCAGTCTTGAACTCACCAATAAACGCGCCGGATCCCATCATCACGGGTACAAAGCGCGATCCTTCCTCGTTAGTCCAAACGATTACTTCCATAGGAGCTTCGGTCTCTATGCCCGCATCGTTGAGGGTTTGGAGCACTTCAATACCGGCTAATACGCCGTAGTTACCGTCAAACTTTCCGCCGGTCGGTTGAGTGTCTATGTGGCTGCCCGTTGATATCGCAGGCAGGGCGTTGTTACGACCCGCGCGGCGCGCAAAGATGTTTCCTACGGCATCGATACGTATTGAACAGCCTGCTGCCTTAGCCTGCGCCACAAAAAAGTCCCGTCCCTGACGGTCGAGATCGGTCAGCGCAAGTCGGCACACGCCTCCCTTTGGGGTAGCGCCGATCTGGGCGAGTTGCATGAGGGAATCCCAGAGGCGCTTGCCGTTGACACGCAAGTTGGCTACAGAGTTCTGGGCAACAACAGACATAGTAAGGCTCCAATAGTGTTTATCTTTGGGGACGGGTATTATGGTGGCAATAGTATGCCTGAAATCTAACGCCAAACTGCAGCATTCCATTTAACCGAAACGATACGGTAAAGGCTCCGATACATGAAACTCGATGCGATCTCGCACCGCGACCGAAACACCAAAATTGTAGCGACTCTTGGGCCTGCGAGCAGCGACCCGATGATGATTCGTAAGTTGTTCGATGCGGGTGTTGATGTTTTTCGCTTGAACTTCAGCCATGGGTCTCATGCGGATCACCAGGCGCGGTATGACGCAATCCGACAGATCGAGGCGGATGTGGGTCGTCCGGTCGGCATCTTGATGGATTTGCAGGGCCCAAAACTTCGTCTGGGAAAGATCGTGGACGGCAAGTTATCGCTTGCAATCGGACAGAAGCTCAGATTGGATTTAGATCCCACGCCGGGGACGTTGAGCCGTGTGCCCCTATTGCATCCCGAGATTTTTGCTGCAATCAAACCAGGGGATGATTTATTGATCGATGACGGTAAAGTGCGCTTGCGTGTGCTTGCCTGTAGTCCTACACATGCGGACGTTGAGGCCTTAAATGCTGGAGTTATTTCAGATCGTAAAGGCGTCAATGTTCCCGGTGCGATTTTGCCGTTGTCGGCGTTGACGACAAAGGACAGAGAAGATCTTGATTTTGGTTTGAGTATTGGAATTGACTGGATCGCACTATCATTCGTGCAGAGGCCTGAGGACATTGCAGAGCTGAAGTCAATTGTCGGTAACCGTGCTTGGGTGATGGCCAAACTAGAGAAGCCGTCGGCGATTGATTCGCTTGAGGCGATCGTGGCTGCTGCCGACGGTGTAATGGTTGCGCGCGGAGACCTCGGCGTTGAGTTGCCGCCTGAGGACGTTCCTGTGATTCAGAAGCGCATTGTGCGCGCCTGTCGTCAAGCGGGCAAGCCGGTCATTGTTGCGACGCAGATGTTGGAGTCAATGATCTCCTCTCCTGTTCCCACGAGAGCAGAGGTCAGTGACGTTGCTACGGCTGTCTATGACGGGGTCGATGCCGTGATGTTGTCGGCAGAGTCTGCCTCGGGTGCTTATCCGATTGAGGCGGTCACGATGATGGATCGAATTCTAAAAAGCACCGAGTTGGATCCCTTGCAGCGCATCATGATGGATGCCGTACATTCGCATAGAAAGAATGATGCGCGTGATGCGATTTCCGCTGCGATTCGAACAGTTGCAGAAACTTTGCCGGTCGCGGCAACAGTCGCTTACACCTCATCAGGGGCGACAACATTACGTGTCGCCCACGAGCGTCCGCGTGCACCAATCCTGAGCATGACGCCTGTTGCTGCCGCAGCTCGCCGCTTATCGTTAGTGTGGGGTGTTCATTCGATTCAAGCTGCTGATGTCGACAGTACCGAGGAAATCGTCATGCGTGCGACGCAGGCAGCGGATAAACACGGTTTCGGTACTCCGGGACAAGCATTGTTGATCATAGCGGGCACCCCATTCGGCGTGCCAGGCTCAACGAATCTGTTGCGTATCGCATGGATTGGCGATGAGCCGGATGCCTCGTGAGTAAGGACGCTTAACGCTTGACTGCCCCTGTGCTATAAAACAGCAAACAAGACAAAGGCAGGGGACAGGGATGGCGCATGCTGGCTTGCGGTTCGGTATATTTTTGGCGCCGTTTCATCGGCTAGGTGATAACCCAACGCTAGCGCTCGCTCGCGACTTAGAGCTCATCGAGTGGCTTGACCACCTTGGGTACGATGAGGCGTGGATAGGCGAGCATCATTCTGCGGGTTGGGAGACGATTGCGTCGCCTGAAATTTTTATTGGTGTTGCAGCGGACAGAACTCGGCGCATTATGTTGGGGTCCGGCGTAACAAGCTTGCCCTACCATCATCCATTTTTGGTCGCACAACGTTTTGTTCAGCTCGATCATATGACGCGGGGTCGTGTGATGCTTGGTTGTGGTCCCGGTGCGCTCGTGTCAGATGCTTACATGATGGGCATACAAGCTGAGCGGCAACGGCCAATGATGGATGAGTCGCTCGGCGCAATCATGCGACTTCTGGCGTGTGAAGAGCCCGTGACTCTCAAGACCGACTGGTTTGAGCTCAAGGACGCACGCTTGCATCTTGCTCCCTACACCAGCGGCGGCTTCCCAGTTGCGGTGGCGAGTTCGACAACGCCTTCCGGGGTCTTGACTGCCGCAAAGCACGGTGTTGGTTTGATTTCATTGGGCGCTGGGTTGCCTGGAGGACCGCAGAAGCTGGCTGAGCAATGGGCGCTGGGCGAAGCTGAGGCCGCTAAATATGGCCATACGATGCGTCGCGATGAGTGGCGATTGGTTGTCAATATTCACGTTGCCGAGGACGATGAGCAAGCCGTTGCGGAGGTGCGTAAAGGCGAGCGTCTGGAAACACTGAGTTACTTCAGCGAAACATTGGGAAGACCGCCGATGCGCAGCGAGAATCCGCTGGCCGAGGGATTGAAAGCGGGGACCACGATAGTAGGGTCCCCAGAAACAGTCGCTGCCGGGATAGAGAGGCTACTGTCTTTTACGGGGGGTGGTGCGGGAGCTGTTTTGTTCAGGTCGCACGAATGGGCCACTCGAGAGCAAACATTGAGAAGCTACGAACTTTTTGCCCGTTGGGTGATGCCGCGCTTTCAAGGCAGTCTGCACACGCTCCAAACCTCTAGACAATGGGCGAGCGACAACCGCAGTGGTATTTTTGGGCCGCAAATGGGAGCGCTGCGCAAAGCCTTTACTGATGCCGGGCAGGACGTACCCGATCATATGAGGTTGCGTTTGCATACAGGCAAGTCCCCGATTGATGAGTGATTGGGCTAGCTCCTTTAATTTTCTGAAAGAATAAGCTGTTTTTTTTGCGGCCAAATGCTAAATTTTGGCGCTTGATCTTGTTAGTTTTCTAGCTGTTTTACTTTGGTAGCATTTTTAATCCGCTCAGCGAGGTAAGTCATGAATATTCGTTTGGTGTTGTCTACGACCGCTTTGGTCCTCGGTTTATCCGCGACGCAGGCATGCGCGCAGATTGCATATGGCACGCCGATGGGCGATGACAAGTACCAGCCTTCAGTTGGTCAAAGTGGTAAGGATGTAATTTGGGTGCCAACCAACGATGCTGTGGCTGACGCAATGCTCAAGGCAGCAAATGTCGGACCCAATGATCTCGTGTTTGATCTTGGCGCAGGTGATGGAAAAATCGCTATTGCGGCAGCCAAAAATTACGGTGCACGAGCAGTGGGCATTGAGTACAACAAGGATATGGCTGCACTCGCAACGCGGAACGCAGAGCGCGCCGGGGTTGCCGATAAGGTGAAGATTATCCACGGTGATATTTTTGTGGAAGACTTCTCAAAAGCGACTGTTTTGACAATGTATTTGTTGCCTGATCTGAATCTGAAGCTGCGCCCGACGATTCTTAAGATGGCTCCTGGTACGCGTGTCGCAACCAACTCGTTCAACATGGGTGATTGGGAGCCCGATCAAGTCATTGGCACTGGTTATACCCAAGGCTATTTTTGGGTAGTGCCTGGTAATGCCGCCGGCAAGTGGACGATTAAGGGCATCGACGGTGGTCAAGGAGATGTTCTCGAGCTGACGCAGCGCTACCAAAAGGTGGGCGGCACCTTGACGATCAAAGGCAAGTCGCAACCCATTCTTGGCGGGACACTCAACGGAAATCGCCTGAAATTTAGCTTTATCGATCAGAGCGGTCAGTCAAGAATTTTTGACGTTGAAATCAAAGGCAATTCGCTGACTGGCAACGTGCATGAGAATTCACCGCTCTACGAAGTGTCTGGTACACGCGGTTAACAACTTATAAGCCTGAAGCCAGATGAATACGCCTGCGACGCATAACGAACCTACAAAAAGACTCACACCTTTCAGTGCGATAGCAATTATTGTTGGCATTGTTATTGGTGCAGGTATTTTCAAAACCCCTTCGATGGTCGCAGGGGTAACTGGCGATGCCGGCTGGATGTTGGTCGCATGGCTAGCTGGTGGACTGATTTCATTGGCTGGTGCATTGTGTTACGCCGAACTCGCAACAACTTATCCGCATGCAGGTGGTGATTATCACTTCCTCGCAAGAGCCTTTGGCAAGCCCATCTCGTTTCTTTACGCCTGGGCGAAGGCCATGGTTATCAATACCGGGTCGATAGCGTTGTTAGCCTTTGTTTTTGGTGACTACATGAGTAAGGCCGTCAATTTGGGCCCTCACTCTACAGCCATTTGGGCGATTGGTGTCGTTCTTGTGTTAACTGTCGTGAACCTCGTTGGCATCAGTGCGGCGTCGTGGGTGCAAACGATGCTTACGTTGATCGAGGTAACGGGCTTGATCCTCGTCGCGTTCGCTGGATTTTATGTTTCGAGCGACGCACCTGCATCGCCTACTTATTTCTCATCGACGCCAAGCCTTGGGATGTTTGGTCTCGCGATGGTGTTTGTTTTGTTGACCTATGGCGGTTGGAATGAGGCCGCTTACATCTCTGCGGAAGTGCACGGTGGACGTCGAGCAATAGTTCCAGTGATTGTCATCAGTATTTTTGCGTTGACCGTAATCTATGTATTTGTGAACTTCGCCTTGCTGTCCGGTTTAGGTCTGAAGGGGTTGGCGGATAGCAGTGCTGTTGCCGCTGATTTGATGGGACGCGCTTTCGGTCCAACCGGTGAGAGAGTACTCGGTGTGTTTGTAGCAACGGCTGCGCTTACAAGCATCAACGCAACGATGATTGTCGGTGCTCGAACGAATTACGCTCTGGGTAAAGACTGGCCGGCTCTATCATTTATGGGCCAATGGGAGGGGCACAGAGGCTCTCCAGTTCGCGCCCTTTGGGTGCAGTCAGGCATTAGTCTCGTCTTGGTGATTTTTGGTTTGTGGCAAACCGATGGGTTTGGTGCAATGGTTGAGTTCACTGCACCAGTATTTTGGTTCTTTTTGTTTTTAGTGGGCGTTTCGCTCTTTGTCATGCGTGTTAGAGATCCCGCTGCCGATCGTCCTTTTAAAGTGCCGCTTTACCCATTTACACCTATCGTGTTTTGTTTGACATGTGGGTATTTAACGTATTCCAGCATCACGTATGCTGCGAGTAAGAACGCAGTTGATGTGTCCTTCTGGGTGATGGGCCTCGGGATCGTTGCACTGTTGTTGATGCAGTTACGTAAAAAAATCTAGCAGTCAGTGCTTGATTCCGAGCGCAGCGAGCGCCTCGCCGTAGATGACTGCGTTTTCGCATAGGAACGCGACGACGTCTCCTTGATCCATGTTCTCTAGTATCTGAACGATTTCTTCGGTGACGTCTGTGCCTTGAGTGAGGCCGGCGACGTGGATTTGCGCATCACTTTCAAAAATTGATTGAGGAATAATTTTCTCGACGACGCTTACATCGATCTTGGAAATGACAATAAAGGCTTGAACTCGGAGTTCGTCTACTTCAATCGCTAATACGACTCCTCCTTCAATCGAACGTTGAACCGTGCTGTGAATCATTAGATCCATATCAAGTAGCCTTTTGGGGAGTTGTTTTTTCTTCCAGAGCGTTTAGTAGCGCGCTGAGTAATTGGTTTAGTTCGGCGCACATTAAGGTCATGTCGCTGTCGAATTTTTCAGCCTCATTGTCGATGGCGGTTTGCTCGGACTCATCTAATACATCCTGTGGCGCAATGCGCTTGATATCGAGATTTTCGTTTAGCACGAAAGATACGCGATCATTCCAGGTAAGCGCCAAACGGGTGCACTGCTTGCCATTTTTGATGTGCTTGTCGATATCTTCAGAGTCGAGGGCATGTTTGACGTATCGAACGGCCGCCGCCTTGTCACCGCCCGAGCGCAGCTCTGCATCCTGATCAATCGTGAAATAGGTTGGTGGTTGACCAGATGAGATCCAAGCAGTCATTGCAACAGCGGGACTGATTCCAAGCTGCACGGGCTCAACAGGGAAAGGATAGATCGCTTTTCCTAGTGCCGATATGACTTCCTCGGACTTGGAGGTAGATGCGGTATCGATCGCGAGCCAGTGGTTCACTGGATCGATCCATACGCGTGTATCTCGTATCAAACTAAAGGCTCGTGGGAGTAGGGCGCCCGTTACTTCTTCTTTGAGATCGCGACGCTGCTTGCGACCAGGCTTGAAACCCTGTTGCTCTTCCAGCTCGTTTGCGCGTGCTTTAACGAACTGGTTAATCACCGATGCGGGGAGTAGTTTTTTTTCAGAGCGAAATGCACAAATGATTTGCTTACCGATCGGGTAGGCCAGACGCTCATCTTCCTCGCGCACGGCTACCCAACCTACGGCGGTTGCGGCGTTCGCGTCAGCTTGAGTGAAACGCTCTTTATTTAAGAAGTCTTCGATCTGACTGATGGTCCATGACCACTCATTCGATAGACGAAATAACTTAAGATTTTTGAACCACATAGCAGATCCGACAAAAGAGATCGATTCTAGCTGAGGTGGAGGGGCTACACAGTGAAGAGAGATCGATTTATCTCATGATCCCGTGGAAGGTGGTCTTGACGATCAGTTCGGTAATCTCTTGATCCGTGAATGCACCTCCTTGTTTTAAGAAGTCTGCAACCGGATCGCACGAGCGTGCAAATATCGTATAGAGCATCACCTCGCCGGGTAATTCGGTGGATAAGTCGCCGTTCGACTGAGCAACCGCGATCCATGAACCTAATTGTTCAATTAAGCGGCCTAAACAGTCCATATAAGGAGCGTGATGCTGAAGCGCGGACTGAATGGTGGAGCGCGTGGAGGGTAGTAGGGGCATTGCGCCGCGCAGGTGCATGCTGACGGCCCATTGAACGACAGCTTTCAGCTTACTGACTGGTGGCATGGATATCGGAAGCGAGGCGATGATATCGAGCGCGTGCTGCAGAAGCCGTGTCATCGATGCGGCAGCTAATTCTTCCTTGGATGAAAAATGCTTGTAGAGGCTCGCCTTGGCGATGCCGACATGTGCCGCGACCTCATCCATCGTCATGAGGTCGAAGCCTTTTTGAGACAGCAGATGATTGACAGCGTCCAGAATCGCGGCCTCCCGGAATCTAAGCTGCTGCTCTTTGAAGGAGGGCTTTTTCTGAGGTGTAGTGGCCGGGGGGCTGATTGTTTGGTTCATGGTGCGTTGTCTGCTGTGTGCGTTGCACAATTCTGACATATTATACTATCTGGTCACAAAATAGACTACTATGTATAAAAATTGAATATTCAGTCATTAACCTAGAACACAGCAGGTACGATGTCTACAACAACCAACACCCCTGCGCTTACGGAATCGCTTACTCGCCACTCGGGACTTCCGTCTTGCGTGGTGCAAGGGCTTGGGCATGACTGGCGGCTGTGCGGGCGAGGGATTTACGTATGGACAGTCTTTCGGTGTTACTGGGCGAGTCTGTATACCCATACCGGGGCTTTTGATGAGAAGAGTCCTGCGATTCTCGACTTAAGCTATCTACGCACGATTTCAAAAGAACAGACCGTAACCATTTCGGTCGACGAGATGTTACGTCTGCACCCGGAGCTTAGAGAGCATGCTCATAGATGGCGCGAAGAGTTGTCCCGGATCATTCCGGACGTCAAGCTGGGTGATCGATTAGTCGGCTATTTTGATCCAGCATATGGTGCAAGTTTTTTTTCAGATCAGCAGGCTCTTGGCGAGGTTGCTGATCCAGAATTCGCTGGGGCATTTCTCTCAATTTGGTTGCATCCCGCTACGCGTGCGAACGCGTTACGTGAAGCCTTACTGGGCGGGGCACAGGTTGCGCACACCGCAGAGGTGGCCTCTTGACGCAGCGCAACGTTCCACCTCGCGGCGCTAGGGTTGCGGTAGTCGGTTCTGGGATAGCCGGGCTTGCGACGGCCTGGCTGCTCAAGGATAGCTATCGCGTAACGCTATTCGAAGCAGGGAGTTATTTCGGAGGTCACTCAAATACGGTAGATGTCACGATCAACGGTATCACACACCCAGTGGATACCGGGTTTCTCGTACACAACGATTTGACCTATCCAAATCTCATACAGCTCTTCAAGCACCTTGAGGTCGATGTTTACGCAAGTGATATGTCTTTCGGCGTGTCGATTGCGGATCCGGATGTTGAGTGGGCTGGTACGGATCTCTCGACTGTATTTGCGCAAGGCAGGAATCTGATCCGGCCCAAGTTTTTGTTGATGTTGCGCGACATTCTGCGTTTCAACAAGAATGCTTCACGCTACTTGTCGGAAACACAAAGGCATCCAATCTCACTCGAGCAGTTGCTTGCGCGAGAGCGCTTCGGCCAGACAATGCGAGATTGGTATCTGTTGCCGATGGCTGCTGCGATTTGGTCAGCACCTGTCAAGGATATTCTCGAATTTCCGGCCGCACAGTTTTTAACGTTTTGTTTGAATCATCGATTGCTACAAATTCAAGAGCGTCCCCAGTGGAAGACCGTCGTTGGGGGATCTAGGCGTTATGTGCAAAAGCTGGTCCAGCCACTTGCCGATGCACGACTCAATTCGCCGGTGCAGCGCATTGAGCGTCTGCCAGACTCGGTACTGTTGCAGTTCGTAGGAGGTAATGAGAGCTTTGATGCTGTTGTCTTGGCTTGTCATGCGCCTACTGCTCTTGCATTACTGGATGCCAGACCGCAGGAAAGAGAAGTTCTACAATCTTTTCGCTACCAAGAGAATAGAGCTGTACTGCATACGGATACTCGCCTATTGCCTCGACGGAAAAAAGTGTGGTCTGCATGGAATTATTTGTCGGCTAAGTCCGCAGATCAGAACCAGCCTGTGGCAGTCAGCTATTTGTTGAATCAGCTTCAGGCGTTACCTTTTTCGCAACCCGTGATCGTCACACTGAATCCAAGCACAGAGCCATTGCCAGATTTGATTTTCAGAGAATTTTCATACGAACATCCTATTCTTGATGCTGCTGCAGCCAAGGCTCAGACCAGACTCCCCTCGATTCAAGGGTTGGATCGTGTATGGTTTTGTGGTGCTTGGGCAGGGTATGGATTTCACGAGGATGGTCTTAAGGCTGCTTTACGCGTTGCACGAGACTTTGAGGTGAACGTTCCTTGGAGTGCTGTGTATGACTGAAGCCGATATTGAGTTGTGCAGAGGGAGGGTGATGCATGCGCGTATGCGCCCCTTTGTGCATCGTTTCGTATATCGCGTATTTTGCCTTCGGTTGCGGATAGATCGGTTGCATGAGCTTGGACATTTTAATAGTTGGCTCTTTGGCATAGAGAAGTTTCGGCCCATTAGTTTCCGTACTGTCGATCACGGTGCCAGAGATGGTGGCAGTTTGCAGCAATGGTTGTCTGACCTGTTGCGCAAGAGCCAAATCGATATCCAGGTTGGAGCGACTTGGTTACAGTGTTTTCCGCGTGTGTTTGGATATGTATTCAATCCTGTTAGTTTCTGGTTCGTACATGACACAGATGGAGTGCTGCGCGTATTGGTGGCTGAGGTGAACAATACCTTTGGGCAGCGTCATCAGTATGTACTAACGGCACCCGATCTCGCCCAGATTACGGACACCACTGAGCTTTCCTGCGTTAAAGAGTTTCATGTTTCACCATTTTGTGCTGTGAGCGGTGGCTACCGCTTTCAGTCTACGCGTGTGGGTGACATGCGCAGATTATCGATCAACTACCACGACCCATTATCTGTAGCGCAGCCGCTATTGCGAACTGCGATCGTCACGAAGTCTGATCAGTTTTCTACAGGTGCCTTGTTTCGTTCGTTGCTGTCTATGCCGATGATGACATTTGGCGTGATGATACGTATTCATGTACAAGCTTTTAAGTTGTGGAGACAGGGCGCCAGATATCACCCGGTGCCCCCGTTACCACAAAGTGAAGTCACAACAAGTAGTGCAGGAGAGCGACGATGAGGCTCAACGATCATCCCGTTGGGATTACACGAAACGCAGTGCCGCTAGCCGGACGATTGCTGATGCGTATGCTTGAGAAAATCTCGGTTGGACGCTTGCAGCTCGTTCAGCCGGATGGCTTGGTACGCAGTTTTGGGCAGCGCGCCCAACCGGACAACGATTTTGTTCAAGAGGCACAATTAGTTATCCTTGATTGGCGAGCTGCGACACATATATTGCGACAAGGTGACGTCGGATTTGCAGAGAGCTTGCGAAGAGGCTGGCTTAGTTGTGATGATTTAGTGTCACTTTTCGCGATCGCAATGTTGAATCAACAAGTCTCCCAGGCTGTTGATGGTCAGTGGTGGGCGCTGCTGTTAAAGCGTTTGTCGCACTGGGTATTCAAGGACAACAGTCGTTCCGGAAGTCGCCGGAATATTTTGAGTCATTACGATGTGGGGAATAGTTTTTATAAGCTGTGGTTAGATCAAAGCATGACGTATTCCTCGGCCTATTTTGCCGGGGACTTATCGCTTGATTTAGAGGTGGCACAACAAAAAAAATATGACCGAATTTTGGATCAACTTGGCGCACAACCTGGGCAGTGCATTTTGGAAATCGGTTGTGGATGGGGCGGTTTTGCTGAACGTGCCGCTCGCCGAGGTATCCGAGTTGTGGGGATCACTATTTCGGATGCCCAACTGGAGTATGCCCTAGCAAGGATCGCGCGCGCTGGTCTCGACTCATTAGTCGAGCTAAGACTGCAGGATTACCGTGATGTGCCCGAGCAGTTTGATCACATCGTATCGATTGAGATGTTCGAGGCGGTTGGCTTATTACATTGGCCAAGTTACTTTAAAGTTATTGCGCGTTGCCTCAAGCCGCATGGCAGGGCAGTTGTTCAGGCAATTGATATAGCCGAGGATAAGTTTGACGCGTATCGACATGGCACAGATTTTATTCAGCAGTACATATTCCCGGGTGGGATGCTGCCCTCGGCAAGTCGATTTGAACGAGAAAGTAATTCTGCTGCTTTAAAAGTGAAAGATGCGTTTTCGTTTGGTTTAGATTACGCCGAGACACTTAAGCGCTGGGCTATCGCCTTTGATCGAAATCTTGAGGCGATTTCTGCACAGGGATTCGACGCGGCATTCATTCGAATTTGGAAAATGTATCTCGCCTACTGCGAGGTAGGCTTTCGTTATGGTCGCACGGATGTGAAGCAATGGGTCTTATCGCACGCCTAGCCGTATATCTTGCCTGTTCATTCGTTCTATGCACAAGCGTAGCGGCGTTTGAGCCGCCTATGGGTTTGCCTAATGCTGGGGAAGTAGGGCGTGGGCAATTCTCTCGCTTTGGTTTTCGTATTTATGATGCGCGCTTATGGGCCCCAGACGGGCGTTACGCGACTCACCAGCCGTTTGCCCTATCGCTTACTTATCACCGAGCAATTGAGAGTGCTCGAATCGTGCAAGCTTCATTCGACGAAATGGCGAAGTTAGGCGTAACGATCGCCGCGCATCCACAATGGCGAGATCAGCTTGCCCGTGTGTTGCCCGACGTTGCGCCTGGCGAGACGTTGACGGGCGTTTATCAGCCCGGGGAGGGAGCGACTTTTTATCATCAAGGCCGTATGACTGGTCGTATTGACGACAGCCTTGCTCGAGCATTCTTTTCGATATGGCTGGATCCACGAACGAGCGAGCCTTCTCTTCGTGTGGCGTTGTTGGGTGGAAAGCCTTGAGTCCGCTCAGGCTAGCCGCTTATGGAGCGCTAGGGTTGCCCCTCGCGATGGCGATGATGCCAATTTATATGATTTCACCGAAATATTATGGCGAAAATCTGGGATTGAACCTGGCAGCCTTGGGAGCGATACTGTTTTTCACTCGATTGCTGGATACGGTACAGGATCCATTTTTAGGGCGGATAGTTGATGCATTTCAACGATCTCAACATGGTTGGTCGCGCATATCCGTTTTAGCGGGAATATTGCTGGCGCTTAGTTTCGCCTCTCTGTTTTCTCCACCCGATTGGTCGCAGTATGGGTTGATGGCTTGGCTGACTTGCTGTTTGATCGTACTGTATGCCGCACACAGCCTCTTGAGTATTTGTTATATGACTTGGGGCACTCGCTTAAGCGATGAGCCGTTGACAAGATCTCGAGTGGTTGCGTGGCGAGAGGGGCTAGGGCTGCTAGGCGTGGTGTCGGCTTCTGTTCTTCCCGTCGTTTTAGTCGAAGAGTTTGGTGCTGGCCCTGGCTACACGTATTTTTCTTATGCGTTTGCCGCTGTCTTATTCGTAGGATTGTCCGTCACTTTGTTGTGGGCGCCTCGTCCAGAGACGCAAATGACTGCAGCGCTTGCGGGATGGCGCACGGCACTCGTGCACAAGCCGGTTAGACGGATATTTGTGTTCTATTTATTTAATGCGGTGGCTGTGGCCGTTCCAGCGACATTGGTGCTTTTCTTTATCAGTGATGTTGTTCAGCGACCGCAGAATGCCGGGCTGTTTTTGGCGCTCTATTTTGTCGCGGGTCTTTTAGCGTTGCCTCTTTGGGTGGCGTTGGCAGATCGGATAGGAAAACGTTTCGCGTGGTGCGTCGGGAGCGCGCTCGCTGCGTTGGCTTTATCTGTAGCAACGGCGGTGAGCGCAGGCGATGTTGGCTTGTATAGCGTTGTATGTTTGATGGCGGGCTGTGCGCTTGGCGCTGACCTCGCGTTACCCGCTGCAATGTTGGCCGATGCAATTCCACAACAGCAGCGTCAGAATACTGGGCTCTATGTTGGAATATGGGTGCTGATCGGTAAGCTTGCTCTGGCTGTTGCAGCGGGCGTGACACTACCGTTATTAAGTTGGCTAGATTATCGACCCGGTGCATCTGACACGGCTGCGCCGTTAATGTGGCTTTATGTTGGATTGCCCATTGTGCTGAAGATCGTTGCAGCGGCTGCGCTACTTCGTTTCCCTACCTCTTTCTCCTCTGTACATTCAAACTCAATCAAGGATTCGTCATCATGAAACTGAAAGCGTTTATCGCGTCGCTGAGTGCAGCTGTGTTGACTGCCTGTGGCAGTGTTGATGTGGATCATTACGCACGAGAGAAGCCAGAATTGGAATTGTCTAATTTTTTTAGCGGAACAATCGATGCGTGGGGGATATTTCAAAAGCGGGATGGCTCGGTTGCACGAAGATTTCATGTCGTGATCGAAGCGACCTGGACGAGCCCGAACGAGGGCGTGTTAGATGAGCACTTCACCTACTCGGACGGCGAGACGCAGCGAAGGGTATGGACGTTGAAACGCCAGCCTGACGGCACGTGGCAGGGCACGGCTGACGATGTTGTTGGCGTCGCGATCGGCAAGGTGGCTGGTAACGCATTACGCTGGAAGTATGTCATGCGCTTACCCGTGGACGGTAAAGAGTATCTAGTCGACTTTGACGACTGGATGTGGCAACTTGACGAGAGCGCGATGATGAATCGATCAGTCATGTCTAAGTTTGGTATCGACTTGGGCGAAGTTTCCTTGTTCTTCAAGAAACGGATATCGGGTAAATAATGCTAAGTCCTTTGTTTCGGCCTTTGAACCACCCGATCCATAGTTGGAGCGATAAGAACGTTTGGATTGTTGGAGCATCCAGTGGGATTGGTGCGTCGCTCGCTCGTTCATTACTCTCGGCCGGGGCAAAAGTAACGTTGTCCGCGCGACGTGAGGCGGAGTTGCGTGAGGTCGCTGGGAATCACCCGAATGCTTCGGTGGTTCCGTTTGATTGCGCGGATGTACAAGCGTGGCCAGCTGCGATGGAGAAGACGTTGGCGGCAATGGGGCATATTGATCTGGTGATTTTAGGAGCGGCTCGCTACGATCCGACGCACAGCTGGAGTCTCAACGTCGAGCATGTTGAAAAGAGCTTCGAGTTAAATGTTGTGAGTGTTTACCGTGGACTCGCATCGTTAGTTCCATACTTTATACAAAGGAAGCAGGGTGGTATTGCCCTGATTGCAAGTATCTCTGCCTATACGGGTTTGCCCCGCGCGTTGATTTACGGGGCTACAAAAGCCGCGTTAAATAACATGACAGAGACTTTATATTTTGAATTAGCTCCGAAAGGACTCGACATCTACCTGATCAATCCGGGCTTTGTGGAGACGCCTATGACATCCGGCAATGAGTTTGAGATGCCTGGATTGATGTCGCCCAGTGACGCGGCAGCGTGTATCAAGCGTGGTTTTGAAAAAGGTCAATTTGAGATTCGTTTCCCACGAGGCTTTTCCGGAATGCTGCGATTGTTGAGTCGTTTTCCGTATCGTTTGCGATTTTGGTTGTTGCACAAAGGGACAGGAATGTGATGAGTGCAGTAGAGGTGTACGATCAAGATCAACGATTTCGTGCAATCGCTGAATGGTTTGAACGACTAGTTCCTGAGACGCTCGATGAGATTGATCTCGTTTATGCATCGTCTGCGCGCTTTATCGACCCGTTCAACGATTTGTCAGGCCGTGACAACATTGAGCGAGTCTTTGCGCACATGTTTCAAACGCTCGATTCGCCTCGATTCAAGGTCACAAGCATCGCGGCCCATCAAACCATTGGCTTCATGACGTGGGATTTCTTGTTCGTACGTCGAGGCCGGGAGCAGAAGATCTTTGGCTGTACACAATTTGAAATCAACGATCGTGGCCTGATCGTGCTGCATCGGGATTTTTGGGATCCCGCCGCGCAGGTCTATGAGCAAGTGCCAGTCCTTGGAACGATGCTCCGATTGTTGCGCCGAAAACTTGCGTTGCCAAAGAGCTAGGAGTTACGTTCCTTTAAATCAAAAAAAAGCCCCCGAAGGGGCTAAAGCCGATTGAGCGCAGCAGTCTCGCACGGCGGGGGAAAATCGTGACAGTTGGTTCTCGCTACCTAAGCTACTAGCCCCGTCTCTCTTTCGAGTCGGGCAGCATATTTAGGTTCAAATTCCTTTAAGTGTTTGATAATTTTTTTGGTCTCGTCGGGTGCTTGACGATCCATGTGTATACGTGCAAGTTGGTACCAAGCTTCTGGGCTTGTCGGTTTGACTCGGGTGCTGCGCTCCAGAGCATTCACCGCTTCATCAAGTCGGCCCTGTTGCATCAGGCTTACGCCTAGTCCATACCATGCTTGTTCAAGTTCAGCATTACTAGCGATTGCCTGACGAAAGCAAGTTTCTGCGCGATCTAGGGCGTTGTTGTCAAAGTGCAATAATCCAAGATTGACCCACACTCGCTCTGACGGCTCAGGTTGGTCAGCAAGGATTTCGTAATCCGAGATTGCGCCGATCAAGTCGCCTGTCTTTGTTTTGATATGAGCCGTTTGAGTCAAGGCATAGGTATCGTCTGGGTACCTCGTCAACATAACTTCGAGTGTTGACAGCGCGCGATCTGTCTGGCCAAGAAAAAGCCATGCGGCGGCAAGCCACTTATAGCGTTTCCAACTCAGGCCGTATCCAGGCACCATGGGACAAATCCCTTCAGATCTTCTAGGAAGACTGTAAGGGGCTTTGCTGACACAATTCTGACAAAATGACGGGGTCTTTATGAGATCGCTAGGAAAACAATTTCTATCCGTGCGCCGCATCCGTGAGCAGACTTTGTCTGTGCCTCAGTGATTTGAATTTTTGCATGATGGCGCAGAGCAATTTCTTTGACGATTGCAAGGCCTAGGCCACTTCCGTCGGCGCGTGAGCCAAGCACGCGATAAAAGCGATCAAAAACGCGTTCGCGTTCCTCGGGAGGTATTCCTGGGCCAGAGTCTTCAACCGCTAGAATCACTTGCCGCAAATTCCTCGTCAAACTGACTGTAATTTGTCCAGGTGCAGGGGTGTAACGCAGTGCATTATCGATGAGATTATTGATCGCCTCGCCCAAAAGTAGTCGTTGGCCACGGATCATGATGGGTTCATCGCCACCTTCAAAGCCTAAATCGATACCACTATCAATGGCGACATCGACCCAATTCAGGGTTTGCTCTCGAGCAATTTGGGCAAGATCAACCGGAGGCATCGCGACAGAATTGGGATTTTCCGCATTCGCCATCAATAGCAGTTGATTGACCAATCTTGTTGCGCGTGCAGTGCCGGAAATAATCTGCTCAAGACTGCTTTGTGTTTCACCTTGGGGGGCAACGCGCATCGCAAGTTCCGCTTGTGTGCGCAAACCTGCTAGAGGTGTTTTTAGTTGATGCGCCGCATCAGCTACGAATCGTTTCTGCGCAAGCATCGTGGACTCGAGGCGAGCGAGTAAGTCGTTCATTGCAGTGATAAGCGGCGTGATCTCTGATGGCACAACGCGCGCATCGATAGCAGATAGGTCGTCAGGACGTCTTGCCCTGAGGCGTTGCTGAAGCGCGTTGAGTGGCGCAACCCCGCGGGACAGTCCGAACCAAATGAGTAGCACTGCAATTGGAAGGACGATGAATTGAGGAATAATCACGCCTTTGATAATGCTATTTGCAAGAGCACTACGCCGATCCATGGATTCTGCAGCGACAAGCAAAATGTGATCTCCAGGGTTTGTACGAGGATCCGTCCATTTATAGGCTACGCGTATTTCAAAGTCCTGAAGAGTTTTTGTCGTGTAGTAAACAGTGTCGGGTTTGGTGTCGGCACGTGGCTCTGGGGTCGGAAGCTCCGCATCGCCGCCGAGTAATTCTCCTGTTGGTCCAATCGCTTTCCAAAAAATCCCATCGCTCTCTCTAGTACGCAATGCTAGGCGTGCTGATGCAGACATGCGTAATGACACAACACCATGATCAACCTCAATTTGTTGGTTTAAGACTTGCAGTGCATTAGCTAAGGTTTGATCGTACGGTGCGTTTGCCAGTCCCTGCGCAACAACGTACGTAATCGCGATGCTCATTGGCCAAAGCAAAAACAACGGCGCAAGCATCCAATCGAGGATTTCACCTAAGAGCGATCGTCGAGCGGGTGAGGAGGCGGACGCGGATGCCTCCGCACCCGCTCGCATGACCTCGAGAGCTTCTAAGTTCGTTTGTTGGTTTGCCGGCGTGCTCACGACGCCGCAACATCTCGCTCGAGGCAGTACCCCAAGCCCCGAACAGTGGCAATCTTTACGCCACTCGGTTCAAGCTTTTTACGCAAGCGGTGAACATAGACTTCGATAGCGTTGGAACTGACCTCGTCACCCCATTCGCAAAGATGGTCCACGATTTGCGATTTGCTCACCATGCGACCGCTGCGGGTCAGAAGAATTTCGAGCAAGCTCACTTCGCGTGCAGAGAGTTCTAGAGGTTGCTGATCCACCGCGGCAACTCGGCCATTTTGATCAAATTCGAGTCGACCATGCTTGAGGATCGTTCCACCACCGCCGGCTCCGCGGCGAGCGAGGGCGCGGACACGCGCCTCAAGTTCGGAAAGAGAGAACGGCTTAGCCATGTAGTCATCTGCGCCAAGGTCTAGGCCTTTTACACGTTGCTCGATGCTGTCTGCAGCCGTAAGTATCAACACGGGGAGGTGAGAGTTACGTGCGCGCAGTTTGGCGAGCACTTCTAAACCCGACATGCGCGGCAGGCCGAGGTCCAGAATCAAGAGGTCGAATTCTTGCGAGCTTAGGGCGGAGTCGGCGGACACGCCATCACTGACGGCATCGACAGCGTAGCCACTTTGGCGAAGGGAACGGGTCAAACCGTCAGCCAAAATGCTGTCATCTTCAGCAATTAGGATTCTCATCGTGTGATTTTTCTGTGGTGTGGCTGAGAACGGGCGAAATACAATGCTTACGATTCTTACACGCCATTGTAAGGATGCCTACAGTGCTAAGACATCTATAGGGTAAACCCCTACAGTGAAAATCTCGCGCATATTCTTGTCGTACTGTTTATATATACAGTATACTCTGGTGCAATAATTTTCCGCTTCTGAATACGTCACCCAAGGAACTCGCATGGACGAAAAATCTCTCAAGCCCGGCTCTGCCGAAAAGGGTAAGGCTCTCGCTGCTGCACTTTCGCAAATCGAAAAGCAGTTTGGAAAGGGTTCGATCATGCGCTACGGCGACAATGAGGTCGAACATGACATCCAAGTGGTATCGACAGGTTCCCTTGGCTTGGATATCGCACTAGGGGTCGGCGGGCTGCCTCGCGGCCGTGTAATCGAAATTTACGGTCCAGAATCGTCGGGTAAAACGACTTTGACGCTACAAGTCATTGCGGAAATGCAAAAAGTGGGTGGTACATGTGCGTTTATTGATGCGGAACACGCGCTGGATGTTCAGTACGCGTCAAAGCTAGGTGTCAACCTAACGGACTTGCTGATCTCCCAGCCTGATACTGGCGAGCAAGCGCTTGAAATTACTGATGCTCTAGTGCGTTCGAGTTCCGTCGATTTGATCGTGATTGACTCGGTGGCAGCCCTCGTACCCAAAGCCGAGATTGAAGGTGAAATGGGGGACTCTCTACCAGGTCTACAGGCACGTCTGATGAGCCAGGCGCTGCGCAAGTTAACGGCCAGCATCAAGCGAACGAACTGCATGGTGATTTTTATTAACCAGATTCGCATGAAAATTGGCGTTATGTTTGGCAATCCAGAGACAACAACGGGTGGAAACGCTTTGAAGTTTTACTCATCAGTTCGTCTCGACATTCGACGTATTGGCGCCATCAAAAAGGGCGAAGAAGTGGTGGGTAACGAAACGCGCGTCAAAGTGGTCAAAAATAAAATTGCGCCACCTTTCAAGCAGGCTGAGTTTGACATTATGTATGGCGCTGGTATTTCGCGAGAGGGTGAAATCATTGATCTTGGCGTAACTGCCGGAATCGTCGATAAAGCCGGTGCTTGGTTCAGTTACAACGGCGAGCGAATTGGTCAAGGCAAGGATAATGTGCGCGAATATTTAAGAGAGCATCCAGCCATGGCCATTGATATTGAAAATCGGGTCCGAGAAAAACTGGGTGTCGTGCCTCGCGCACCAGCCGTTGGTTCTGCGCCGGCGGCAACGACAAAAGCCAGCGCCAGCAAAGCGTCAAAGGGAGTGGCTGCAGAGCCCGATAACGAGGATGACCTCTAAAGAGCGCCCAGGCCTCTCTCTCAAGGCCCGGGCGGTTGGACTACTTTCTAGGCGCGAACATAGCCGTTTCGAACTTGAAAGAAAGCTAGCGCCCTTCGCAGACTCTCCTGAGGAGCTTGCACGCGTCCTGGACGATTTGTCCGCGAAAGGGTGGCAGTCGGATGAGCGCTACACCCAAGGCTGGGTGCATCGAAAGTCTGCACTGCATGGCGCTGCGAGGATCGCGCAAGATCTTCGTCAGCGTGGTGTATCAGCACCTCGGGTGGCCGAAGTTCAAGAACAACTTAAGGAAAGCGAACTTGAGCGAGCCAAAATGGTCTGGCGGAAGAAGTTTGCGTCGCTCCCAGAGTCCGGAAACGCTTCAGAGTACGCTCGTCAAGGTCGGTTTTTGCTTTCCCGAGGGTTTTCGACTGACGTAGTTCGCAAGGTACTCGGGGGCTGGGAACCCCCGGATATGTAGCTTCGGGTGTGACCTGTGCGCTATACTCCAAGGCTTTGCTGCATTGTGTCAAAAGATACACTGAGTCTGTATGCCTCTTCCAAAGCCCGACTGTCCGCGCAAGCCCATGCACAACCGCTCCATACAGGTGCACTCATTTGAGCGTGAGGACGGGCTATGGGATCTAGAGGCCGAGCTGATTGACGATAAGTCCTATTCATACATCAAGCGCAACGGGACCGAGCAGCCGGCCCGCAAGCCGTTTCATCATATGCATATTCGCATTACGATCGATACGAGCTACGAAATCAAACAGGCTTTCGCGATGTACGACGCATCGCCCTTTGGGGAGCCTTGTACTTCGGTTACCTCTGCGTACCAGGATCTCGTCGGAATGAATCTTCTAAAAAGTTTCCGACAACAAGTTAAGGAGCGCTTTGGACGCACCGCTGGCTGCACGCACATGACTGAGTTGGCGACTGTATTACCTACTGCAGCGGTACAGAGTATGTCCGGTATGAAAAGGGCCGAAGCCGAGAACGCAGGGCGAAAGCCTTTTCAGTTAGGCGGCTGCCACGCTTGGCGGCTTGATGGTGTGGTGACGAAAGAGCATTATCCTCAATGGTATGTGGCAGAACAAACACAGACTTCAACCTAGGCCCTGGTGCATAGCTTTTAAATGGTCAGGAATCGCAATTAGTTTATTTGGACGGAAAGTAATCTCATGAAAATTCACGAGTATCAAGGCAAAGAGTTGCTACGACAGTTTGGTGTGATTGTTCCCAAAGGTATTCCTGCATTTAGCGTCGATGAGGCTGTGAGTGCCGCTGAGAAGTTAGGTGGACCGGTTTGGGTGGTGAAGGCTCAGATTCATGCTGGTGGTCGGGGCAAGGGCGGCGGTGTCAAGCTCGCTCGCTCAATTGATGAAGTCCGCAAAATTTCCTCTGAGATTCTCGGCATGCAGCTCATCACCCACCAAACAGGCCCTCAGGGTCAAAAGGTGCGTCGCCTATTGATCGAAGAAGGTGCGGATATTAAAAAAGAGTACTACGTCGGCATTGTGACTGATCGCGGCACACAACGTGTATGCGTGATGGCGTCCAGTGAAGGCGGCATGGATATCGAGGAAGTTGCAGAGCATCATCCGGAAAAGATCTTGAAGGTTTTTGTCAATCCGGGTGTTGGTTTGACAGACGCGGAGGCTAGTACGCTTGCACGAGGTATCGGAGTGCCAGAAGCTTCGGTTGCCAAGGCAGCTGCCGAGTTTAAAAAACTGTACAAGGCGTACTGGGATACTGACGCTTCGCTGGCGGAAATCAATCCACTGATTTTGACTGGTTCGGGCGATATCATCGCCTTGGATGCGAAATTCAACTTCGACAGCAACGCATTGTTCCGTCACCCTGAAATCGTTGCTTATCGTGACTTGGATGAAGAGGATCCCGCAGAGATCGAGGCGAGCAAGCATGAGCTGGCTTACATTCAGCTCGATGGCAACATTGGCTGCTTGGTGAACGGCGCTGGCTTGGCGATGGCGACGATGGATACGATCAAGCTCTTTGGCGGCGAACCTGCGAACTTCTTGGATGTTGGCGGTAGCGCGACGGCAGAGCGCGTGACAGAAGCTTTCAAAATTATGCTTGCAAACAAAGGAACCAAAGCTATTTTGGTGAATATTTTTGGTGGCATCATGCGCTGCGATGTGATTGCCCAAGGCGTGATCACGGCGTGTAAGGCTGTGAATCTGAATGTGCCTTTGGTTGTCCGCATGAAGGGTACTAATGAAGAACTCGGCAAGAAAATGTTGGCCGAATCGGGTCTTCCTATCATCAGCGCAGATACGATGGCGGAAGCCGCTACTCGCGTTGTCGCCGCAGCCAAATAATTTGTTACGGACTCCAATATGTCTATCCTAATCAATAAAGATACAAAAGTTATCACCCAAGGTATTACTGGTAAGACAGGCCAGTTTCACACACGTACTTCGCGCGCCTATGCGAACGGTCAAGCCGCGTTTGTTGCCGGCGTGCACCCCAAGAAGGCCGGTGAGGATTTCGAGGGAATACCGATTTTCGCTTCGGTAAAGGATGCGAAGGCAGAGACGGGCGCGAATGTTTCGGTCATCTACGTACCACCAGCAGGCGCCGCTGCGGCGATCTGGGAAGGTATCGAGGCTGAGCTTGATCTCGTGATTTGCATCACAGAGGGTATTCCGGTGCGCGATATGCTCGAGATTAAGCACAAGATGGCGGAGCGCAAGAGCAAGACCTTGCTTCTTGGGCCAAATTGCCCAGGTTTGATTACCCCTGACGAAATCAAAATCGGCATCATGCCGGGTCACATTCACCGTAAAGGCCGAGTTGGTATTGTGAGCCGCTCGGGAACATTGACTTACGAGGCAGTGGCACAGGTTACTGAGTTAGGCCTTGGTCAATCAAGCGCGGTTGGTATCGGTGGCGATCCAATCAACGGACTCAAGCATATTGATGTTCTGAAGCTTTTTAACGAAGACCCAGACACCGATGCAGTCATTATGATCGGTGAGATCGGTGGTCCTGACGAAGTCAACGCTGCACTGTGGGCGAAGGACAACATGAAGAAGCCGATGGTTGGGTTCATTGCTGGTGTCACGGCCCCTGCAGGCAAGCGTATGGGCCATGCGGGGGCTCTTATTTCTGGTGGCGCGGATACCGCCGACGCGAAGCTTGAGGTCATGGAGGCCTGCGGAATTCGCACGACGAAAAATCCTTCAGAGATGGGTAAGCTTCTCAAATCAGTACTGAAGTAAGCTCAACATGAATGCCCCTAAACCCGCACAACGTAGCCGTACGATTTTGCAAGGCCTGTTTCTGTTGGCAGTCATAGGTATTGTTTTGACCGTTGGTCTGAACTACCTTCGCTAAGAGCAGC
>JACCED011561474.1_pt1 | contig 39864 bp, 37 predicted proteins | sample 7455021 | NCBI WGS metagenome assembly JACCED01 (sample SAMN15323456, study PRJNA562643) | freshwater metagenome | isolation source: river surface water | place: USA:Blue River Watershed | collected 2017-08-19
AAAATAATAAAAAAGTAACCTGTAGGAAACTTTTTTAGTAACCTGTAGGTGACTTTTTTATTTTTAGACACATTTATAGAACTTATTTAGTCACCTGTAGGTTACTAAATTAATTAAATTTATTATTTTTTTAAAATTTTCATAAATATATATTTTTAAGATATTAACATTTTTAAAAAATATAAAAAAAAATAAAAAATAATAAAAAAGTAACCTGTAGGAAACTTTTTTAGTAACCTGTAGGTGACTTTTTTATTTTAGATAAATTTATATATATTATTTATAGATCTTAATTATAGAACTTATTTATAGAACTTAGTCATTTGTATATATTTTATTTAGTAAACTATAAGTCACCTTTTTTAATATTTATTAATTTATTTAATTCATTATTTTTTTTATTATTTAAATTTTTAAAATAGAATGGATTTTTTTTACAAATATCTAAATGTTTAATTAAATTTTGTTTACTAAAAAGTATTTTTTCACAAAAGTCACATTTTTTATTATTTTCATTTTTTTCATTATTTTTGTTATTATTATTATTTTCATTGTCTAATATTGAATCTATATTTTTTTTAGTACTATTAATGTTGTCAATATAATTATTATTTTCAATTTGTAAATTATCATTTAAAAAATTACTATTTATTTTTTTTATTAAACTCATATTATCCAAAATTTCATCTGATAGATTATTATTTTTATTATTATTTATACATTTTTTTTTTGCAGAAAGATGTTTTTTAATACTTGTCATATAATTCGTTTTATAAGAACATCTTGCACATTCGTAAAAATAATAGAATTTATTTTTATTATTATTTTCATTATTATTTTCATTATTATTATTTTCATAATTATTATTTTCATAATTATTATTTTCATTATTATTATTTACATTATTATTATTTTCATTATTATTATTTTCATTATTATTATTTACATTATTATTATTTACATTATTATTTCTATTATCAACATTATCATCGTTAGTAATAATATTTTTATTATCCATTAATGTATTATTGTTTTTAATACTATTTTCATTATATATTTTTTCAATATATTCTTGAATAATTTTATTAAATAGAAGAATAATATCTTTTTCATTTCCTGAAAATAATTCTCTTCCAGCAACCAACTTAAAAGCAGTATTAAATTCATTTTTTATTATATTTTCTAAATTAAAAGGATTTTGAACTTCATTAACCTGTAAAATTCTTGTTTCTTTTCCATAATTAAAACATCTATCTAAACTATTTTTTGATGAACAACCAATTTTATATCTATCTGTTCCAATAAATCCAGGTGGTTGAATTAAATAAACTATACCTAAATTTTTATTCATTTTTTTTTTATTGATTATAATCAAATTAATTTATATTACATTATTGATTCTTTTTTATATTCAACAAAAATTTATTTATTTTAATAAATTTAACTTTAAAAAAAATTTTAATAAAATTTATTTATTTTCATCAAAAATAGTATTTTTAATTCTATTTGTGATATCTTTAACATCTTCATCCTCTTCTTCCTCTTTCTCATCTTCTTTACTTATAGATGACCTACACATAGGACATTTAGAATTATATTTGAAAATAGCTGTCATACAATGATCATGAAAAACATTTTTACAAGTTTTACATCCAAAAATCTTTTGTTGACCAAAAATATCAAAACAAATTGAACATTCATCCTCTTCACAATATCTATAACCTGCATATTTACTCTTTTGTTTATCTTCTTCTAAAGCTTTAGCCCCTGATTTTCTTTGTTCCATAAATTTTTCATGAGCATTTTTCATCATTAAAAATTGCATCTCATTTACTGTATTTGAAGTTGCTTCCAAATCAGGTACTAAATGAAAAACTTTAATATATACTAAATAAATATGTTTACAATATGATTTATGACGGTCATGATCAGGACATGTACAACTCATTTTTTGATTATTAAAAATTACATCATAAATAGTACCCGTACTTCCTAAAATCTGATATTTTAATTCATCTTCTTCACTTTGTAAAAAATTTAATACTTTCATACTTTTTTCACTAATTGCTTTTTTAAGTCTTTTCATTTTATCTTCTTTATTATGTTCTCCATTTGTTTTTCCCCAATATTTTCTCTGTGGTGTTGTCATTTTAAATTATTAATTAACTTATAAAAAATAAAGTTTATTACTAATTATATTTATTTATTCTTTTTTAAGTCGTTTTTTATTTAACTTATTTTTATCTTCATATTCAAATAATATATTTAAACAATTTAAAACAAAAGATTCAATATGAAGACTTTTTTTATTTCCCAATTCCATATTAATATTTTGTTTAGCATACATGTCAATAAATAAATAACAAAATTCATTATTATTTTTATATTTTTGAATAATTCTTTTAAAAATAAAATTCATTATTTCATTTGCAGGTACTAATTGTATATATAACTCATTAACAATTTCTCTAATTTTCTCTATATCATTATTATTAATATTTTTATAATTTTCTATTATAGTACATAATTCTTCAATTTTATCAATATATGTTAACTTAACCCATTCACCTGTTATCAAATAACATCTAAATATTCCATTAATATGTTTTAAATTTTGATTAAAATTTTTTGATAATTCAATACATTTATTTATTTCATTATTTGTTATATTTTTATTAAAATTATTAATACTTATATTTTTTAATGATTCTTTAATATCATCAATTTTAGGAAAAGGTATTCTAATTAATAAACATCTACTTCTTAATGGTTCAATTAATCCTGATACATTATTACATTCAAATATAAATCGACATGTATCATTAGATTTTTCCATCATTCTTCTTAAAGCAGCTTGTGAATTAAATGATAAGTTTTCTGCATTTTTTATATAAACAATTTTAGGTATTTGTAAACCTATATTTAAAGTCTGTATATATTCCTTTAAAAAACCATGAAAAAATATATTTTCATAAGATGCTAAATCTAAAGGTGAAAATTCTATATGATATGGAGAATATCTATAAAATATTTCTTTTCTATCTTCTTCATATATTTTAGTTCTTATATCATATATTTCTTTTGAATTTAATAATGAAGCTAAAAATGCATAAACTTTAATAGATTTTCCAGAACCATTTGTTCCATAAAAAAATAAATTAGGTAGTTCAAAAATATTATTATTTTTAACTAAATTTTCTAATAGTTCCGATTTAAAATCTAACTCATTTAAAAAAGGTTGTGTTTCTATAAAAGAATTCATCTTATTTTCTATCTTTTTTATTCTTTGTTTTTTTAAACTCTTTTTTAAGTTGATTTTATTTAATTCATTTTTAATTAAATATTTATTAAAAAAAATTATAATATAAAAAAAAATATTAAAAATTTAAATTTTTATAATTCTATATAAGGTATTATTTGTTGTAAAAATCTATCTTTATATTTTTCTTGTGATAATAATGTTATATGTTCCTGATTAGCCATAAATTGATCTTCTTTATTATCATTCTCATATTCTTCATAAATATTTACTTTTCTATATAATGATTCTATATTTTGAATAATTGTATTTTTTATATAAGTACCTTGTAAATCATCTTCTTCCATATGATCTTCATACCAATATTGAAATCTTTTTTTAATATGTCTAATAGGTAAAAATGCTTTTTGTGTATTCTCAATATACATTTTATTAAATAACTTTATATCTCCTCCCATACTATTCATTTCCAAGCATTTTTTAACAAATTCATTTGGTATGTTAAATAATTCAACTTTTAATGTTTTGTAACTTGAGTGATATGAATTGTTATTTAAAGATTGATTATTATTACCATTCCATATTGTTATTTGTGTTTCTTCTTTCTTATTAGAAAAATTATTATTTTTAAAATTTAAAGAAACCGATATCTCATCATTTTCTTTAATTTTGTTAATTTGATAACCAATATCTTCATCAATATTTTCATTTGAATTTAATAAATTTATATTTTTTTGAATATAACTATTTGTTCTATTTATAATAACGGGTGATAAATCATTTTCATTTTCATCATCAGTACTCCTATTTTCATTTGATATAGTTAAACTTGATAAATAACTATTAGAATTATTTTTTTTTATATTTAATGTTTCATTAAATGTATTTCCTATAAATGATGTTTTAGTATTTATCAATTTATCACTTGATTTTGTAGAAGAATAAGTTGATAAATTTGAATTTTTTTGATTATTTAAATCATTATTTTCAACGCTCATTACTTTTTTTGACCTTAAATACTTTAAATCTCTTTCAATTTGTGTTAAACGAGCATCATTTTTTTTTGCATCTTCTCTTACTTCTTTAAATACTGACGTCCATGTAAACATAGTTTTTTCAACCATAGATATCATATCATCTATTTTTTTTTCCATATTTTTTATTTTTTGATTTAAATTATAATTAACTTCTTTTAGATTTTTTTTAAAATCAATATCATTTTTTTTATTTTCATTATTATATATATCAGTATCTTTTGATTTATTTTTTTTATTTTCTATATTTGAATTAATATCATTATTTGTTTTAGACGATTTTATACTATTTTTATTTTTTAAATATAATTTAAAATTTTCAACATCTTCATCTACATTATATTCCTGTTTTGGACTTAAATCATTTTTATCATCAAATGTATTTTCTAAATTAATACTCTCATTATCACTTACACTATCATTTTCGTCATAACTTTTAATAGAAATTAATTCTTTTTTTTTAGAAGTTGCAATTTTTTTTGAAGATTTATTCATATTTCAATTTATTTTTTATTCTTAATATTTTTTTAAATTAATATTTAAGTATATCAAACTTATTATTTTTTAAGATTTATTTAAAAAAATAATTGTATATAAAAAAAAATTATTTAAAATAATTATAAAAAAAACAAATGGGTTTATATGACTTATCTTTTGAAGAAAGAAATGAAATAGAATTAAATATATCAAATTTTAAAAAAGAAAAATTTGATGATTTTATTCAAACCGGAATTCTAATAGGTGATTTAGCTAAAAATATAAAAGATAAAAAAGATTTATATATAAATAATATAGATAAAATTAGTCCAATATGGATAAGATTAATGAGTGAAGAAGTTGAAAAAATATTAAGTCAAATGGAAGAAGTATTATATCAAATAAATAAATCAGAAGAGATAATTAAAGATAAAAATAATATAAATAATCAATACGTTTTGCCACAAACAGATCAGGGAAAAACAATTATCACATTGTTACCAAAAGGATCTAATATTGATATAGAAAAATATAGAAAAATAGTATTAAAAAGAGAAAAAAATAAAAAAATATTAAAACCTTTTTTACCATTGATAAAAAATAAATATTTGATAAATCACTCAAGTATTCCAAATGGTTATGAGTGATATTAGGTTTTTCGAGATTGATATATCAATTTTCGGGAAAAATATTGAAAAATATTGAAAAAAATAATTCAAAAATATTTTAATATAATTTAATTAAAAATTAAATTTTTAATTAATTCAATTTAAAAAAAAATAATATAAAAAATAATAGTAATAGAAAATGAAGAAAAGTAATTCTAAAAATGATTTTAAAAATTTAAAAATAAAAAGAGAGTCATCAAATCAAAATTTAACAAATAAACAAAATAATGTTTTATCATCACCAAGAAATTCAACTCAAAATTCATTTAGTTCAAGTTTAAAAAAAAATAGTTCAGAAAATTCTTTTACAACAAATACTACTCAAAATTCACCAGTAAAAGTAAATCAAAATGATTTTAGAAGAGATATGAATTTTTATATGCGTCAATCAAGTAAACCATGGGCTGAAATTTTATAAATAATAATTAAATAATATTTTTTTTATTCAAATCCAAATATTGTTGAAGAATCAACCATATTTACATCACAATCTTTACCAATTAAATATCGTTTTTGACCTACATTCGAACATTTATTTCCTTTACAATCAGGTACTGAACTTACTAAACTATCTACTTGAGGTTCAGAGACTGCTAAACATTTTAATGTATTTTTATTTTTATTTACTGAATTATCTAATAAAACTAGACGATTTGATTTATCCCAAAACCATTTTTGTTTATTATTGTTATCATTGCATTCCGACATATATAATTTTTCTTGATTAGGAGAAAAAGTTAAACATGTATTATCATATCTATTAACAATTTGATTTTTATTGTTATATAACCATGATTGATATGATACAAAAGGTGATACTTCATCCATATAAACTAATGATGACATAGGATTTGTACCACTAGTTCTAGTTGCTACTTTAATTGGATTTTTAATATTTTGTTGTTTATCAGGATAAGAAGATAATTGATTAACTAATCTTCCTGAAGCCATATAAGTCGAACCAGCTGGACCAGGAGGACCTACTGGACCACTTGGACCTGTCATTAATGGATTTTGAGCAGATAAAGATTGCATAACATTATCACGAACAGTTTTACTAATCATATTTTTTATTTGACATTCTTGCATTTTAGAAAGTCCTTGTTTTTGTGCTTTAATTTGTTCTGGAGTCATATTCCATTCATCTAATTTAATATCACATGTTTCATTATAGTTTTCTAATGAAGAAGTTGGTTTTACAGGAGCAGCAGTTGCAGCTAATCCAGTTGTGTTATTGTTGTTAGTTTTTTTTTCATTTTTTTTATTTTTTTTTTCGGATTTTTTTGAAGTTGAAGAAGTTGAAGAAGATGAAGAAGTTGATGTAGTAGTTGATTTTTTTTCATTTTTTTTTGATTTTGAAGATTTTCCTGATTTAAAACCCTCAATAAATAATTGATTAATATAATTTTCATTTATTTTTTTTTTTTCATAATAATTCATATAAATTTTAAACAACAAAGTTATAAAAAATATCATTAAAATAATAGTTAAAATATTTTTATTGATTTTTTGAAACATTATCCCTATTTTATTATAATATAAAAAAATAATTATTATTCTTAATTTTTTCATTTTTTCATTTAATTAAATGAATAAAAAAATGATTTTTTATAAATCATCTTCAAAATTAATTAAATTCAATTTAAAAAAATATTAATAATATTTATAATATATAAATTATTCATATAAAATGGGTATTTTAAATTTAACTGAAATTCTAAAAAAACATTGTTCAAATGCTATTCACAAAAGAACATTAGAAACTTATAAAGGACGTATTATAGGAATAGATGTATCAATATTCTTATATAAATTTGTAAGAAATGATATGTGTCTTGAAGGAATGATAAAATTGATATTAAGATTATTAAAAAATTTTATTTTACCAGTATTTATTTTTGACGGAAGACCTCCAAAAGAAAAAAATGAAGTTATTGAAGATCGCAAAGAAAAAAGAGAAATATTAGAAATAAAAAGAGAAGTTTTAGAAAAATGTATTAATGAAAAAGATAGTCAAACAAAAGAAAATTTAATTGAAAATATTAAAGAATTAATGAAAACAAAAAATGAAAATGTACGATTAAATGATGAAGAAATATTAACATTAGTTGAAAAAGAAAATCATTATGAAGAACTTGAAAAAACTAAAAAAAATATCATTTATATTCGTTCAGAACATATTGAATTAACAAAAAATATTTGTAATTTGATGGGTGTACCATATATTGTATCAAAAGGTGAAGCTGAAACTTTATTAGCCAATCTTTCAAGAGATGGAATAATTGATTGTATAATATCAGAAGATACTGATGTATTAGTTGGTGGAGGCAAAATATTTTTAAGAGATTTTATGACAGAAAGTAATCAAGTCACTGAGTATTGTTTACAAGGTATTTTAGATAATCTTGAATTTACTTATGATCAATTTATTGATATGTGTATATTATGTGGATGTGATTATACAACAAAAGTAAGTAATGTAGGACCTATAACAGCTCATAAATTGATAAAAACTCATACAAATATAGAAAATGTATTAGTTGAATTAAGTAAAAAACCTGAAAAATATAAAATACCTGATAATTTTGATTATAATCAAGCAAGATATTTATTTAAAAATGCATTAGTAATTGAAAATACTCAAGAACTTGTATCAAAAATTAAAATGAAAACGCCAAATATTGAAGAATTAAATAATTTAATTCAAAACTCAAATAATCAACTTCATGAAAAATATAGGGAAGAAATAAATTTAAATCTTATGGAATATATTAAAATAATAAAGAATTATTTACCTAATCATTGTAGAGAATTTGTTTATGTAAACAATAATTCACAAGAAAATTCAGAAATATCTAATCATAAACATTCAAAAGGAACAAAAAAAATAACAAGTTTTTTTACCGTTTTACCTAAAGATCCATCATTATCAAAATAAACTTTTTTATTTAATTTTTTTAATATTTTTTTTTATATTTTAAAATTTATTCAATTATTTGAATAAATTATTAGTAAAAATAATTTTTATAATTTTTTATTTTTTTTTATTTTTTATTTTTTATTTTTTATATTTAATAATTCAAACTCTTAATTCACTAATTTAAGCAGTAGCTACAGCAGCAGATGCCTTGGTAGTGAAGTGTTTCTTGAGGAAACGTTGGAGATTGAAGAAGTGAACAACTTCACCATCAGCGGGTTGAAGAAGATCCTTGAGTTTAGCATCACAGAGGATTTCCTTCTTAGCAGCAGGGTTTTGGAGGTTGTGTTCCTTGATGTAAGCATTAATCTTACGAGTAGCTTCAGTACGAGCAAGTTCAGTACCTTCAGGCATACCTAGGAAACCAGCAAGTTGTGATGAAATAGGACTTTGTTTAGCAAAACCACTGGGGTTACGAGCCTTGGTGCTTTTGCGTTTTTCAGCCTTTTCAGCTTTCTTTTGCATTTCCTTGCGTTCCTTTGAATACTCCTTTTCAAGAGCTTTAAGGGCAGTTGCAAGGGTCTTGAAGTTGGTTTGAGCAGCATGGATTTGAGCAGCAGTTTCAGCAAGTTGAGCATGCATCTTTTTAATGATGAGTTCAGCACCAGAAAGATTTTCATCTGAAGTTTCAGCAGGAGCAGCAACTTCAGTTGTAGCAGGAGCAGGTGTAGCAACTACAGGAGCAGCAGCTTCAGTTTCTTTCTTAGCAGCAGGAGCACGCTTTTTAGGAGCGGCAGTTTCTTGAACAGGGGCAGCGGCAACTACAGGAGTAGGAGCGGCGACAGTTTCGGTTTTGGTAGCAGTTTTGGATTTAGGAGCCATTTTTCTTCTTTATACTCTTATCTAATTTATTATTTTTCGGGTTTATCCGCACTATTTTATATATTACCATATTTTTTTAAATCTCTTAAATTTAAGTAAAATTATTTAACTAAAGAAATATTACCTTTATGGTCATTTTCAAAAAAAAATAAATAAAAAATATAAAAAATAAAAAATAAATTAAAAATAAAAATTAATTATTTAATTAAAAAATAATTATTAAAATTTTCTTATATTTTTAGGTAATCAATTTTTTCTTATATTTTTATATTTTTTTAAGTACTTTTTTTTATTAAGTTAAAAGTACTTAAAAATAAATAAAAACAAGTTACACATCCACATTCATTTTTGTTTAAAAATAGATGACACATCAATAATAAAATATTTTGAATAATACAAAAGTAAAAAATATTAAAATTTTATATTTGATTTAAAATAAAATTAATAAATTTAATTTATAAAATGGGTGGAAAAGCTATAAAAAAAGTAGAAATATCACGAATAAATAAAAATGATTATATATTAATAAAAAAAAATATTTATGAATTATTATCAAAAGATTTTGAATTAGATTTTTTATTTGATCTTCCTGAAAAAGAAGATTTTGGTGATTTAGATATTTTATATTTAACTATTCATAATAAAAATATAAAAGATTATATTATTAAATATTTTAATCCAAATGAAATAGTATCGAATGGAAATGTTATATCATTTGATTATAAACTAAATAAAAATAATCAATATATTTATTTTCAAATAGATTTAATAAAAACAAATAAATTAGATATAACTAAATTTTATTTTTCATATGGAGATGTTGGTAGTATAATAGGATTAATAGCTAAAAAATATAATTTAGTTTTTGGATTTGACGGTTTATGGATAAATACAAAATTAAGTACAATTAAAGAATATTTAATAAAAAATAATAATAATTTAGATATAATTGAAAATATAGATTCTATAAATGAAGAAAATAATTTTGGAAAAATAGTATTAACAAATAGTCCAGAAAAAATATGTGAATATTTAGATTTTGATTATCAAAAATGGAAAAAAGGATTTATAAATAATAAAGATATAATAGAATGGATTATTAAATCTAAATATTGTAAAAAAAATATTTTTTATCAAACAAATAGAGAACATAGAGAAAATATAAAAAGATCATTTTATAAATTATTTATGGATCATGTATCAGAATTGGATGAATGTCAAATTAATAATGATGTTTTAAAATTAAATAATAACCAGTTAGAAGCTATTAAGTATTTTAATAAAGAAGATGAATTAAATAATTTAATTGAAAAATTTAAATTAAATAATGAAAGAAAAGATAAATTTAATGCATATATATTTAAAGAATTAGGCGTGGAAGATAAAAAATTAGGAGAAAATATAATAAAATTTAAAAAATATATAATTGAAAAATATTATTTATATAATATTGAAAATACTATGAAAAATGAGAATGAAAATAATAATTTAATAAATTTTGAAGAATGGATTGATAAAAATAAAAAAGAAGATATTAAAGATAGTATATACGAATTTTTAAATTTTTAAAAATAAAAATGAAAATGTTATAAATGTAGATAATGTTGTTATTTATAATAATATATGGAAAAAAATCCATGACTATTTAATGAAATTAACAGAAAAAATAAAATTAAGAATACCAAAATTTGATAATGATTTTTTATTATTAATTCAAAATAAAATTAATAAAAAATATATTGAATATATTAAAGGACATGATAAGGTTTATACAGAAAATGTTATATGTAAGATAGATAAAGTATCAAATGATTATAGACCACAAATAGAAAAAATATTTGAAAATAAAATAAATAATCAATTAATGGATATTAAAAATTAATATTAAAAATTATATCACTCTTGGCAACTCTGAATGAGTTCAAAGCAAAGCGCTTGATAATCATTTTCCTGATTAGAAAATGTATTCAAAATTATTTTTAATTATATTTAATAATAGAAAAGTTAAATTATTAAATTATTTATAAAAAAAAATAAATCTCTAAAAAATAGGACTATATAATTATAATGTTTAAAGTTTTAGAAAATAAAGAATTTATCTATAATATAATATTTTTTATATCATTTTTTTCTATAACATTTTATCTTCTTTTAAATGTTTATCATAAAAACAAAAATCCTGTTATATCAACTGAGACAAATACTTTATTATTAATTTTATTATTTTTAATAGGTTTTGTTGTAAAATCAATGTTAGCTAAATCAACAGATAAATCTTCTTTTTATTTAGTAGGTATAATATCAACAGCAATATTTATTCAATGGATAATTAATTTTTGTATTCAATATTTTTCAAAAGGTATAGAAAAAAAAAATGAAGCATATGAGAATTATTTTAAAAAATTAGGAATTGTTATTTTTACAACTATTATTAATATAGGTATTGTTATTTTTGTTATTAATCAATTATCAAATTCTATTAATTTTAATAACTCTTTTTCAATATTTAATGATGAAGTAAAATTTGATTTTTATTATTATATTTTCTTTTTTATTATTTTCTTTTTATTCTCTTTCCATTTTAACACTTTATATACACAAACAGAAAAATCATCTTTAATTTTACCAACATATTTAGGAGGATATATTTTACTTATTATTTTTGGTTTTATAATTTATATGGGTATAAAAATAAAACTTATTGATACAAATCAAATTTTAACAACTATTATTGTATTAGCTTGTTTGTTTTCTTTATTTATTTATATATGGTTATATATGGTTATAGATAGTATAAGTGTGATTTGTAAAAATAAAAAAAAAGAAGAAAAAAAAGAACCTTTAGAAAAAAGAGTTTTTTTTAAATTCTTGGTTCCATTAGTTTTATTATCTATATTTATTTTAATATGGATTATTGATACAAAAAAATGGTCAAAATTTGAATGTGGTTCTTATTTAATTATAACATTAATTTTATTTACTTCATTTAGTGCAATATCTGCATATAATCCTAATACATCATTGTTATCGTTATGGTTATTAATTGAATGGGTATTTGTCACTTATTATAATTGGATAAATGTTCAAAATTCTTTTCAATGTTTATTTAATTCATAAATAAAAATAAAATAAAAAAAATTAAATTAAAGATTTTTATAAAAAGTTTGATTTACTAAACTATATAGTTTGTTAATTCTTCTAACATGAATTTCACATATTTCATTTTCATTTAATTCTTTTCTAAAATTTTCATTAAAATATAAATTATTTTGACTAAAATCTATTTTGATTTTTTTACTTGAAGGATTTATAAATACTATATAAACCTCACTAATAAATGTTTGTTCATCATATAATATTTTTATATCAAAAATTAATTCAAAATTAGATTTTTCATATAATTTAGGTATAATTGTATAAAAATAACTTATATCTTTTACTTCAATATCCATATTTAACTTTTTTTCATAAAAATTATTTTGCAAATTATTTGATATTTCACTATTTTGTATTGGTTTAATTTTATTATTATCAGCAAATATACTATCAGGAAGTTGCAAATATAAATTATTATGATGTTTAGAAAGTAAACACATTCCATATTTTTCACTAAATCCTAAAAAGTTTTCACCATCATATATGATTATTCCTCCCACTAAATTTTCTTGTAAACCTATTTTTACACCTTTTTTAAATGAAGCACCACCTTCACAATTTAATGCAGCCATATAATTAATTTCATTATTAAACTTATCTTCATACGCTGATACATCTTCTTCACTAATTATTTTCAAGTTATTGATTATCTCATTTCTGTTCATTTTATACTAAAATAATTTTTATGTATTTTATATTATTTTATAAATTTTTTTAAGTTTAATATTGAAATATATATTTTTTTTATTATTTTTTTAAGTTTAATTTTCAACTTAAAGAACATATATTATATAAAAAATAAAAGTTTAGTTATAATTCTGAAAAAAATAAATCAACTAAAAATAGGAATCAAATATAATAAATGACAGGAGGATTATTACAATTAGCAGCTTATGGAGCTCAAGATATATATTTAACAGGAAATCCACAAATCTCATTTTTTACAGCAGTTTATAGAAGATATACAAATTTTGCAATTGAAAATATAAGACAAAATTTTTATGGAAATGGTGATTTTGGACAGAAAGTATTTTGTGTTATAGATCCAATAGGTGATTTAATAAATACAATATATTTAAGAGTTCAACTACCGTCATTGAAACCTTATGCTTATACAGACGATACAGGAAATTTAGTTAAATTCTATTGGGTTAATTCAGTTGGAAATGCATTAATAAAATATGTAGATATTGAGATAGGAGGTACAGTTATTGACCGTCAATATGGTATATGGTTAGAAATATGGAGTGAATTAACAGTTGATGTTAGCCGAAGACAGGGATATTATGATATGATTGGTAAATCGGATACTCCAGTAAATTTTAATAATGATAATGATTTAGATTTATGGATACCACTTCAATTTTGGTTTAATAGAAATATAGGATGTTCTTTACCATTAATTGCATTACAAGAACATGAAGTAAGAATAAATGTGGCATTTAGAGAATTATCTCAATTAATAATATCATCGAGTGGTGAATTATTTGATTTAAAATCATTATGTCAAAAGAAACCAGGAGTACCAAATACTTTACAAATAATTGAGACTTATTTAACAGTAAATTATATATTTTTAGAAGATGAAGAAAGAAAAAGATTTGCAAAAAGTAATCATCAATATTTAATAGAACAAGTTCAAGTTTATTCAACAACATTAACAACAAGAGGTACAGAGGTTCCAAATAGTACAAAGTATGGACCTAATGGTGAAGAATGTCAAGATTTTTTTGATCCTAATTCACCATCAGGAACATCAAGAGGATTAAGTCCAGAACTTTTCCATAGAGTTATATTAGATTTTAATCATCCAATGAAAGAATTAATATGGGTTTTACAAAATCAAAATGTATTATCTTTATATCCATATGGAGGAAATGAATGGTTTAACTTTTCAACTCAAAGTTATAGAAATATGAAAAAAAATGGTACTGACCCTTTAATATCTGCAAAATTAATTTTTGAAGGAAAAGATAGAATAGATTATCGTCCTGCTAAATATTTTAGAACTGTTATACCTTTTGAATGTCACACTTGTACACCTAATAATTTTATTTATTGTTATTCATTCTCAAATAAACCTGAACAATTTCAACCTATGGGTTCATGCAACTTTAGTAGAATTGATGATCAAGAATTATATATAAATATATCAGAACAATTAAATCAACCTTTAATAACAGTTTTTGGTGTAAATTATAATATTTTAAATATTGCAGGAGGTATGGCTGGTGTAGAATACATGACTTAAATGAGCTTATGCTCATTTAAGCATATTCGAAGAACATGAAAAACATGACTTAAATTTAATAAAAAAAACTAAATAAATTTTTTTTAAATAAAGGAACAAATAAAGATATTAAATTTTTAATAAATATATTTTTATATTGTAAAAATATATTATATTTAAATATTAGAAAATGAATAAATATTTAACTAAAATAAATAAAATATATAAAAAAAATAAAATATTATTTTTTTTTATTATATTCATTATAATTTTTATAATTACATTTCTTTTATTTATAAATTATAAAAAAGAATATTTTGAAAATAATAATTCAATAAAAAATAAATATATAGAATTTAATAATAAAAATAGAAAACAAGATAATGGTAAAATTGCATTAGTTTTAATTGCTAAATTTGAAGATAAATATATTGATGAATTTATCAATTATTATTTAGTATTAGGAATAGATAAAATTTTTATATATGATAACAGTGATGATAATAGTTTAAAAAAATATGATTCAGAAATGGTTAAAATTATACATTTTCCAGGTGAAGTAAAACAAATGCCTGCATATAATGATTTTTTTTTAAATTATAGTGAAGATTTTGAATGGGTATGTTTTTTTGATACAGATGAATTTTTAGTTTTAAAAAAACATGAAAATATTAAAGATTTTATAAATGATTATAATGAATGTGATGCAATAGGTATAAATTGGAGAATTTTTGGTTCGAATGGTAAAAAAGAATATGAAAATTTACCAGTGACACAAAGATTCACAAAATGTGAAAAAGAACCAAATAAACATGTTAAAAGTATTATAAGATGTGATAGAGCAGTATTACCAATGAAAAATCCACATTATTCAGAGACTAAAAATAATAATACATGTAATTTAAATAAAAAAAAATTTAATGGACCATTTAACGAAGATTATAATATAGATATAGCAGAATTACATCATTATATTATAAAAAGTTATAATGAATACTTAGAAAAAATAAAAAGAGGTCGTTCAGATACAAAAATAAAAAGAAAAATAGAAGGATTTTATGAAAGTGATAAAAATGATATTTTTAATGATTTAGCATGGCAATTCTATAAAAATAATTTTTTGAACAAAAACAATAATAATGATTAAAAAATATATTTTTTTTATTATTATTTGAATATATAATTTTATTATATTAAACATATTAATATAATTAATAAAAAAAATTATTAAATTTATTAGCTTTTTACATAGAACAAAAAACATTATTATGTAAAATTATAATTTTAATTTTAAATTTGAACTAAATGAGGTAAAGCTTCAGCTGCTTCAAAACTATTATCTACTAAAGTTGTTAACATCCACATTGCACCTAATTTTCTTTCTTCTAATCCAACTCCATCACTAATAAATCTATCAATTTCATTTAAACATATATTTCTTAACAAATTAAGATTTTTTAATGCTTTTACTTCATATACAGGTGTTAAAAAAGCTTGTCCATTTTTAACATATTTTCTTCTTTCTTTTTGACTTAATCCTAAACGGTAAACCCATAAATCTTCAAAATCACTATAAAATTTAATTAATTGATTAATACTCATATTTTTTAACCATAAGTGAGAAGTATAATTTCCTAACAAATTGACTTTATGAAAAACATCAATCATTTTCATTTCAGTTTCCTCTTCAGGTTTTAATTTAATTTTTTCAATTTCCATTTTAATTCCTAGTTTTCTTTTTTTTTCAATGTCTTTTAGAAAATTTAATTTTTCAGAAATAGTAAATTCTTTACATGTATATGGACATGTTGGTTTGTCTTGATTTAATATTTGAATTAAAGTTCTAATATCATATGCATATTTAAGTGAAGAATTAAAATCTTTATAAATATATAATAATTCTTTAGGTATTTCATTAATTGAATCAAATGTTAAAATATCAGTATCATTTACACAATCTTTTAATCTGTTTTTAATCCAAAACCTAATATATTTTTGTATTTTAATAATTTTATTTAAATTATTATTATAATAAATTTCTTTTTCATATATATCTTTTAATTCTTTAATTAACTCAGGTCTACTTTGTTTAGGAGATATGAAAACTTTTAAATTTAATTTTTTAATTGAGCTTCTTAAAGTAAAAACACTTAAATCTTTATTTTTAACAAATAAATCCTCAAAAAAACTATCTTTATCTTCATAAATTTTTTTCACTTTTTCATTATATTCGCTTTTTTCTTCTTTTTTTTCAAATGTATAACTTAAATCCACATTTGAATTATTAATAATATCTATTACCCATTCTTCTTCAGTATAAATGTTTTCCTTATTTTCTTTTTCTTCTTTTTTTTCATTATTTATAATATTTATATTATTTTGATTGTTTATATTATTTTCATCAGTATATAATCCTAATTCTATAAATATATTAAAAACATCTTTTACTTTTGACTTTGAATGTATACCACAAAAATGTGAATTTTCTTTCTTTTTATATGAACATTGTTCATTGCTAAATTTATTTTTTTTGCAAAAACATTTATTAACATCATAAATTATTTGATTTGCACTCATTTCTTATATATTTTTTACTATTTATATTAAATTAAATTTTTTTAAATCTTTTTTTTTTTAAATAATGTTTAATTAAGATAATTATTTTTTTTAAGTTGAATTAAATTTTACGTTTAATTTATTAAAATTTACGTTAATATTTTTCTTTAAGTACAAAAAGAAATATATAAAAATATTAAAATATATTATAGTATTTACGTCAATAAAACAAAACAAAAATATAAAATAATAAAATATTTAAATAAATAATTAAATAATTTAATATTTAAATGAATAATTAATATTTATTTTTTAAGTAAACGTATAAATAAAAAAAAATGAAAAATAATTTTAGTTCAATTAAAGAGACTTAAAAAAGAATTAATATAATATTTTAGAAAGAAGATTCTCATATATTAAATAAGAAAGAATGGCATCGAACATTATTAACCCCGCAAAACTAGCATCAGGATTTGATGTAATTTTTACAGCTCCTAAGAAAAACAAAGAAACTCAACAGCTATCAGTTGCAATGCTTGACAGTATTACTAAGAAGCCTTTTTATTTTGAGACCCCGTATTTAATTCCTTATTTTGGACTTAGTGTTTATGACCCTCTCAAGAATGGTACAGACCCCACTAAATTTGTTTATTCTCTTCCCCTCAGTATGGAATTCGTTCCTGGTGAGCCTGAGAATGAAAATGAAAGTGATACTGACCGTGCTAACCGTATTAAAGAACAACGCGCTTTTATGGACGCACTTAACATGATTGATGATAAACTCGTCACTTATGGTATTACAAATTCGCAATTTATTTTTAAGAAAACGTACCAGAACACTGAAGCTGGTCGTGACAATTTTAAGGAATTTGTTTATTCAAGTGCTGTTAAACATTCGGTTCAACGTGATCCTAAGACAAATGAAATTGTTCGTACTTATTCGGACCGTATTAATCTTAAGCTTCCTATGAACAAAGAATTTACTGGTCCTGATAGTCGTATTCTATTTTTCAAGGATTCAACTGAAGCTATTAATATTAAAGATTGGGAACACCTTAGTAGCCTTATCCCTAAGGGTAAGCCTATTAAGGCAATTCTTCAACCTCGTATTTTTGCTACACCTCAAAAGTTCGGAATTACTTTCCGTATTGTTCAGGTGAAACTTCCTGAGATTGAACGCAGTGCTCGTCCTGACACTTATGCATTCTCAATTAAACCTAAGGGTCTTGTTGAAGATGCTCCTGCAGGTTCTGGTGGTGCAAACGATACTCATGTAGTTGATTCTGACAATGAAGCTGATGAGGTTGATGTTTCCGAATCTTAAATGATTTAAAATAAATTTTAATTAAAAATAATTAAAAAATTAAATAATTAAAATTAAATTTAAACAATTAAATAATTAAAGAGAAAGATTAGAAAACTTTGTTTTCTAATAAAATATTAAAATTTTTATAATTAACATTTTTTAAACAAATGTTCTTAAATAGAAGAACATTAAACATTAAACATTAAATATTTTTTTGAGGATAATAATACATAAATTCTTCTTCCATTTTTTTATTATCAAATTTAAAACAAGGTTGATATTTTACAATTTTATTAAATCCCTCAGTATCAGTTGGTTCATTATAATTTTTATAATATACTCTATAAGCTACTTCAGGTATTCTTTGAATTTTATTTTTAGATGATTCAACTCTAAAATAATTCATATGATTAATTAACTCTTTTGATGTTTCCATATTAATACATAATTTATATATTTTTTTATCAATATTTTTAATTAATTCTTCTCTATCTTCTTTTTTAGGATAAGTACCAACAACTATAACACTCTTATAATTATTTATTTTTTCCTCAATTTTCTTTTTCATTTTAGCTTTATCTTTAATTTTATCACTTTCTAAAATATCACAACCATATTTATCACCTAATATTTTACTAAAATATGATTTACCACTTGCAGGAGGTCCAATAATAAATACTATACATATTTGATCCATTTTTAAAATAGGTAAATCTTGTTCAGTTTTATCACAAATTAAATATTTCCTTTTAGGAAGTTTAAATTCAGGGTTTTGTTCGTTTTTAAATATAACTTCAGGTACATAAAATTCTAAACCTATATTTTTACTAAAAAATAAATCACTTATATCAAAATCTTTTTTTTTACCATCATATATACGACCTGCAGCATCTCCACAATAAAATGAATTAGATTTTTTAATTGTATTTTTATTTTTTTTTAAATAATCTTCTAAAAAATCAAACATGCCAGTTAAAGGTTTTCTATAATAATCATCTTCAACACTTACTAATATTGATACAGTTAAATCCTCTTTTTTAAATTCAGCTAAAACTTTATTTATTTTTTCTTGAAAATCTTTCCACTCTTTTTCTTTTTTTTTTAAACTCTTTTGATTTGATATAATACATATAAAATTATTTTTTCCAGAATATTTTTCTTTTAAAACATTTAAAACATTATCAAAACACCAATCCCAATCATCAGAATCCTTAGAAAATACTCTTTCTTCTTTAGGTTTAATAAGTGTATGATCTAAATCAAATAAAATTAAGTTTAATTTTTCATTTTCAATTTTATTTAAAATTCCATATAAAGATGAATTTAATTCTTCCATTTCTTTAAGTTGATTTTCTATAATATATTTAATAATATATTTTTTTTAATAGAACTTATAAGAATATTTTATGATAAAAAAAATAATAAACTAATTATAGAAAAAATATTTTATCTAAAATGGAATTATTAAGAAATAATAAAAATGATAATACTTTTGAAAATGAATTAAATATTCAATCAGTAAATAAAAAATTAAACTTACAAATTAAAATCGAAAATTTTCATAAATTATCAGATCAAGAAGTTTATCAAATTATTGGTGTTGTTATGGAAGATTTAGATAATGTGGAAATATTATCAGTTCAAGCTGATGAAAATAATGTTGTTAATATCGAATTTCAATTAATCGATTTTAATCTAAAAGAATTTGTTGAAAATTATTTACAAGAAAGACAAGATAATATTAAACAAATAGCAAGTGAATTAAATTTTAATAATTGTAAAGAGATTGAACAATTTATAGGTAAATCTGCAAAAGTTAAAAAAGAAGATCCTTTAATTATTCAAAAAGAACAATGTTTTGTTTGTTTTGAACCTTATTTAGAAGGAGAACATAAAAGAGAACTACCTCATTGTAAACATTTTTTTCATAAAAAATGTATCGATAAATGGTTAAAGAAAAAAGCACAATGTCCTATTTGTAGAGATAATGTTTTAGAAGAACATATACAACATGCAATAGTTGAAAAAGCTAAACATTTTGGTATTGAACTTAAAAAAAATAACTCAAATGAAGAATTTAATCATAATTTAGATAATATTGAAAATAATGAAAATAATGAAAATAAAGAAAATATTTAATTCTTTTTATCTTTTTTTCCATTTTTTTTATCTAAATTATATTTAGAAAAATTAAATATGAGTGATTCAACTTCTATGATTAAATTATTTTTAGCTGAACTTATTGGAACTACAATCTTTCTTGGTGGTATAATTTTCACTATTGATATGAAGAAAAAAGGGCATTATCACACTGCAGATTTTTTAAAAATAGGAATTATGCTCTCTTCAATGGTCATATTATTTGGAGCAGTTTCAGGTGCAGTATTAAATCCAGCTTTAAGTATAGGTCTTTACCTAAATGATGAACTTTCTTTAGAAAAAACTGGTTTATATATTGTAGCTCAAGTTTTAGGTGGTGTTCTTGCATGTGTACTTTATAAATTTTATCAAAGTGATTTACAAGATGTAACAGCATAATTTTTTAAATACAATAAATAATTATATGAAGAGGAAAGTTATTCTTCAAATAACCTAAATCATCAATTATTTTTATTTTACTATTGAAATAGAATTCGTATATTTTTTTATATTAAAAAATAATATATGTTAAATAATAATAAAATGTTTTTGATTAAAGAAAAATCATTTAATTCAGAAAATCCTATATATCAAAATATATCAAAAGAAGAAGGATGTATGTTTATACCAGAAGCACGCGTTGCTAAAGATTATTTTTCTACAGGTTTTTATGAAAAAAATTTTATTGATTGGTCTATTGAAAACTTTGTATCACCTGATAAAAATTGTATTGATATTGGTGCTCATATTGGATGGTATTCTGTAAATTTAGCTAAAAAAGCAAAACATGTATATTCATTTGAATGTTCTCCAAAATCTTTTAATTATTTATGCGCAAATATTGCATTAAATAAAATGGATTATAAAATTACAAAATATAATAGTGCTTTAAGTTCGACTGATGGAATAACCGATTATTTTATACGTGATCCAAAAGATGGTGGTGGAAATGGTATATCAAAATTTAATTATGATAGTATAAATAATACAAATTCAATAAAAGTTCCAATGAAAACATTAGATTCATATGATATTACAAATGTAAATTTTATAAAAATAGATGTAGAAGGTCATGAATTAGATGTTTTAAAAGGAAGTGTTCAAACAATTATAAATAATAATTATCCAAAAATATTATTTGAATCATGGGATGAAGATAAAGAAAATATTGGATATCCTTCAGTTGAATTAAGAAAAAACCTTTTTGAATTCTTACAGTCTCTTGAATATAGAATTATTAGAGTAGGAAAAGAGATGTATGTAGCTGAGAGATAATTAAAAAAAAAAATTATAATATTATTTTGTTAAAAAAGAAAATATTTTAAACTTTACCTAAATTATTTAAATTATATACTTCAATTTTTTTAATTATTAAATGTTCTATATCAGTATAGAACATATTATTGTAAAAAATCAAAAAACTATGTTTAATATTTAATTCATTAAAAAACTCTTCGTCATTAATTTTTAAATGTTTCATTAATCTTTCATTATTTTTTAAATTGCTGACTAATTCAAAAACAGAATTCATATGTTGTATAGATATATTATCTTTTTCAACATTTTCTAACAAATAATTCATTTTTTCAACATTTAAAACTCCTAAATTTTTTAATCTTTTATTAATTTTTATTAAAAATTCTTTTATTAATAATGATACATCTTTACGTTCTTCATAAATATTATCTACGTTCATCTTAATCTTTTGTTTTCAGTCAAAGAAAACTATTTAAGTTAATTTATATTCATCACTTTTTTATTATGAATATTTTAGCAAATATGAATAATTTTTTTTTAAAAAAAATTATGAATATTCTTGTAAATATGAATAATAAAAATATAATTTTTATTATGAATACCATCCCGTTATAGCATATCTACTTAATTTTATACCAGGATTTACATGTCCTACAAAATGTGGAAGACCGATGTTTTCTTGTGAATCAGGAGGAACATAAAAAATAACCATATTATTAAAAGCTGGAGTCCATGTTTCAACTATACTTTTTCTATCTTCAGATAAAAAATGAAGATTTCCTCCATATTGAGGTAGCCAATTTTTTGTTAAATTAATTACAAATGCAATTTTACCATTTCCTTTATCAGAATGAGGAGATAAAAAATGCCCAGATTTATATTTACTCAAAAACATAGTATTTAAATTTGTTATTTCTAAACCCGTTAATTTTGATAATAATTCTTTAAACTCACTTGAATTTAATAATGTTCTCATAATCAATTCCATTTGAGATATTTCTCCTGCTACATTATTCATTCCTCTATGAAAAACATAAGCAAATTCACCTTTTCCAAATGTTTTATTAGCCTCATTTATATTATCTTGATTTCTTTTTGTATTTTGAGGTAATAATTTTTTTTCATATTTAATATTGCGAATACCACATGCTATATATAATTGATTATCCGGAATACGAATTATATGATTGTATAAATGTTCAGCAAATTGTTCATTTAAAAAATCATTTATCTTTATTTTATAAGAATTTTTAAAATCATTTTGATATTTTTCCATATTTTCAAGTATTTTAGAATAATTATAAACTTTATCTTTATTATTTTGTACTATTGTTTGTTCTTGACTCTTTAAGTTCATTTGAGTATTTAAAGACAAATCATTAGAATTATGTTCTTTTTCTTTAGAATGAATATTTTGTTTAATTATTTTTTCTTCAACAGTCTTAAGAATATTAGAAGAAAGAACCTGATTATCAATAGAAAGGTCATCTAAACTAAAAATATCTAGATTAGGAACTATTTTTTTTTTAGGAATTTGAAATGAAGGAGGAGGAGGTAAGTTTAAATTAAATCGAACCGGATTTTTGTTAATTGGAAAATTTGGTTTTATAAAAATAGGCATTTGAGACATTTTTTATTATTCTTTTCTATAAACATTATTTATTTAAATTTTATTTTTTATTCTTAGTTAGAATTAGAATAATAAATTTTTTAAAAATGAGTAATAATAATGTATCAGAAAATCCTTTATTTAATTATTTAATTGAAAAACTTCCTTTTTTAAATAATCCTGAATTAATTAAACTTTTAAAATCTTATTCAACTTTACTCAAAAGATATTTAAGTTCTCCTATATCACCTCGTTCATATTCTTCTACTAAAACTGAACTTCGAAATTGTTTAAATGAAATTTATAAATTAGTAAACTCTACAACAAATCTTATAGAATCAGAAACATTAGGATTTAAAAGAATTATTAACACTGTAGGAAGTAATACATTTGAAAAACATGTATATTATACAGCAAATAGAATTATAAAAAAAAATAAACATTCAAAAAGAGAAAATTTACCTTATTTATTAAATGAAGCTATTATTAATATTGTTTTAGAATATATTTGTATGACAAATGATAGAATTGATGTACCTCAATTTAGAAGATTTACACAAGTTAGAGAAACTAATAATAGTGAAAGTAGCAGAATAAATTATAATTATGAAATGGAAAAAATACAAGGTATCACTTTACATGATTATATTTTATCAAAAGATTTTAATATAAAAGTATTAAGAAATATACTTCATCAAATTATAGAAATATTAACTTTTTTACAAAATACATGTGGATTTTTCCACGGTGATTTAAATACTTCAAATATAATGTTAATAAAACAATCAAAAAAAAAAAATTTAAATGAAGAAGAAATAAATGAAGAAGAAATAAATGAAGAAGAAATAAATGAAGAAGAAATAAATGGAAAAAAAAAATTTGATAAAGAGTATAAAGTTAAATTAATTGATTTTGGTTTTAGTTTAATAGATACAAATTATTTAAATAATCAAACAAAATATGTATTAACAAATACAAGATCTTTAAATACTGATAGGTTATTTATAGATTTTACATCAAATGGAAATTTGAATAGAGAATCAAAAAAAAATTTAAAATATATTGATTTTTATCATTTATTATTTTTTGTATACAAAGATTTAAAAATGAAAAAAAAAAGTATTTTAGCAAATAAACTTAAAACAAATTTTCAAATAAAAGAAGATTTAAATTTATCGAAAGTACAAAATCATCAAATACATGGATTAACAAGAAATTATAATATAATGAAATTAAATATTTTAACTTCTAATCCAGATTTACATGATTTAGTAGAAATTTTTTATACATCTTTACAACCAAGTAATTCAAATAATAATATAGCTGAAAGTCAAAGATCACCGAAAAGAAAAATTCGTAATGTTTATTCTAATAATGGTAATTCTGAAAATAATTTTGATGGTTTTTCTTTAGGTAAAACAAGATTTAGTTTAAATAGTGAAAGTAATAATGAAAGTGTTAATAGTACAAATGCTAGTAAAAAATCTTCAGAAAGAACACAATCTCCAAAAAAAATATATAAAAAAAATGGTAATAAAAGTGAAAATGAAAATGAAAATGAAAATGGAAATAATTTTTTGAGAAGAATACAACCAATGCAACAACAAAAACAAAATTCAAGAAGAACATTATTTTAAAAAAAATATAATTTTTAATATATAAATAATAAATATAATGTAACAATATAGAAAATGAAAATTTGTACTACATGTTCTTCTAAACCATATCAAAAACAAGTTCAATTAGCAAAACTTCAAAGATTTGCTGAAGGTTGTTTACCAGCAACATCAAAAAAGTATCATCAATCAAAAAGTTCATGTTATAATATTAAAGTTGAAGGATTAAAACCAAATACTACTATATTTTATTTTGGTACTTCACCTAGAGATTTTACAAAATCAATTCAAAAACGTTTAACTGCTTATGGAAAATTAAAAAACAGTGGTGTAACAAAATCAGATTCATCTGGTAAAGCAACTTTTTATCTTAAATGTCCTCAACTTTATAAAAATGATAATGGTAAAGTATATTCAAGACATTTTCATTATTTATATTGGGATAATAAAAAGAAATTTTGGAATAAAAAGAAATTATTTACTAGAAGTATTTTTTGTGATATACATCAAAATGATGTTAAAAAAAATATGAAAAATAAAAAAGTTATTGTTATTGATGCTTTACCAGAAAAATATTATAATCAAAAACATATTAAAGGAGCAATTAATATTCCCCATAATAAAAGAATAACAGAAAGAGAAGTTATGAAAATAATTAAAAAGAAACATAAAAACTTTAAAAAATTAGATCCAATTATTATTTATTGTTATAATAGTAAATGTCATGCAGGTCATAAAGTATATGAAAAATTAAATCATTTAGGATTTTACAATACTCTTCATTATGTAGATGGTATAACTAAATGGAATGGAAAAACAGAATCTAAAATATAAGTTTAAATATTTATTTTAATTTTTTTTTATTTATTTTTATTAAATAATAATAAAAATATTAATATATATTAAAAATATGTATATTAATAATCATTGTGCAAAAGAAATTAATGGTGATTTAATAGTATGTGGTTCAGAATTAATTAAAAATAATTTAGAAGTAGTTGGTCCTACAATTTTGGGAGATGTTCGTTCAAGAAACAGTATAGTAGAAAATAATTCATATATTTATAAAAATTTAGAAGTTAAAAAAGATATAAAATCAGATAATTTAGAATCCAATAATATAAAAGTTAATCAAAATATTGAAGTTGAAGGAATTGGTTTAATGAAAAATTTAAGAATATATGAAACAGCTGAAATAAAAAATTTAAATACAGATACTTTAACAAATACCAGTGATATGAATGTATTTAAAGATTTAAATATTTTTGGATTATCAAATACTCAAGATATATCAAACAACAAAAATATTTATACTCGTTATAATTCATTTAGAGGTAGTTTAATAGATTTAGGATTAAATCCCCTAGAAATATTAGATTATTTAAATGACATTTTTAACAATAATACTCCTATACCTTTATTAATGAGTACAAATAATCAAGAAAAAAAAACAACTTCAATATCAAATCCTATATTAAACTTAATACCAGATGTAGCAAAAACACATCCTCAATTTGAAAAGATTGTTCCGATATTTGATATTAAACAAAATAATAATAAATCAAATGAACCAATGTTAATGGCATCATCAACTTTAAATAATCCTTTTGATTTATTAAATTTAGGTATAGGTTTTAATGAATTAACATTTGATATTAACAATTCTATTTATATTGGAATTGGTCCAGCTATTCAAATTTTACCTTTTATAACTCTTTTCCCATCTTATTTTTTAACTGATATTAATGTGAATGGAAATACTAATGTAGATGGAGATATATATAATTATGGAAATACAAATGTATCAAATAATATTTATTTAGGTGGTGATATTATTTATACAAATGAAGAAAATAAAAAATTATCAGATAAATTAAATTCTATAAATAATAAATTAAATTATTTAGCTAATAAAATGGGTTTAACTCCTGAAGAACTTAGTGAATTTATGAATTTATAAATAAATTAAATAATTATTATTTTTTTTATTAGTTTTCTTTAAGTACTATTTTTAACTTAAAGAAAATAAAAAATGAAAAAATAAATTTTAAGTAAATAAAAAGTAATTTGAAAAAGAATTGATAATAAAATATGAAACTAGATATAAAAATTTATTGATAAACAAAAAAAATGAGTAACATTAAACCAAAACAAACAAGTATATTAGATTTTTTTGGGAATAATGAGATAAAAAAGAAGAAGACAAAAGAGGAGGTAAGAGATGAAAAGAAGGAAGTAGAGATTAAAAGAGAACAATTTGATTATGAATTATTTTTAAATAATTCTTCAAATATTCTTTCAAAATTAAATTTATTTATTCAATCAAATCAAGCAGAAGAATCTTTTAAAATATTTGAACATACAATGGTTAAAATATTATGTGGAACATTCATTCGTGAAATACCTAATGAAGATGAATATTATAATCGTTTAAATTATGAATTCACTTTAATAGAAAAGAATGACTTTTTTTTAGTTTTTTTACAAGTTCGTGAAATATTAAAATTAACAAATGAATATCCTCATATTATTCGTGGAAGTGCAGGTTCATCTTTAGTATGTTTTTTAATGGGTATCACAAATATAGATCCTATTTTAGAAAATATACCTTTAACAAGATTTATGCATGAAAAACGTTTAGATATACCAGATATTGATATAGATATACCAGCACATGCTCGTGAAATTATATTTGAAAGAATATATAATAAATGGGAGGGTCGTGTAGCACGAATATCAAATCATATTAAATTTAAAGAGAAGTCAGCAATTAAAGAAGCAATTAGGAGAAAAGGATATCATAAATTTATACCAAAAGAATTTGATTTAAAGGATATATTTGATGATCCATCTTTACAATATGAAGTAATGGAAGAAGCTGGAAATTTAATAGGTGAATTTAGATGTCATTCTTTACATTGTGGTGGAATAGTTATTTTTCAGGATAAAATTCCAGAAGAGTATTATTTAAAAGATTATATGATAAATAAAAGTAAAAAAGAAAAATCAATGATGGGTGCACAATTAAATTTAAATAAAGATGAAGCAGAAGATTATGGTTTAATTAAAATTGATATTTTATCAAATCGTGGTTTATCTTTATTATGGGAAATATCAACTATACCTATTGAAAATTATCCAAGAAATGACCCAAATGTTTATTCTATTTTTAATGAAGGTAATAATTTAGGTATTGTATTTGGTGAATCAAGAGGTATGCGAAAAATATTTATGGAAATGAAACCAAATTCAGTTGAAGATTTAGCTTGTGCACTTGCATTAATTCGTCCAGCAGCAAGTAAAAATGGTCAAAAATTTACATTTTTAAGAGATTATTATCAATTAGGTGTAGTAAAAAGAGATGAGTTTATAATATATGATGATGATGCAATACAATTCATAGCAAGAATGTTAGATATAAGTCATTCAGAAGCAGATATATATAGAAAGGCATTTGCAAAAAATAGATATTATGTTAAAAAAGAGTTTAAAAAATTGTTTGATGAAAAACAAAAAGATAATATGACAGCAGAAAAGAGACAATTAATATTTGAACAATTAGAATGTTTACAAGAATATTCATTTTGTAAATCACATGCAATATCTTATGCAAAATTAATTTTAGCATTAGCATATCAGAAATATTATAATCCTCAACAATTTTGGGAAGCTGCGTTAAAACATTGTCATAGTAGTTATAGAACATGGGTACATTTTAGAGAAGCAAAAAAAGCAGGTGTTGATTTGAGAAAGTTTGCAAAAAATAAATTTAAAAATCAAGTTATAAAAAAATTTAGTAAAATAGAACAATATTTTATGATGGGATATTGGGAAGATGAAGGATTTTTACCAGGAATGTATTATGAAAATTTAGGTTTAAGACCAGTTATTGAAGATAAAAAAGAAAATAAAACAAATAAGACTAATAAAACAAAGGTGAAAAATTTAGAAGAAAGTGATGATGATGATGAATCAGATAATAGTGAATCAGAAGATGATAATAATGTAAATAATAAAAAAGTAAAAGTTTTACCATATATTAGATTTAGAGGTATAATAGCAACATATAAACTTTTTCAAGCAGATAGATATATTAGAAAACGTGAAGAAAATAAAGAAAATAAAAAGAATAAATTTATAACTTTTATCACTTTAGGTTATAATGATGGTCAATATATCGATTTAGCTGTATGGGGTATGTTTAAATTATCAAAAGTACATTGTATATCAGGAGAAGGATATTTAGAGGATCAAAATACTTGTCCATGGATTCGAGTTAAAAATATAAGATTTGAAAGAATTAGTGAAGAAGAATAAAAAATAAAATAGTATTAATAAATAGAAGAATATAATATGAGTTATATGTTAATAATTTATTTAATAATATTATTTGTCTTTTTATATTTTGTAAATGACTATTTAAAAAAAGATAATAAAGAAAAATTTGAAAATCAACAATATTTAAAATTATCTCCAAATATTATTGATAATATATGTCCTCCTAATCCTAATACAACTTATTCATTTAAAATTAATGAAAATTATTGCACATCAAATCTTTTCTGTCCAAATAAAACAGATTTATGTGTAAATAATCATTGTGTACCTCAAAATATACCTTTCCCTCCATCTGTTTTACAACAATGTGTTGGATGTCCTAAACCTGGTTTAGTTTAAATAATAATATTTTTTAATTTTTTTAATTTAATTTATATAAAAATTATATAAATACTTAAATAAAATATATTATTTATATATAATAAAAATGGAAACTGAAAATTCAAAATTTATATATAAATACTCAAATAGATATCATGGTATCAAAAGTGATATGCATAAAATAATTTATAATAACTTTTGTTCTATTAAATTGTATGATAATTTTGATCCAAAATGTATATTATCTCATCAACATATGATATATGATTATATTGATAATTATTTATATGATTGTAAAAATATAAATGATGTTATATTATATTATAGACAAATACTAATCAATATAATGTCTTGTATGTTTACATTAGATTTTAGAATGCGTGTTATAAATGGATTATTTGATACAATAGTGGATTATATTATTGAAAATGATTGTTATTCAAAATTTGATGATATAAATGATTTAATTACCATTTTTACATATATTTCTCCAGAAAAATTATATAATTATATTTGTTATATGTATAAATCAAGTACAAACGAAGTAGGAGAGGAAAATAAAAAATTTATAAATAATAATATTTGTGAAAAAATATATTTAACAAATCTATATAATAGTAATATTGTTACAATAGTAAATTATGGATATGAAGATATAGAAAATATAGGTGAAGTTGTATATAAATATTATATTTTAATTAAAAAATTACAAAATGATAATATAATTCTAAAAAATTATGAAAAAATAGAAAATACAAAATATGAATTAAAAAAATGTAAAAGAAGTGATGATATTATATATCTTAATTTATTAACAAACATAATGAATGATATGTTAATTCATAAAAATATAAATAAAAATAAAAATAATAAAATCAAATAAATAAAATACTTTTAAGTTTGAATATTTATAATTTAATATAAATATTTATAAAAAAATGGAACAATCAGAAGAAAGATTTAATCCTTTATTTATAATAGGAAAAACTCGTAAAGAAGCAATTGATTATTTAAATAAATTTAATATTATTTATAATTTTAAATCTTGTGTAAAAACAAATTATCATCTTTCTTTACATACTTCATATAAAGAAGGAACACATTTTTATAAAATATATGATTTTAATTCTTCTAATGAAGATAATGATATAATTTTATCTTTTAAAGGTGTTCAAGGACAAAATATTTTTGTTCAAACTCCTAATATCTCAACAGTAACATCTATTATAAAAGAAACATCACATATAAAATCTGATTCTATAGATACTAATGAAATATCTTATTTTTCATAATAATAAAAAAAATTTATATAAGATATATATATATATATATCAATGAATATTTGCAAAAAAATAAAAATAATATAATAAATATGATTTTAAGCTAATTTCCGCCCGAAGGCCAGGATTTATTTTTGCGCGAGATTTTTATATTAAGTTATTTTTTTTTTTAATTTTATAATATTATATTTAATTTAATAAACATATTTTATTCATATATATTTTAATTCGCGCATAGACATGATTAATATTAATTTTTAATTTTTAATTTTTAATTAATTTTTTTAATTCTTCATAAAATACAATTTTTTCAATATTTAGTATTTTATTCTTTAAGTGCTGAATAGATGTTCTACAATACATACAATTTGAATTTCTTTTTAACCATTCTAATCCACATTTTGTATGTACCTTTTGTTTACATTGTGAACATTCTATATATGAATTTTGCATATTTTCAAAACATACTACACATTCGACATCATTATCATTTAAATTATTTTTAATACATTCAATATTTGATGGTTTAGAATTAAAATGTTTAATATGATTTTTAACTTTCTTTTGATTTACAAAAATTGTTAAAAATCTATTATTATCCTTTAAGATTTCTAAAAAATCATAATAATTTTCATAATTTAATTGATATGATAATAATTTTTTAAAAGCATTTTCATAATTTAAATAAGAAAATACATTTATTATTCTTTTTAATTGTTCAAATGATATATGTACTTTACAACATTCTATATGTTTATTATATGAAAAACCTGATACATATTTAGATACTTTCATACATTCTTCTTTATTACAAGGACATGAAAGTTTTATTTTTTTATTACTTTTATTTTGTAAATCAAATTTATTAAATATTTTTAAAATTAATTCTTCATTAAATTTTCGATCTATATCATCTAAATGAATTTCTAAATCATCATCGTCATCTGTTTTATTGGTTACATATACAAAATCAATTACTTCTTCAATAATATCGATTGTTAATAATACTTTGATATTAGAATTTTTTTTTTCATATTCTAATAGTTTTTCAACATAATAAACTAAAGATTCTTTTGACTTTGAAAAACATTCAACAAATAAAAAATTATCTAATATTTCAATTACTTTTTTATGTTTTAAAACAATATTTTCTATAAAATAATTAAATACTATGTATTGATCATAATCTATAATTTTATTTAAATCTAAAATTTTATTTTTTAAATATATTGGTACTAATGTATCATTATTATATCTTTCATCATCAATTTCAATTTTTACTTCAACTAATTCATCTGGATTTTCTTCATTATCAATAAATTTATTTGTTTTTAATAATTTTATTATTATTTCTTCATCAATATCTTTATTAATAAAGTATGATATCCAAGTATAAACTTTATCTTCTTCATCTAAATCTTCATCATTTTCATGAATATTTTTTAATTCTATTTGCTCAATATTTTCTAAACATTGAAAACCTTTTTCAATTAAATAATTGAATTCATTTTGAATAGATTTAATAAATAAATTAAAATCTTCTTTTTTATTAAAATCAAATGTAAATGAATTAAAAAAATTCATAAAATCAATATTTTTTTCATATTTTTCTCTATAATTTTTCATAATATGTTCAATAACTTTTGAATTTATTTGTATATCAGTATTATTTAATTTATTTAAAATATCTTGAATTATTATTAATGAAAAATTACAATTTTCACAAAAATCAAAATTATTATTAAAAATATAATAAAATATGTTATTATTATCTTTATCACAATACTCTATATCAAATGGATATTTTGAATAAATATCAAATATATCAGTATATCTATTTTGTATTGATAAAAATAAACAATTTTTACCAGATTTTAGTGATTTACTATCTAATTCTAAATTTTTATCATTTAAAATTAGTAGTTTTATTAAATTTTTTTTATATTTATCAAGTGAATTATTAGATAATAATAAATATAATATACTTTCATTGTTTTTATTTTTCCAAGAAAATATAAAATTATTTTCTATTAAAATTTTATTTATTTCATTAATATTTCTTTCTTTATCCATTAAATCAATAATAACTTTTTTTTGATTATTAAATTCTTTAATTTTTTTTACACTTTCACTAACTTCATTTTTAATAATTTCAGTATTTTTTAGTGAGAAAAGCTCATCATCAAAATCAAAGGTATTCATCATCATTTTTACGTTTATTTTTATTCTTTTTAATATTTTTTTTTATTTTAATTATTTATATTTTTTATTTTTCATTTTTTTATAATATTATTCTTGTTATGTTATTATCGTAAACTTAAAAACCTAAAGCTCCAATTTCTTCTTCTGTAAATTGATTTTGAAAACGATAAAACTCATATTTTGTAAATGACGTTTTATTTTCAAACTCTCCTTTTTTATATTTATCAACAATACTTTTTTTCCATTGAACACCATTTTGCTCATACCAGCTCATACGATATTCATTTGAATAGTTATCAAAAAATAATTTCATATTTAATTTTTTTCTATAATTGGATGTTGTATATTCAAAATATAAGTTTTCATTATTAGATATTTCATTATCTAATATTTTTTTATTTTTAACATATTTTAGAAAATAAACTATTTTTTTTAAAGATTTTTCATACAAAATATTATTATTAAAAAAAATTGTATTATCAAATTTATTTAGATTGACAATATCAATTATTGTTAAATATTCTGATATTAAATCCAAATAATGCTGATTATTCATTATTTTATATTTTGTTTATTATAATTAAAATTTTATTTTTTAATTAAATAGTATATAATATTTTTCATTTTTTTTATAAGGATTAAATTAAGATTTATAAACAAGTACATCGATTCCTATTCGAGGTATATTCGCCATTAAAAATTATTATTCAAAAAAAAAAATAACAACTTTTATCATTATTGGTAAACCAATAATGATAAAAATATGTTCAATAATAACTTTACTCTTCTTAGGAGCTTCGCATTGAACGTCAACAATGTATTAAGATACCCAGTTTCCTGGAAGGATTCTCACAAAATACATTTACTTGTTTACTTAGCTAATAAGTTTATAGATTTGACCAATTCTTAATAAAATAGCCATCAATTTTTTTTTTTTCTACGTTATATTTTTTTTGGGTTTTTTTTTTTAAATTTCAAATATTTTTAATTTTTTTGCAAAATGATAATAGGTTTTAAAAGCAAAAGTGAATTTAAAACATATTTAATATTTATACATTTTGTATATAATAAGACATTACACCTGCAAAATCAGGTTCTAATTCAAATCTTGATAACTCATAAGTAAATTGTTCTTCATAATGTTCAAGATTGTATGATAATTTATTCATAATAAACTCCATTTTACCAAATTTACGTGCAAATTCTTCTGAAAAGGTTGTATTATATCTTAATTTAATCATACGATAATCGTTATTAACTAATACATCTCTTGGCTCAAAATCTCTAAATAAAAAATCTAAAATAACCATATTATTTTCAATATTACCAAGATTTTTTTTATTCATTTTATCAATATAGTTAAAAATTTCTATAACTTGATTCATTCTAAGTAAATCTTGATATAAATAAAAACTATGATCTTCTCGATTAATATTACATAAATCTTCATTTAAAAAATTAAAAATTTCTAAATAATCATTATTAGCTATTTTATTTTTTTTATACCAAAATGTTGCATTATCGACCTTATCTTTTGTTATATTCCATCTTTTTAATTTTCTATTTGAATTACTAATATTATCTGATGTTATACTTGGATTTATTACTTTGACTTTTAATTGTTTATTTTCAACACGCTTAAAAAAACTATATAAATAATTATTTAAATATAAATAATATAAATTTACTTTTATGTTACCAGTAAAATCATATAAATTTATTGATTTATTTAACCACAAATAATGTAAAAATATTCTTAATTTAACTAAAATAGCTTTTAATTCATCTTTTGAACAATAAGATACTCCAGCAAAATTAAATTCTCTTTTTGGTTCTACATTATATGTTCTATAATAAAATCCAATTTCTAAAAGTTTAAAAGTCTTTCGTTTTATATGTGATGAATGTAAAAATTCGGTATTAACAAAATGATTTGTTATATCATTTTCTTCAAATTCCTCATTAAAATCATTATCAAATTCATCAATATTTGATATTAATTCAAAATCGTTAATATTATCCATTTTTGTTTATTTATTTATTATGTTAAAAATATTTGTTAACAAGTACTATATGCAAGTACAAAGATACAAACCTAATAAAATTAAACTTGTATCTATTAACTTATATATTTTTGAATAAACCTGGAGTTTTACCTGTCAAATTTTTTTTTTATCTAGACGTAAAATAAATTTATAAATTATTATAATTTTATACTTAAAAAAATTGATAGATAAAGTATTAAATACTTTTTTAAACTTCAAATAACAATACATTTTGTTAGAAGTTTAATCCATAAAATGGAGAACATTCAACAATATAATCCTGCTGAGGAACAGTTTAACCCGAATGATTCACCGAAGGGGCGCCGTGAGCGTCGCGGACGTTTGATCACATCTTTTAAGCCTGTCTATGCCAAGAATGGTGAGGTGTCTGGCTTTGAGAACGTGATGAGCTGGACTAACAAGTCCTTGCGCAAGAACAAATATTTTCTTAGTTGTGAGCGTTTCGACTATGGTGCATACGACAAGGTGTTTTCAGTGAAGACTGAGACTTCGTATGACAAGAAGACTGGCCGGACCAAGGCTCCCAAGTACATGATACGAAAGGGCGCATTCACTTTTTGTGTTTATTGCAATTCGCACCTGTGCAGGTCCGTCATGGATACTGAGAAACCCCTTGGCAAGAAGTCGTTGAAGAACCAGAAGCACTCATCGCTTCTTTCGCGTCGCGAGGAACGTGTTTTGACGATGGAGGAGCTACGGGAATCCTCGTTTGAGCAGTAGATTTATTAAAATTAAATAAATATTATTTATAAAAATAAAAAGAAACTTAAAATAAATAAAATAATAATATATATATTTTAAAAATGGATAATAATAATTATGATGTTGATATGATAGATGATGAAGATGAACATGAAAATATTGGATATATTTTAAATCAAAATACATTTTCAAGAAGATATAAATGTCATTCAATGATTTTTTATAATGGAGATAATAAATTTATGGAAACAAAAGATAAAATTTTAATGCCTTTATCTGCTTTAGATATATTATCAAGATTAAATATTGAATATCCTTTAATATTTGAACTTTTTAGATTTGGTTTTGAGGAAAATAAAACCTATTGTAGTGTATTAGAATTTACATCTGAAAATAATATTGTTTATTTGCCACAAAAAATTATGGATAAATTATTTATAGGTGAAGGTGAAAATTTGGAAATTCGTTATGTTAAAATGCAAAAAATTCAATTTATAAAATTAAAACCAATGTCATGTGATTTTTTAAAAATTATGGAACCTAAAGTTATTTTAGAAGAAACATTAAAAAATTATACTTGTGTATCCAATGGTGATATTTTAGATGTTGAAATAGAAGGACATAAAATAGAAGTTTTAGTGACACAGGTTTTACCTGATGGAAAAGGAATGACAATTGATTGTGAATGTGAGGTTGATTTTGAGGAACCTGTAGGATATCAAGAATATTTAGAAAAAATGAAAGTGGAACAAGAAGAAATATTAAAAAAAATTGAGGAAGAAAAAAAATTAAAAAAAATACCTCGAACAATTCAAAAAGGAACTATTGATAAAAAGGAGGAAACAAAACCATCAATATTCTCATTTTTAGGAAATAATCAAAATAATAATTTAAATAATTCTAATAATTTAACTAGAAAATCATTAATTGATACAAATAAATTTTCTACAACTAAAAATTTTACTGCTTTTTCAGGGAAAGGTAATAGTATGAAGTAAATAAACTTAAATAAAATTTTAACTAATAAATATATAAAGATAAATAATTTTTATCTTGTTCATTAATATTATTTTTTTTAACATAATTATAAAAGATATCAAATTTATAATTTACATATTTTTTAGAAAGTTCATAAAAAAAATCTACATTATGATATTTAAATATATTTTCACAATATCTTTTTTCTAAATCGACAGATACTTTTTTATATTCTTTAAATTTTTTTGTATTATTAGTTGTTGTATCATTGAAAGATGAAATAATATTTTCAAAATAAGAATAAGTAAAATAGAAAGGATAAGTACAAAAATTTAAACATACCGCTTCATCAATAAATAAATAATTAGGACCTATTAAATTTTCAATAGGAAAAATTATTTTTTTTGATTTTAAATCTATTGCAACACCATAATTTGTAGGTGGAGTATCTATAAATAATATAAATTTATATTCTTTATTATTATAATGATAATATAAAAATAAATTATTATCTTCAATAGATAGACTACATCGTTTTCTTTCAAATGTCATTAAATATGGGTAAGAATTAAGATGGGGAAGACCTAATTTATCTAAATTGATATCAAAAGTAAGAGGTTCATTTAATTTAGAGGATTTATATTTATTGTTATAAATTTCAATATATTCTTTGTCAATTTTTTCAAGAATTTTATGAACATTAAGATTTTTAATTTTTTTTATAAAATTTATTCTCAATTCTTCATTATGTTTGAATATTTTTAGAATATTTAATAAATCAATAAATTTTTTGTCTCGAATAATGATTTTTCCATCAATAATGTATTGAATAATTTTTGAATAATTATTTTTTTCTATTTTTTCTTCAACATTATTATTATTAATAATAATAAATTCATCTTTACCTGATATTTGTTCAATATATTTGTCTAAAAAAGAATTAAAAAGAAAAAAAGAATTTAATTCATCTTTATCATTAAAATAATAATCATCGTCATTGTTATTTTGAATTTGATTTATTTTTTGTTCCATTAATAATTCTATTTTTTCTAATTCATTATCTTTTTTTTCAATATTATGTTTAAACATTTTATATTATACTTTAATTATTAATATATATCTTTTTTTTATATTATTTATATTTTTAATAAATAATATTTTAAATAAAAAATTATTTTTTTAATTATTGAATTAAAAGTTTTGATCATAGAATAATTGAACAACCTCAATTAATTTGTCAGGACGATTATCTAACCAATATTGAACTGTATCCTTAAGAATTTGAAGACGAGAATTCCATTCATTTTGTTTTGCTTTAGGAACACATGTTAATCCTTGTGAATTTTTTCTCCAAGGTGATAATACCAATTGATCATTTCTATTTATATAACTATCTGGATTAAATCTTATAAAAATTAAATTTCTTTCTCCAATATCATCAAAAATAGAAGCAAGTCTTTTAGTTTCACAACTACAACCATAATCAATATGTTGATTTTCATCTACTTCAATAACCATACAATAATTACCTAAATCAAAAAAAATATCAGGTCTTTTTCGTGAACATCCAGAACCAACAGTTTTATTTAAAGATATTTCAAATTTATCAAAATTTGATTTAATAAAATTTGCTACTTCAATTTCTTTTGATCTATAACATTTTGTTAATGGTTTGTCAGGATTGTTAAAAAAATAACATCTAGCACAGTATCCTTCATATTTTTTAGTAAATGCAAGTGTTTCACAACCTTCTTGTTTACAACGACTATAAGTCACATTTACCATTTCTTCAGTTTTACAATTTCGACAATATAAACCATTTTTTTCTGATATAAGATTAAATTCAGCTCTTCCGATTTTATGATTATCATCTAATTCTTTTATTCTAACACATTCAACACATTTTTTAAATCGTACAGCAATCATTCCTTCTAATGAACAATTAAAACAATATAATCCATCAGTTTTATCTGGATAATTAAAAGTTGCAAAAGTAGTACATTTTGAACCATCTTGCAAAATTCCACAACATCTTTTTGTTATTACATCAATCATTTCGGATGATATTTTTAATGCGCATTTTGCACAATATTTAGGTGTTCTTATATTAGGATAGTTATGAGAAGGCTTTGTCATACATTTTTCACCATTTTCTAAAATTCCAACACATCTTTTGACAATAATATCTATCATTTGATTTCCATGTTTTGATTTTGCACATGTACCGCAATATAAAGGTTTTTTTTCATTTGGAAAATTAAATAAAGCTCTTTTTGTACATCGAACATTATCAGTTATATTACTACATAAATTATGTTTTACATCAATCATTCCTTCTTTTTTACATTTACTACAATAACGAGGTTTTAACCCTTCATAATTGAATGAAGAACTTGTTTTAAATGGACATCCTTCATCATTCTTTCCAATACAAATATCTGATGAATTATAAATATACATATCATCACTTTTACAAAATTTACAATATTTTTTTGTTATATCATTTTGATTAATATATAATCCTTCGTATGGACATATTTCACCATTTATTATACTAGAACATTTAAATTGTATTTTATTTTCAGTTTCATATTTATTTATTATTTTATTGTCAATATTATATATTTTTTTATAATAACAATTACTACAATATAATATTTGTCCAGACTCATTTAATCTTTTAGTTGCTCTAATTTTACAATTTTCTTCAATACATTTTTGATGAGTGACATTTTCCATATTTTTAATATTATATTTATTTATACAAGATAAACAATAAATTCCTCTTTTTTTATCAGCTAAATTAAAACTAGCTCTTTTATCACAATTTTCAATAACACAATAATTAATTTTTTTTTTTAATATAGCTTC
>JACCED010250794.1_pt1 | contig 39862 bp, 48 predicted proteins | sample 7455021 | NCBI WGS metagenome assembly JACCED01 (sample SAMN15323456, study PRJNA562643) | freshwater metagenome | isolation source: river surface water | place: USA:Blue River Watershed | collected 2017-08-19
CTTTGTTTAAAAAGACAGTTTCAGCTTGAGCTTGTTCATCTAGTTGAACACCGTCACCATTTCTTGACAAGATTGCTTTGTATTTGTCAAAGTCTTTAATTTCAAAACTAATACTAACGCCAAAAGGTTTGCTTAGTTTAACTGTGTTTTCAACCATACTGATATCATCATACATGGTTTGATCTAAAAATTCTTTTATAGTATTGACTTTATCTTCTTGTAAAAATGCATCATAACTATCAGGATCTAATGGAATGTCTTCAGATATGTTTTGAACATTATAATCTTTACCCTTCCATTCTTTGTGATATCTATAACGCCACTCGTCAATACCTGTTAATTTTTTTAATCCAGAAATGATTTCTTCAATGTGTTCAGGTAGTTTTCTATTTCTTTCTAATTCTACAAACACACTGTATTTGCCATCACTTTCTTCACCACTACTGATGTCTGCATCTAAAACGTAGCCATAACCTCTTTCAATAAACTCCATTAAGTCTAATGCAGGTAGTCTATCTTTAACTCTAAAACTTAGAACTGCCACATCTCTATCTTCACCCATTTTACTTTTATAGGTGTCTATCATAAATGTATCAGACACTAAAAATTTTAAGTCGTTAGCTCTAAGTCCTTCGTTTATAACATTAGGCATTTGGATTCATCTCCGCATTTTGTGCAACGTCAGGATCAGTAATAGACTCAGCTGGGTTGTCTGCAATTCTCATATCGTCAGCCATTTTGTCATTTTCTTTTTTAACATAGCCTTGGTATATATCTTGCATTAATTTTTTTGGCATTGAAATAACAACCAACCATACAGGCTGTTCATCTATTTTGCCTTTTTTGCTTCCAGGTCTGTAATCGTCTGGACTTGTAATTTTTCTTGGTACAAGTAGTTTGTCTCTTTTATAGACTACTTTACAATCATAATCTAGTAATCTTTTACCGCCTTCAGGATTTGGCATTTTATCAAGTGGCCACATGAACGTGCATTCTACAGTATATCTGTTTATATGTGGTCCAGCGACTAATTCACCGTCCTCCCAATTTTCGTAAACATATATATCTAGCTCATCTAAGACCCGTTCAAAGTCCTTAACAATGCCCAAAGCATTGTTTGTGCCGTATATTTCTTTAGTATTTTTAATGACGTCTATAATATCAAACATGATTTCTTGTCCTCGATAATATTTAGCAAGAAATTTGGGTATATGAGCTAAGTTTTTCTTGGGGCGATTAAATATGTTTGCAGGTCGCGACTTAACAGGAGGTAATCGATTGTCGAGAGCGAATAAGCGTGAACGAAACAGTTCACATCAAAATAATCTCATTGAGATTAAACAGTACCAGAAGAAAAAGCGTCAGGTTCATATAATTCCGCGCAATTTGTCGCAGGAAACTTATATCGAACAGCTCAAAAATCCACGAAAATATATAGTTTTTGCTATCGGTCCTGCGGGAACGGGTAAAACACTATTGGGTGTGCAGATGGCTATCAAAGCATTGCAAGAACAAACTGTCGAAAAAATAGTAGTCACACGCCCAGCTGTTAGTGTGGATGAAGAGCATGGATTCTTACCAGGGACTTTAAACGAAAAAATGGCGCCGTGGACACGACCTATTTTTGACGTTTTCGAGGAGTATTATACGACTCAAGAAATAGCTGGTATGATGGATGACGGAATATTAGAAATCAGTCCATTAGCATATATGAGGGGGAGGACTTTCAAGAACGCATTTATTATCGCAGATGAAATGCAAAATGCAACACCTTCACAGATGAAGATGTTGCTTACACGTTTAGGTGAAGGTAGTAAGATGGCTGTCACGGGCGACCTGCAACAAGCGGACAGACCATCACAAAACGGCCTTTCAGATTTTATCAATCTATATCAATCAGCAACATCACATAAGGGGGTGGATTTAGTGGAGTTTGCACAAAAAGATATTGAAAGACACGACGCAGTAAAAGAGATTTTAAGAATTTACGGCGACAACTGTTAAAAATAAAGCCCCTATAACAGGGGCTTTATTGTATTTCCATCCATGTATGGTCACCCATATATTTTACTTGTATTTGATACTCGTAATCAACAGGCGGTCCTGAACTCCATCCGTCTGGTCCTTGATGAACCAATAAAGTTTTTTGTTTTCTTTTATCCCAAACTAGCCAGTAACACTGTCCCATCACAACTTGGAATTGATACTCTGCCGCATGAACTGCGTCTGTAACGTCAAGTCTTCTTTTAATATCGTCTGCTTGTTTTTGTAGTACTGCTACTAGTTCCATAATCCGATCATATTCTTGCTGGGCATACATCCTAGCATGATTGATCATTATGTCTTTTTGTTTAGTAACAGGAATTAAGTCAAACTTAGGACCACCTGCTTCAGTGGGATATGGAGTAACGTTTCGATTAAAAAAGGGAACAACAGAGTCCCCAATTTTTGAATCGTAACTATTACGTCCTTTGGCTAGATTAGACTTTTTATTTTCCAAGTTTTGCTAGTTTAATTAACGTAGCTGACAAATTAATTTCTGGATCAGCAATTAACGTATGGTCCACGAGACCTTGTTTAATAATGATCACCGCTTGATCCTGCATTTCTTCGTCTTTGCTAAACACATCTAAGTTGTCATACATCCAACGATAAACACTTTCCAATTCTTCAGGTCTTGCACTAGAACAAATGAGTTTACGTGCATCGCTTATCTTTCCTGCTTTGAAAAGCTCAACCATTTTAACTTTCCAATCCTGCATACCTGCATCAGACTTAGCAGGAGCAAGTAATTGCCCATCTCTGCAATTTTGTTGTACCATATTGATACACTTACGCAAATCAGGATATGTTACTTTTACATAGGTGTCTAGCGTATCTAAATCAAATTCAACAGCTTCTTCAACTAGAATTGTGGCAACACGAGCAGTGAATTCTGTTTGATCAATTTTTTCAAAGTGAAACGTTTGACAGCGACTGTGTATTGCAGGGATAATTTGATTGGGATGATTACAGGTCAAAATAAAACGACTTGTACTAGCATACTCTTCCATAACACCACGCATAGCCGCCTGCGCTTCAGGAGTCAAGTAATCTGCTTCGTCTAATAGAACAACTTTAAAAGGACCAAAAGGCATCATACTAATAAAGTTTGTGATGCGATCTCTAACTTCCCCAATACCACGTTCTCTTGATGCGTTAATTTCTAAAACATCATAGTCAGGAACACTGAGTTCATTTAGTAACAGTTTAGCTAGGGTAGTTTTTCCAATTCCAGGACTTCCACTGAGCAAAAGATGCGGAATACTGCCTTGTTTGATCCAAGCCTGCACCTGTGCTCTTTGATTTTCATCTCTAAAAACGTAACCGTCAACTGTTTTTGGACGGTATTTTTCTACCCATAGCTGATTCATTGTGCTTCCTTATTATATTTTTCTCTGTCAAGCGTTACACCAACTTCGTGAACACGGTCTGCACAATGTCTCAATTCTTTAGTGAGATCATCAATGCCCCGACCTTGTTCTAACTTTCTTGCAATGTCATGTAACTGCATGACAATTTCAGATAGTTCAATGTTCATTCTTCTAGACTCTTAATTTGATTTTTAAACTCTTGTAGTTTAGCTTGATATTGTTCTTCTGTCAAGGCATGCCACCCACAGCAGTCACCTGTTGGGCTACGTCCACACCCACATGTTCCAATCTTTTTTCCTTCTTCTGGTACTCGTACTTGCATTTTATTTTCCTTTTTAAAAATTGCGTCCCATCTATTATCAAACTCGTCTAGAGTCACACTAAATGGGCGAGGCCTAGAGCCTTTTCCACCATCACTCATACTAACTCCTCTACGATTCCTAAAATCTCAGCCCCTATTAAAAGGACTCCGCCAGCAATTAACCAACTAGCGTCTGTAATAGTATACCCAGCGGCAATAATACAAGCCCCTGCTACGATGCGTAGTGCGCTCTTAATTAAGCTCACATAAAAATGACCTTTACTTGGATCCTTTGGTTGTATTTCCATTTTGTTTTTTAGTTTCTTTTAAATTGTATTTTGAAAGATTCACTTGTTCTGGTGTTTCAACAAATTGTTGCTGATGGGCATAATACTCTTCCATCATTTTGACTCTAGAGTTTTTGGTGTAAAAATAGACACCAAACAATGCCCGTATTGGCCAAGTGACTATGACTAGAACAAAGCATAGTAAAATGCCCACGCCTAAACTAATATGAATGTAGGTATTGAACAGTAACTCAAGCAACATGCGCCAAAAAGAATAAACGCTAGTATCAATGCCTAAATTATCTAAGTCTTTCTCATCAAAACTCCTAATATGCGTAATAAGACGCTTTCGAAGATCAGAGTAATGTGAGTGTAAAATATCTAAGATACCACGATAAATGTGCGCTAACATTGTTGCCTTTCATTAAAATATGTGTGACAATCATATTATAAATGAAAAGGCAATCAATGTCAATACTACAATATTATCAAATATCTCCGTCTTTTCTATTTTCGGAATAAAATGGGTCAAACTCTCCGCCAGGATATCTAGCTTTGAGTTTTTGAACGTTTTCGGCTATAACGTCATTTGGATCTAATCGTAATGCTCTACAGGCATTGATCCAGTACCACATGACATCGCCCAATTCACGCTTCATATGGTAAACTGCATCTTCAGTTAGTGGTTTACCTTGGAAATAAATCTTTTTAGGAATTTCACAAAATTCCCCAGTTTCGGCGGCAAGCCCCAATGCGGCAGTTAGTAGCAACGGTACATTAACATCTGGACCGTGCTTACCTTCATCTTCAAACCAATTGCCGTCTATTTGGTCTAGGCGATTCATAAATGTAGTGAGATCATTACTAGGTTGGCTAGTTACTGCCTCAACAAAGTCTTTATATTTGTTTAAATCAATATTCATATTACACCGTAAAATTCATTGCACCAACTTTAACTCTGTAGTCATCCTCATCTGGTTGCTCATCACTTACTAGTAAGATACCTTCAAGATCAATTACATGTAACACAATTTCTGTGCCATCAGGTTCTTCGTAATTAATACCACGAGTCCATCTGCCATGTTGCATTAGTAACCATTGTCCTACTTTGATGTCTTTTTGTTCATTGCCAACAAACTTTACTTGACACCATCTTGGATGTAGTCCACTACTTTTTCCATCATCAGATGTTAATACAATACCGCTTTTAGTTTTACCCTCGCCAAAATTCATATTAGTGACCATAACTTTATCACGTATTGGGCGTAATGTGCCTTTGACAGTCATTTACTTCTCCTGTGGTTTATTTTTTCTATTTTTGGCAAGAATTTTTTGAGCTTCTTCTGGAGTAATTTCAGGTTCAGGACCAAAATCTTCTACAAATTCTTCGTGATACGAATTTTCTTTTAATGTTTTTTCTTGGACGATATCGTCACGAGTACGTACAATAGTGCCATTTGGTTTAATCTCATCACCTCTGGCATTTACACGCATATTGCCAACAGCAGGTGTTAGCTCATTTGCTAGGCGCAACGCATCAAAATCAATGGTTTTGCCCTGCATAGTTTTATAAATTTTTCTTTCAGACATTATAATCTCCTTATTCTTATACTTATTTTAGAAATTCATTGATGTCTAAATTATATTTTAAACTATCAATTTTGTGAACACCTATCAAGTATAACACATAACTTGCTACACTACTACCTCTTCCGACACCCCAAACTACTTTATTTTCTCTCAAGGTGTCAACCAAATATTTCATGAAATGCAGTAGTTCTATCATTCCATGCTTAATATATAGCTCAAGTTCTTTGTCTACCCTAGTTCTTTGTTCTTCAGTTTCGCATTGAGAGAACAAAAACTCTATCAAATTTGGACAGTATTCATTAGGCATGAACCAATTTTTTTGATGCTCCTTATCATATTCATGCAATGGGATTTCAATTTCTTTAGCAGTATGAATAGATAAATCCAACCCACAAGTTTTTGCCGACTCATTGAATTTGTTTACAATGTCGGTACTTGAAAAATTGAGTTTGGAAATGTCTAAATTGGGATTTTCTAAAAGAAGCTCAAGAACTTCATGCTCTTCTCGAATCACCTGACCATAACGATTACTGTGCATTACAGTATTATATATGATCTTAATAAAATGTCAACCGATATTAATTAAGCCGTCAAATTCGTCACCAATATCTGATTTGTTATTTTGACGACTAAATTCTCTAGTTTGCTGTTCAGCTTTATAGTCTTCTAACAGCATCAATACCTGTTGAGAGGCGGAAGGGCTAACCTGAAGTACTGTAAAATACTTTTTAGTTAGCTCCTTGATTTTATCTTCAATTTCGTTATCAGTTAGTGAACTGATATCAATCTGTAGTGGATGCATTATGCTTGTTGTTTGAATATATCTACTAGGGTAACAAAAGTGTTGATACCACCATCAGCAGTGGATACTTTGAACAAGTAAGTTTGAAGTCTATTAGAACCGTCTAGTCTAGTTAGATCAACATAGTTGTTATTTCCAAATCCTTGTCCTAGGTGCATGTACTTGGTAGGACTGCCTAAACTATTATTAATAACACCAGATTGGAATCTTGCTTGTTTTGTTCCGCTAGAAGAAACCATTTCTAGATAAATTTCGGCATAGCAACCCACAGGCCAGTTATCAATTTGAAAAATGTTTACGTTGTTGCCCAAACTATAACGTCTGTATTGATATTCACTAAATGTAATAACACTGGTTGCGGCAGCAGATGTTAACGATGTGCTACTTACAATTCCTGAATTTTTTAATATTAGGTTGCTTAGGGTATTATTACCCATGTCATTATTTTGCGTCTTATCAACTGCGTTATTGTTTAGATATGTGATTTCGCTTTGTGCAGTTCCTAATGCAGTTTTGATTCTAGCAAAGTTGTCTCTAAAACCCTGTGAATCATTATCTACGCCTGCAGCCGGGTAGTTTTCGTTAATTGTTGTATAAACAATGGCGCTTGAGCTCATATAATTTCCCTGTTAATAAACTTGATATATTTATCCCCTGTTTCACCGATAGGAGATTGGATTATTATCCTGTCAATCTTGAAGTTAAGAGCCTTAAAGTCAAACTTGCTCTTTTCAATTAATCTTAATATTTTGGCACTTTCGCCTGGTTTTAGGTAGCATATTGGTACAGCTTTAACATAACCAATAGGATTTCCGGTGCCATCTTGACTAGTATTCATCCATAATGGTCTATATCTTTCATCTAGATTTATATCTCGTTGTACGGATAAAAAGTCGTCTATAATAGAAATACGTTCAGCTACTAGTCCCCAGTCATCAGCTTCAGAACTTGAACCAATAATGCCTCCCCAATCTTCATAATCTGGAGTTTCTAAAACACTATCAGTGTCCTGTATTTTAACTCGTTTGACAGCTTCCTGCATCAACGTGATACTGCTTGGATAAATGGTGTCAAGACCAGTGTCAGTAATTACGGTGTCAGTCTCATCAACTCTAATTTTAGAGTAGTCAACTGTAAGCGGATCGTAATCAAAATCTAACTTAATCTTTTCAACAACACTTACATTATTAATTTCGTAAGGATCGTTAATTTCAACATATATAACTTCGTATTCTAAATCTTCTCCGTTTTTTGCAATGGCAACTTTTACATTACCAAAATACAAAGGTCTGTCATAGTAATTTCTTTGAACAGCACTTACATAGTTTTCAGATTTAGTATTTTCAATGCCACCAAGCAATAGCATTTTTGGCACACGCTGTACGCCAAAGTTTGGATCTTCTTGACGATATAAACTTTCAGACAAGAAAATGGTACTGTCTGTGATAAAGTTAAAATACCTATCTCTACTGTCTCTAGCAAGGAATGGTTGCAAGTATATGTTGGTTAATGAAGTTGTTGTACTAGTTTCATAACTTATATTAAAATCTTTTTCTAAAGCACTGACATTTTGTGTGTCTTTAGCTTTGACTCTAAATCTTAATAGTTTGTCTATAGATGTACCATCATCGCCGCTAATACCGTTAATAGTAAATTTACCTATTCCGTAGTTGTTGGCATCGATTGTAGTTGCAACTCTTCGTGAGTAAACAAAAGGACTCCAGTTATCAGTTTCTTGATACCAGTTACCAGTTGAACGATATTGATTTATACAAATATAAAAATTAGAGTTAAAAGTCACTACGTCATTAACAACATATAGATTATTTGTATTATAGTAACCTCTATAGGTATTCCCAGTTGTTGGAGTTATTTTTCCAATAATATCGCCTGTTAGACCTAAAGTTATATCGCTTGGTAAATTGTCCAATGATTTCAATGTAACTAAAATCTTTTTATCCAATCCGTCAAACAAACTGTTATATTTGAACCATACATCGTATTGTAGGTTAGTAGTTGGCGCAACAGAGGTACTTGATTTAAAAAATACATTTGGATCAAATGCAGTTTTAACTGAGATGTCTAATCTTTCTAATACTTTCCAAACACCATTTATTTTTCTCACAGCTTGATAAACACCTGATGTGTTTAACATTCTGTAGTCACCATTTGCACCTGTGCTATTACTTGGCATACTTGTTACTACAGACATTGCGACTGGTGTCCAAATTCCTTGTAACCCCACATATCTAAAATCTAAAACTCCAAAACTAGTTTCAGATAAATCTAACCAATAGTTATTGACAGATGGGTTAGTTGGTTTTGTAGTTGGAATATCAATTAATTCCCATGTAAGTGTTGACGAGTTATACTTTTTGATACTGAATTCAATTTTGTCGTAATCTAAAATTACAGCAAATGCATCTAAATTAAGATCAATATCTCTTTTTAAATTAGTAAAGGCGTCATATTCACTAAAATAGGATTTAATTACAACTCTGTCCCAAAGACGTGTGTCGTTATTATATTTTTTAAATCCAAGGAATAGTCCATCTTTTTTCGTGTTAGTATAAACAAGCTCTATTATAGTTGTTTCGTTAAACGGCGGGGTGAAAATATAATACCCATTAGATTTTTCTTGAGCAGATTGTCCAACTACACCTGTACTATGTCGTATACCAGCATTATAATATGCTCCATCTATTGTTCTAAAGGATACTGTAAAATTTGACAACTCAACATTAATTTTGTAACTTTGTCCTTTTTCTAATATAACAACTGGATTAATCCCCAAACCCTCTATTAAAATATCACCGCGGTATTCGTTTAATGTTAGTTCTTTATATGTGGCACCAGTTGTTTTTCCGTAACCAGGAATCAATTCATAAACAACAGATGCTGAAGGCAATGTTGATCTTGCTTCAATTTTTAATAAACTCTGTTCGTTAGGTTTTAATGTTCCAACAAGTGTTGGAGTTATAAAGTTAACATCGCCTTGTATGTTTCCTTCTACTGTTAATTGAAATTCTTTAAATGCGTTAGCAACTTCAATACCGTCTAAAACTCTCTGAACCTTAACAGTAAAAGTATATGTTTTTGTTACACTAGGTTGATAAGGTATAAACCCGTTTATTTCTCCGCCTACTGGATCTAATTTTAAGTAGTATTCTTCTGGATTTACTACCCCGCCACTAATGTATGCTGTATAAAAAGTTCCTACAATTGGATTTACAAGCACTACATCAGAGAACAATTCTATTTTAGTTTCGTTTACTATTTTAACATAGTACACATCGTCATTAAGTTCTGTTGTTCCTAATATGTTAGAAACACGCACTCTATCCCCGTCTTTAAAATCATGACGTCGATTTAAAGTGATTGCTACTGGTGAATTTAATTCTACATTGGTGATGTTAAATGTGACCAAATTTCTTTCGTTATCAGTAGGCCCAAATAAACTAGGAGTACCGTCAAAATTAAAATCCATTAAACCAAAGTAAAGTTTTCCAACTGTTGGGGTTGGATCAAATACTTCAAGATCAAAAATAAAATTATTGTTTCCTTTTACCAAAGGAAGTTTGCTTGGACTAATCCATACTGGTTGTTGTATATATGTTCTGCTGGTATCAAAATCTAACGTGTCAGAAAAGATAAAAGTAGTATCTACTCTTAGAGAATCTTCACTCTTAACAAAAATAGTATAAACTTTTGTATCAGTTAAATCGCCGTTAGCTACTGTTAGTGCAAATTTATATGTTTTAGAAATAATTCTAGAACCAGCAGTTGGTGGTCCAAAACTTATTCTTGGAGCAACTTGATAATTGCTCCCAGGGTTAACTACATCTATTTCCACCACTGTGCCGTTAGTGACTCTAGCCACAAGTTCACCGTCTAGCCCTGATTGTAACAAACAAGTAGCTGATGCACCTGATCCTGTATTTTGATCTTTAAAAATTATTGCAGGAGGTGTTTCGTAACCAGTTCCTGGCTCAGTTACTACTATGCCAGTAACTGCTCCGCCTGAAATAACAGCATAACCTTGTGCAGTGATTCCACCAGTTGTTGTACTATTTGAAAAAATGACTGTTGGTGCAGTAGTGTATCCAGATCCAGGATTTGAAATTACGATACTACTAATATCAACACTTCCTCCAACAATTATAACTGGATCTAAAAGATAACCATTTCCGCCATATGTGATAGAAGCAGTTTCAATTTTTCCATTTAAAACAGTAGTAGTACCACGTGCTGGTTCTACAGGTGTTCCATAATCGTAAGGATTTATATCATAGAAATCTTTATCGTATGTTCCTTGTACTAGTTTAAAATCTAATTCAAGATCATCATTGATTGTGCCGTACAAAAGACCGTCTTCACTAATTTTTAAACCAGGTGGCAATTCGCCCTTATTTTCTTCTAAGTAGTATCTTAATTTTTGACCAGCAGGAACACTGGGCGCAACAGCACTAAATTGGAAATTTACTGTGGAATTATTTAGAATAAAATTCTCACTGTTAAGACCAATTCTCAAAGTTCCTTCAGGAGTTAATAATCTTGGCTGTGCATTACTAATAATAGTGATGCTAAAAGTTCTATCTTGTATGTAAGTTTTGCTGTCTATATCTACAATGCTGGCTCTCAAAACAAAATCATAGGTTTTAGTTATTCCGTCATCTAACGGAACACCAAAAATAGTTTTGGTGACGGAATCAATTTTTAACCCTCTTGGTAAACTTTTAGAAATAACATGGACTTCGTTGGCGTTCGCCACTTCTAACGTAATAGGTGTGATTGTTTCGCTTTGGTAATAATTACCAAGGCTACCAGCAGGGGTGATCCAAATAGGTTTTACTGTCATTTTTAAGCCACATGCGCAATACGCCACCAACTATTGTTCAACCACATAAATGTACTTGAACCGTTGGGGTCTGAAGCGGCAATATTAACAGTTCTAGTAACACCATTAATATTTCCACTTAACACTAGGTATCTTGGTCTAGTGTCTAATGCGTTTCCATAAGTTCCACGACTAGACATTATGATAATTTTAATTTGTCCAGGTGACCCGTCTGGCAAAGTTGCGTAGGCTAATCCTGCAGAGTCATCTACCCAGTTAAAAGTTCTAATAAATGTTGTTTGTGTAACTAACGTAATTGATTGTTCTAATGTGTTAGACGGAAATTCCATTGTATCAGAACCATTTAACCATAGTCTACTATTGACTAATTTTAAGTCACTACTGGTCACTACTACTGCGCCACCACTGCCACCAGGAACAAGATTTAAATCACTTCCATTAACAGTTTGTGTAACAGCGTTGGCATCAATTTTAACGTTACCGCCTCGAACAAATCCGCCTGTACTTGTTACGTTACCAGTGACTGGTAAGTTGCCACTAACTGTGATTCCAGATATAGTGCTCTTTAAGTTAACTTGAACACCAGTACCAGTTGTAGTAGTGGAAATATTGGTACTTCCTGCCACTGTAAGTATTGCACTACGTTGTACGTTGAGTGTTCCACCGCTATCACCTGCTATAGGTAGCTCTTGGAAACTAGCATTGAACACACTGGCTGTTTCGTCATCAACATATTTTTTGCTGGCAGCATCTCCATCAGCTGTAGGAGCAACTGTAGAAAGATTAATAATTTTCTTATTACTCATGTCTACAGTAGTACCTGGGTTCAGTATAATCTTAGCAGTTGAACTAATAGTTTGATTACCAGTTCCTGTTAATGTTAAAAACCCTGCACTTACTGTACCAGTAGTAGTGATATCGTTTGTTGAAGTAATAGTTGAAGAGGTGCTTAACTCGCTGTTTAAAACAATGGCAGCATCGCCTGAATTTTTGCTTATTTCGCTTATGAATACTCTGTCTAAATAAACTTCACCACTGCCATTTCTTTTAACAAGTGTGTTATTAATACTAGAAACTGAATCATTAAGAGTGAATAGACCTAAAGAGCTAGTATAACTTAAAGCACTTCCAGGACTTACGCTAAATGCCGATCTAACTTTGTTATCATTAAACCATTGATTTTCTACTTCGCCAGTAATGGTAAGTCCACTTTCAGCATTGACTACTTGAGAATCAAATGTTACTGTTAATTCAACAGTTCTATCATTATCTGGAGTAGGAGTTGAACCTCCAGTCAAAGCAATATTAGTGATTACTGGATTGCTGATTTGCGTGCCTTTGATCTGCATGCCTGTGCGGAATTTTCTAGCACCTTGATTAGTTAAAGGTTCTCCAGCATTGACAGTCAAGCTAGATTCCAACATTGTGATAACAATAGTAGAAACAGTTGAACCACCGCTACCAGGCACAGTTGCATTAAACGCTTCTTGACGAAGTTCTTCTATTTGTCTTGTGTCAATGGTAATATTTTGTGTACCATCAAATGTAAATCCATTGATAGTTCTAGCAGTTTCTAAAGCAGTAGCAGTACTAGCATTTCCAATTAATTCACCTGTTACAGTGGCTTCAAAGCTATCTACAAATTCAATACCGTCGCTAGTTGATTTAACTCTTAAAAGTTTCCCAGCATGTGTAGCATAGCTGTCAGGAACATCAGTAAGATTCAATAATGTTGTACTGCCACCGCCACCTCCACCGCCACCTGGGACTGTCCAAGCTAATAGATTAGTTCCAAGTTGTACTGTTAATACTTCTCCAGGAGCTCCAATGGTTTTTGGAAAACTATATCCTGTTCCGCCTGGACCTGTTGCTCGTCCTTCTTCAGGGAACGCAGGGTCAAAACTTCCATAAAAGTTAATATAATTACTTGCAGAATCATTTTTTAATACTAAATCAAATGGGATTGTTCCAGTTCCACCACCAACAAGCCCGTCAAATTTTGGACTAATAATAGAATCACTGATATCTATATTAGAAATACTTGTTCTACCGTTTCCTCGAGCAATAATAACATCTCGTGTATAATCAGTATCATTTGACCTAACTCTAGCAACAAACGCACTAGTAGTTGTGTCAGTGTCAACACCATTGTCATAAACTAGAACACCAATATAACCATGAAGTACATACTCTGGTTGTGTTGGAGGATTTAATGGATCATAAGTTAAAACGTCAGTAGGGTCAATTACATTGACCGACTCAAATCTAATTCCTGGACCTAGAGGCAATGAATTACTTCCATTAACACTGGTTGTTTTTAACCTCAATGGTTCTGAGAAACCAAAAGGTTGTTGTCTCATTGTTAACGTGGCCGCAACTGGACCTTGACTTGCAATTGGAGCTACCCCTGGCGGAGCGTCACCACCATGAAATCTTCCATCTACTTGCAATGGCATTGTAGTTGTTGGAGTTAAAGACCCAGTAACTTGTATGTTACCTTCACCACTGATAAAATTACCGTTTAAACCTAATCCACCAGTAATAATATTTCCAGTTAAATCTCCACTAAATGATCCAAAATGGCTACCAGTGATTGTTTGTGTATCTGCATCAACAACAACTATTTCTGGATAGTTTGGATCAAGTGGATCAACTACTTTTAATGCTACGTTTCCGTAATGTGTTCCAGTACTATTACCAGTTAAATTTCCAGTAAATGCACCACTAGTGGCTGTGAAGCCAGGAGCGGTTATTGTGTTATTGGTTGTAATTGTTGTAGCTGTAACTGCTTGTAAACTAGTATTTCCTAATACAGTTAGCGATCCATTAACTGTGGCCACGCCAGGATATATGCCAGGAGTTAAAACTCTGCCCACGGTCAAATTATCTGAAGTAATATTTCCTGTAATTGAAATATTTCCCAAGCCACCAATGTTACTACCGTTCAAGTCCAAGTTTCCGCCTAATAATGGCAGTGTGTCTTGTATTAGACTAAATTGTCCATCAATAGTAAGTACATTGGCGTTAAGACTGGTAGTGACACCACCAGTTCCGTTAAATCTAAACTCAGCACCAGGAGAAGTCGTTAAGAACACTCCGTTATTGTCTTCAGAAACTAATTTTGTAATAGATGCGGGAGTACTAAATGTGCTAGAAATTGTGATTACATTGCCTGATTGATTGACAGTTATACCTGAACCAACGTCACCAGCAATAGATCTAAAATTTAGTGTTTCGTTAGTTTTGCCTGCGTAAACTTGTCCGCTACCGCCCCCTAAGTTTGCACCAACGTTGGTTTCTCCGCCTATTGATGCTAGAAATTGAAAGTTATCATTTACTTTCAAAAAGGCTGATCTTAGATCATCGCCTGTACCGTCATTTGGGTTTGTTCCGATGTTTACGTATTGAATTGGCATTTTTCTTCCCGTTTCTATTATTTACCGTTTTATAAATCTATGATCAATTACAGTCTTCCTACTACTATTTCAATTACACCTTCGACCCCGTCAAAGTTCTCTAGTGCCTTACCAATAATAGTTCCAATCTTAGGATCCTGTGTTGGTCGTGCATAACCACCGCCACCACTGACCATTAGATCACCTTTACGTATTTTTCCTCTAACTTTACAAGGAACACGACCTTGTAGTGCCAACGCTACTACATTATCACCAGTAAGCTGTGTGTTCATCAAGTGAGCAGGATTAGTAGAAACTACACCTGCAACTCTACGTGTTTCGTCTTCAGCAATAGTTACTTCAAATTCTCCACCAAACTCTAGGACAGTTCCTGGTTCGTATGCGGCATCAGCTTGGTAATTTTCCGCTAAGTCAGCGTAGTTTGCACTTGTTGCCTTACCTTCAAATGTGGTTGCTCTAATGACACCGTTAATACGAACTGGAATAGTATTATTACTACTTGCAGTATCGCTTGGTGCGTAGTCAGTTGTACCAGATCTTAAAGCACTAGCAGACGCTGCCAAACCATTTAATGCTCCATTAAACTGAACTGCATTAATGTGTTGGTCACTAGTACGTCTAACAATACTATTAGAAGTTGAAGTTGAATCAGCTAATATACTAATAGTACATGCTTGACTACCATTAAATGTTACGCTATTTGCGCCAGCTCTAATAGCAATGTCACCACTGCCAACACCAGTGCCATCTAAACCAAATTGTAGTGCTCCAGAGCTTCCAGCGTAAGTTGCTGTACCATTGAACACTGCTCCACCACCTTGTGAAGTTGGTGCAGTTGCACTACCAAATGTAGTTCCTTGGAAAACGTCACCATAATAATTCTTAGAGTAAATGTTTCTAAATCTTAATCCACTACTACCAATGTCTAGTTTATCACCTAATCCAGCCTTAACACCGATGATTGGGGTAATACCAGGATCACCTGCTGGCAAGCCGCCAGAATCGGTCATCACTATTTTACCTATCATCTCACCGCCACGTCTTAATAACGCACCGTAAGATACACTACCGTTCCAGTTAGTTGCTAGACTTGGACTTAATGCAGTACCAGTGTCAACTTGTCTACCGCCTAAAATGTCGTCACTGATCAATACTTGAACTGAACTTGAACTTAGACCTAACAGATTCTTCAAATCATTAACAGGGACTTCTGTAATAGTACCTGTTGATGTTTCACTTTCAGTTGTATTGTATCTACCTAAAAGTCTGTAGTTACTAATTTGTTGTATTCTATCTAAACGAACACCAGTATTTTTATTTTCAGACTGGCGAAGTCTTATAAATCCATTGTCGCTAACAAATTCAACATTGTTAACTGCGGCAATACCAAAGTTGCTGGCAGCTGGTACAGTACCTTCTGCTACTCCGCCAGCTTTGTTTAACGCTATCTTACTCTGTTGAATATTAGCATTGGCTTTGACCATTCCGTCATCAATAACACCGGTCTTGATGCTAATAGTAACGCTATTTGTGGATCTAGTAAATGATACATCACTTCCACCAGCAATAGATGCATTAACCATTGCACCTTTACTACCTGTTGGAGTAGTTCCAGTGAATACCAATATATCACCACTTGCAGGTGTTCCAGTAATAGTTACATCAGCTATTTCACCAACAAAGTTTTTAGTGTTAAAATAGTTTAGTGTTACTAAATCAGAATTAGCAGTTGGATCTGCTGAACCAGTAACCTTGTTACCATTTAAATCAATATTTCTTGGAGTAGCGGTGATACTAGCAACAGCAGTTGCACCAGAACCTCCTTGTAGTACTGAAGTAAGTACGGCTGGTACACTAGGAATTCCGCCACCTGTTATAGTAATTGTAGGAGGAGCTGAGTAACCTGCACCTGCATTAGTAATTACTACTCTATTAATAATCTGGTTTACACCAGTGCCTTGCATGACCACATAACCAGTGGCTCGTACCCCACCTAATACTGTTGGGTTACTAAACTGTATTGTTGGAGTTCCGCTATATCCAGTACCACTGTTGGTAACTGTAACGCTGGCAACACTTCCACCAATTATTATTATTGGTGCTTCAGTGTAACCATAACCACCACTGTCAACAATAATGTTATTGACACTTCTTGCTCCACTACCAGCTGTTAATACTGCTCTTGCGGCAGCACCTGTACCACTAGTTGAGTAGAATACTACTACTGGAGGAACAGTATATCCGCCACCATTGTTCTGCATACTAACACTTGTAACAGTATTTCTTATGGTAGTGTTGGATAAAGTGAATCCGCTCCAACCAGTTCTAACACCGCCAGTAGCGATAGTTTGATCTACATATTCTTTGTTTGCGGCATCTGTTGATTGTGTTGGTGCTTTTAATCTTAAAATTTTGTTTGTGTTAAGATCAATACCACCTTTATTATTTGGTACACCTCCAACAGAAGTGTCATCAGCAATCATTGTAAATGCTAGTACATCAGTTCTTCTTCCTGTAGTTTCAATTTCAAAAGAACCGTCATAGTTGATTAAACCACCAGCAAATACGTTATCCACATATTTTCTGTTAACACCGCCGTCATTATTTGGACTGTTGTCTAGTCTTTCAATAGTATTAACACCCATGTCCAAATTGCCAACCATGACACTGTCACCGTCTAGTCTTAAAAGACCTCTTTGTGGTGTGTCAGTGTTATCAATTTCAAACCTACCATTAATTAAACTATTAATATAAGTTTTGATTGCTCGTTGTGTTGATACAATGTTATCACTGTTATCATCAAGTTTAGTATCTGTAGAGAACTGGTTGACTGAAGCACCAGTTAAGAAACTTAAAGCTGTAACAGCAGTAAGACCAATCTTAGCTGAAATACTTACGGAACCATCGCCTTGGTTTACGTTGAAATAACTACCAACTCTAAAGTTACCATCTTGGTCAGTACTTACGTGGAACACACGACCAGTGCCAACTTCTTTTACTAGTGATCCTGAACTTGGTGTATTAACTGGAGGTCCATAAACGTTGTTAGGATAGTTAGAATCATCATAACCACCTGCACCAACGTTCAAGAAATCATGACCAGTTGCACGTACTGTTGAGAATGTAGTTGTAATACCAATTACATCTCCAGCCAAGTGTCTATTATCTAAAGCAGTGTTTAAGTCAAACAAGTAATCACTACCAGGACCAGTTACCGAAATTTCAGTTCCTGCAGGTATTGCTTGTGTGATGATAGCACTTATTCTAGCTCTATAGCCAATAGTATTTTGATTAGCATCAAAAAGTTGAGTTACTGTTCTAATAAATGTATCTTCAGCAACACCTGGATCACCTGCTTTTGGTATTCCAGGACCCTTTAATACTGCGCCATACTGCAATGAAGTGGCAGTTGGTGGGAAATCAATTGACTGTAAAGTGTCTAATACTTGTTGTTGTACAACTATGTGTCCGCCAGTGGTGCCAAATTCAATAATAGCTGTAATTTGGTTCATCAAACCTTGTACGGCAAGAGCCGCACCAGCTTCAGCAACAACACCACTGTCAATACTTTGTGGAACATAATCAGGATCTAAAGGATCTTGGTAAGTTCTTCTAATTCCTAATTCTCTAGTTGGAGCCGCACTAGAACCGTTTTGTATGATATTTGTTACAATAGTCATCAATTCTAATACACGAGCGTTGTCAACGCCTGCAACACCAGGGGTTCCAGACGTATTTTGAACTTCATTATTTCCTGTTGTTCTTGTTACTGGAACTTCTAAGACAACTTGTTGTGCGACTGCGGATGCTCTATTCAATGCCGCAATAGTCTGTGACTTTTGGTTAGCTAGAACATAAGCCGCACTTGCTGTTCCATTATAATATTCTAAGCCAGCAGTTCTACTTGCAACGTTGCCACCATATTCTAAGTCGTAAGCAATGGCATCAATTATCAATCCTACGTCTCTTCTACATGTAGTTTGATTATATTGGAATCCTCCAGCATAAGTAGCGTTAAGGAAAGTGATTACACCGTTCTTAATTGCTTCTTCGCTTTGTAGTATGAGTACTCTTTGAGAACCTTTTGCGGCAAAGTTAACACCATTAGATAATGTTGGTGGTATAGAAGTAGGAGCTGAAACAACGCCAGATCTAATTACATCAACAAATATTTGTGTTAAGTTTGATGCCGCAAGAGCCGCCGCCGATGATCCAGCAGTTAAACTGGTATCTTGAGTTGAAGTGTTTCCTGTTGTAGGCGTAATGGCAATATTTTGTATAATATCTTGTACAATGTCTTTTAGATATTCATATGTAAACGCTGTAACTTCTTCTTGGTCTGGAACATAAATTTGTGCTCCAAGATAGTAAGAGTTTGCTGCCGAAACAGTTTGACTGTTCCCGCCATATAATATGTCATAGGACATTGCATCAACAACATAACCTACATCTCGTGAACAAGTTGCAGAGTTATATGTAAATCCGCTAAATGCATCAGATAGATAAGTTGATGTAGCAGTAAGGATTGCTGGCTTATCAGTATCTAAATCACTTTGTGCAGTTTGTAAACTTGAGCTTGCCCAACTTGCACTTGGATTGATTGTGGCTGGCAAGACACTTAACGTTACTGCGGTAATAACATCTTTAATAATTTGAACTCTTGAACTTAAGAAACTAGCTTCTGAAGCAGTAGCAACACTGCCACTAGTATCTTGAGTAGTAGTATTACCTACTGAAGGAGTTACTGTAATTCCTTGTATAACATCAGATACAACGTTTTGTAGTCTAGTCCAAGCAGCCACTGTGGCATTAATTTCACCACTGTTTGAAATAACTGCGTTAGTGCCAACAAAGTATGCTTCGGCTGCTACTATTGACGCACTATTTCCGCCATATACAACATCATAACATAATGCATCAACAATATAACCAGCATCACGACCACAAATTTCTGTGTCAATGCCTGCAGGAGGATTATTGGCGTTAACATACGCAACAATTTCATCTTGAATAAATGTTCTGTTGTTGATTAATTGGTTTCTAGCATTTAAACTAGAAGCACTTACGCCTATTGGATCACTCCAAACAATCGCAGTATTTGTTCCATTTAGGAACATGTCAATCACTGTATCAAAACCTTGTGTTGCTCTTAGAACTGCTAGAGGATCTGCACTTACTGACTCAAGTACCAATGACTTGGCCTTTCTCATTCCAGCAAGTGTTTGAACTTTCTGTTCAGAAGTCACATAAGCACTATTGGCTCTTTGATATGCTCGGCCTTGTACCACTGCATTAAAGTTTGTACCCAATGCTAAATCGTAGCCAATTGCATCAATTATATAACCAAGATCTCTTTCGCACTTAGTTTGTACAGCGGGTGAATAAGTATAGCCAACAAAGTTTTCATTAATGTAGGCAACTATTTCATTTTGAATAAATGTTCTATTGGCACGTAAAACATCGTGTGCATTAATAATTCCACTGTTTGTGTTCAATGGATCACTAAATGTTAGAGATGGAGCCGCGTTTGCATTTACAGCATTAATAATACTTGTAACAATTGCCATGTTTGCACTGATGGCTGTTTGTGTGTCCAAATCAGTTATTAATGCATTAACTAAATCTCTAGCTTTGTTAATGCCTGCAATGGTCTGTGTTTTTTGTAGTGTTGTTACATTACTTGAGTAACTTCTAATATATGCAAGACCAGCAGTCACTGTTCTGTAGTTGGTTCCTAAAATAACGTCATCCAACACAGCGTTAACAATTAACCCGACGTCTCTACGACATTTGTCTTCATCATAGTTAAAGCCAGGATATGATTGTGCTAAGAACGCAATTACTTCTTCTTGTATAAATGTCTTGTTAGCAATAAGTTGTGCTACACCGTTTAAATTACTTCCTCTGTATGGAAGTTGTAATTGTGGTGAAGTTGCACCAGTATATTGATTTAGAGCAGTTTGCGCCGCTGTGGTAGCAAAGTTAATTGCATCAATAGTTTCAGCTTTTTGCTGACTTAATACTAATGCCGCACTTGGATTTCCTTGCTGATAGTAACTTACACCAGCCGCACGACTTCTAACGTTACCGCCATATGTTAAATCATATACAACTGCATCAATAATGTAACCTACGTCTCTTGCACAAGTTGATGTTTCATATTGGAATTTAGGATAGATAGTGGCTAGATATGCAATGGTCTCAGCTTTGATCCATTCTTTGTTAGCCAATATTTTTTGCGTTGCATTTACATTAAAGCCAGTTAAAGGATTAACTGTTGATGTAATAGCATATCTATCTTTAGTAATACCGCCATTGGCTGTTTTACCTAAAATTCTATAGATACTTGGGTCATAATTAGAAGAAGAGAATCTTAATGCAGAACTGTTAATAATTGCAGGTCTGTTTAAAATTTGACTTACACTAATTGTTTTTTGTTGATATAGATTAATTGGGAATGCTTGAGGTTTGTTAAAGCCATCCAAATATGTTGGAATAGAGTTAGCCAAAGCTGGATCAAGACTGATGGCCCAATATGAATTAGTAAATGTAAATTGTTGAGGAGTTGGGGTATCTAGAATGGTGATCCCTAAATCATAATTTAAGGTAACGTCCCAAATGCCGTCAACACGTGTCTTTTGACCAGTAGCTTCCTGATTCTGCATATTAACAGTAAGAGGAACGTCTAAGTCCACTGCCCATCTGTTAGAACCAGCATCATATGTTGGTGTATTAATTATAGTATATCTATCATAATTTAATAACAACCCCATGTTGGTATCTAAATGTTGGAAAGTCCAACCAGCTTTTGGTACCCAGCTTAACTCTAATGTTCTGTTAGTAATTGTTTGACTAACAGAAACTGTTGCAGTTGTAGGACTAGATACAGCAATAATAAATGTATTTGGAGCAACAGCAGTACCAGTAACTAACTGTCCAATATTTCTACTAGACAAATTGGTTGCGGTTAGGGTAGTACCACTAATAGCACCAGTGGTTATATCTGTTGTAGTATAGATATAAATGGTCGTCGCACCAATCTTGTTATCGTTGTCACCAGTGGGTGCTGGTCTTGGTGATGGCTTAAACGTAACTTCTTTTTGTGAAACTGCGGTTACGGTATATTCAAGATCATCAATTATCGTTCTCATTCCAACAACAGCGGGTCTTTCTAGTTGTTGTAATTTTAATATATTTTGACCTGACGAATTTTCGTTAGCCACTCCATCAAAACGTGCTTTACCAGTTATGTTAATTGGATTAGGATCGCCTTTGATAGAGTATACAATGTCTTGTGAGTTAGGCAATAAGTTGGAAATTGCTCTAGCTGGTAGATCAGCAAAAGCATAGGCGCCTAAGTCATTTATATAATCAGTACTTTCAGTATCATTTAGAGTAAAACTCTTGTCACCAGTTACTGTAATGATAAATGTTTGACCATCAATGTCTGTTGTTCTAGGTGTAGTACTTGGAGGTATTGCTGGTAGTTGAAGACCTTTAATACTGACCATTTGTACGCTATCACCTGTTTTAAACGGATGATTGTAGAATGTTGTGACAATTAGTGGACCAGTAGTTAATGATCCACCGCTTAGTCTTGCTCGAGCGATATTTTTAATTGGTAACTCGTGCTTGGTTAATTTAAATGTTGCGTTACGAATTGGGGGACTAGTTAATCCACCAATAGTAAATCCAACAGCACCAACGTTTGCTTCAGATGTAGGATCGTCAATGTAAACAGTCATTATGTTACCAATGTCTGTTTTAATGCGTCCTATTTGAATAGCTTCGTTTGGATCACTACCCTCTGACTGTAGACCAATAATACCATAACAGCTTGAACCTGTAACAGAACGTATTTGGCCACCTGCTCTAGATAGGTAACTTGCTCGACAATAGTATGTGAACTGGCTAACTGCTTCTGACACACCGTTGTTATCACAAACAACACCATAACCTAAATCGTTAATCATAGTGAAGTCGTTAGACAACATAGAACGGTTACCAGCAGTTTCAATTAATATCTGTGTGCCATTTGGAATAAATCCTGCAGGAAGATATGTATCGTCAACTTCAATTGGTGTTGTACTGCTTAATGTTAGTGTTGCAGTTCCGTTAGCATCTGGAGCTGTAGTGTCAATAATAACATATTTCTTCTTAGATAAGAAGAATGTGTTTGGAGTTTCAGGTGTTCGTACAAGACCTGTAACAGTTAACTTGAGACCACTAGCACCTTGTGTGCCAGTGAAAGGATCAGTGTAACTAGTATCTAAAACATAACATACTTGGTTACCTGCCATACCGTCAACTAACTGACCACCACCACCTTCTCCAGCAAATACAGCACCAACTTGTGCGTATGGAGAACGTGTTTTAATTTGTCTTGATGGATCAAAGGCCATTGCAAAGCCTTTAAATCCTAAAATAGTTATGTTACGTAATTGAAAAGCATCTGCTACTAACAAGCAATCGCAGTGCTCGTTGTCTAAGAAGAACTCAATTGTAGTGGAATCTGGAATAGATTGACCTAATGGTTTTAAGTCACCATTTTCGTCAACAATGTCCATAATATAAGTTCCAGTAGCAATGTTTAAATCTGGATTAGGTTCTTTGTAAACAATGTTTACTTCTCTACCAACTCTATAAACATTGGGAACACCGCCAGTAGAGCCAACAATAAATCTCATGCCACTCTTAGGACGATATGCACTGTTCTTGATTTCTAATTTAGTACTGCCAGCTACGTTAGTTGTTCCAACTGACCTTGCTAGTTGATGATAGTAGTGTGTATTATACCAGAAAGTGGCCGACTGACTGCGATCGCCACGAACAAATTTAATTTCTTGTGTTCTAGCTGAGTCAACTGGACCTTGTTTTGGTCGTATTAGGGTTCTTCTAAATTCGTCACCTTTGATAGCAACGTTTGGTGGAACAGCAATAGGCGCTTCTTCAAAATAAACACCTGACTCAACCATAATTGTAATTTCTGGTTTTGGAACAAAGAAACCTCTAAAGCCAAAGTCAACTTTAGAAATAGTACTGTAAGGACCATCTTTTTTGTTAGCTAAAGAAATTAAAATTTTTGTGTTTGGTGCTACTTCTGGTCTAGGCCATGTTACTAGTGATTTTAAATCAAGTTCAAAGTTGTTGGCATCAAGAGCATTAACTCTGTGAATGCCATTCATATTTCTAGTATCTAAAGATCCTAGTATTGCGCCACTTACTTGTACGTAGTCACCATCTACATATCCGTGATTTTGTAAGCTCACACGCACACGAGTTTTTGGTTCTGTGCTAGGATTAAATGGTGGTTCAACTCTGGATACTTGAATTGGGTCAATTTGATAAGGAATATTTTGTAAATTTATTCTATCAATAATTCTCTTAGCATATCTACATGCGGCATTTAATGATTTAAACGCCTTGCTCCAACTGCGTCCTACTTCCTCTTCTGGATAACCATAATCTGGATTTGGCCTATCGTTGGCAAAATCCCACATATCGTCATTACCTTTGGTACTAACATAAATGTTACCTGCAGACGAATAAGTTTTTGAATCAACATATCCTCTTGTGGCTGCACGGTAGTCATCTTGTACAAACAGTGTGCCATCTGGGTGTCTGTCAATTCCCACATATTCACCAGGGTGATCATTTAAGATTAGTGGGCCAGTCATAATACCCATGCCCTTGTTTACAAAGCCAGTTGCTGGATCTAGCGTTTCTGTACCTTGTAAGGATAGTTTGCTATCTACATATTCTTTTCTAGTAGCATGAGCAGGGTGTGTGGCTTGGAACTTTAAAAATACATCATTTTTTGGACTTACACCATCGCTACCAATTAGATTAATTACTTTATTGCCAGCGTTTATAATACCGTTATCTGGGGTTGGGCTAATTTTAAAGTTTTGACGCATGACGCTACCAGCAGTTAAGTCAACTGTGCCTAGTTTGTCAATGTTGTCTCTGTTTAGGAAATTCTGATAAACCCACTTACGTGTGACAGCATCTTGGTCAGTAGTAGGATCTCCCAAAGCACTTAACTTAAATCCGCCTGCGTCTAAGTTATTTGACAGTGTTGGGTTAGGGTCTTGACGTATTTGTACGTTGGCAATACTGAATATAATTTTTGAAGGATCACTAGTGGTATCAATACTAACACCAGTTGATGCTTCTAAATCTCGACTGACAACAGTTTTTCCTAAACTATCTAAGCCCAATACTGTGTTAGGTCTTAGCGGCTTAATAACGTCTACAAGGTTATCGAAGGTTAAACCCGCTTCTAAACCTTGACTTGCGTAAAGCTCTTGGAAATTTGAATTTACTTTAGCAAACGCATCACGTATGCTATCACCTGTTCCGTCGTTACCTGTTAAACCAATATTAACGTCTTTTCTTGCCATTGTTAACTCCAAAGATGAGTGTATCTAATACTTTCTAAGTTTATTTACCTTAAAATTTTATAAACTTAATGTAAATACCCGTATGTTTATTAAGTCTTTTAAACAAATTAGAGAGTATTCTAGGACTAGTAAATTAGGATTAGAACACAAATATCAACGTTCTAAAACAGTAAATGTTTTTAGATGTGATAACTGTGACAAGGAATTCTCACGTGATCATGCCAACATGGATCCAAAGCGACTTAGTAACAAATATTTTCACGTATGTGGTGATTGTGACGCCAAAAAATTCGCCCAACGAATGGGCGTATCTAAAAGAAAAATATGGGACATGCCAGTCAGTAGCACAATGCCTATAGGAAAAATTTAAACTCTAAAACTTTCCCCACATCCGCAACGATCACGTTCATTAGGATTAACGAAATCAAATCCTTCGTTGAGTCCCTTTTTAACCCAGTCAACCGTGAGACCATTTAAATATGCCAGAGATTTTTGGTCCACTAAAACTACAAAATCTGACTGTGCAAAATTAGTTACACCTGGTTCAGGTTGATAATTATCAACGTATTCTAAGGTATAGGCAAGCCCACTACAACCAGTAGTTTTGACTCCTAATCTTATTCCTACGCCCTTGCCGCGATTCTTAAGCAGTTGCTGGATCTTCTGTTTCGCTGTGTCGCTTACGGTAATCATTTATTGCAGCCTTGATAGCATCTTCTGCCAAAATTGAGCAGTGAATTTTAACGGGCGGTAATGCAAGTTCAGTAGCGATATCTGAGTTCTTGATGGCCTGTGCCTCATCCAAGTTCTTGCCCTTGAGCCACTCGGTGACAAGGCTAGAACTAGCAATAGCACTACCACACCCATAAGTTTTAAACTTCGCATCTTCTATGATACCTTGATCGTTTACTTTGATCTGTAGTTTCATTACGTCACCGCAGGCAGGAGCACCCACCATACCAGTACCTACTGTCGGGTCATTTTTATCAAAACTACCCACATTTCTAGGATTTTCGTAATGATCAATAACTTGGTTGCTATAAGCCATATAATTTCTCCTAGTTCTTATATTTATCGTAGAATTTAAGTAATGCTAGTTTTAGATGCTCCACGTCATCTTTACTATTATAGCAGTGCCAACTTAGCCTTAAAACTCCATTTGGAAACTTTTCTTCTACAATGGGCCTAGCATTTAAGAACCCGTGTTTTAAAATAATATTTTCTTTGATAAGGAACTCGTTAACATCATCTGGGTAGTGCCCAGTTACATTAAAACTAATAAGACCTCCCTTATAAAAACCAGGATGAAACACTTTAACAAAATCTAACTCATTGAGCATCATTTGGAAATTGGCGTTCATTAGTTTGTTATGGGAAGAAAAACTTTCTAGATCATAACTTGTGAACCAATCTATTGCAGATCCTAACGCAACAACTCCATTAAGATTTGGTTTGCCAATTTCTAATCTCCAAGGCAACAGTTGACTTTTGCTTTCGCCAATTAATAACGGTTCTAGTTTTTCTAAATGTTTATGCTTACCGTAAAGTACTCCTACACCAAACGGTCCGTAGAATTTATGGGCAGTGAATACTAAAAAATCAGCGTCAATGTCTTGAACATCAATTTGTTCTTGACTTATACTCAATGATGCATCAAGTACAGTTAGCCCGTCATACTCTTTGATTTTTTTAAAAAGGTCTTTGATAGGCTGAACATATCCTATACTGTTGCTGATGTGGCTAATACTAAACAATATTTTGCCTTCACAGCTATCTAAGATATCGTCTAAATGCCCCAAATCTAAACTGCCATCTTTAATAACGTTGACTGTTTCAAATCTAAAGTCATAAAGATTAGCAAGTTTTTGCCAAACGTACAGGTTGTCATGATGTTCACTTTCAGGAACAATTATACAATCTTTAGCATGCCAATTTTTGCAAATATTTTTAGCAATTAAATTTATGGATTGATTTCTGCCATGTGTGAAAATAATTTCACTATCTCTACGAGCATTTATTAATTGTTTTATTTTTGATCTCACGCCTTCGTATTCAGAATCAATATCAAATTGATTACAGTAATCAAAAAGCGTTTGCCTTACCTGATTTGGCAACAATGTTTGCGATGCACTGTTTAGATAAATTTGTTTAGGTAAAGTAAAATCGTCTTTAATCTTGGAAAAATTCTTTAAGCTCATCTCTAATTTCTGGATATTGGACAATTTTAATTACAGAATCTTGATGTATGTTTAACAGCATTTTTTCAGCTGTTTCTTTATCCATACCCCTAGTCTGTAAATACCAAAGTTTGTCTTGATTTAAACTTGTTACTTCACAGCTATTGTATGCTTGTGCATTTCCACAATCGATGGCCATTTGTGGAGTACTAAATGCTTGACCTGTTTCATGTGTTGTTACACTTGTGTTGGTTACATTTGTAACACTGTCTACCATGTCCTCATCTATTTTTACTATGCCTTGAAAAACAGTTCTACTGTCTTTTCCAGAATTGCAATTTACAAAAATATTGCTTTCTGAACAAGGACCGGCATGATAAATTTTAGAAATGATTTCAGAACTTCCGCCGTTATTATTTTCTGCTATTCCAAAAATGTTGACTATAGCATTTTCATAAACTTCACATTCAAGTATGTGCTTGTTTAGTTTACCGTCCTTGGCAAAAATCCCAATATTTACGATAGCATCAGGCTCTGCTATTACGTTGTATATAAAAACTTGTTGAGTTTGATCTGACCCATCACACAATATAAAGAGATCTAACCTACTTGCATCCTTACCTACTACTTGTAAATTTTTACAAAGTAAATCGGACTCAGTAGGGCTTAGGCGTAACACCATCATGTCTTCGGTGTTTTCCTTTATCATCAAGCAATTAGCATCAATTACTTTAAATGTTTTTCCAAAATATTGTGTTGGACTGTATGACCAGTCTGGATCTTGTGAATCTACTTTAAGAAAACTCTCGATACCCATTTGCAATGATCCTTTTAATAATTCTTTTATCACCTGACTTCACGATTCTCCCATCTATAATAACATGCACGTGGGTTGGTTTAATTGCTTCAAGGATCGCTGGTTGATGTGTGATAATGATAGCTGACTTCCCTTCTTGTGCAAGGAAAGTTTTTAAACTTTTGATTACTTCAGTTAGTGTGTCTAAATCTAACCCACTGTCAATGTCATCTAAAATTATTAGTGATGGATTGAACATGTGTAATTGTACAACTTCATTTTTCTTTTTCTCTCCAGTGCTGGCGCCTACATTGTATTCTCTATTGCTCCACTCACTGCCTAAATCAAATCTTTTAATTAAATTTTTATAGTCACTAATAATATCACTAGTGGCTCTTTTGTCATTTCTAGATTTTAAAAGTTGTGTAGTCAAATCTAAATTGCTGATTCCCTCAATTTCTGGAGGCTCTTGAAAAGATGTGAATATGCCCAATTGACTGCGCTCATTGGGGTCTAGCGTATTTAAATTTCTTCTTTTGAAATTCATTTTGCCACTGGCTATTGTTAAATTTGAATTGCCAGCAATAACATTGGCAAGACAAGTTTTACCTGCGCCTGTAGGACCCATCAGGGCATGAATTTCACCTTCGTTGATTTCTAGATTGATATCTTCTAGTATTGGTATTACGTCATAGTTGACGTTTAAATTGGTAATTTTTAACATAACATCGAACCTTATTGTTTTTGTAGTTTTTGGCCCACAATAGATATTGTAACACCAAATTAGCAATAAGTCAACGCTTACTACGTCTATAGGTAGCCTTTACCAATTTTCTTTTTGTACCGCTTTTTGTTTTTACTTTGCGAAAGTGACTTTTTACAAAACGTGCGCCAACTGCCATAATAACCTCGCTTTCTAATAAAATAGGTACTCTTTGCTCACATTTTTATTTATGTGGCAGTCTAAGGCATAATTAAAAGACAAGGAGATTAAATTATGATTAAATTTCTAAAATCATTATTGGGCTTTCCTAGTGAAGCTGAAAAAGCTACTGCTAAAGAAGCAGTTACAGAAGCCCCATATAAGGTTGAAGCACCAGTAGTTGCTGAGCCCGCGCCTGTAGCCAAGGAAGCAACTCCTGCTAAGGCAAAGAGAGCACCTGCAAAGAAAGCCCCAGCAAAGACTAAGGCTGAGCCTAAACCTAAAGCTCCAGCTAAAGCAAAGCCTGCTACCAAGGCTCCTGCTAAGCCAAGAGCTCCAAGAAAGACAAAATAAAAAGAATTTTCAATCTTCTTGGAATAAAAAACCCGCCTAGTGCGGGTTTTTGTTTAACTAAGTTTTATTCTCCACATCAAATATTCGTTTTTAGAATACCATCTGTGTTCATGAACTGGATCTCCTGGCCCCGTCCATGTTCGAGTAGTTTTATATGCGTGTTCAAAAAACATCCATTTTCCACTACTGTAACATTTTCGTGGCCAAATACATGAAGTCAATTTAACTTCAGCTTCGTCAAGCCATGTGGCCATATTCATTTCATCAGAACTACGATATCCCATAATTCCAACTCTTTCAGGAATTGGCATATTCGTATAGTGCGTGGCTTGCCAAGTTTTTAGCTTTGCTTTCGCACATAATGTCAAATTGGTCGCTGAATGAGAGAGCCCAGTCATTAACTTCTTTATTCCAATAAAAATTACTGTGTGCCCTAAGTTTTGCTTTTTTGTAGCCAGACTCTAAAAGTAATTTATGATTTGGTTTATTTACTGTACAGTGGTCAACCAAAACATCTTCCCTGCTAATAGAGTAATGCATAGTAGGGCGAACACCACGCCAACTGTCAAGTACCTGCATGACTTTTGCGTCATTGGGCATGATGTATTCACCTTCTTTAATCCAGTGATGATGTATATCAAGTACAATAGGAAGAAGATTAGAAAGAGATAAGCAAGTGTCCAACCCATGACTCATTTCCTCGTTTTCGATAGTGATACAGTTACGGGCTTCTGGACTGAGCTTCTTATAGGCTTGTCTGATACCTTCTGGACCGGCTCGACCCGAGATGTGGACGTTAATTTTGAAGTCTTGAAACTTCTTGCCGTATCCCATGTAACGGGCCATATCTGCATGATACTCAAACTCCTCTATACTTCGCCGAACAATGTCCGGATTATCACTAGCAAGAACAGTAAACTGACCAGGATGAAAAGAAAGACGGGTACCGCTTGCACGAGCACTATCTCCAATAAGGCTAAAGTGGCTAGCCAAATACTGCTGAACGTCGGGCTTGCGCCAAAAATAGCTCCAACTGCTTTGGGTATAAGCAGGAAGAAGGTCGCTACTAATGCGAACCATCCTAAGTCCTTCATCTAATTGTCCCACCCTTTCAACAAGAAGTTTTGTTGCTTGTAAATTTTGGACCATCAAGTCCCAAAGTTTTTGTTCAGCAACATCCTTCGTTTGTTTATTTAACCAAGTTATGGTAGTGGCACCAGTGTTGTACTTTTTACAGTCGTCAGTAGGACGTATTCCATCTACTTGATCTGGACGATCAATCCATTTACAAGCAAAACCAATTTTACCCATTTTTAGCACTTTCTGCGTCTACTACACGCTGTCTTAACTCTGTTGTTGAAAAACTGTGGCTACGCTTATTGAAGTAAAATTTCATTTCAATATCGTCACCTGTAAAAGGTTTACTTGCGTATTCTTCTCCTAGTATTCTAACATTGATAGGATAAGATAGCAATATGTCTCGAAGTTCTTTTTCGGTGGCATAGACTACTATTTCGTCTACATATTTGCAGGCTTTTAACTGAACAAAACGTTCAAATATACTTTGTACTGGTTTATTTTTTTCTGGACGATCAATAGTTGGATCTGTTTGTAGACCAACTATCAAATAATCACATTGTTCTTTTGCTTCTTTAAGCATCATAACATGTCCTGCATGAAATAAATCAAAAGTTGAACATGTAAATCCAGTAATCATTACCAATGCCTTATAACGCCTGCGACTATGAAAAAGTTTGTTATAATATATATTAACACAATTGCCGTACGAATGCAAGCAATTCGGTCTGCTTCTTTGTCCGAATCGCCTGCTTTTTCTCCTAGGGCCTTAGCCCACATTCTCCAAATTTTAACCTTCGTAGATTGCTGAGTTTCCGGCATGTTCAAATACTTCTGCTGATTTGATACGAACAGTTGGATTTAGAGGGTAGCGATGATCGCCGTTCTTTAACAGCCAATCCATTTTTTCGTAGCACATCTTAGCAAACAGTTCGCATCCAACACCTTCTACAATACGTAGATCACAAGCGCCTTTGCGACGGTATGGTTCTGTTTGTACACGTTCTGGATTGCCATCATGTTCTGGATCACTGCTCCAACCAGCCATGGCTTTGAATCTATCCAATAGTGGATCGTCTTGTGCGATTACAGTGGTATGATCAAACATATAGTCTGCCCATGCTTTGAATTCTTTAAGACCACCAAAGTCCATGCCCCAATTCTTTTCATCTAGCGTATCACATTCAAATATGAGCTTGATGCCTATTGAGTAGCCATGTAACAGTGAGCAGTGACTGTGTGTGGCACGCCACTGTCTAAAACAGCATGATAAGCCGCGGTCGTTGCCGTAAGTTTTTGTTGAATAATATTTTGCCATCTCTTGCCTCCTTTTTAAAATGAAGAGAAAGTTTGATGGCATGCAGAATATTTAAAGTGGGATGAATGCCTAAAGTCCACTATTTGCTTATTATAGCATTAATTATTTAGATTGTCTAGTTCTTTTTTTGGCTGTCGACTGAGTTAAATCTTTGACATTCTTTTGAACTTCTTTTACGTCTGCTTGAATGTCGTCAACTGAGTGACTTACTTCTTGAAAGAATTTAATAAATTCTAAAATAATTTTTAGTACCCATCCCCACCAAACAAGTGAAACGGTAATAAAGATTGCCCAACTAGCATAGAACAACAGAGGTATTTCTGTGTTGAAAATTTCATATAGAGTGAATGCCCCAAATAAAAATAATATGGGACTAATCCTGCCAAACCAAATCCAATAAGTTGTTTGCCTTTTAATTTTTAAAGTTTCTAGTAGCCTATTCATGTATATCTCCAAATGATGCCCATCGTCCAGGACTTCCTGAAACGATACACACCCAGCCTAAAGGTGAATTAACTGCGGGGGATTCGTTCCAAACTATGTCCCCTCTTTTGTAATTACCTTTTTCTGGAGGTGAATTATATACCATGAAAAGTTTACTACCAAATCTTATACTACCCTTTACATCCAAATCTGCTTCAGGATGTTTTACATTAATGCCTAATTTACCATAAAGTCTAACTTCTGTGTCTGTCTTGTATTCGTGTCCAAATGTAATAATACTTTTTGGATCTAATGTAATTAATGTTTGGTCACCAGCAGTTAAATCAAAAGGTCTACTGTTGTATGTACCAATTTTAGCTCTACCATTATCAACATCAATGTTCATTATGACATCTTGCATGACATCACCAATGGTAATAGTTCCCACAGGTTGTTCTACATTAATTGATATTCTTTGTTGGTCACTGCTAAAAGTAACAAAGTCGGATAGACTTGTGTCGCCAGTGACTGTTAAATGATTCAACGTTCCAACTTCTCTAAGACTACTTCTTCTAACAGTTGCACCCAAAGTGTTTCTAGTTAAAACGTCTACGTTGTCAATTCTAAAACTTTTATCAGCGTGTAAGTCAATATGTTCACTGCTAAAAAATTTGTCTGTTTTTAAAACAAATAATTTGGTATAGTCTGTGCCTTTCCAAATTAGTCCACTGCCATTTGGATTCTTAGCAGTGTCAACAGGTTGGAATTCAAGATACATTTTGTCATATGTTCTTTCAGAAGTTAATTCTCTAACATGTAATTTGTCAGCAGTAATTTGTCCTGTGACTTGTAACGCACCTTCTAAAAGAACACTGCCATGAATTTCTTTAGTGATTATTTTGTCAACTAAAATTTGATTGTTTTGAACAATTAAAGAAGTACTAGTTGCTTCGTCTTTAATACCAGTAGACGTGAAGGCAGAGATAGAACCGCCAGAAATTAAATCTCCGGACAGTTCTCCCTTTTGTATGTCTAGTTGATCTAGACGTATATTTTTGATAAGCTGTGTACTGCTAAATGCTGGTCCTGCCATGTTATCCCTCTAGTACGCAGTATTTATCTGCGTACTAAATGGTCATGGACGTTTGTCAATCACTTGGTCAGCAAAGCCATTAGCCACTGCTTCTTCAGCACTTAGGAAAGTATCAAACTTCATTGTATTAAACAATTCTTCGTAAGTTTTACCTGCTGTATTGTGTTTGACATAAAGCTCAGTCAATCTTTGATTAATGCGTTTTGATTCTTCAAAAGCACGTTTGGCATCTTCAAACTCTAGTTCCTGTACATGAACACTACCACGTGTACCGGGAGTACCTGAACTAACACGATGTATCATTGTGCGACTTTGTGGAAGCACAAAACGTTTACCAGGCGCACCTGCTTGTGCTAAGAAACTACCCATGCTACAGGCTTGTCCCATAACATACGTACAAACATCTGGTTTGATAAACTGCATTGTATCGTAAATAGCCAACCCAGCAGTTACAGCACCACCTGGACTGTTGATATACAAATGGATATCCAAATCGCTGTTTTCGCTTTCTAAAAATAGCAGTTGCGCCACAATTAGATTTGCCATATAATCTTCAACTTCACTGTTTAAAAAGATCACACGATCTTTAAGAAGTCGACTATAAATGTCGTAAGCACGTTCACCTTGACTGCTTTTTTCAACGACTATTGGTACTAGACTCATTACGTTCTCCTAAAATATTAATTACACGTTGTTTTTCATCTTGATAGGCACTCCACGCACTTTTAACTCCGCCGTAAATTAGAGTATAACCTACCCAATAAAATAAAATAATTGCACCCAGTATACCGTGAGATATAGTTTCTATTTGAGAACCTTTAGTACTGTTAATATACATAGATCCAAAGAAACAAGTTGCGAGCCATGCCCACATCCAACTGTCCCAAGATTTTATATTGCTAATGGTCTTGCGATAACACCATTTTAAAAAGAATAATTTTTCATTCATTATGACCTATCTTTCTCTAATGTAATACTGCTCAAACCTGCCACAGTTTGGAACTGATCCCATGCCTTTTTGACAGTGGGGTTGGAGTCCAATTCAGAACTTGGCAATACTGCTTCTAGCCAAATATAAGGCATGCGTCGTGGATGCGCACCAAATTTGCGTGGTTCGTGGAGTTTACCACTTTCCCAAAGTTCAATACTGACACTACGAAAACGATCTTCGTCTTCGTCTGTGTAACCAGACCATTCAGGATGACTACCGCCAAAAAATCCACGCATCATGTTGCCATCACTACCACCACCGTAGCCTTGCCAAATGCCCTGCCATTGTTTTTCATCTCGTGGATCAAAGTCTGTTCGAGCAATGATGACAAGGACATCATCAATGTCAACTTTGCCTTCAACAATATCTCGCACACAACGGCTGTAACTAAGACCGATTTTCATCTTTTACTTCCTTACCTTTTAATAAAAACTTGTGCAAATCGTCCATACGTTCTTGAAATACATCTGGAGAACCTTGCGCGGCTCGTTGCATGTCCCATTCAGAGGGATAATGCCGCAAGCACCATCTAGCTTGATCCTTAACTGCTTTTGGCACTCGAGGGGTGGTCAAAATTTGTAATAGAAATCTTTGGGTTTGTAATACTGCTCGATATCGTTCATCGGGTAGTGTCATCTGGAACCTCAACAAAATCTTTTATAATCAAATCCAATGCTTCAATCCTACGCATGTTGCCAGTGACATCTTCTGGATGAAGCCAGTAACCGTTAGGATTAGATTCTGTTTTAGGATTCTTTTTCCATTCACGTAATTCTTTTTTGAGGTAGTTACGATAGTCTTTTAGATTAAGTGCAGTAATTCTATCAGCGGTCTCCCCATCAATCCACTGATGAGGTTTATGCTTTTCCTTAGCCATGTTTAACCCCAAATACTTTGAATAATACCATAGATAAAAACACCAACCGCTGTAAAAAATATCAGTGGTTGTATAACGAAGAATATTAAAAATCCTTCAACAAATTTTGGATCTAAAAATCTTTTCATTTATACACTTTCAAAATTACCACATCTTCATTGAAGCGACCATTAAGTTTGGCTTCTGTAGTTTTAACTTCTTTCTCAAACCAAGTTTGGCAACGCTTTTGCGTATTCATATCTTTAAATGCTTTGAGCTGTTCTGCAGGTTTGCGCAGAGTTTTTTGTGAACTCTTATCAGTAAAGTTAGTAACAGTGGTGCCCTTAACACCAAAGCCTTGACTGTTTAGTGAAACATATTGTCCAAACTTACGAGTTTTGACATTATATACATACATGGCCTGGGCACCAATAATTTGTGCTGGCGGCACTGACACAATACCAAGGCTGTCTTCAGTCTTACAAAACTTAAGACGCTTGACCAAGTCTTCAGCAGGCTTAACTTTCTTAGCACGTGGCTTTTTATTCAGTTTGGCTTCAGCACCAATTTGATCACATGCATCAGTAATGGCTTGATAAAACTCAATCATTTTACGAATGTTTTTGCGCGACATGTGGCTATAACCTTCACGCAGTTGTTCGTCAGCTTCGCCACTAGCAAGTTCTAAAAGTTCATTTTGACCACTAGTGTAAAAACCTTTAATCAAACGAGCATGGGCGGCTTTAACACCTTTACCACGCAATAGACTTGCTACTTTAAATGCTTTGGGATCAAAGTTGTCAGGATCAACACTCCAAGAATCAATAGCAACGTCTAGCTCTTCACTCATGTTACCTGCGGCTTCACGCAGACGTTCTTGGATGCTAGGAACATATACTTCAACTTTGACAGCTTTCTTTGCAGTGTCTACTTCTTCATCGTCTAGGTCATAGGTGCCTTCTTCAATGGCTGTTTGAATTGCCTTACGCAACCATTCTGCACTATTGCGACCTTCGTTAAAGTCTGCACGAACTTCTGGCATACCGCGAAGAAGACAAGCGGCAAGTCCTCCCATAGTACTATTACAACGAGTATCCTTAGTTGCTTTAAAAGCCTTGATTACATCTTTGTCGTAACCCACTTTGCCCATCCAATCAATCACTTTGGGCTTGAGATCCTTACCACTAAATTCTAAACGGTAGTATTCCATAGCACGACGCCAGTGCGTGGAGAACTCGTCAGCAGTCATTTTGTCACATTCGTCCCAACGTGGACTATTATCACGTTTGGAAGAAGCGCGATGCTCTGCCACCATAGATTTGGTTACACGAGTTTTCTTAACAGTTTTAGTTGCGGCACGTGCCATTATGAAGCTCCTTTGTTTAACAATATGTATATATTATACAATCAGAATTAGGTTTTGTCAACTACTTTGAGTAGAGTTTGGAGTTCTTCCAAAGTCAAATTGTTAGCTTTTACCATATCTTGAATGGTTTTGGCAACATTTTTCTTTCGATTTTCCTCATCTCTTTTGGCTTTTTCTAGCAAATAGAGTTTACGTTTGGCTTCTCGTTCTTTTTTGGCTTCGGCCGCAATGCGAGCTTTTTCCAAACGATCTGCATATTCTTTATCTGTTTCTAGTCGAGTAGCTACCAAAATGGCATCACCAAATGGTTCCATTTTAACAGTTAGTTTGGCACCAAGCATAAACTCCTCTTCAAGAAGTTTAAGTCTATAATCTTCCAAACTTTTTGCGGCAGTTCGAATTTCCTTGCCATGGAGAAGTTTACGCAAAGGAATGCGTACTTTTTTGATCTCGACAGTTTTTCGATCTAGTTTGTTCATGCTGTTATTATAGCATGTTAGATGAACTACGTCAATGTCAGTCGTCAGGCCATTCGCTAGGAACCCAACCTAATTTTTGGAAATCTGCTCGAATTTCGTCAGTTACAATGCCTTCAGGAACATAACCTGTACGCTTTTGCCATTGTTCGTTAGTTTCTTCACCTTCGTATTCTTGATTAAGTCCGCCCATTCCTGAACAGTACCAATCGATGTAGTCACCTTCTTGACGCATGTGTGCTACAATACCACCAGCATAGCGCCAGCTACATGACCAAAATTGGTCTTTGAGAATTGGTATTAAATCTAATCTTTGCCAACGCATATTACACAATGCCGCATAGATATTTTGAGCATACGAATCGCTGGCACGAGCCTTGTCCAAAATCCACTCAGTGCTACGAAGATCATATTCTAAATTATCTTTTTGCCACTCGGGATCAACTATGTTTTCCTCATCCTGCTGTTTTTCAGATTTATAAAGATTAAGATAATCTTCTCTAGGCTCTTCACCTTTTTCTTTACATCTTTCAATGTATGCTTCTTGTTGAAAGGTATGCCGTTCTGAACTTTTGCTAATCATGCTCTAATAATTTTTGAATTTGATGGTGCTGGAGTTTTGACAGCTTCACATTCTTTTTTGACTTCTTCTGGAACGTTGCCGTAATATTCAATTATATTACAGTCGTAAATTACGTTTGAGGGAGAACTAAAATCATAAAAAAGAACCACATAGGCAAACAAAAAAATTATTGTTGTTGAGATGGTCTTTTCTATATTATTCATTTAGAATTTCATTTTTGTTTTTTAAAATTTTTAACTTCTTCTATAGCAGTTTTTAACGTTTCAGAATAGTTTAGGGCTTGTTGCTCGGTCATTACTACGGTTGATTCACAACGCACATATCCTTTAGTCCAAACTGTCCATGTTAGTTTTAGACGAGTAATTAACCCATTCCAAATATCTTTGATTGCCCAATCAAGTTCTTGCAGATAAGGATTTTCAATATCATAACTTTTCTTAACGGATTCACTCCAATAGTCAGTTTTAGCAGTTATATAGGTGTTAACATTGACCCCCATTTCATCTGCTTCAACTTCAAAATCTATTTCGTGATCAGACTGACCACACCCGCAGACAACTTTGTACCACTTGCTATTGCCGTAATCGTTTATTTTTAAAATACCTTCTGCAGGTTTTTCAGCTTTCATTGTATAATAGGCCCTTCAAATTTTTCTACTTTACCTCTGCTGTTTGAAATAGAATCTACAATTTTTTCAAAATCTTCTTCGGACAGCACAGTTTTGTAAATTCTAAGTGCTTGAGCAATCATTACACCTGCAACTTCTAAAGGTCTATAATCTTCAAGCATAACACCAGTTAATGCCCATTGTTTTTGATACAAGTCGTCAAGTCGTTTATTTTTCATTGTAAGGTTCTACCTTGTGCCTTAATTTCTGCGGCTTCGATTTTTTCAAGTATTTCAAGATCTTCTTCATCTAGGTCATCAAAATCCAAAGGAATCGCACGTGCCTGTGCTTCTCCAGTTAGAAAAAGATTTTTAATTTCATTAACTAGCTCGTCCAATTCTTCCTGTGTACCTTCAAAATTGTCAAAGCAACCAGGCGCAAATTCAATGTTAAGGTTTTTCATTTCTTCAGGAGACATATCTTTAAGTTGTTTTTTGGACATTTTCGTTCCTTTGTTGATGTCGATATTCACGGCGTAGCCACCATTTGTAGCGTTCCCAATATTGTTTTATTGTATAAGGATTTTCATTATAAGTCAAATGTTCTTCACAATTTTCTAACCAAAGTTCACGCACCCAGTGTCTAAAGCTACGCATTTGAGTTCTCCCAACAGTTGTTTTTATAATCCCAATGACGATTGTCATAGAAATTAAAATGAACAGCATAACCAAATAGTCCCAATTCAATATCTAGACCTGCGTGATCACAACGTATGGTCCAATTTAAATTGATTGATACAACATTATTGTCTTTATATGCTTCAATTTCAATAAATTTATTTGACCAAGGAGTAGTGAAAACACAACAACCCAGATTACGAAATCTATCACTCCAAGTATTTTTTAAATTAAAATTGATGTACAGCATTAGTTTTGCTCTCCAAAAATGTAAGCTGCCATTTTCTTTTCAGAAATCGCTTTCATTTCAGGTGTAGCAGTTGCACAGTCAAAACAAATTTGTTCATTGTTTGGACCATAAGGTCTACATTCTTCAATTTTATTACAGAACTCGCATACCTGTTCTGGCTCTTGTGCAATAATACCACGTCCACTCATCATGCCGCCTTTTGTTCAGGAATTGGAACAGGTTCTCCACCATCTGGATCATCTGTTGGTCCGCCTTCGTCTTGTAATTGACTTTGGAAGAATGTAAGTTGGTCAATCATTTGTTGACAACCTTCATGGTTCATAGTAATTTCCATATGACCCATACTAAACGCAACACGGTTATTATCAGTCAAACCTAAACGATAAAAAATCTTAGCGGGTTCTTCTTTTGGTTTAGGAGGCTCAACATAAGGAACTGCCTTGGGCTTTGGAAACTCCAAAACATCTGCACCATCTTTAACCATTTTGCCAAATCCTAAAAAACTTAGAAAACTCATTGCTTCTCCCATTCTACAATAGTTAGACTGCCGCCTTGCCTACCAATTCTAACTGCCGCATTTTCTATCATTGGAAGAATTCTTTCAGGATCACCACCTGCTAGTCCCATACCAATCATAGGCAGTCCAATACGCCAACAACCAAAACGAACAGAAATTTTATCTAAAACACGCTGAAAGGAATTGTATTCAAATACATCCTGACCTTCTTGTGTTACCATGCTATACTGCGTATAAGCATTGAGAATAACCAAACGACCATGCATACCAATAGTATAGGTACCAAGTTTGCCAGCATCACCACGAACA